>Ga0065711_1043592_pt1 | contig 14632 bp, 11 predicted proteins | sample Hoacrofraction12_FD_59098 | JGI IMG/M metagenome (GOLD analysis project Ga0065711, IMG submission 59098) | Hoatzin crop microbial communities from Cojedes, Venezuela - Epithelial fraction 12 v2 (version 2) | ecosystem: Host-associated > Birds > Digestive system > Esophagus > Crop | place... | reverse complement strand
CCCCCCCGCCCCTTACATTCCTCTCTGTCTGGCTGAGTGAAGTCAATTGCTGTCCGGTGGGTAGGGACGAATACTGCATTCCCCAACTTCCCCAAGTTCTGTCTCCATCAGCTTGTACTCAGAGGACTCTCCTACTTCCCACTACCCATCCCACGTTTGCATGGGTTCCTTTGTTAGGGATGTCTCCAAAGCTGCAGAAGCAAAATTGATCTGAGCACACACACCATTAGTATGAATGCTGTTTCCTGTTAAACCAAGAGTAATACTGTTTATACTGAAGTTACACTCTCCGAAGTAGAGCTGAACTGAAGGTGTCAGTCCAACCTGTTTGTCCTGGCACTCATCCGGTGTCTGAGCATAGGGTAGCAAGGTTGTGAGCCTGTAGGGAACTGCAGATCCCACAGGTTTTTTTTTCCTTGCGCTTTGCTGAGCAATTATGATCTTCACATTGAGGTTTATGTCGGCTTCAGTGCTGTTCTGTAAATTATCTTTAGGATGTTTCTTATTACATTATTATGTGCACTTGAAAAATATTTCAATTAAAGCAGATTAGTGTTTTATTAATATGGTTCGTATCTAGGCTGTTTTCAGGCAGCTGCAAGAAGAAGAGATGGAGTCTCAATGAAAGTGTTACAAAAGATAAAAAACTCCCAGTTGGAAGTCTTATGCCTGAAATTTCACTCTGTATTGCAGTTATCACAAAAGACAGTTTTTGAACGGGCTAGTAACCAGAGTGCAAAATTTTGGAAATGCCCTGGTGTGTTGCTAATCTGAATGTAACTTCAGAACTGGCTGAAAACGGAGTCTAGTTTGCACAGCTGTTTCTAGTACAGATTCCTTGATGCTTAATACAAGATGAGCATATTGGGATTTCTCTCCACTGCTGGTTGCCTGTCTACAAAGGTCTTGAGGTGTTTGAAAGCCCTGCCCTTCTGGTAAGCATGGCTTCAATAAGCTGTGAAGTTCCAAAGTTACTGGGGGCCAAGTGGACAGGAGTGTGACATGTATGAGAAGTCCTGTTCTCTCAGGAAACAAGGCTAGGAATATAAAGCACAAAGTCACAACTCACAGGAGTTAAGGAGCTGGGTGGCTTCTCCTTGTTGCTGTGACCCTGCTCTTATTTGCTTTTTACACGTAGGGAATTGTTTTTAATATTAGGACAGCACTTATATTGAATCTTATTTTCCCAGCCCTTCCTATTCTTTAAATCTCTCAGCATTGGCTACTCCCTATGTCTTTGTGAATTAACTGTCCACAGGACTTCACTGTTTAGTTTACAGACGCATGCTTTCCTTCTCTCTCATCTTCTCGATCTTCACTATTTGCAATCTTTTACTCCTCCTTTGCCTTTACCCACCTCCTGCTCTTTTGCTTGACACTTCAGCTGTTTCTGCTTCCAATTTTATCACACCAGTGGGGGGACCAGCAAGATGGCAATGCAAGAAGCCACTGATGGTGCTTGCTATGTTTGCCAGTAGCCAGCTGGAGAACTAAATGCTGGTAAACATTCAGTTTTACTGAACTCCATGGAGTCATAGAATGGTTTGTGTTGGAAGGGACCTTATAGCTCTTCTGGTTCCAACCCCCCTGCCATGGGCAGGAACCCCTTCCACCAGCCCAGGGTGCTCAAAGCCCCGTCCAGCCTGGCCTTGAGCACTGCCAGGGAGGGGGCAGTCACAGTTCCTCTGGGCAGCCTGGGACAGGGCCTCACCACCCGCAGAGTGCCTTACATTCAGTCTAAATCTCCCCTCTTTCAGCGTGAAGCCATCACCCCTTGCCCTCTCACTCCATGCCCTTGTAAAAAGTTCCTCTCCAGCTTTCTTGCAGGCCCCTTCAGGTACTCGCAGGCCGTGGTAAGGTCTCCCCGCAGCCTTCTCTTCCCTAGGCTGAACAGCCCCATCTCTCTCAGCATTTCCTCCCAGCAGATGGGTTCCAGCCCTCAGATCATTTCTGTGGCCTCCTCTGGCCCCACTCCAACAGGAGCGTGTCTTTCTGGTGCTGAGGGCTCCAGATCACTCTCACATTCATTCCAGATTACTATGAGATTCAAACCCCCACCTTTGCCTTGCGTCCCCTGGTCCGTTAATGCTTACTTAGAGCAGCATTAGTGCTGGCTTTGTGCACTTACTGGCTACACAGAGATGTAGGGTCAGTCTTGGTAGCTAAGAATGATCAGGTGTTATGTTCCTAAGTACAGCAGAAGTCCAGGTCGGGAGTTTGAGAGGACACATGGGCTTCTGTGAACCCACAGCTAAGGGATTGTAGGCCATAGGTCTGGCATATGGCACGTGGGGGACGTATGTCCTGTGTGTTTTTTATTATATTGTAAGACGGCAATCCACAGAGGTGCAACCTTTGGCTTAGGGCTCCCACTGTGTGTGTGCATTGCACAGTAGGCACCGTGTCAGCGCAGAACTTAAGGGAGATGTTCTGTGGAAGCTCTTCACTTTTCTTACTTACCAGTAGATTAACAAGTGCTCTAAGGAGGGAGGCTGGGTTCAGAAAGCGGGTGCAGAAACGGGAAGCTGTCCACATGGATGGTGGCTGGATTTCACTATTACTTAAACATAAGTAATTTCTTCCCCCTCTGTGGTCAATTCTGCTGATTCTGCAAAGTCAGGATCTAACCTGTGTACAATCTTCTTATGTCAGGGTCACATTAATCAGGTGGGGTAAAAAATGTGTGCTGTAAGCAAGAAGATACTAGAATTTCTGGCTACCGGCTTGCTATTTATTGCAAGCATTATTGATTTAAATAATAATTTAAAAATCGTGTGTGTTTTATTTTTGCTTCTATCACCATTCTGAAAACAATTCGGGTCCATCATCAGGTTGCTGAGGGGGAAATTTGCTGATGAATGCGGCATAGCAATAGTTGATTACTTTTGTAAGGCAAAAGACAAATAGCCCAGCTCCTGAGAGGTGGCTTCAGGGCCAGCTGTGTATTCTGCTGAAAAGATTGCTGTTACCATACAGCTCATGGGGGACACAGTATTGAACTGGTTTCTGGTGTTTGTGTTGCAACTGACTCCTTGTGTTACGTGCTTCTGGGCGAGTCATGTCATGTGCTGCTCTGGTTTGACTGTGCACTTTAATTTGGAGGAGTTTTTTAATCTTGCAGCAATTTAAAAATCACATTAGTCTACCATTATAAAGGGTGATGACCTGATAATTTAGTTAATATCATCGAAGTAATAGGAAGATGGGAGCAACAGCCAAAAGGTGACACAGTTCTTGTCATTAATTTGTCATTATATCCAGGAGCTTTGTCTTAGCAGCAGGAAAATAAGCCATTCCTCCTAACTGAATTCAGTGGTGAATAGAGTTGGTTCAGCTGGTTCCCTGATCTTTTGTTGAGGGTCTTGGGAGTACGCCTGAGCCTTGCTGAAATCGCTGGAGCTTGCTAGCAAGCAACCAGCAGCCAAGCCATAGAAAGAAATCTTGGTTTTGCCTAAGATCTAGGTTGTTGCGTGATGTTTCCTTATGAGTCTCCTCATGACTTTCTTTTTGCATCGATGGTTCAGCAGGTGGTTTGGCTCTGTGGCACAAGCAGAGCATGCTCTGCATGCAGAGCTCTGTATCTGAAGTTTGGGTTTGGCTAGGTTGGATCCATTCATCCTTCTTCATGCTTTCTTTGTGTGCTTGAACAAGTCACTTAACTTCTCTCTGCTTCCTCACTGGGAAGCTGAGAGGATAAATGCATTATAAAGCTGCAAAACTAGTAAATGCTGTGTTAACAGAGATCATACATGCACTTAGGGAAACAGACATCAGTAAAAATTTGTAGCTGTTACAGTGGTTGTGTTACACCTTCCAAACTCTGTGAGGTGGTTTTGCTGGCCTTTGCAAAAAGTGGAGTAATAACGCAAAGCTATACGAAGTCTCACAGTCATTTTGGTATGGGAAGACTGGTATAGTGTAGTGGTGACTTGCACTTCAGCAGGGTTAGATTTTTTTTTTATCCGAAACAAAAAGCCTGGGTCAGGTGACCGAGTTGAGCTTACCTGTTTTAAGGAGTGGGTTGGGGAGAGACTATGGTTACTTCTTCCATTTCTTAGTGAAAAGTCAAACCTGTTGAACCAATTGCAGGTCCAGATCTAAAACCAAAGGGTAAGGAGATTGTAGAAGCAGGGGTTTTTTTCCTCTTTCTCTGTGTTTTCACCCTCCTCTTTCCCCTCTGCTCCTTCCACCTTCCTCTTCCCTTTTCTCTCCCCAGTCTGATGCCTGCGTAGGTCCTAAGTTCAGTGCCCACAGATAACACAGCAAGGGCATTGCTGTATTATATTGCTAAATTACTCCTATTGTTTGTTCGTTGTCAATGTCTTGTATGATAAATGGAAAAAGGAAAACATTTAGAAAATAAGAACATAAATCTGCCAGAATTGCCAAATAATTTGTGAGCAAGGTATGCCCGTGACAACTAATAGTTTGCATTTTGTTATGGATTCCATATCAAGTACATGGTGCCCTTTTTCATGACAGATCAATGTGAACTATACCTATTCAGCTTGATTCATCTGCCAGTCTGAGCTTCACTCACCCAGGATATTCAGTTGCCTTAGAAGTAGTTCTAAAAATTGCTTTAGTGGTGTCTGCTTCAGGCTAGGTTTGTGCAAAGGACACTTTCTTTAGCCCAGAAGGAACTGTTTACAGCAGCTGGATTTTCAAGCATGTGAGGTAAAGACCAAGATATTTTGTATTTGAGGAGCATTGAAATTCCAACCCCCAAACCCACTGGGTTTATTGGAAGCTGGGCAGAAAGTTTTGCCATCTTTTTTGAATCTGTTCTGTCAGTGTCATTGTTTTATGACTTTCTAACAGAAAATTCACAAATGTAGGCAGAGGAGTAGAATAAAAAATCCGAATGCTGGACAGTAATACCTTCCAATGATGGCATTTTTGGATGCCTGCTCTGATAAAGCCCCTTTATTTTGCTCTGTGAGATGGAGTCAAACTGACAGGAAAGGGGGAGAATGACTTCTAGTAAGGTGAAAATATCCAGTGAGTTACAGTATACAGACAGGCAAAGTGCATCTACGGATGGAAGCCTCCCAAGTCTGAATCTTCATGCGATCTGCCTCTTACTAGGTTAGTTAGCACCTGACTCTGTTTGGGCCATAGTAATCAACTGTCCTCTACAGAAACTCAAGGTGAGGTTAATTTCTTCTTTCTGTCAGACACTTATCAGTTTATTACCAGTGTAGCCTGATTGACTGTTTTCCTAGAAATGCAGAAGTGAGGTGACTTTCTCAAAAGTTGCACAGCAAGTCAGTGATTGCGCCAGGAGTGTGGTGCCTATGGGTGCAGCTAAAATCGTGTCATCCTGCTGGTCTTTCTCCCTTAACGGAGGGAGCATACAAGCAAGTTCTCTGCTTTGTGTGTGGTTGGGTTTGTTCCTGCTGTGACTGGGAAAGAGGAGACTTTGCACTGCACTGTTGGTGTTCCTTTGGAGCCTCCTGCTGTGCTACAGAAAAAACAGAAACTGAGGGGAAAACGCGTTCTATCACTGCTGCTCTGAATGTTGCAGGAGAGGATGATTACATCCCTCCTTGTGACTTCCAGAGCAGCAGTAGAGCTCACATTCACCTTTTGAATAATACCTACATGCAAACATTTTTGCAAATGTTACTGATTTCAGACCTAGGAAAGGAGGAAGTTTTAGACTTCGTAAGCCATTCAAGCACAGGAGAAAGGAGTGTAGCTGGGTACGGCAGGGGCTGTGTTGCTGCTGAGATCTCCTTCAAAGTCTATAGCAGCAGCATTTGGTGTCTGAAGTCCCAGACTGTCTCCCCTGGAGGTAGACCTGCATAAGAAATCTGGGAAAGACTGTGATTTTGTTTATCTAGATCACTATAAATGATGTTCTGAAGCCTGCTTTGCTGGGTTTGTTATCAAATACTATCTTTATTTTGGAGTTGGATAGAGGTGTATAATAAGATAAATATTTTGGTATGTTTAACAGCCAGTGAGGTCATTCTTGGGGAGTATAGAAAAGTACATGATATTGTTGTGTACATAGGAGGGTGAGGTGGCTGGGGAAGTCATTTTGGTTGTACTTTGGCAGTTTTTGGCAAGGGCTTGGTAAACATGAGTTATAGCTGAAAATAAAACCAAACCATCCCTTCCCTAGAAGCTTGGCTGGATTAATTTCTGTTTCCCATGTTCTAACAGGACAAAGTCAAGGCAGCCTTTCTGGGCTTGTAGATGCTCCAAGCACCGCTCCTGTTAGACCCTGCTCTGTTTCTCCTACCAACTGGCACAACCTTTTTAAGTCGTCGTCATGCTATGCTTTGGGCAGAATTGTCCCTGATTTAATCTCTCTGAGGTCAATGAAAAACTGAGTCTGGATTTCTGGAAATGCATTTGCTGTCCAGCCTGCCTGTATGCATTTCTTTCCTTTGTCCATGACCTCACTTGAAAAGAGTGTGGTGAAGTCAAGAGTATTCTGGGACGCTGAATTTTGTGCAGCAGATGCCATGGAAGGCACGTAGTGCTGAGTGGATTGTTTTCTCTAGTCAGTGTGTACTGTAAGTACTAGGCTAAATCCTTTTGGATTAGATAAGTAAGAGGAAGAGAGACTATTTCTAGAGGGTATTTTCTTTCTGTGCCCCTGATTTTTGTGTGTTTATGATTTTGTTTTGAACTGGAATCAGCGTGTTTGGCACATTTAATCTTTTCAATCTATTCCAATTATAAAGATTTGAAGTAGTGTCCAAAAAAAGTGCTGATTCCTTCAGGATGACACTCAGCAGTCAGCACAACACTTTGTCATCACTCTGCCTGCCAGCATGCTGCATGCTATTTATATCTCTTCTGATATTTCCCGAGTCCCAGCTGGAGGAGAAGCCTGGCAGGCTGGGGTCTGCAGACAGACCTCACACGAGCCCTGGTGCTCCCATCCGCATCTCATGTGTCCTGTAATAGCAACAGCGTTTTCCACACAAGTGCTCAGACATTCCTAAAACTAGGCAGATGGAACACTCAGGCCTTGTTCCTTTGTGTTAGTGGTGGTCTAAATACTTTTTTCTGGTCCACATTTTTTCTTTTATTTTTTTGAAATTGTGCAGTATGCAGGCTCTTGCATATTCAAATCTAAATCTTCCATCAGCCTGAGAATAATGACGGAAGTCAAACGGATTATAGCTACACTAGTGTGAAGTGTGGAGTAAGGGAGTGAGGCCCAGAAAATTCAAGACACTCTTCCCTTCAGACCAGTTGTTTCAAGTACACTGAGTCTTTGAAAATGCAGCGGCTGGAGTGTATGTGCTCTCCCTTTTGAGGCGTTTTGTGGGGAACGGAACAGTCTTGAATTAGATAAGAGATGAGGAAAGTGGATGCACGGCAAGAGAGAGCTGTGAAGCTGGAGGAGGTGGAAATCGGGCCTGAAGGTAGAGAAGCTAGAAATCTGCCTGGGAGGGCTGCACAGAGGCACAGTTGTGAAATAGCTGTGAGAAGAATGCTCCATGAGTGCAGGATGAAAGAACAGACTACATAGACTGCGAAAGAGAAAGATGAGGCCAGGGAGGCAGCCGTGAGAAGATGAGTGGGGCTGATGATTGAGGAAGATGAGGCTGAGCTCACAGGAGGGGAAGACAGATGGTAGTTAGAATCTGGGGAGAAAATGACTGAAGACAATGTTGTGACTGCGCAGAGTGGGGTTATCCCACACATGTGTCTTAGAAGCTGGATGTGTGGAAATAGACTTCATATTACCTCTAAGAGTCACTAAACTGTCTGAGAAGAATGAACAAGAGAGAAGACGGGATCAGCAGTGTGTGATTGAAGCTGAGAGAAATGGGGCATGGGAGGCAGACACCCTGTGACGCTGGGAAAAGGCTGTTGTGAGCAGAGCAGGGACGAGGCCATAGGGACTCTGAAAGGGAGGGATTGGAATTTGGAGTAGAGCCTACGCTACCTGTCTAGTGGAAACAGCATCTGACCTTACTAAGTGCAGCACTCAATGAGTGCATTCCCCCTGGTTTTTTAGAACAAGTATAACATTTGTAGAAATGTCTGGAGATAATTTCAGTCTTATGTTTGTTCCAGTTTTCCATTCTTCTCTCCCTAATTTGCAATTCCAGCTGGACAAGCTCTCAATGTGAGTGCCTAAGCTGATTGACAAAATAGCTGCTAGGCTGACCTAACTGAGATTCTGCCTTTCCCTTACGGAAAGTCCTGGCCTTTTACAAGGAGAAGGAAGGACACATCAGAGCCCCAAGTGTGCACTGGGGCTTCAGGCCATCTCTACCTTTGCAAAAACGAGTTTACTGTAAAATGTAGGGTCTCTTACTGACTCTAACAAGGAGGAAGGAATATCAAGGCAAAGTCTCTTCTGTTACCTTTGTGACATACCAGTAAAATATCAAGTCGACTACAACTATTGCTGTACCCTTTTTTTAAAAAAACAGGAAGAATTACTATTAGTGAGTAATAAATGATACAGGCTGGTGAATTTACTTTGTTAGGATGTTTAGCTCTCCTCTCTGTTTTTTTCCTGCCTTTATAGACAGCTCTGGCATGGCTGGATTTGTTAACAGAGGCTTCGGCTGAGATCTGAAGAGTACACAGTACATCATCCTGCACTAGCTGCAGGATCAGGAATGTGTCTGTCCTCTCAACCTCAGTTCAGCTGAGGCTGGAAGCCTTGTAAGAGCAACATATTTGCCCTTGGAGAGGATGGAAGGTCCAGTTGGCATCATGCTTCACCGCTTGCTGTCAGCTGAGGCACAGTATTTGCAGACTGCAGACTGTTTCATTTCACAGCTGCGGGGTGAGTGTAGAAAAAACAGCACCTACATGAAGGAGCAGAGACACGTAAAAGGGTAGGGGAAAAAAAGCTCTTCTGTCCAAAGACATGGAACAGAATCCCCAGAACATCATCCATCGCTAGTCTTTACCCCACACACTCAAATACACACATATGCCCACGTGCACAGACTGGGAGCCTTGATGCACAAATAAAAGGAACAAAAATCAATATGTTGCTGACATTAGGAAGATAATGGTGGGTTGTACCTTTGGTGCTGGGGTTAGCTCTCTAGTGAGTGATGAACTGAGCTGTTTCTAATGCTTTGGAGCAGTGAAAAATTATTAATATTTAAATATATATGCCTTTTCTGTTCCACTTTTCCTGAAAGGCATGCTATTGTAGATCATGCTATCCCAGAGGCTGTTAAGAAAATGGACTCAGAGTATTATGTTGGCATCTTTTTTTTAAAAAAAAAAAAAAAAATCAGTTCATTCTCTCTATCACAACATTGCTGGTAGAACTGTCATGCTGTCTTTGTAAAAACTCAGAGATGGAAGGACTGACATCAAGAAAAATAATTGATACTGCATAATGCTGTCTCTCAGTTTTTCGCCTGTTTGCCAGAGCTCCTCGCCTTCTGGATTGGAGAGTTTATTTCTGTATAGCAAATACAGAATCAAAGCAAAGGGGTTTTGAAAGTGTGTTCTCATGTTTGTGGGCTCCTGGCTCGCTCTGATAATGGGGTTATTTTAAGAAGTCACCGCTGCTTTCAGGATGCTTAGGAATCACAGGATTTTGAATGAGAAGTCAAAAAGTGAAGGAAATAGTGAAATTTACTCAATCTACAAATGTGTTTAGGTAGTTGGACACTGTACTCCTTTAAGATAGTGGGAAGTGTTGCAAAAATGGAAGGTGTCTGGACCCTGCAGTGGTGTGTGCACCAGGCTGTAGATAAATCAATGCAGCCCATTTATAACCGTCAATATAAAACAGTTACTGAAAAGTCATCTCATGGGTGACATGCACTTTTTGCTTGTAGTGGTGTGTGGCAGGTACTCTCTCATAACGGAGACGGCTGTCTGTGTGTTACAGACCTTACTACCCTTCATAAGTACAGAAAATGAGGAAGAAACTCAGGTGACTTGCCCTAAACTCTCTCTGAAATGTGCAAATTCCAGTAGTTCTTTCAGAAATGAAGGACCAGTAACTGGTCCGAAGGAGTAAGCGCCTTAGTTTTTTGTGGTACGAGATGAAAGAGCACAGAGGTGGTTAAGACCTTCTGTGTCTGAAATCCCTTTCACCACAGCATTTCCTCTTGGTGCTAGGCGGTGAGGGCCAGGGCACTGCCGTGGGCTCTCCTGGTCCATAGATGAATTCACTGTAGGGGGTGATGCGGCTGCTTTGCTGCCTCCTCGTGCCAGCTCAGTCCTGCCACCTCCTTGCAGTCGCACTGTGGCTGTGTTGCGAGGGTGCAGCAGCTGGGAGGGAGTGCTCAGCAAACGCTGTTTACCCTGCTGCTGCACCCATGCAGGGAGACTATTTTGCTTCATCCTGAAGTGAATTCATTGCTTTTTGTTCAGTAATTGGTTATGTTCCTTGAAACTCTTGAACTTTTGGATTACAGACACCTTTTTAAACGCCAGACTTGCAGATAATAAAAAGTAAAGTTGGATTTCCTTATTTATTAATTCATCTGACACCCCTTTCCATTATGACAGCCTTGAAGGTATTCTCTCTGAGCTGGCATTTGTCCCACTTCAGCACATCTTTGTCCTCCAGACAGATTTGGCAAACGGAGCATTCGATGTGCGCTCAGACGTGCGGTGGCAGAGGAGCGGTTGGCAGGGTAGAGGGAGGTCAGCAGCCCTGCAGGGTGTTGGGCAGAGCTGGGCATGGATTCCACGTGACAGTTGAGTGCGATGGGATGTGCCATCTAATGTGCGTGTTTGAGAAACGGCAATAACAGCGCAGTGGTTTCTGCTACAAGAGTTCAGCTGTGTGCGGGGATTAAAATTAAATAAATATTCAGTTTTATCTTTGTTAACCATAACCCCCCCGAAAATGTAGGCAGGAAAAGGTGACTAGTAATTAACACATGGGTAAGAACATTTTTGCTGGAGCAAAGGTCCTTACTGTCAAATACCTAATCTCTGATGATAGCTGGTAATACATAGGGTTGCTTAGGGAAGAATAGAACAGTACTCAAAACGCAGGAGTAGCAGAAATTTCTGCAAGAAAAAGCTCATGTCTTCTGTTTTGCTTCATTTTCTTTTTAGTAACTCCAAACATATCTGCCTTTTTACTGCCTCGGAGTATCAAACACACTTTCATAGACCCATTCATTATGACTCCTGTATTACTTTAGGCATAAGAAGTAATCTATTGCTAAATACATAGTTAGCATTGTTTTACCCTTGTGTGCTTTACTGCGTTTAAAGAATATTGAATTTGAATGCTCATCCAGCATTGTGAGACATTTCTGAAACTCCTTGTAGGCACATTTTATTACCTCAGATAACTTTGTGTCTTTACCAAACCAATCAAGCAAGTTTCTTACTCAAGTTACTTAATCGTGTGAGTGCCAGGCCATTTAGCTTTGAGAGACACTTCAAATACTTGTATGTTTTGAATATAAATACAGATTTTCATGTTGATATTATTCTGTTAATGGTGGTATGGCTTTGCTAACTGTTGTTTTCAGATTTAAATGTCTAAATAAAATGACCAAGGCTAAAGTCCAGGATTTTTTAAAATATCATTGTGCCTGTGGATAGCGGGTAGGGTAAACTCCTGTGTCCACTATCAAATTTTTCATGTGTGCACAGGGACAACACAATCTACTTGGACTCCCCGTTTCTGTTCTTGTTAATTAATGCAGTTCTTGCACTTAGAGGAGAATGTGTATTTCCTGTGGAGATTAGGAGGCAATACTGAAAGCACGTTTATTTTAGATGTTTAAGGGCAGAAATTGAAGTGTAGTCTTGCTTTTTACATCCGTGACTATAATTCAGTATGCTGAAGTAATCTAAATATTGTGTCTGATTGTGGCAGTAAGTAAGGAATTGGTAACAGTTGATATTTGCTCTATAATTATTTGCACTAGTAAAATTGATCAAAAAAAAAAAAATCAGTGCTGGAAGAGCAACCACAAAGAAACCTCATAGGGTGAGCTTGGTATATGAAAGTAGTTTTTAATCCAGTAGGAATTTTGAAGAGCAGAAAAGGCTTGATTAAATCATAAAGCAAGTGAAGTCTCTTTTCCATAAAGATGCAATAAAATAAGAGACTAATAAAGCATTAATAATATCTATTTCCTTACAGAGTATCAGCTTGAAATGGTTTCATTAAGTACAGGAGTTGGATGAAAAAGGCAAACACAAGGAGGATGAATTTATTTAAAGGGAACTAGAGGTTCTTACAGTAGAAAAGAACAGGTTTAAAAGAAAGAAAATTGAATGGGAAGGTGCCCCTCGTGGTCTGGAGCCAACTGTAAGTGCTCTGGAGCACACAAACTATTTGGCATGGGAGCAGCCATCCATCAAGCCATTTTTTTCACGTGAGAGAGTTTGCTCAAGACATAGTACCTTTTACCCCCAGCACTCCAGAGTTTGTTTGGTAAGAGGTACTTTGCCTTGCCATGCATGAAGCCTACTGAAGGTGGTTTAGCTCGTGCTGATAAAAACCTGCTTTGCTCTTCCCTGGTGGCAGCTGCATTTGAGGGGTGTATGCTCTCTCTGGGGCTCTCTGAGTGGGCCTGGGTGATAGTTGCATGAGATGACTTTGTGCCAGTATACAAGTAATTTGAAGCTGAAATTTGCATGTAATAGCTCTGGGGTTTCTTTTTGCATTGTGAGAGAGGTATTTTTAACGAATTGCAAGTATGCATTTCTTTACCCAGGGGTTTGCTCTTTTGCGCGCATAACTAGTATGATCACAAGTGTAACTTCACCAAACAAACTTCCAAATTCTTCTAGAATATTTGGAAACGTCTCAGACAGACCTGGCTAAGCTGATGCCTTCTTTTTAGAAATTCAGCTGCTGACCCTGGCCCTCTTCTACCTCTGTCTTGGGATTCGGAAAAGTACATGGCTAGTGTTTATTGGCCCATGTGGTGTGCTGGAGCTTCCATGCAGGAGTGTCTCAACACAGAGCCATCGTGCCTCAGTGCTCTGCAGCTCAGGGCAGAAATTGTAGTGAGGTTGTGGCCTGAGCAAAACCAGGAAGGATTGCCTGAGACCATCACGTTCTTATTCACTTGATGCAAGAACAAATCCATTTCCTAGGATATGAAATTAGTTCTCCAACTCACTGTCTGTGCTTTGTCCTTTTTAATTACTTCATTTGAAAGTCAGTGGCTGCTTAACAGGGGTTTTCAATATCTGCTTTCCAGAGCATCTCCAGGGAAAATGATTTGAGGGAAATAGAGAAGAAGCCTTGGCAGCACTAATTCTCCATTAGCTACCAATTACATTTGTGGATGGTCAATATTGTACATGGAAATAATGCAGAATGACTTATTTATCTGCTTCATAGTGCTGGCCTGCTCTCATTTGTGGTTAGCCCACTTAAACGAGCTTAAATGTAGACAGGAGAGAAAGATACTAGCCAGCGCTCTGTTTTTTTTTCTTTTTAAACTTTTGAATGCTTTACCTTATGAAGTGGGACTTGATTTTGGCTCACAGGTCTGGTGCAAACCACAGTCCTTGCCTGTCCAGAGGCCTTTTGGCATGCATGAGGCAAATGTGTTTTTCTGAGGCTGGTTTGTAGATGGTGGCTTTAGCAGTGAGGGCAGAGGATGACAGTGAGCCAAAGAGACCTCCACAGTGTTTATCCACAGGGACCTCACCTGAACTGTGCACTGCTCCTGCGTGAGCAGGAGTGCCCGCAATTAAGCTTGCTTGACTGGAGAAAGCCGTGATTTAGTAGTCAGAGTAAATAAGAACAGGATTAAATTATCACTGTGACATGACACTGGCCACAGTTCATTTTCAGGGCTAAGTCGGTCAGCTTCATGTCAGCTAACTCTCAGGACTGGCGTGCACTTGGCAATGCATTAAATTGCAAGGGATAAAACAGTTGTGACCCTCTGCCCTGCTTCTCCATGTGCCCAAGAGCTCAGTGAGCCACAAATCAGCACCAGACAGGCTGTAATCTTTAGCCTGGAATATCAGTGTGAGTTGAAATTGAATGCACTTTGCCTCAAAGTGCGAGGCTGAAGAAGGCAACGGTTTAGGAGTGAGCTTGTGTGCTGGTCTCTGTGGGGAGTGGCAGACCCCTTGGGCAGAGCAGTCAGCAGGGAGAGAAGATAGTTCAAGAGTGGGAGGTTAATCCACTGCCAATTGCATGTCATTTTATCTTGCAGGACAGGGAATTGCAATGGGAGAAGAAAAGGTTTCATGCATATAGACTTCCATTGTGTTTCTTAACTAAGAATAAAAAACAGGTTTTGTTCTTTTCTACAGAAAAGAGTTGAGGGTTTTCAGCTGATTGTAATTTGAGAACACCTAGTTCACATAATCTAATGTAAAAGTTGTTGCGTGAATATTCACCCTGGTATCCAGAGCTGTGGTCTGTAGAGCAGTTGCATGCAGGATTAAAACAAGTGTTTTACTGTTTATAATTTTGCCCATAAGTATGGAAGAGCTGTTTTACTTGGTTATTATAGTCATACTACAACGACTTTCTTAATTTTCCGTTTTTCTGGATGTGAAAATAGGAAATTACGATGGTAGAAAAGAGCAGACCCCCCCTATTTTTACAGAATCACAGAATCACAGAATCACAGAATAGTAGGGGTTGGAAGGGACCTCTGTGGGTCATCTAGTCCAACCCCCCCGCCGAAGCAGGGTCACCTACAGCAGGCTGCACAGGACCTTGTCCAGG
>Ga0065711_1043591_pt1 | contig 14633 bp, 6 predicted proteins | sample Hoacrofraction12_FD_59098 | JGI IMG/M metagenome (GOLD analysis project Ga0065711, IMG submission 59098) | Hoatzin crop microbial communities from Cojedes, Venezuela - Epithelial fraction 12 v2 (version 2) | ecosystem: Host-associated > Birds > Digestive system > Esophagus > Crop | place... | reverse complement strand
CCCCCCCATTTCTTCTTACATGGAAACAGATGAAATGGAGAAGCAGCAGTACTGACTTACAAGTATCATAGTAGGTTTCATTTTATAGTTGTCACCCTTGACATATTTATCCTTTCTTATGGAAGTGAAGATGCAGATATTTAAGAACCCTTCTTGCACAAAAAAGCCCAATTTCCGCTCAGTACTTAATTAGCACTTGTTTATGACACGGCATCTGATTTGATTTTCAAAACAAATTGCACAGTAAAGAGGCTGATATTTAAACTGTATAGTAACCACAGCTCCAGCTGTGACTCAAATATTGTAAGCCTTCAGGGGTTGTGTTTAGGCTTAGAAAATAGGAACTCAGGCCTGTAATTAAATGTCCTCTGAAAATCAGCCTTTGTAGGGAAGGGAAGAGGGTACCACTGGATTTTAAATTACTGACTTGTTCTCAGAGATCATTCTGTTGTTCTGGGCCTTGCTGTAGAAATCGAATGGATTAAAAATGGAAGAGTAGAATACTAAAGGAAAAAAGTCAGGGGGTGCAGAAAAAAAGATGAGCAAAGTGAGCTATTCTGGCTTATGTATCTATAGACAGCTGAAATATATATAATAATATAATTTACTATTTCGGTAATATATAGCTGATAAGTTCTGTGGCCACCAAGAAGACTAAAGAGAAAGTAGGCATTTCGTACAGGGTAGAACTGCATTTCAGAACTGTGAACAAGTCACTGATGGTTATGGACTGAGCCATCTGTGGTGACGGAAGGCTCATTTTTAAAGCAAGTCCTCAATAATAAATGTGAATGTCTTGGAAAAGGAAGTTGTCAGGGTTGTATTACAAATTAATATCTCTCCCAGATAAAAATGTGAAATATTCACAAAATGGCATGATAGGAGTTAGCAGTCAGAGTGCTTTCAGAGTTACTTTTTGAGGTGGCTATTGAAAGAGAGAGGAAAATTACCAGTCTGACTTCTAGTCATGGAAAATGTTGGAGCAGATGCTAAGAGAAAGTACTACGCTTCTGAATGATGTTGAGCCATGAGCATAAACGGGGCGTGCTCATGAAAGTACAAAAATGAGTAGATCTTGCTGGGCAATTAATTGTATTGCTGATAGAATTGCCTTGAATTGATCAGAAACATGGAAGATTTTAGTGATGACTGATAAAATAATACAGCTTTCAAGCCAGGCAGTCTGTGTCCCAGGTCTTCTAAAGGCTGGGGGAAGAGGGGCAATTTTATTTTATTTTTTTAAGTTACCAAGTATGTGTGAGTTCTTGTTCTCTAATTTTGTAGTTGTATGTCCGCTGTCATTCGGACACTGAAATTTGGAAAGTTTTAACCGGATGTACTTAATTGCTTATCTTTGCTGAAGGAGATGTTCCTAGGGGTCATTCACAATGTGCCTAGGAGAACCACAGAAATTTATAATTTAGGAGATTACTTGTAAAAGTTTAGCCAGTGTTGAGTCTGTGTGCATTAAATACATGTAAGTGAGAGCCCCAGAGATTTTAATTAAGTTACGCTTTTCTATCAGCGCTTGCGTTTGGTATGAATGGGGACTCACTTGTGCAAATATCCCACTTCAGTGGTATAAGCAGCAGTATGAGGATAGTGACATACCTAGCACTGGTAAAATTTTCTTCTCTTCTGTATAGTTGATTTTCCCCTTAGATGAGGGAGACTTATCAAATGTGGAGGAGTCATACTTCACTGAGGGGGTTTTGCAAGTATGGTTCTGAGGATGATGGGTCTTAGTTTCCTATATTTGTATATTTAACTTGTCAGCACTGAAAAAAAAATCGAGTTCACAGTAGGTGCTGATCTGCTGAAAGTCCTGATTACTTTTATTGCTAATCCTCAAGGAGCTTTATTTGGAAGTTGCAAAGAAACTTGTGTGGGTAAGAGTTGTACAAACAGAAATACAGTGTTGTCTTTGATACTGGCGACACTTCTGCATGAAAGCAATCCTGTTGAAAGCAGTAGATCTGTTAATAACCTCGCATATTTCCAGGACCATTTCAAATTAAATGGTTTAAATCAGTGTCTTAAGTCAATTACTTAAACTACTCTGGACTGATGGGCTTTACAAACGTTAAGCAGCCTGCCCATCCTAAGAGAAAGCTTCACTGTTATCCTTTAATTTGTAGGTTAGGTGACAGAAACAGAAAGAAATGAAGTCATTTTTCACAGATTTGTTGTGTAAACCTGGGCAGATCTGAGACTGGTGTTCAGGTCTCTTTACTCCTGACACTGATTTCAAAAAGTTGTTGTTTCTGCTTGTTTATGAAGACTTTTTTTTTCCTTGATAGGTGTACCAAGCTGTGCTACTTTGAAAAAGCAACTGAAACACTTGAGCCAGAAGTGAAATGTGGGTTTGTGTAGTGTTCTTGCTAGATAAGGAGCACTTCATGTAATTCTCTTCCATTTTCCAAGCACATAGAAATGTCAGCAGTTCCTCTCAGCAAACCTGTGAGGTGGGCTAATGAGTGCTGTCCTCATTTTACAGTAGCAGAAAGAGTAACCACCCATGAAGTTAGTGCAGAAGTAAGGATGAGGTCTTGGAGCATGATGCTTCTAGCTGTGTGAGAAGTCCCCTAAAACATAGTTTGTTAATGTGTTAAGCATTGCAAGTCCAAACTCAGCAGGTGAATGCAGTAACCAGATATACTTGACTTTAATTTATCAGCATAATGTTGGTTATTAAAATTGATGTTTAAATGAGATTTCTGGCTAGGACACTAGGGTATAATCTTACTACTTCTTTGAAAGATTTGAGAGGTTTTCAATTCAAACTGGAGAGAAGGAAAAATAATTAATGTTCAAAGTATGTTGTAAAATCCTTTATGTGTACCTCTCTTTCGAGACAAGATTTTAGTCTGTTCTAGTTCTTGTTTTAATTTCAAATTCTAAGGCTGGACTTCCTCCCCACTGTAACTGTGAAGGTTTGTTGTTCAGTGGTGACACATTTTTCCTCTCCAACCGTGTTTTTTAGTGTTACAAGTACCAAGGTGGACACAGTTCTTAGAAACTAAATATTGTGCTGACACAAGAACAAATGAGGATAAACTCACCTTGAACAGAGAGTGCCATTCTGAAAATGAGAAAGATGTTTCCAGCCATTCAGAAGGATGGTAGGGGCACACATCTGCTGGTTTGGAGGGGAAGTACAGCGAATTGAGAAAGGGATTTTGAAGTAGTTTTCAGGAGTAAGAAAGATCTCTGGACTTGGTGTTTGTGGATGTCCTATCTGATCCTGTTGCTTAGATGTGATTTTAATTCCTAAGCATCTCCTTTTTTTTGGGGGGGGGTGAAATGGAACAGTTGAATCCACTTGATTGTGAGAATATCTTCAAACTGCAAATGAATGCCATGACAGGCGGTGTTTCATTTTTTTGTTGCATACTTTTTTCTAGCTGTAAGTTATGCTACATATGTTTTGTGCTTCCAGAACAATTGGACATTTTGTCATTTCCTCAGCCCGATAAAGCCTGAAAACAAGAAGTGGGGAGGAGATTATATTTGTCTGTCAGTTTGAGGCGTAATTTATGGCTGTGTGTGGTATAGTTTCCTGTTACCCCGGTATTAAGGCTACACCTCTTCATGGATTTTCCTTAGTCTTTTCATGTTGTCCAGTGTCTGGTCTGACTGTGTTGAGGATAGTGACTGTAAAAACACTCTCTGAGCTTGACTACTGCTGTTTTGACACCATTGAGCTTTAAGTAGTGGTAAAAGCATTAGTGACCATTGGTCTCTGCTACTGCACTCATCGCAGAGGCTGTGCTTATCCAAATTCATTTGTGCGGAAATTTTAAAGAAATACCTAGATGTACTGAGTTAAAATGTGAAATGGTAGCAATGGTGAAAATGGTGGTAGATTTAATACAGAAGTGTTCTTAAAGCAGCTGATATCAGAGGAGTAAACAAGAACTAATCTGGGGACTAAACTTTCATATGCGGCTTTAAAAAAATCTGCATTGTTTAAAATGCTCCAGAACTTAGACTTAGGCTAGCTAGGTCCCAGTGTAAAAGGAGGTCTCTCTTTATGTCTATTCTCTCCTAGCCCCGAATACACATGCCAAAAGATGGATTCCAACTTATATCTTCTGGATACCAAGCATGGCTAAAGCAGGTTGGACTGTATTATTGTTATTCATCTCATGTGAGGGACTGTGTTGGACACCTGTGCTTGTCTCATTAGTGAAGTACATAAATGAGGGTGTAATGAAGTTACAGTGCCATGTTAGCTGATACCCCTCATAGCCATCACTGTTTTGTGTTTATGCATGCTGTGTTTGTATAACATTTTCTCACCAGTCTTATGAATGTGCACTTCCTGTAAATAAAAGTTCAAAATGCAGTCACCTGAAAGCGAAAAGGGTCAGAGTCTGAAGAGAAATCTGCAACAACAGCTTGAATTACAGAATTAAAGTGGGCCTTCAAACACAAAGCTGCATGGTGGTGGTGCTGGTAATAATGGGGAGGCCACTGGGTTAAAACTCAAGAGAATTGCATCTAGCGTCTAATTCAGATCTGCCTGGGTGAAACAAGTATGGATACTCACATCACATAACAATTGTGCAGTTTGACACAGTCTGACACTGTGGGGAGTCCCCACTCGGAAGTGGCCTAGTGCTATATTGCTCTGGCTATTATTAAAGGCCAAGCTTTAGATGTCTCAGCAGTCTGCCTCTAGCAGTTGCTGTCAGGTTTTCCCTTTTGTGAGTGAAAAATCCCCCTTCAGGAAAAAATAGCTTAATTTACAAATTGCCTGTACAAATCTCTTCTCTCATGAAGATACATGTATGATGAATCCCGCGTCCTTGAGAATACATGGCTTAAAGTTGCTGTTTTTGTAGAAAGCCAGAATGATGGTGTTGTTATGGCAACAAAAACTGGAAATATGAAAACAGCACAGATAAGCTGCATCCTGTTGTCGTGGTAACTGGAGTTGTGAAATGGTAAAACATGGTGGTGGAGGGATCTATGGTATCGTGAGCCCCACAGAAACAAAGAGCCAACTCACTTAGGTGGAGTGGAAGAGAATTAAAAAATACAGCTGCAAAACCCCTTAAAACACAAGAATTTCATTGCAGGAGCTAACAGGATGGCTTTGCCTGGACAAGGTCCTGTGCAGCCTGCTGTAGGTGACCCTGCTTCGGCAGGAGGGTTGGACTAGATGAGCCACAGAGGTCCCTTCCAACCCCTACTATTCTGTGATTCTGTGATTGTCTCCAGTCTTGTCTCAGTATCTTACAAGTAGTAAGTAGTAGTTTGTTTAAATAGTAAATAGTAACTTGTATGTGCGAGTTGCTTACTGCTGTCAACTTACATTGACTTCTGTGAAACTGAGAAGAGCTTGAACACGTATAAGATGATTGGTATTGAGTCCTGTATTACATTTGCAAACCATTTCTTTGGATGAGTGATGTGTTGCAAAGGTGAAGCGTGCTTTGGAGCTTCTCTCCGAGAGACTGTTTCTCTCTCTTCCCAAGGCCACACTAGTGAAGGTCAGCTGGGACATTGAAGCTGATGTCTTCTTGATTTAAACTTTGCTGAGCTGGAGGCAAGGTGTCTCAGAGGAATCTCAACTCTGCAATTATCGTCTCACAGAGCTCAAGTTTGTTGACCTATGGGGCATGGCATCAGTTTCTGTTTCTTATGTGGTAGGCTGGGAGAACAATAGGAAGAGGGTTGTGTGGCTGTTCTGTTTTTCTTTTACTTCTGAGGCAAACAGACCTGCATCTGCATTCTTCCTATGTTACATTACCAATACCCTGATGCAGGTGGGATATATGCTTTTTTTTGACTCTGAAAAATACTGAGGGGAAAAAACCCCACAGTGCTCTGTTAGTGAATTTTCCAAGGAGATGTTCACATCAGGCAACCTAAAATAATAGAAGAACTTACAGTTTTTAAAAAGTATTTTTCCGTGTGGCTGCTTTCCTTTTGATTTTTAGCTTACTGTTATTGGTTCTAAAGTCTTTATCTTAAATCTTCTTACTCCTCCTTGATCCACAGGAAAGTTATAAACCTGAGCTTGTTTCAGCAGCAGATGCTGTCATGGAAATAGCTTTGCTATCCCAATGTCAGTGCTGTGATTTCACCACAGGAAGTGTATGGGTAAGGGAATGGATACAAAGGGTGGAAACTTTTGATCAAAAGAGCGAGCTCTGGTAAGAAGCAGAGAGGTTACGTTTTTTTTGAGGTGAAATTGATTTGGTATAGGATATATACCAAAGGTCCTACCTTTAAAGTTCTTTAAAACCATATATTGGAAAGAAAGCCAATTTTGATGTATTTAAAAGCAGTAATCTACATATGCATCCAGACAGAATGGTGTCTGTGCATCAGGTTTATCCTCCTGGTGTCTGTGTTTTTTACAGGATCCTAATGTAATGATTTTTTTTTTTCTTTCCCCTCAGCATAGCTGAGTATTGATCTACTGCCTGGCTTATACAGAATGTGAGAAGTATCCCAGTAACACATTGTATTAATGTGGGCTAAAAGCAGTTTATATTACAGATGAGGTGGAGGATGATGGAGTTCTGCAAGACTGGACACATACTATAAATATCCATAAAACTGACAATTTTATCTAAAAACAGTGCTGGCTGAATTTGCGTATTTTCAGCCTACTTAAACTGTGGATAATATTTGAACACTACCTGAGTATGGGTCGCCCACACTGATGCCATTACCCTCTGCCCTTTAATGGCAGGTTTTTATATTTGATGTTACTGAGCTGCAGTGGAGAGCTGTATTGTGGTACTGTGTGGGCTAGAGAAAGTACAGTACCAATGGCCGGAAATACATGTTGCTTTAAGAATAGCATATTAAGTAACCTGCAAAGCGCTCTCTAGCTGTTTGTGAGTTGATCTTTCACAAAAAGGCAAACACCTACAGTTAATTCATTCAGCCTTGATCTTCATTTAAGCCTTTCTTTGAATGGCAGTGTTCTGTAACATCCCACCACCTAGATGATGACCCTTTGAAGACAAGCTACAATTGATTTATGAGGGGAGGAAGGGGGGGGGAATGTTTGTGTATAAATATGATCAATAGATATAACATTCCAATTCCAATATTATATTGACACCTTCTGTGATTTAAGCGAAGCTGTGAAATTGGGCAAATTAAGCTCATAATTAGATGAAACACTGACAAAACATTATTTTGATTACATAAATGGGGAAATTAAAAGTATCATTTTAGGTGGCTTGTGAAACATGGTAATTCAGAGTTAAAGGTAATCCCTCCCCCTTGCATACCATTGTGAGCAAGTATGCATCACATAGGATATGTAATATAATGCACTCATCTGAGCCTTTCTGCCTCCCACTGTCTTTTGGAGTAGAATTTTTAGAGCTAAGTTATAAAACTGTAAATGTGTTTTATGCTGGAAATTCTCGGTGCTACCTTAACTAGATTGGTACCAGCAAAGGCCAGTATAATCAAAACACGGCACTTCAGATATTAATGGTCTGCACTTCAGTCAAGTCAGCTGGAAAAAACCAGGACTGTGGTGAAAACAGGATTCTTCCACTAGAATTGCACTTTCCTAGGAGAAAAATGCAATGATTCTGGAAATATTTTGGTTTTGTAATTTTGTCATTTAACATCTCCTCTTTAACTTCTAAAACATATATTCTATTTTCAGTGGATCCATATGCTTTCTAAAATTCAGACATGAATTCCTTGGGTGAAAAGTAGAAATAAACTTTCTTTCTGCAGTATGTTATTAATACTTGGCAGTGACATAGTACTTTCAGAATGCAAAGTGCTATGCAGACGTATCAGTTGTCCTTAAAACACTTCTGTGTGGTAGGTGCATAACATAACAATAATCCTGAGAGATTTTATGGAATTAAATAAAACTAGAGATGAGGGAAAATCTGATGAAACCTCAATTTCATCTCTCCACAAATGTAGGTTTGTTCTCTGCAACTTGTGTGATGGGAATCTAGACCAAAGTTGCAGAAGTGCCACAAGCTGAAGACATTTCAACCTGTTTCTTAGAGTAGGGTTGGGTATTTTTTTAATGCCTTTCAGCTGTTCAGGTTTAATGATGGTTAGGCAGTTGGTATATTGCTCTTTCTGCTTTTTATTATAAAGGTGATGATTCATCGTTCTCTTCGTCTTGGCTCCCTGTTGTTTCAGTTTTTGGTGTTTATATGTCAGAGCTTCATAATTAAAGACACACTCAGTGTCTGGCACCTTTCTCGGGCAGGGTAGTTCTCTTGTCCTTGCTGTGTGGATGCAGAACTGAGATGCTGCGTGGCTCTGCCCAAACTCATGCAGCATGCCTATGTCAAAGAATTAGATTTATCTCTTATGGCATAATAAGATTTTAAATTGTTCGGAATTGTTGCAAAATCAGGCTTTAGACACGATGGAGCTTAATAGCAGCTAAGTTTTCTTGCTTATGAAAGAGCCTAATGCTCTTCGTCTTGTAAGGTCTCCATTTTGAGCCTTCAGATAGTTTCATGCTTTAGACTTTGAGATTGCTTTTAGTAAGTTTGAGTAGGGCTTGCTTTTAACAACACCGTCTTTGGTGTTGCTTAGAAGCGCACACAAGTCTCTGCCTGTTATATTCCTTAAAGAAGGGTATGGCATCTGAATTTAAAGCTCTGCAGGTGCACTGGTTTAGATTTATCAGCTTCATGGATTAAAGAGCTATAATTATGAAAACATTAGTGTTGTCTAGTTCAGATATGATCTACACAAGTTCCCTCAAGCACTTGGCAATTGAAGATCTTGTACGCTTTATGGATGGGAAGATGGCCCCTTTCTGGGGCATGTAACTTCTGTTTATCTGGAATCCTGGATGTTGAACTCCAGTAACCACTCTTTGGAGAAAACATTTCTTCACAAATACTTACCTAAAAGCTGTTATTTGATCCTCCCGGATCCCACTCAAGTAAGAAATTATTTGGATAATCTGAATATGTAAACCCTTTTCTGTGTCCCTTATCTTTGATATTTAAGAGTAGTTAGTGAACTGGAATCTCTTGTAAAAAGTTACTGTAAGCGAGGGAGTTATCAGAAGATTAGAGAAGAGTTTGCATAATATATGCGCTAAGGAAAATTTACTGAGCAATTACATGATAAGTGGGAGTCTGAAGGAAAAGGAATTATTTCCAGCAGTTTGAGCTGTATGTGCAGAGCAAAGCTTGCAGAATGTAGAAACACCCTGAGCCATAGGGTGAAGGGGGAGACTGCTGCATGGAAGTCAGTGATCTGGCCCCAGGGTAAGAAGTCCAGTATTTCCTGTGTTTGGAATCTAGGAGGAGTGTTGTAATTGAACCCTGGTAGCGTGTTTCAGCCTCCGATTTGTGAGACCTAATTGTTTTGGAGATAGATCCTGCAGTTGTCCCAGGAACATATTCTCAGCTTTCCTTAACTGAGGTGTTGTGTTGCTTGATTTGCAGTTCGTGAAAATGCTTCAAGGGTCTTTAATAAGATAGCTCCATTACTTTTGTTAAGCGAAACAGGAGCACAAACCATTTTTAATTGTCCCCATACATGCTTGTGGAAACTGAACACAACAGAAGCTGAGAAATTGTGAAAAGCACTGGTTGTAACAGCAACTGTGTGTTACCCTACCTGATTCTGGTGCAGTATCTGCCAGCTGGAAGAGCTGACAGTTTGTGGGCTGGTTGAACCCTGGGAGATCCTTCTCATGGTCCCACTCTGAGGAGTACTGTAGTTGCCTCTTTATTTTATAAGTTCATCTTCTTACCGTGGAAAGACTTTCAAGAAAAACAGTGACAAAGAAAGTCAGAATTATCTTAAGTGCAAGAAGCAGTGGTCTGGGGTGTAAAGAGGTGTAAATTCTAACTGTATGCTTTTTGGCCATTGTTTTTGGCTTAATTAAGACTTACAGCTTTTAACATTTTTCTTATTTCCAAATGAAAACAGACAAAAAACTTTAGGCGAAAGTTATAAAAGTATTAATTTGCTCTGAGCCATGCTAGTCTCTTTGGTAAGTTCATAATTAGGCAGGATTTTTTTTTTAAATGGGTATTCTTGTCTCTCAGGTATATAACTGCTCCATAACTGGTAAATCTGTATTCATACGTTAGGGTTTTTAAAGGCATATTATTTACACAATTCACCGGAATGGCTCCTTTGGAAGCTGGGTGACTCTCTCATGTAATTACGTATTTAGTGTGCCTTGTATCCACTGTTGGGATAGGGGGGGAAGAAAAGAAAAAAAACAAAACGCACAAAACCCTACTAAAATAAAAAAAAAAATTCTCTTTTCATTTTTGCAGGTTTTTTTGAAGTTGTATCATATACTTTTTTCTCAGATAAGAAGCCTATACGATAAAGTGTTAACCCAAGCTAAAAAATGAAATATGTATGGCAGGTTTTTTAATTGTGAAAGTACACAAGATGCACTGGGAATTTATTTTCTTTTTTTATACCTATGTCATATATATTTAATCAAAGAGAACATTTCTCTGAACAGTAGAGGGAAAAATAAGAGATACCTTTTCATTTTTATTAATATGTGTGAGGTTGAAAGCATGAAAAGTGGACCAAAGAACAGAACCAAAATCACTTTTAGCCAGAAATGAATTTCTGGAATTATTATTATGTTTCATGAGACCAACATTAGTAATGTAAATAGCAGCTGCCTTATCTGGTACGTTCCATACAATGTATTGTATTCTGCGGTGACAGGAACAGTGCACACTGGACACAATGTGAAAGTGATGTGTGTTGTATTTTTGGAGTTGGCTTAGTTAAATATGTGGCAAAAAAAAGTAGAAGAGGAACTGCGTGGGATTGAAAAGTATTGGGGCTTGTTCTCCCATTTGTTGTGTTATATTTTAAAAATAATTGTGAATATTTGGAATCATGGTAACATCTGAGCATGTGTTTGATAAACCATTGTAAAGGGTCAAAATTCCTAAGGCACATTTCCTGAGAATTAGATTTTAGAAGGCATGCAGGGAACAGTACTGCCAAAGAGACTTTCAGGGAGAGTTGTACTTGCCAACTATCCCATATTTGCTTTCTAAAGTGATGAAAAAAGATGTGGGGCAAGATCTGTCTCCTTGTATCAAGCTCACATCTGGTGTATGTAATTTTAATACTCTTCAGAGCATCCCTTATGTTTTACCTGCCCCAGTTTGGGTGGTAGAATTTCTAGCACTTCTTTTCCCCTGTTGACTTGGTTTTGGTAATAGTCACAACTTGTGTTTCTGTTTTTCTTTGAACAACCTTAACCAGTTTCCTGGCTTATGATCAGCTGGACAAACCAGAAAAAGCCCCTTTTCTCTCAGTTTTTAAACTCTTCAGCTCTTGTCAACATGTATCATATTCTATTTATGTTCCTTAATGGAAATATTGGGTGAACACGATCTTGATTCCCATCTCCCAAGAGAAGCAGAAATTGTTATTGGTTTATCTTTAGACTTTAACTGCATAAAGCACTGGACCCTGTACTAGAAGGGAGATAATTCTGAACTAGGGAAGGATTGAAATAGATGTGGTTAGCAGCTGAAATTAGTATTATGTACAGTGGACCAAAAACCAGCCCTTGGAAAAAAATTGCTTTTCGTTTTTGGCTTTGCCACTGACATGTGAAGATGTGGAAAAATGTGTCAGGTTGCCTGTAAATCAAAGACATTTTAGGCACACAGGTTATCATAAGATTGAGTGCAAGGTTCAGACAGGGAGAATAAGTTATTACACTTTATTATGTTAAAATGCATCACAATTAAAGGCCGTTGTTCTGTGCTACTATCTAATTAATTTCTCTGAAGTGTTTAGAAAGAAAATATCCATAAACTGTTGTTTGCTTTTTTGTTGTTCTTGTTTTACAGGGAGTTCAGTACAGTGAGTTTGTGTTTTCACGCCTGTGCACTAGAGCTGTAAAATTGTAGTAGTCCAAGAACTTTTATTTTTTCCCCATGTAGAGCCACTTAGTTTTACAGGACAAGGTGACGTATTTCTGACCTGTAACACAATTTACTAAAACTGTGTTAGTTACCCAGAGTATATTGTATTTGCTGAAGGACTGGAAGAGAACAAATTTGATAAGAAAACCCAGTCTGAAATGGTAATGTATAATCTTGTAATGCAATAGCAAATAAAGTAAATAACCAATTTTTAGCACTGGCAAAAATTTAGCCATTGAGTGTGTGTTGAGATTTGTCTTTAGGACATCAAGTAATTGGAAGAGAGGGTAGGCTATTAGAGGGAGAACATCTCATGTAGTCAAAAGTGTTCTTGCAATACAGTTACGAGAGTAGTCGAATAGGTTAAAATACAGCTTCCCTTCAGCTCATGGTTACTGCCCACTCAGCTCAGCCAGTGACTGTGTAAGCTGCTAGCCTGGTTTAATTCAAAGTAAGGCAAACCCATTTTAATCACCAGTGGAGCAGCTGGTACCAGCCTCTGTCGGGAGGAAGGTGCTGGCCTTGTTTGAAATGGTATTCCCTGTATTTCTTTAGTTGGAAAATGCATTTCAGAGTTCAGGGAAAGGAACTTAAAATTCAGTTGGAAAAAGAAATTGTGGTTTTTGTCAAGCAGTTCCCTGTCTTATGCCACTCCATGTGTATTAAAGATGCTTAGCTTTTGCAAATGAACAGCTTTGCATCTCTGGGTCTGAAAGTTGTGCAGACGTCCGAAGTATTAATGCAATTGGGAGTCAGGAAGGCGGAGAGCCTGCTGCGTCCTGGCCCAGTACTTAGCAAGCAATATCAGCGTTCCCATTTGGCTGTAGTCCAAACGCTGTGCCTCCGTATCTTTGTTTTAAAGAATCAATGTAGATTGACTTGAGTTCAGGAGAGGATTTTGTCAGTCAGCTTTCAAGCAGTGAACGTTGAGGCCAGTCCCTTGTTTGTGGAGCTGACAGTACAAAAGTGAGTGTTTGACACGTGGGTTGCTCAGTGCATGGGGATGGAGGCTGTTGAGATTTTTCAGAGATCAGGCTGTAAATGAAGTTGTTCTGTTGGGTCACTCATCTGATTTACACGCAAGCTGTTTCAATTGAAGCACCTGGGGCCTTTTGTTCATGCTTGTGAATAAGCCTCTTTCAGTCACCAGCAGTAATTTAGCGTCCCTGCTTCCTTCCGTAGGTAAAAGGCAAGTACAGGAATGACATTTTCTCCCACACTGTGTGCAACTTCACACTTATTTTTTAAGATAGGTAACAGAAATGTATCAGTAATGTAAATTTTGTTGTATACTGGAGCAGATTTAGAAGTCATCTAAGATGTTGGTAATTTTTTACCGCATAATTCCTAATTCTAGAATAATACTAAGCAGCAGGAGTGCATGGGTGAATAATGATATCCTCTGTAGGTACAGAGAGTTCTGCAGAATAGACCTCCAATATTTTCCAATTTTATCTTGGTAATTTTAGAGGAAGACATTTCATTACCTTGTAAGTGCCCTGGCACAATGGAGTGCCCTACCTGCAGCTTGTAGTGACCCTAACTTGAGCCATAATCTCACATAAACTTTGAGGCAATGTAAGCTTGCCTTTCCGCTGACAGAGTGGTCCTCATTTTTACTGCCTCTGACTTTCCATGCATTAGTCAGTACAAATATTTAAAATAACTTACTTTGTCTTGTCAATGAAGTTTAATGGCAATCAGTTCTTTGAATTCATTATCACGGCATAAAAACTTGAGCCAGCACAAGGGATGGAAAAGCTTGAGAAGAGGTATTAAATGATTGAGGTATTAAATCATTAAATGATTTATTTTTATATTATGTTAGGAATCCTAGGATGGGTGATGGTAAGCAGCTGATGCTTACCTAGTGAATTTGCTCTGCATCATCAGAGGTACCGTGTTGTGGTTAATCTCCCTTCTTACTGTGACGTTTTTGGAGAGTAATAAACAACTTTAAGTAAATGAATTATTAAATTGGTGAAATGCTTAACCATAGATGTCTACTTCATATATATGTATTTTTTTTAAGGCCAATTGTCACAACAGCTTTTAACAGCTACAGTGATACGTACTACATTGCGAAGAAAAGATTGCTGGCATTTGAAAGGTTTTTGTATGTGGGAGTGTTTGCTTTCTGGGAAGTTAGGATGGCAGACAAGGAAGTATGGCTCTGATTTTTGTTGCTTGTTATAATACTATCGCTGTAACTTTTTTGTCTTCAAGTAGGGGCATTATCTACAAATTCATGTGATGTGTAATAATACGAAGTACTCAAGTTCTCGAGTTTCAGTATCTTTGTAAAATAAATAGTTTTTTTAAACAACTAAAATGAGGTGAGGAATTTATTTTAAGGTATCATAAACTTCTAATAAGCACATTTGTATAGGTTATACGGCAGTCTTTTAAGACTATTTCTGGAAAAGCAGTGTAAATTGCAACGAAATACAGCAAAGAACGTGGTGATAGACAGGGTTAATCTCTCTGTGGCTGTCTGCACAGTACCAGATTATGGATGTTGGTGATCACCTTTCTGCTCATTCAAGGATGGGTTATGTTGCTCTTACAATACTAATTCAGTGCAAGATTGTGCAAGGTTTTTCTGGCCCTCTTAAGAGCAGAAAGAAACGATGGCTTAAAAGGCAGCTGTCATTTCATACCCCTTCCAGCTGCCCTTTCCACTCAGATTTCCTCCCATCCCCCCCTTTAAAAAAAAAAAAAAAAAGGGGGGGG
>Ga0065711_1043590_pt1 | contig 14633 bp, 11 predicted proteins | sample Hoacrofraction12_FD_59098 | JGI IMG/M metagenome (GOLD analysis project Ga0065711, IMG submission 59098) | Hoatzin crop microbial communities from Cojedes, Venezuela - Epithelial fraction 12 v2 (version 2) | ecosystem: Host-associated > Birds > Digestive system > Esophagus > Crop | place... | reverse complement strand
CGCCTGGACAAGGTCCTGTGCAGCCTGCTGTAGGTGACCCTGCTTCGGCAGGGGGGTTGAACTAGATGACCCACAGAGGTCCCTTCCAACCCCTACCATTCTGTGATTCTGTGAAAGCAGAGCACGCACGACCTGAGCCCCTGTGTGTCACAGCAAAATGTAGAAGGCAGCGCCAAGGACGGAGAGAGGCTGGCTCTGGCTGCTGAGCATCTCTGGGTGCAAAGCTGCACATAGGTCTTCTTGGTGCTTTCCTTTTGGGGTGCTTACACTGAGGCCCTTGTTGAACAAAGTGATTGAGTTGTTCTGCTGAAGGAGCTTGAAGCTCCTCCAGTATTCAGAGCAAACCTCCCAAAATTGCGCCCTGCATGTTAGTCTCGCTTGGGCACCTGATGTCACTCATTACTCAAAAAATCGCAGCTTTAGATTCAACTCTGACCAAAAGAAGACAGAATTGAAGGTGTAGTCAGCAAATGGGAAGAGGAACTAGAGATAAATCAAACAAGCACAAGACTGCTGCATTTGACGGCCTCTTCCTGTTCTCTAAACTCTTCGTAGTCTGAAGAGTGTCAGGGGCATACAGTGGAGACAGTTGAAAAGTACAATTCCCAGCATGGCCCTCAGTGAGCTGCCTTGTTTTCTTAGCTGAGGCCTTTGGAGACAGTGGGAAAAGAAAAACAACAACAAAACTCTCAGTTTTTCACTCTTCTTTACTGGAAGTGAAAGTAAAGAAGAAAAAGCAATGTAAAGGGGAGGAAGGTAGCAGGAGTAATTTTGAGGTTGCCAAAGAGAGAAAAGATATTCAGAAAGAGTGATACAGGACAGAGGTTTTTGAAGAATGCCAAGAACAATGAAGAACTCACTCAAATGAAAAACTGGAGACTTCTTAGATTTTCCCTTCTGCTTCCGTGTCTCATTCAGGAAGAGGAAAATTCAGAAAATGAGTGCTAGCTGGACACCAACAGGTTAAGCTTAGAGCACAAAGCAGTGAAGCCAAAAATACGGTGACAGATCCTGCTCTTGTTTATCCTGGGGTAAATCTTAAATTACCCCATTGGGACTACTTGAGGTTTGCCTCAACACAACTGAAAGCAGAATATGGCCCTTGCACAATATGTCCAGATGTTCCTTTTTTCTATGATGAAAATCTGAGAGATTCAAAGACATCTCTCAGACTGACGAAATTCACAGCCTCCACCCTCTCCCCATGTAGCTCAACTCAGCTGAGCTGAGTTATACCAGAGACAGACAGACTTTTGGCTCATGCAATATTTTTTTTTTAACGCTTTACATTGCAAACCTACTATACAGGTTTTTTGGTGCCTGCAGTTTAGCAAATCAAAGGCATCACAGTGCTTTTACAACGAGGGCTGATCCAAAGGAAACCTTTCTGATGTGTAGGACAGAAAAATCTTTGCTTCATATCTTATCTGCAGTCTGCAGAGACTACCAACAACCTGCAGAAAGAAATCTTCCCCTTGTGCCTCTTGGGCATCATGCCAGTAGCAGATAATCAGCAGGCAGAGAGGTACTGATTCATTACTTGCTGCTGAACTGCCTGGTGCAGGTGTACATCCTTTACTTCGGCTGTCTCGCACACTGTCTCTGGCTGAGTGATCTCATTTTGCAGAGATTCCCTGCACTTTGTAAAGAAGCCCGGAGATATAGAAGGGATCCATCATTTTACATTCCCGTGCCAGATTCTGGCAGTGTATAAGCAGGTGCTCAGACATACTGGAGCTCCAGCAAGTCAACAGAATTACAAAACAAGATGGAGAGTGGGTTTGACTCACTGCACTTCCATGGATGCACTCATGCTTATCACAGGAGCCAAATACTGCCCCAGTGAAACAGTGCACAGGATCTGGGGGCTGGGTAGGTGAAAACCCTCCATATTGTGAGGCTGAGAGGGTTGTGGGTAGGGAACAAAGGTGCCCTGTCCTGCTTGGCAGTGCGGGCAGCTGCCTTCTCTACCTTGCAGTTAAATGCTGGGGCCTGCCAGGCTCTGCCTGGGGCCAGCTGGACCTGCCCACGACTCAGAACTTGTCCTCTATGGTGGGGCTGGCCAGGGAGACTGTTCGGCTGGGGTGGCTGTGTGATATTTGCTAGAAGCCCTTACCTTCTTCCTCCGACAATATCCCAATGATCGTCCCATGCGCGCAAGACAGATCTGACATGCGAGTTGCAATTCTGTCTGGGCAGCAGAGGATGCTTCACTGCCATCTTCAAAACAAAATGAATTCTGGGTGCCTTGTCCCCCAAGAGTCCAGGTGCAGGAAGAGAGGAGTTAGTCATAACGGCCAGTGAGCCACTTTCCCTCTGTTTCTACCTTCACTCAAATTACACAACTGCTGGCATTGTGCTGGGAGAGTCCCCTTTGCTCTTTCACCTCTTTTAGCCATGCAAACTTCTTTATGCTTGGTCATCTGCTATTGCAGCTGTAGAGCCTCATCCTGTCATATCCCGGGGTCCTTTATCGCCCTCAAAATGCCTTTGCATTCAACAGGCAGCCCTGGGACTGATCATACTACCACCAGGTTTGGGCGAGAGAAGGCAAAACACACAGACGGACTGTGGCCATAAGGTTCAGCCCCACTCCCATGGAAGTCCTCAACAGACTCCTGTCATTTCACCGGGAGCCAGTGCAGGCTGCTTCCAGTTCTTACAATAAAAGATATCTTCCACAAAAGTTTAACTTCAGAAAGCCAAGGCATTTCTTAAAACAATAATAATTGGTAAAAAATAAAGCATGGTGGTGAATCAGTGGAATAATTTACCTCTTTTCTGCTGCTGAAACAAGAGTCCTTGAAGGTTCTCTGGTGGCTTCTTTCCTGGGGCAGCAAAACATCCCCTCCTGCAGCTGAGAGACTGTCCCTTTGGCTTGCCATGGTGGATCTTGGCTGCAGAACGGTTGCTTTGCTTCTGCAAGGTGGGCTGCCTTGAGGAGTGGGGCAGGCATCGGGGATCTCTGCAAGATTTCTCCCTCCCGCACAGAACCCCACCAGGAGATGGAGGCACCACCAGGCCGGTGGGACTAGGGGCCAGGGATAGCCTGGAGAGGGGCTTGTGGGCTTGGGCTGGTGTCACAGCTCACTTGTAAGTCCCACCCTCATGAAGAATCTCCTCTCAGCTCATGAGCTTGGGCATCGTAAGCTGGACATCAAACTGCGTGCCCTGCTGCAGGGTCTTGGTCTCAACCTACCACGCCACCCTCCCAGGGCAGTGGCCTTACAGCAGCCCAGCTTCTCCTGGCAAACACAATGCCATCTGGGACTGCCATTCTGAGACTCACTCTTCGGGGTAAATTCACTTAAATTAGCACCTATCCGAGCACACTTCAGCTTCTGTCTGTTTTTTCCTCTGCAGAACCGAAGATCCTTAGGACAAGCACTCTTTCTGGTTTTGTGCTTTCATGGTGCCCACCACAACGGGATCGAGACCACAGAGGTTTCCCTAACACACTTGAGCAGACTGACCATGAGAGCTCCCCAGCGAGTGTGCAGGCAGCTGAAATAAATCCTTCGTACCATTTCTACCCTCTTTTTTAGCTGCCTAATCAGGGCGTAGCAGCAGCAAAGTCAGAATTGTTTAATACCTTTTGCCCAGCATGAAAGACACAGAGAAATACCCAGATACCCAGAGAGAAAGAAGTTGCCCTTGGGCACAGACTTTAGATACACAACGATGAGACACAGGAGGGGGGGATGACACATGACATTGCCTCTTGCCAAAATCTATTTCTCAGGGAAGTGTTCAGCAAAACAACAACCATCACCACCACAGAGCTCTCTGGGTTGTCACAGGAGACGATTACACTGATTAGCCTTGAAGTTAAAATCAGGAAAAAAAAATGTTTGGATCGATTCTTGCTAGCAACTGAAAAGAGAGACACATACTGCCCTATATGGTAAAACTGCAGCTCACATTCAGTGGGAAAATATGGATTTTATTTTCCTCAGTTACAGTGGTTAATCCTGTCAGCTCATTGTAATAATGCTTTTTATAAACCTGCTCTGATCCAGATGTGGTATGTTATTGTGTTCTTTTTGGGGATGCTGGACATTTATGCCACATTTACAATATGTTAACAATGCTCACATAAAAAAAAGGATCCGAATGGTATGGTCCAATAATTATTTCTAACATTTTCCAGCGTCTTTCTCAAAATGCCTAAATTTGCTTTATCTCTACAGGATAAGGCTTGTCTGCATACCAGGTTTGAAAAAAGATAAAAGATCCTGGCTTGACCTGAGGTTGACCTTTCTGTACACAAGCTCCACTATTGTAGAGGAACCGAAAACAGCAGTGCTTAGCAAAACCAAACCAAACAAGCCCCGAGAAGCAGGCAGGGTATGGAGTGGTTGCCCTGCAGAGAGGTGCCTCTGTGCACCGCCCATGCCTTGGTACCTGAGACCCAAATCTCCCTGCAGACCTCAGAGAGTGTTTGCCAGCAGCGAACCCCAGCGGGCCACGTTCCTCCCCGACTTTGGAAAGTCTCATGACTAAAAGCAGATCCAAGCAACTGTGATGTTTTCTCACATCCACTGTTCTGAAGAAAAGTACTTCTTTTTTTTTTTGAGTCAAATTTGCTGTAAGCCTCCTTGGTTTCATCATTCTGAGCAAGGCACGTTCAAAGCAGGCTGCAACTGCTCAGGGATTGCTGAGGAATTTGGACTTGCAGTTGCTTGCAGGAGTTTGGATTATTACTCATCCCTTAAATCTGAGACATTTTATACCCGTGCAACTCCTAATTACAGAAGCTGCATCAAATTTGTGATTCCCTGTAGGTGGTTTTTAATGGCTCCTGTTATGTGATATGGGGATTTTTCACATGGATTTGGGAATATACTTTTGGCTTCCTGGCCTAGTTCCCACATTTGAACTACTGGTGCTTTGACTTTGCTGCAGGAAGTTGCTGACCACGCTCCTGCTCCACAGATCTCTGCTGTGCTCTGCACATCTCTGCTGCTCAGCGGAACAAATTGGGAAGTGATATTTCCCTTAAGAGAAAATTTCCTCCAGCTGAAAAATAAACCACTTTTAAAGAACGGCTTTGTCAAAAATTGCTCAGGCTTTTGCTAGAAAAATCTGAAAAGCAAGTCTCTGCATGATAGCTTAGACATGAGGGAGTTAGAGCTTAGGTGTGTACCCTGCACTGAGGGCAGCTTCTGGACTGATTTTGAGACAAGCTTCATCTCTCTTCTCCAGAGGTGTGAGCCTGCTTGAGGCTGGACGATGCCCTCCGGGGCACATGGTTCGCGGCCCCCCCCAAGCTACCACCCCACAGGGCTGGTTTGCCTGGAGACGCTGCTGAGACATGAGGGCATCTTGATCTGGTGCACCCTGGGGCCACCCATTCCCAGGGCCATGCAAGTAGCCGGGCAGCCTGACTTTAACACTATCACTTACATGGGTGACATGATCAGAGTCAGGCTGGATAAGTCCCATTCCTACTGCTGGCTATATAAAGATCCCCGTGACAAAACCAGTTTTCCTCACAATATTCCGTGCTCCCTTTCCCAGCGCTGGGCAGCACCCAGCCTCCCAAGGTACCCACAGGCTACTGACAAAGAGGCCGAGGAACGACCCAGCCCTCCCAGGGCTCACAAGAGCTGCAGCTCGGCTTGTGCTCCAGAGGAAAGAGGTGGTCTTACTGTACCAGAAATAGTGCAGCTGCCGGAGCCACTGAAATATTAACATGCTGCATCAATTTATGTGCTTCCTGAATTAACTACTTTTTACTTTTATCAGCCGTCTGTTTTTCAGACTTGACACTGGAGGTTTCAGTTCTGCTGCTAAAATGCACCTTGCACTCATGAAAATATTTCCTGTTCTGGTTCCTTCCCAGTGGCTTACAGAAACTGCGAGAGATCAGACAGCGATGGAAACTGTGACCACGTCCTGCTGCAGCTGCTCAACAGCAGAAAAACACATGCAGTGGGCTACTGTTGCTGCGAGCAGGGAGGCACGCGTGGTGAAACCACCGCCTGCCCAGTCCCTCTGGTGAGAGGGAGCCCGTACGAGAGCCTGGTGAGGAGGGAGTGAGACCTGCCTCTGCGAGACTTCAGTAAAACCATCTCCCTTACCCTCGGGGTTGCTCCCCTGCATGCTGCATTTAGATCACATGTAGTATTCCATAAAAGAGTACAGAAAACAACAGTGTTGCTCACAAGACACTAATTACAAACAAAGGAAGGGGAAGTCTAGGAAGTCAGTGCACTTGGCAGCAGGGCCATCAGTGGGTATGCTGTGAATCAAATGCCACCAGGAAGGTGCGTCAGACAAGACTGAGGCACAACAGTACACTGCTATGGTACCTCTGGGGCAAAGTTAGTCAGACACTTCAGGCGCTTTATTAAGGCCGAGTGAACAATGCAGAAATGACCATCAATACTCTAACCAGCGATTCCCTGAAACACTGAGGGATTTAAATTGTTTTAAAAAATGCTCTTTGACTGATTATAGCGCTGGACGTATAACATGAAAAATTATTACTCAAACAGTTTGAGTAACAAATTATGGATATTATTTGACCACTGTTAAACAGTACACAAACTTGTCACTTGTTTCTTAGACATACTTACACTCAGTGCTGAAGCTCTTCTGCTGTGGGGATGTTCACGGCTGTCAAACACACACGCCTACCCTGCACACCCCAGTACACATGCACGCCACCCCTGCATGGCACACCATCTCCTGCTGCCATGAACACACTGAAACTTAGTGTATCAGTCTCAAAGGTGCTGATACTTGTCCTTCTCTTTCCCTCCATATCATATTGATCCATGCTTATACTTCTCTTGCTGTTATCTGGTGGAGACTAGACAGAGATGTGAACACAGCTGTGTGGCCATTTCAGAGTCTGTTTACCCTAAATAAGGCATTCAGATTTAGCTGTTGCTGTCTGCTCCGACACTTCTGGGAAGGGAGGGTTCCCCGTACAAGCAGGTATTACCAGGTTGCTCAATAGCATGCTGGATTACCATCTTCTCTTACTAACATTCTTCCTGAAGTGTTGGGCATTTAATTGCAAATAGAAGACTGAAGAAATTCTTATTTGAATTCTCTACAATTACGTTGTCTAGACTGTAGCATATGGCTATTTTTTATCTTTGTCAAGAACAGACTGCTTGCAATTGGTACAGAAAAAGGGAAGAAGGAGAAGAATATGGAAGGAGTGAAAAATGGCATGGTAAGGTCACAGGAGCACAAACTAAGCTTTTGGATATATGAAAAATATCCAGCACGATGAAGCAGTCATCTCTTCATGTGACTTTCAGATATTTTCTCAATATAAACAGTGATAGTCACAACAAACCACCAATAATTAATCAACGTAGTCAAGCTATTTCCTCCTTACTCAATTGTGAAGTGCGACGTAGCTGTTTACACAGTGCCCTGTGAAAAACAAGGATAGCAAGAATACGTTGAACAGATAGCACTTTCATGGCGTTCACCTGGTTTGCTCTTGAGCAGACAACATTCTTTCTGAAACAGCAAAATGAGCAACATGGCAATCTACAAATTGTAACAGACTCTTGCAAAACAACTGACTCTTTATCTTAATGTACATCTGCAGTTATAAAGGTTGTGAGAAAGCTGCAAAATAAACCACAAGCCTGGAAGACCTGCTTCTGCACATCTGAGGAGAGCTGACAAAAACCTCTTTGTATGAAGCTCAGAAAGCACTGAAAATTGGAAAACAGACTTTTACAATTTTTGTGTATCCACGCAATTTCCCAGAAAGGTTTTAAGTTTTACAGTTAGCTTTTGTACTGAAAAGAAAAGAAAGATAGAAACCTTTACAGTGAGTGACAGCTCTGTGAGAGTAGAACACTGTGAGAAAACATATTATGTTACATATTGCATCATGAAGTTGTTTAATTAATTAGACAATATTAGTTTCTGTTGACATCGAGTATTCTTACTTTACTAAATCAAATCACAGACAGTTTCACAATCAGAACAACATGTTTTTCACAGAGCTAAAAATAAGTAATTATGTTTTAACATCATGGCTCCAACTCTCAGGTTGTATTAACCTGTATTCTGCAAGAGATTCATGGAATGGATTTTACCTTGGACCTCCACCAGGCAGGACTTCCTCTGCATTCAGGTAATTATGGTTTCTTCATCTTACAAGAAAATACAAGCTGTGTGAGAGCTGTGCATTGGGTACTCCATCTTCATCAGCATAATTTGTTGGATGAATAATGTGTTCTGGCACCTAGGGAAAGGCCTGGGAGACACGTCTTCTGCATTATGTGACCATTTTTGCTACCAGCGTAGTCCATGAACACTCACCAATCCCACAACAATCCTGTGCCTCTGTCTCCTGCTCCATGAATAAGGCCAAAAATGACTTCAGCTTCGTAAGGAGTTTGAAGATCAATGGGTAAAAGATGTTATCTTCATTCTACAGATTACCAAAGAAAAACAGTTACAATATATGCAGGAAGGAAACTTTCTAAATAAAAGGTTTAGTGGATTAAGTGTTCTGGATCGCACAGCAGAGGAGGTTTTGCACAGTAACCATTCAATTGACATAAAACTGTGGAAAGGTAGAGCTGGACAGGGACAGGGACAGGGACAGGGACAGGGACGTCGGTATAGCGAAGACAGGGTTGCCACATGATCCTGAGCAATCTACTGAGACACTACCAACCTCTACAGTTAGAAAAGTTTTCTTCCTGTCTAACTGTGCTGACCTTTAATGAATTTAATTACATCTTATTCCACTCTTGCTGAATTTGGCAAGCAGTTTATTCTTGTCTTTTGTTCTAGGTACAGCTCATATGTCCTTTTTCAGTCCTCTTTTTTTGAGTCAGAGTAAATCCAGCTCCTCACGAGCGGCATTTTCTCTTGGTATCTCTGAGATTCTTTGGACTTTCTCTTATTTATTTACAACTTTCAGTGCTGAGTCCAAGCGTAGAAAATTCACTCCAGCTGAGAGGCCTCACCCAAGCAAATCTAGCAGAGTTACCTCCCAAAACACATGATGGTCCTGCTAATATTTAATGGCATACTGTTCGCCATTTTGCAACAGCCTTGCAGTGTTGGCTCCACTCCAGCCCTGACATTTGTAGCAAGACCACTGCCTATGCACTTTGCATTTTACACTGAGCTCTTCTTCCTAACTATAGTATATCACAACTACCTTCGTTAAATGTTATTTGCTCATTTTTAGTAATTTTTCCAGTCTAGAAAGGTCTTCCTTTTTTCCTATCCTGTCCTCCAAAACCAGGGCAATCTTTTTCAGATAATTTTGTAAGCGCACTCTTTATTTCCTGATCAAAATTATAGCTGAAAATACCAAATATAGATAGTACTCGAGCACAGACCACTGTAGGCTTCAACAGAACATCATATTATTGATGGTAACTGTCTGAATACAATTTTTATGGCTAATTATAAATCAAATATAATGCACATCATATGTCCTTCATTTGCTCATCTTGAGAGAGAAAGTTATATTGGCATGAGACAGAGAACACGGAGTAATACTTCTTTAAATGAAAGCTTATTTCCATGTTGAAAATAAGGACTATTTTCTTATATTTTCATTATATTTTAACCTTATAGAAAGGCACAAATAAACAGAGTTGAGGTAATTAATTACTGTTTGTGTACTTAATAACAAAGCTCTCTTACTCTGGTGGCCAGTACTTCCACAGCCACTGAATTTTTAAGTTCATTTTCGTGAGTGTGTGTTCCAATTAATTTTAAATACAATGTGCTCCTGCATTCAGACTGGCCCTGGTTCGGGGCTCCTGTGTCTTTAACCTCTTTCAGTCTCTCCTAGAGCGTTTAAGCGACCGAGCTCCCACATCTCCACCCTCTTATAGCAAAACCTTGTGGCTTATCTCTTACTGTCAGGGCAACAACCCTCTCCTGCCCATGCATTTGCCTCATGCTCAGCCTGGCGTATCTGCCTTGCAAGACATCCCTTTAGGAGCTTGCACATTGACCACGTTGATCCCTAAACAGGCTTTCCATAACAGCATAATTAAATTCTACAAAGGTTACCGCAGCAAACAGCCCATGATCCCAGAGGGAGGAAGGCTTCTTTAGCTGTCCCTGGGGCAGGGAGGGGGGTGTTGTTGGGTGCCCTACTAACCCAGGGGCTGGGTGCCAGGGCTGGGCAGGGAGCAAAATGCCTTCCACTTCCGCATCCCCTTTCAATCCAGGGACACATGCTTGTCTGGACCTGCGTGAGCACAAACAGCGCGATAACCCTGGCATCTTCAGCAGCAGCAGGTGAAAACTCATGTTGTCAAAAATGGGAGCCCAAGTCAAACTTCCCAGTCCAGTTCCACTTCCAAAAGCTGCAGGTGCCTTATTGTTCCCACTGGGTGCACTGTCTCGCAGAGCCATGGTCCGACAGCATGGCGGTGTCAGAGTTGGAGGCGACTGCTGGCACTGGGGCACATACTCTACCAACTAACCTGGTCCATCCTCACAAGTGCAGGCATTATGTGTCTGTACAAACAGAGGAACTTCCACTGGTGACAGAAGCATGTGCAGAGAAAGTCAGTATGTCAGTACAGTCCTTTGCCCTCTGTAGTGCTAATGTGGTTTGTGCCTGCATCCAGCTGCCCTAAAACCCAGGTAAAACCATCCGCTTGCCTTTCTTCTTTAAGCATTAAGTGTGTAGAACATCTAAATGGCAGAATCTGGCTCCTGTTTTGCACTCATTTAACAACTGGTGGAGGCACTGGAGAACCAGGATCTCCTCCAAAAATGTACTATCTGGCAACAGTGCTGACATTACAACCTTAATATGGTAGGTACAGAGCAGCTTACAACATGCAAAGTGCAATCATCACGTTTCTATGCTGAGCTGCTAGCACTGGTGGATATTCAGCTCCCCCAGTCCTTCCCTGAAAATAAAGGAGAAAGACACACCTAGAGAAAACAACAGAGCAAGCTGTTTTTGGATACCACATTAAGGCTAAATGCCACTCTGCCTCTGCTGAAGACCTGAACATTGCAGCTGAGTCAATAATGCCTTTTCAAATCAGCTTATTCTTTTGCAGGCAGTTGCCCAAGCCAAAGCTTGGAGCAATCAGTCCCAGCCCATGAAATCTGGTTTCTGCAGGCTGCTCGCTCTTAGCCGCAAGGTAAACCGCAGCTGTCTCTGTGTCTGTATAAAAAGTGAGCAACCTGCAGCAGATGTGCTAAAGAGTCCCCTTGGAAAGACGACTTCTGGACAGAGGACTGGCTGCATTTCACAGTTGCCATGTGGAACTGCTGAAATCCTCGTGGGCTGGAGCCTGAGCCTCTCTGCAGCGCAGGGGTCTCCTACACTCACAAGGTACGTTAATGCAAAGTCCGCTCTCGAAGTCGCCGTCTGCTCTGCAGGTGCTTCACCTTGGATGCTTCTGCAGATCAAAGATCTCGCAAGGACCAGGGAAACAGCAAAATCATGTTTTCAAGTGGTCTGCTAGATGGGGATGTGCAAAATTTGCCTTTAGTACAAGCACATTCCACATGCAAGCCAGCCGGCTGACTGGGGAAGTGCCAGTCGGCAGTGGCAAATGTTTTGCCCTGTGTGAAACTCACCATTAGGCTGCTCCAGAAACTTCTTTCCAATGTGTTTTCTCCTTTAGCCCTACTGCTGCAAAGAGCACCTTGTGTATTTCCCTAGCTTTCAGTCAACCTCCACATCGCAGTTAAGCCCGTAACATGCAATTAATTTCACTCACTAAGAGGCACCTACAAAAGCTGACAGCTCAGTATGCTTTGGACTTAGTTTATCATAAGGATAGCAAGCTTTTGGGTTTGCTACTCGTGCTTCTTGCAGACCTGCTCTTCTTCTCAGATGTTTTAGTTCTTATAGATGTTTAATTAAGGTAGAGGAAATTAAAGACACTCTGCCATCAATCACAGCTGGTGTATCACAGCCATTTTTAGACAATTTTTTTGTCAATGGTGGAGAACCTTGACCATTGGAAAATGTTCTCTGGAGCTATTTAAGACCTGCCTGGACAAGGTCCTGTGCAGCCTGCTGTAGGTGACCCTGCTTCGGCAGGGGGGTTGGACTAGATGACCCACAGAGGACCCTTCCAATCCCTTCCATTCTGTGATTCTGTGATTCTGTGAAAACGGGTGATCTCCCAGGCCCTTCCAGTCTCACGCTTCTCCAGTTCTGTGAATAATGAAGTAAATTCCTAAAGGCAGTTGTGCCGCATGCACTTACGGATGTGGTTAATTCATGAGATTGCCCATTAATAATAAAGCAGAACACCACTATGGAAAGAGTATTGTACTCATTACCAGCAACTCTCCAGAGATCTGTGGGGTGCGGGATTCTGCTTCTTTTAATTAATAATATATAGTTCTGCTATTTCTGTAATATTATGCCACTAAAGAATATCTCATTTAACCAGCTCTGCTCATCATCTTTCACCCGCTGTATAATTGTTGTGGTTTGTTTAGAGAGGATTACTTGTCTCCCCTTGCCTCAGCCACAAAACAAAGACAATCACTTATCTCATGACTGTTATAACATTCCTTTTTCCAAGGAGACAACATTTATATTGCACCTGATATATTATCCAGTATGCCAACAAGAGGCTGAATTGGGCAACACATCTCCACAGATCATTCATCATGCTCCTGAATGCTTGTACCTGTCCATACTGAAATACATATTGAAGTTTCTTTATATTAACACCCTGCACTGTCTCATCTCTCCCGTAAGTGAATTAGCAATGTTTAATGAGGCAAACTAGAGCCATTGCCCTTTTTAGTTTTGAAAAGGTGGTAGCGTACAAGGATGAGATAAGGTAGAACTAAGAAATTCCAGAAAGCTAAATTCTGTTCTGCTTTAACCCTGCACCGATTCTTCTGATTTGAGATGAGGAAGGCAGAGGTATATGAGGTACCTTCAGAGAATAATTTGGCCCATGTTATACAGTGCAATCTCGTTTGGATTTGGATATCTGGGAGTGCAACACCACTATATTGTCATGCAAAAACCAGCGGCAAATCTTACCTTACGACACTTATCTGACACGAGTAGGACAGACACATGTCTGGAGTAGGAACATGATAATTTCCTTCCCTGAAAAAGGAGTATTTCTTTAAACCACTGATATGCTCTGATGTGGTGTCAGATTATACCAGGACACTTTCTACAAACCAAATTCACATATGTGTGAGATGCTGTCCATGACAGGCTCACAACTGAACTAAATAAATATTTAAGTTTTTTAAATGTTTAATTTATGGATTGTTCACAAATATAAATTTCAATTCTCTTGGCTTTCCCAGGACAATCCAGTGTGTCTCCTCCTCTTCACCATGACTAATTGCCTGCAGCCTAAACATATAGAGAAGGTCTGTATTCTGCACACCTCTCTGCAAGGGTATTATCAACAAAGAAAGGTCTCTTGTTTGGTTTTCACCAAGGTTGCTCAACATGAATATAGAGTACACTTTAAAATCATAGCCATGCTGATACTTGAAAAGTGCTGTTAGAAAGCCTGAACATAAAAAATGTATTATCTCTCACCTAGGAGCTGATGTCCACCCCCCTTCAGGCAGCGCAAAAACTCCTGTTAGTGCAAGTGGGGCAGAACCAACACTTCTGGGAGAAATGTGGGCTTTTCTCCATCTCGTACTTCTTTTTGTGCGGTGGGGCTCACCTTTTCTCCTGACTTCTGCTTAAGATAACAAGGGCTTCCTCTAGGTTTCAGCCAATGAGATTTTAAACATCCCTTGTAAATCATGACTATGGGTTTCAAATTCCCCCAAGAAAACCAGGGAAAAAAATATCTGAACAAAATCGTCCATGGTATGCTATAGAGTCCTTAAAAGAACCGTGGATCACGAAGTTAGAAGTAGATGTTGACAATGCTGAAATCAATCAGACATTTTACAATGGGGTCCAGGAATCATCATAACTGCACACGTCAAGAATCAACCATGGTGAAAAAGTCTGCATATATGTAAAATACCATGTCATGCTAACAGTTCTCAGTATTTCTGAGATTTATTTAGCTCTGCCCTTGTGAAAAGCAATGAGTCCAATCCAGTCACAGGTAGCAACAGGATAAAGCGATATAAGCCATAACAGCAGCAATTGCTTTATGAATCTACAGGTGGGGATGCCTGGTGAGCTCTGTCCTGCAAACATGGCCACACTAGTGCAGAAAGCCCAGAGGCACACTGCTGCTGCAAGACTTGCCATGGACATTTTGGGAAATCCTACTTAGTGCCCATTTCTGCAGCATGCAGATCCACTCTATTGATTCCCTCATGCCTTGCAAGGGACAAAACAAGCACCATTTTAATGCCACCATGGGAGACAAAGTGCCAGCGTGCCAGGCCAGCACTGTGCGGGAAACACGCTGCAAGCAGAATTTCAAGCTAGATCTAAACGTGAACTGATCAATCCACTTAACAATAATACCCAAACCAGACCCAAAATAGAGCTGAGGAGCTTCAGTGCTGTGTACACCAAATGTAGGTGCCTATCTGCAAGAAAACACTTTTTCAAAAAACAGAATCACAGAATCACAGAATAGTAGGGGTTGAAAGGGACCTCTGTGGGTCATCTAGTCCAACCCCCCCGCCGAAGCAGGGTCACCTACAGCAGGCTGCACAGGACCTTGTCCAGGCGGGTCTTGAAT
>Ga0065711_1043587_pt1 | contig 14634 bp, 9 predicted proteins | sample Hoacrofraction12_FD_59098 | JGI IMG/M metagenome (GOLD analysis project Ga0065711, IMG submission 59098) | Hoatzin crop microbial communities from Cojedes, Venezuela - Epithelial fraction 12 v2 (version 2) | ecosystem: Host-associated > Birds > Digestive system > Esophagus > Crop | place... | reverse complement strand
AAAAAAAAAAAAAAAAAAAAAAAAAAAAAAAAAAAGAAAAAAAACAAACCTGCTCCTCTAATTTTCTAAATTTACTGATGCCATTGTGTTCGCACCGTGATTTTTGTTTGTTATGTGTATTTTCCACATTTCAAAATTGTGACATAACCTTAAAGCTGCTTTATTTCCTTCTGCTTATTGGAGTGTAATAGAAAGTGTGAGCAAGTGACAATATGGGTGTGATTTCATTGTCTAGTGTGTGAAGAATGTTGCATGAGCAGTGTTTTTCTATTTGAAATGGCCTTTTCTTGCCATTCACAGGCAGGTCCTGTGGATCCATTTTTACTAAGGGTCTAAAATTAGACCATTTTAAAGCGTGTGTTGATAATGTATTGTGTGGGTGGTTTCCTCTCATGATTGTATCCAATATTAATTTTGTAAAACAGATTGCAAAGGTTATAACTGAATAGTGATTTTGTGGTCTGATGTAGTAGATCATTTTAGTAAACACGTATCATCAGCACGCACGTTTCCCCAGGAAGGAGCAGTAGCAAGACCATTGTTACAAAGCTGATTTGTGGCAACAGTCGAGGTTGGGCTTATTCAGGTAGCATGCAGCACAGTGGCCGTTGTCTAATACTAGCAGTAATGCAGAGCACCAGTGCTAACCTATGTAGCTCAACGTCTTCAAAACAGAATGTCTGACGCTGTGCTCCCGTAACACATCGAGAGCCTGAGTGCGATGAGGCTCATGTTTAGCGCATGCAGCTCCACGGGCGTCTATGGAACCTGGAGGTACGTGGCTTTTCCAGACGTTAGATCCCTACACGTGACTGGCTGTGTATCCGTTCAGGATCCTAATGTTTTAGGCACTGACATCTGAAAATGTTGGCATTGTTTGTAGGTCTTTCTGCCCTGTTGTCGATCGGTAAAAATGTTGCTGTGATGGAGCACAATAGTCCTTCATTTCTGTCAAATCATAAGCATACTTTGAAATATCAGTTCTTAACTATGTTAAAATATGCATTTTTCTTATATGTATAAGTGAGAATTATTCAAGGTGATATCAGAATACTAAAGATAATTAAGCCATACGTATTTGCATATATACTATATATAACTAAATAAGTAAACACACACAAAAATCCTTAATTCAAATTAGTGTAACAGTCCTATTTAAAGTGATTGACGTAATAACATTTGAGGAAAACACTCTTTAATGTGTTTTTGCTTTATTTTATTTTTAAATCTGGAGCTTCATTATTTTTTCCGTATGTTATTCCACATATTATTCCTTAATGTTTTAGCATATCCTATCCTATCCATTGTTTAGGTATCTAAGCAACAGCATATAAATTCATCAGCCTAAACTAAACAAAAATGATTGTGTATTTGTTTACATTTGTATGAAAGGAATGTTCTGAGGTATGCAGTGCTTGTGTTGTGACAGTTCATGTAAGATTCAGTATTACTGCTTTTTATATAGTAATGCCATTTTTTGTTATTTACATCTATCTGACATTCTTTCATGTGGTAGGTTCTTTCTCAGGAACTCAATTTAACTGTTATTTATTGATGTATCATTGCCTTTGAAAGCTTCTACTGGCACAATTTATTAAAAATCTGAATCAAAATCTAAAAGGCGTTACGTGTTCTTGAAAAGGATCGTTTCTGCCTTTTTTAAGGCAGAATTTTTAATTGGATTGTCTTTGTAATGCCAGTGATAGGTTTGAGTTAGAACTGTGAAATCTTGCCTCTCCTCCTGCAGCATTTGATGTGGAGTCTCTGGGTACATCAAGACAATTCCTTCTGTCCTCAAGGCCCGTGCGAACAAGGGGCAGGATTCCCCGGTGAGACTTCCTCTGGTGTGACTGGCTCAGCAGGCGGCATTAAATTCAACACCATCATGTCCTCTGCCGTGGTGGCTCTGCCAGGGCCGCCACAGCCGGAGTGCTTGCCCCCTCTGTCTGTTGGCTCCAATGTGTTTCTAACGCGTCAGTAATTCATCTGCAAATACAGAGTCTTTGCAACTAAGCAAAACAAGAGAACCTAGCCCAGAAGGAAGCAGGTGCTTCCACAACGAATATGTTACTCATTTAAAATCTATGCTGCAGGGAGCAGAAGCCAACTCGCATTTCACCTAAAGAAGAACTCATTTGAAAAACAAATCTTTCCAGTTTATCGGGTGCTGTCTCTAGAAGGCTCACGTCCTTTGCAGACATTTCCAGGGTAAACAGAAACTTGGAGTAAATTCTGTGAAATTTGGACAAGTAAACAATGTGCCATATGTTGGGACTGGCTCTAAGCATTCTTGGTTCTGCTGAACTTCCTGCAAAAAGCATCTCATATCTTCTTTTAAGAAGTTACATCAGTTCAATGTTTGCTTAAAAAAACCTCTCTTCCTTTAAAAAAACAAACAACAAAAAACCCCTGACGTATTTATTCCTGACTGAAAGCAAGGAGTTTATTAATTCTGAAGTGGTGTTTGTAGTTAAGGCCACGGGTTACACTGGAGATGTAATCCTAACTTTACTCCTGCTGCTGGTCTCAGTGAGGCAGGAATTTCATTCCTGGGTTTCAGCAAAGATGCAGTAACACCATTTTCTGTGTGTGCAGAAGTCTCTGTAATTGCCGCAAAAAAAAGTAAGTAATTGCTGTTTCCAGAACAGAAACTTTATAATGCAAGCGTGCCAGTGGCACAGGAACAGAAAGGGCCCCTGCAGCCTTTCATCCTTGTATTCTCTGCGGCCAGAGTTGCCAAGAAGCAGCGATGATTGTTGAGAAGCAAATTATTCCTAGCTGGATGCAAAAGAGCTACCAGTGGATGTTATAACCAGGTACCTCGCCTGAATAACATGAAAGCTAAATGAGGGAGAGAGGCATTGGACTTTTAAATGGAAATGGAAGAATGAGGTTAACTATGCAGGAAGCAGGCAATCGCCTGGGACTTGATGGAAAACCGGTCTCATAAATGTGAGAAAATTCTGCTCTTTTCCCTGTAATTTTTGAGGTATGAAATAACTTCCTTAAGAGCTTTCCTAAAGAAACTGCAGTGAGAAGAGGAATTTAGAACATATAATTTGGTTCCATCCCAAAATACAGAAACATTGGCAGAAAATGGCAACTGTTACTAAAGTTATTATTGGAATTAAAAATATTAAATCTTTCTCACAGGAAATACTCTCAGGAATAGATAATGTAGAAATAGCAACCATTAAAACTTAAAAAAAAAAAAGTGTAAGAATGTTTTTTGTGGCAAAGAAATCTGCTGCAGCAAGAACACGGAAGTTGTGCCTTTCTCTGGTTTCTGTTCTGAGCAGTGAATGAGCAGTGAGCAGCACTCAGTAAAAACAGTCCTGGCCTCATTCGTATCAAAGTAAACGGAGGATCTGATCCGTAAAGCTGTGGTCACCTTCTGCACACGCAACAGCAGCTCCAAGCCCTGCAGAAGAAACTGGAGCCTGGTGACACAGACGATGGAAATTCAAAGGGACTGACGGATGCGCTGACTTGTCGGCGTGGTTTGGAAGGTGCCCTCCCTTCAGTCCTGCGAGATGAAGAATACCTGTGCCGGCACCTCTTCAGTTGTAGGCAGTGAAGACAGCGGGGCTTCACGAAGGCAGGCCGTGTGCGATCTTAAGAATTTCCTAAACTTCGGTGGAGCTCAAACAAGAGCAGGATGGAAGGCACACCTCATCTCCTGGACTTGGTCCTGGGATCCCCATGACCCAGGAAAGCCCCAGGCACTTGGCCCCCTTGGCTGCTGTAAGGAAAGGGGGGATTGAGTGTGTGAGGGGTGCACATGGGTGAGGGGAAATAGCTGATCGTGTCAGATCACGAGTGGCAGCCAGGAAAAAGACTTTAAAGCTGGTCCAGCCTTGCTGCAGCGGTTACCCCATGGAGGTGCGTGTGTTGAGGAGATCGTTGATGTCGGCGCTTCCTGTTTGTCGCAGACTTTCTGGGAGCACAGAGCACACAATGGCCTCCTCGGCGAGTCCTGTTGGGCAGGAGGGAGCCTGCAGACGTACGTGGTCGTGTAGCGAGCCAGACCCACAGCTTTGGGCCACACTGTGCGGGGATGAATGCGGCCACATTGCCACCTGGCTCCCACACCACCTCCACCCCCGGGCTGCTTTAAAGCAGAGTGGAGCAACAGCGATGCTGCGGGTTTGCCCAGCCAAGTGCCACGAAGGAGCTCACCATATGCCATAAGGTGCTTGTCACAGACAATAAGCTTTTCCCCTAAACTCCTGACTTGCTTCTGAAGGCTGCACCGGCTGTCCCATAAATACCCTTGACGTAAGTAATAGCTGTTCCTTTTTTCCCTGGCTTTCATGCTGTTGGGAAGTCACAGGTGGGTGGTTTTCTTTTTTCAGGGCACCAGGTGACTGCACAGCTCTGTCTCTTCCCAAAGGGAGCACTGTTAGCTTGCTGTGGCCAGAGGGGCCATTGGGCTGGAAAGGAGAAGGATCTGCGTGTCACTCAGAAACACAACAAGCCTGATGGGATCTCTTTAGTGATGCAAGGTCTGAACATGAAATCACTCCTGAGGGCGGTAGCTCAGCCCCTCGTGGTAGCCTCATGGTCTGATGAGTTACGGTGTCTCTTTGGTGATTGCTTTCCATAGCACTGGTTGTTCTTGGCCTTAATAGCAACAGTAAGCTCAGTTTAACAACTGCCTGGCTTTCGTTGGTCTGATGACAGTTTCAGACTAGTTCATTTCACTAAAAAGTTACCTGATTGTGCTGAATAATGTAACCATTGAAAAGCCAAGAAAGGAACATGTGTTTACTTTTTAAGTGTCTAACTTTGCTACTGGGCCCTCATCACACGGGCAAGCGTTCATTAGCACGTTCTTCTGAACGGCTCAGTTGTCCAATGAATACCAACCTTACAGGTATGTTCACCAGCTATCTAAACCAGTGTCTGGTTTTAGCTCAATGTTAGGGGATCGGTAAGAGGTTTTTTGGTTTGGCTTTCTAGACATGAAATCTAACAGATAGGAAAGGGCAAAATGTAGGATTGATTTACCGGATAACAGCTCCAAAAGCTTCTGCGTAGAGTGTGGTTTAACCTGATGTGATGATGGAGCTCCAGGTCTGCCTTGTCCTGGCTGCGCAGCAGGACTGTAACGCTCACACAAGTCAGTGCTCTGCCCCCCCTGATGCTTAGCACTGGAGGAATTATCTAAATAAGAGTATCTCCCAGAAGAAAGTTTGTCTTTCCGTTCCCAGGGATCGGGTGGGGACAGGCCCTTTCCCTCAGGGAACTCTATTTGTGTTGTGAAGACCAAGTCACTGGGCAGAAGGAGGTGAATTCAAACCCATAGTGCGTTTTTTTTCCCCAAAGAAAACACTTCTCATAGGAAAATATTGGTTTGACAAGAGGGAAATATTTCGGGGGAACTTACTAGTGTGTTTACAACTATAATTCCAAAAAATGATAAAAAATATTTTGTTTCAAAAAAAACCAAAGCAAAAAATGTAATAAAAAGGCCAAGGGTTTGCATTGTGTATAACACAGTATATTCAGAGTTATAAAAATAAAAATGAATGGCTGTGAGTAGGTCATTTTGATGTTTCCAGACTGGATTTTTGAAATATAATTTCTTGGAAATTTCCAACTGTGTGTTCCAATTTAGGCCTAAATGATTTTTTTTAATGTTCCATTTCCCACATAACAGAGCCTGCCAATTTAAACTAGCTCTAAAAATAATAAAAGAGGTCAAACCAATCCAGGTAATATCTGGAATTAAAATGAACTTAATTGACAACCTCACCTCGCATAGAACTCTCACACCATCAGCCTTCTTGCCCTCTTTTAAACTTAACCTGTATCCCAGCCAGGGCTGGGAGCAGGGGTGATGGCAGCCAAGGTGCCGCAGTTGTGCCACGCTGCGCCAGTGTCCGCACCGTCCCTCGGCGGAGGGTGTCCCGCGCCGGGGGGACAGTCCGCGCGCACACACCGCAGCGCCGGCGCGGGGCCCTGCCTGACGGGGGTCAGACAAGCTGCTGGACTTGCACCGCAGCAGCTGCTACCCGGGGCTGAGCCGATCGCTGGTAAGCGTCGCTTTGTAAAGTGCCGACACGAGACGAGCAAGAGCCCGTTTGCTCCGGCTCGTAGCTGAGGGATTGACGCTGCTCCGCATGCAGTCCGCAAGGGCGTGACTTCTGTGTGGGCTATACCTGTTCTGAGAGAGCTGGACCAGGGGCTGATCGCTGTTTCTGAGGCCAGGTGGTACCAATGGGCTTGTGTTCACAGTGACTGGGACTAGCGTCCCACCCCCAAGGATGCTTTTCTGTCCCCAGCGAGTAGCCGAGCACGGCAGATGGTCGCAGCCCGGGCGAGCTGTCATCTCGCTGCTACAGAAGGACACAGTATGGGGGACATGCAGCCATCCACGGGTGACAGCCAAGCCTCCGTCTCCACTGCCGCAGGCGAGCGTGGCACATGGAGTGCCGGGCAGACGTCAGGCTGAGCGCGGCACATGATGCCCTCAGCAAGCAGCGTTCCGGGGCACCTCCACCTCCGCTGTCCCCACAGACAGAGCCAGGCCTGCCATATGTATCTCCCTAGCCAAAGCCAATTCCATGTTCCTAACAGTCTTGCACTCGGCCCTGGTAATTAATACAGTCACGACCTTGAAGCTCAATTACTCAAAGTCACCGTAAAATGAAGGACCTCAAGCAGATTAGAGGCGACGTACTAGAGGCAGTCTGCTGAGCGACCGTGATTGCAGTGCCTGTGTGTCTGCAGTGCTTTCCTCCAGTGTTTGCTCTCTGTTAAATTGAGTGTACTTCAAAATCTTCTATGCAGGGTGAGAAACTTGGTGGCAAGCTGCAAAACTATAGTTGCTCGGTGTGGAGATTGCTTGGAGGGATTTTTAACAGCTGGTTCGGAAATCAGCTGATTTAATAAGTGGTTTTGCCAAAGCAGAGTAAATTGTTTCCAGCACGTTCCTGCTCCACCTCAGCTCTAAGACACCTTGAGGTGACCTTACGCTGCCCTAAGCAGCCCTGTCTCAGTCCAGTATGGCAGACCTGCGGGGCCCCTTCCAACCCAGAGGAGCCCGTGGCTCTGGGCCAGGGGTGGCCAGGACCTGCGGGAGGCTCCCCCAGCCAGAGGGTGGAAGACTCAGCAGCAGAAGAGAGGACCAAGAAATAAGATGGAAAACAGTTTATCTGGAAAGAAAAATCCTCTTTTCCAGCTACTGAGAACCAGCAGGGAAAATGAAGCACGGCTGTACCCAGTGAGAAGAAGAAAACAGTGACAATTCGTGAGCCGTGGAGTAACTTTGTGGTTCCCGCTAAGGAGGAGCCATGGTGCAATAGAGAGAGGCCAATGCCAGCGACAGCAGCTGGAGTTCAAGGGACAGGGAGCAAACTTTTCAAAATAGATTGCAGATCTCTGTTCCCTACCCACGCCCCCCTTTCCTAATACATTTAAATTCACTTTGCAGCTAAATGACTGACTTAAATTATTAATATCATCACTCTTACATAAAGTTCCATTATCCTTTTATTATGAATTTTAACATTACTTTGCATTTTCTGAGTGTCAACATACATAATCAGGCTTGACTTCCTTTTGAGAAATATCAATAAAATAACAGCTTCTACTGTCAGGCTCTGGCACAGTTCCCAGTTATTGAGCTGCTTGAAACAACATTTGTCATTGCTAAAAACCATTTTTTAATATAACATGAAATAGGCCATAGAAGCTTAACTGCTGCCCTCTTTTGGGTAGGTTAATTACTGCTCATCTCTGTCGAGATACTCTGCCACCAACGACACTGAATTATCTCAGTGTTGGGAGGAGAGTGGTGGAATGGTGTTGTACACAGCAGAATATCCTTTAACAGCCCGAATTCCAGATGCTGTTTGTACCTTCCTTCACAATTAACAGTGGCTTGTCTCTGCAGGACTTCTGCAGTCACTGACGGTTTCTGTGTCTCCTCGTTCTTCTTCTGCGGTTCCTGTGGGGACTGAACAACTCCGTGCTGCAGAACGCTGTGGATCACAAACTCCTATTGTCGGCAGGGGTTTTGATTGCTTACAGAATAGCAGGGAGACTAGTGTAGGTTAACCCAGTCTCTGTAGCCTGATTTTCAGATGGCTTTCTTTTGCTCTGGGAAGCCCAGAGTTAATATGTGCTTATATTAACATGAACATATTGTGCTTCTATCAAGGCTCTTTCCCCTAGTGTCTGTATTTATTTTTAAAGCAAATAACAGCAGTTAAGTGGTCACAAGGGGGATACCAGACTCTGTCAGAGCAGATACTGGTGAATGTCCCAAGACAAAAGCAGTAGAAATGTAGAGACAGCAAAGGATGTTTAAAGCCCAGTGAAAAGACATTAAAGAACACCTGTCCATTTGCAAATCAGCTACTAGTTTATTTTTAAATCCTGGGATACGAGTCAAAGGTGAAACCTTGCCCTTGGAGTCCCTGGACAGGGCAGCTATAGCTGATCAGCCCCTGTGAGAAGCAGCAAGAGGTGACCAGTATGGAATCAGTGGAGATTTTTTGGGAAAAGACCTGTCCCTGGGTGGCACGCTTTCCTTCTTCTTTGACTGTCAGTGGACAAAAAGTGAAATGAGGGCAGATGTAGGTTCAGTAAATCTGTTGTTGTGTGATTCCTCCAGCCTGCCTTTGCATTTGGCTTCACTCTTATCACTGAGGTTCAGCAGAGGAGATGCAAAGTCTTGTCACTAGGATTATTTTCCCTTCCCCATCACGAATTTCCCTAACAGACTCTTGAGCAGCGGGTTGAAAGGTGGATGTCTCTTGTCATGAAAAGAGCTGAAACCCAGTTGCTGAAAGGTACTTATCTGCATCTGATTTCTTAGTTGCCTCTTGCCTCATTTAGACAGCTCGAGCAACTCTCAGGTTGCTGCACAGCTGCCACAAAAGCCCCCCGAAGTCCAAATGCCATAGGATCCCTGAATTCACGGGACAAAGAAGCTCAAACACCAAACCTTGTCCCACTCCTTATAAGCTGCTGAGGGTCCTTCTCCAAGCTGGTGCCAGGCTGGCACAAAATTCTCAACCTAGACAAAGGAGTGCTCACCTGACCATCAGAGCCCTTTTTGTTAGAGATGTTCTGGGCATCTCTAAGGCAAAGGGTGGCTAATTGTGTCTTGCTCATTAGGGTACTGGAGTGGGATGTAGGGTGAAGCTTCTGCTTCAGATTTTTCAGATTCTTTCTTCTGTACCTGAAGGCAGATGCTACTGTATAACCTGCGCAAAATTATATGGGTTTCTTGCAAGAGGTTTTTAAAGTGTGTCATCTTTTAAAGGAGTGTTTTACTAACTGGAAACAGAGTTGGTCCCTCTCTAGCTTCATGTTGCTATTTATACTATATGAAACTTCTTTAACATGTGAAATCAAGAGAGCTTCCACAATATGACAGCCAGTGGTCTGATGAGACAGACTGTCACAAGAGTGGTAGGAGGAACTTTTGGCTTCAGGAGAGGCAGAGGTCCAAAATGAGCCCCTTGCCCGCCTCCACCCATGGCTATGCTCAAGCAAAAGCAGCTCCCTCTTTGTTTGCGGGTGAGAAAGCTGGGCTTTGGGTGTCTGCTGCCCACAAGCAGATGCAGATCTCTGGCCAGAGGTACCAAACGGGTGACATAAGTGTTGGGTATTTTCTCTGTATCAGACTTGGCTATTTCAGGTGGCTCCCTCAACAAAGGACTGTCTTTATTATAAGCTTCTAATAAGATACCCAGCTCAACCTAAGAATTATTTATGGGACCTGGCGATGTAATTTAAGGCTATAGAAAATAAGCGACACCACAAGTTCAGGCACTGATGTCCCTTTTGTTAATCTACTCTTGGCAATCTTTAAGGCTGGGGTCTGGATGCCCTCTGCAACTGCTGATGCTTATAAGAGCTGAGAGCACCCCATAGAATCACATAGAATGGTTTGGGTTGGAGGGGACCTTGAAGATCATCTTGTTCCAACCCCCCTGCCATGAGCAGGGATATCTTCCACTAGACCAGGTTGCTCAGAGCTCCATCCAGCCTGGCCTTGAACGCTTCCAGGGAGGGGGCAGCCACAGCTTCTCTGGGCAACCTGTGCCAGTGCCTCACCACCCTCGTGGTGAAGAATTTCTTCCTAATATCTAATCTAAGTCTGCCCTCTTTTAGTTTAGAGCCGTTCCCCCTTGTCCTATCACTACACACCCTTGTGAAAAGCCCCTCTCCGTCCTTCCTGTAGGGCCCCTTCAGGTACTGGAAGGCTGCTATAAGGTCACCCCGGAGCCTTCTGTTTTCCAGGCTGAACAGCCCCAACTCTCTTAGTGTCTCAATGACCTCCTGATCTCACCCCATGATCTCACTAGATTAAGTGCTCACCTTAGTAACTGCTGATCTAGATGTTCGCACTCCAACAGCCAAGAAAAGGAAAAAACTCTGGAAATTTAATTTAATCTCTCAGGACGAGCATCTTGGGTGAGCCTCATCCCTGCCGCTGGACTGTCTCCTCACAGAACCCTCAGCCGCCGCCTTGAGGGACTGTGGACACAGTACTTCACTTTAGACATTGTCCAGTCTTCACACAACTACAACCGAGTTAACTGTGTCAAGAATTGATGCTCGTGACATTTGTTACCCCATGAACTGGGCAAAGAGGACTCGGCATTTGCTCGCTGTGGACCCCAAGGGTAATCACACCCCACAGGCGTGATACATTGGAAAAGCATTTTGTAGAGTAAAACGTAACTATCATAATTCGTGGAACCTGCAGAAGCCAAGGGTCAGCGCTTCCACGCACCATCGGACAGCGGCCAGCCACGCACGAGCGGCGGTTGGTAGGGGCCATCTTGTGGCAAGACACTCGTACAGTCATTTTAGTACGGCCCGTAAGGAGGTGCCGTGAGGTGAAGAAGAACCATTTGGGCTTCCCCTGGCCTTTTTTGTGTTACTGATAGTATTTTAGTCACCCAGAAATGAAGATGACTGCGTGATAACTATTTGCATTAAACGCAGAGTGGGCAAGGGCCCGCAAAGTCAGGCCTCAGCAGCAGGCCGAGCCAGACTGTGAAGAAAAATGGATTTTATCTTTATCAGGTAGATTTCAGAAACTTCTCAGGTTTTAACTTTAATTTCCTGGCAGTTTTAAAAATGGTGCCCAAGAACACTTTCAAAAATAAATACCATAGTTATCACAACTCCACAGAAATGCTAAAACAAAACTATAACAAATTTGTGACATGCAGGCTACTGCAGTCGGGGTCCTCATCTTCATGCCAGAGCAGAGTATAGCAGGCTGTCATACGGCCAATCCACAAAGTGAAAATAGTGGTGTCAGACCCGAAGAACCTTTGAAACTGTGATGTAGATGCTCTGCTGCTGCATATTTTGGCCAAAGCATGAGGATACGTGCAGCTTGGCTTCCTTTGAAGCAGAACCAAGACAGCTGTCTCCTTAATAGCTCCTTAAAACAAAGTTACACCATTCTGCAAACAGCAGTAAACTGGTTGTCTTCTGGAATTTTCCAAACATTAAAAACCAGTAAACAAAAAAGTTCTTTTTTGCTTTAATTTATTGAATTTTGCTAATAAAGTCTTGAAATTGAATTATATTATGTATTACTCTAATATATTGTTCTCACTTGCCTAGGCTGGACCATTACTTACAGCTTAATTAATATTGATGTCTAACAAGTGGCACTTATATCTGGTTTTTAATACTCAGTTTTCAGGAAACTATCCATTCACAGAGTTGACCTATAAGGTAATCCTCTGCTTCAAATAACTAGTGACAGCAAAATATTTGAAGACTAGTTCCAGTATAAAAAAAGAAGGAAAAAGGGCTCTTATCTTTATGCCAGGGAAACTGGATCAATCACTGCATTACTCTGGGGACTACTGTTGCTTGATGAGTCAGCCCTCCCCTGCTCATTCTCAGTTTGGACTCCAGTTTAGGAGCGATTGTCGCCAGCCAAGTCCCTTTCCACCCGTGGTCACGTAACAGTTAGGACAAACTGATGCTGGGGAGCTGCTCACCTGCATCAGGTGAGGAGGAGTGTGCACAGGAGCATTGCTCAGCTCAGATAGGAGAAGAGAGTTTTCCTCTGCCTTTAATTGTGCTAGAGAGGTTGTTCTGCCTCTCTCCCTCCCTCCCTCCACTGTTGCAAATAGAGCAAACACTGGAGTAAGTACATCAGTGCCCTACACAGAAAGAAGACATGAGGAGAGGAAGGACTGCATTCAAACATAGGCAGCTGGCATTCTCTTAGGCACCTTCAGGTAGCCCATGGACAAGCTTACCAGGAGTGTCTGGATAGTCCTGAGTTAAACAGGCCATGGAGGCCAAACCATCCTGTGGTTTCTAAAAGTGATTCCCCCAGTCAAGGATGCCGTTGGTCAGCCGGGAATCTTGCATGGCTGCTACCAGCACAGGAGGGAGCATCTTGCCAAAACAGCTTCATGAATAGAAAGAAGATGGACCTCAGGGTGGGACCCCATCCTGCCCCTGGGATCCCACCTCTCTCTGAACAGTGTCACAGCGTTTCATGAGAAGCTGCCTCCAGCAATGAGAGCTGTTGAAGGGATCCCTCCGGTGCTGCTCGTGCTCCATCCTGCCTCTCCCTGCTCCTGCTTGCCATTTGCCACAGTGCAGCTGTCATCTCTCCGAACACCCTGTGCAACAGCAGCCGCCGGTCCCGTTTCATGAGCACTGTCCTCACGAAAATATTTGGAGTAGAGCAACTAGAGGCAGTCCCTCTAAATAAAGGCGCATTTATTTGCAGGATTGCCTGAAAAAAATGAAATTGCCAGTTCTCAAACAAAAGTTAACGCAGTTGCCATTGTTATTCCAGGAATTCAACAACACTGAGAAAAGATGACTGATACTTACAGCTATGTTGGAGTTGGTACATCGGCCCCCAGTGCATTTCCTGCTAATTTGGTAATAACCACTTCCTGGCTAATAAACACAGTCTCAGAGTTTATTTGCCTTAATCACCTTGGCCTTCCGCTTCAGAGTTCATCCAGCCCAAAACAATGCTATGGCATTTCTTTTGTTTTTTTTTTAGATACATCCTGATGTCAGAACTACAGCTAGCGAAGGAACAGGACGGAGGACACTGCACTGCTGGATCCCAGAAAAGGGAGGTACTGTTAGTGGCGTTGCATGAACTGTTGAAATGTTCCTGTGTTGGAGCCTACAGACCTGCTATTACTTGTCATGATGTGCTTCTTCCCATTTTTCAGCATATTTGCACTGATATACATTTTACTTGGATTACTCTGGATGGGTTATTCCTAAACACTGCTACTGACAATGTTATACCTATGGTAGAAAATAAAACAAGTCCTGTACTAAGAGCTTTGAAGAATGGAGGGAATCAAAACAGCAGCAATAGAATAAAGCAAACACAGTCATAACTCGACTCCTGTCACACTTACTGTCCCAACATCCCGACAGAAAGCCTTCTTCAGCATTTTGTTCAATGCGTAAGCCATTTGAATGCTCAATAAAACCGAAACACATCTAACTCAGCATAACAACTTCTTGTTACACGTGTGACATTTCTCCCTCCTTTATCCATACCAAAAGTCGTGTTTGGATTACACCATTTTCTCTCTCTAAGACAACGTAAAGGACCATTTCTAGTCAGTATTTCAGAGCAGAAAATGGCACTTCCAAGCCTTAGAAACATCTGGCTCCACTGCATTTTACTGTGCCACCCTGAAAAACTTGACCCCTCTGCCCTCTTGAGAAACTGCATCTCAGGGAAACCACCCTCTGAGTAAATCATCAATAATAGTATCTCTGAGGCTAACAAAATTGTTTGTCTCTCTTGTTCTAGTCATTTAGGCAGACTATTTACTCTGATGCTCACTTTCAAATGACACATTATGTAGAATTACTGAAAAATGTGTTGGCAGATGCCACTGCTAAGAATAACATGAAGCGGTCAGGTGATTTGCACAGGGAAAACCTGCTTATGAAGATGAGTAATCCAACAGATCATTTTGTTTTCTTAAGTTAAAATTCTAATTGGGAATGTTTTGCCAATTTTCAAATTATCAATTTGCTTTTTAAATTAAAAGTTTTAAAATAAAATGTCAGAGCATTTACGAAAGATGTGTAGAGATTGATTATAAATTAGGATTGCTACCTTCATTTCTCCAAAGCAGGACCCTTACCTACTATTTTGATTGTATAGGACAATTGTTCTCAATATTTCATTTTAACATTGGCTATTTACTCACCGAGTGGTTTGTTGGGGTGTTTTTTTTTTTTAATTAAGGGTTAAGCTGGCTTTAAACTTGTGGTTTTTTCATATAGTAAATTCCTAATCAAGCATGCTTGTAAGGGTAATGCTCCCCAAATCCTCAAACCAAACCAAATCCTATCCCTGAGGAATAAGAGTGGTTCTTTCAATCCCATGGTATTTGGGAAGCAAATTTTCAAAATATGCAACTTACACAACATATCACAGAATCACAGAATCACAGAATCACAGAATGGTAGGGGTTGGAAGGGACCTCTGTGGGTCATCTAGTCCAACTCCCCTGCCAAAGCATGGTCGCCTACAGCAGGCTGCACAGGACCTTGTCCAGGCGGGTCTTGAATATCTCCAGAGAAGGAGACTCCACAGCCTCCCTGGGCAGCCTGTTCCAGTGCTCCATCACCCTCAGA
>Ga0065711_1043586_pt1 | contig 14635 bp, 8 predicted proteins | sample Hoacrofraction12_FD_59098 | JGI IMG/M metagenome (GOLD analysis project Ga0065711, IMG submission 59098) | Hoatzin crop microbial communities from Cojedes, Venezuela - Epithelial fraction 12 v2 (version 2) | ecosystem: Host-associated > Birds > Digestive system > Esophagus > Crop | place... | reverse complement strand
TAAATTCCTCTATATTTTTGTGATTTCTCATTGGATTAAAGGCAAAACTTATCCTATCTACATCAAAATTTTCGATATTAAAAATATCATCTATTACCATATTAAAATATTTAGAATTTTCTTCGCAGATATTAAATCTTATCTTAACTTTTGAAGTACTATATTTCATAACTTCATTAACGCAGCCTAATAAATCTATATATCCAAAATTTTTATTCTTTTTATATTTTTCATGCATTTTCTTGTATCCGTCAAATGTAAGTTGTATTGTATCAAATATATCTTCAGCTAATATATCTTTTTTTAACAATGATCCATTCGTAGTAATATAATTGGAATAGTTGCAATTATACGCTTCTATCAATTGTCTTAAACTAAATTCTATCTTTTTAATAATATCATAATTTAATAAAGGCTCACCGCCAAAATAGTGAACTTTTAAGTTTTGCAATCCATCTTTCAATAATTTTTCTATTTCAACAAGAAATTTGTTTGCGTCATCTTCGGAGAATACTTTTGTTGCCTTATCCTGATAGCAATACAAACATCTAAAATTGCAACTTTCTGTTAAAACAATTGTAACTTCCAATGTATCTTGAGTTTTATTTATTGATGAATTTACAAATTTTATATACTCATAGACTTCATTTTCATCTGATTTTACAACAAAACCATATTCCATCATTTGGTCTCGAAGCTTATTATCACTCAAACATTCTTCAATACTCTTATCGAACTTTGCCAGTGCTGATGTTTTAGTGTTATAAATATAATTTCCGTTATGATTAACTTTCACATTAAATACTGATTCTCTATATTCTCCCATTGATACACACTCTCCCTTTTACCAGTACTTGGTATCAACTCTTTTTATTGATACCAAGTACCATATTACTATAGAAATATGATTATCAGGTAATCATAATTCCGCCACAGCAATTACCTGCAGCACTTCTAACACCAGCAGGCTTTTTTGAAATAATTACTTCCATTGTATGTCCTCCCTTCATCCTTTATCGATATCGTATTTTTACTATATATTACTATTTGACCCCCAAACAAGGGACAGAGTTGTCCAGTATAGGACAACTCTGTCCCTTGTCTTTGTACTATTTTTAATATAAATTAACTATATACTAATTTTTCACGATATGGGGAGAACTATCATATATGAAATATTTTCAAAAAATAATAACATTTTTCATCATTTTTTGGTTATTAACACTTAGCAAAGATTATGATTCAGAGCAGTTACTATTAAATTGCCAAACTCATTCAATCAATTGCAATTTAAATGATAGCATTATAAAAAAATTATAACCTTATGAAATATATCTTTATATATTGACTTTATAAACAATAGCATCTCTCTCAAAATCACAACTTAATATTTGCATTATACCTACTTGAGATTTTCTCTCAAAAATTCTTTTATAACCATGGCATCTTCTTTATCTCCTAAGAAGTTAGCAAGTATTAGACTATTTTTTAAATTTCTCTTATCATTATCATCAAGCGTTTTTCCTGCTGCCTTTTTATTCCAAATATTATTGTATATGCATTTATGCACTTCATATAATCTATTCTTTCTTAAATCATATGTTGCAAGTCTGTCGGCAAGATTATTTGATTCTTCATATTCAGCATTGTCTCCATATAATGATGCAATAAAAAATACAACTAATGCGTATATTGATAATTCTGTACATGCCTCATCATATTGCATCATACAATAAAAATTTTGCAAATATTCATAATATACATTGTCTTGATTTTTTAGCGCACAAGCAAGATTATAAATGCATATCATCTCATACCTAGACAAAAAATTATTTTCTTTTATAGCGTATTCCTTTTCAATCGTCTGTTCTAGCGCTTTTTCCAAAAGATCTACATATCTGTCTTTGGATATTTTTTCATTTTTATATGAGAATATAGCATATAATCTAAGCATAGTTTGCCTATTTATAGGATTACTGCTATCAACTTTAGAATTCAAATAATTTATTTCTTTTATTTGATCAATGGTCTCCTCTATTCTGGCGATTTTTTCATTATAAATTGCGTCTGTAGCCACGACATCTCCTCGCATGAATTCCGTCGACATTCCAAGTCTTTTAAATAATTCTCGCATGATAGGTCTTTGAATATTAGTTCTACTATTTTCAATTCTGGTGATAGTTTTTTCATCACATATATCTGCCGCAAGTTCTTTTTTGGTCATATTAAGTGTCTGACGTCTTCTTTTTATAACGTCTCCAATAGAATATACATATGATTCATTATAAATATATGGATGTATGAGCATGTTATATTCAATTTCATACAATTCATACGAATCTTCTAAAGCATTTCTTAATTCTACAAACTTTGAGATATCACTATTATTTAGTATTTTTTTTACCTCACACATACAGTCAAGTAGTTCCAAAATATAGTATGCACGTCCTGCTCTACCAAGCAGTTCCAATGATTTTATAAGCATATCTTTTAATTGTCTTGCTTTATTTAAATCTTTGCGTTCATCTTCTGGTATTATCATATATAACGAAAATGTCAAATATGGGATAATTTTCGCTTTATTTATAATATCAATTTCTTTTGAATTTTCTATTTCGTAAATTCTTTTTAACACGATTTTTTTCTTTTCTACTGATAAATCAGTCGAATATCTGATGTATGATATCAATACATACTGCTCTTGAATTGACAAAGGGATATCATAATTGTTTAAATACTTTTCAATATCAATTAAACAACTAGCCGCATGTTTATATGTTCTTGATATAAGTTCGTTATCCTTTTTTTTCAAAATATATACACGCGCTTCAATATCATATAAACACTGCATAATAATTTTATTAGACTCAAATTCATCCTTTAATTCAGAAATATATATATCAAAATCCTTGATATCATTATTTTCAATTTTAGAAATTAAGATTTTTTGTTTTTTCCATATGTTATACGCTTCCGGCTGAACATATTCCTCATACATCTCACATGGAAGTCCAAGTCTAGATAACAAAATACTTCTCAAATACCATTCGGGAAGTCTATCACCGCTTTCTATCTTTGCTATAGTGCTTTCTGTACAAATCCCTTCGGCCAATTTTGACCTTGATATACCTAATTTTTTTCGCTGCGCAATAAATGCTTTGCAAAAATTTAAATCATCTGCTTCATCTTTTTTTGCCATACCAATCTTCCCACCCTTTTAATAAAGCCTTGAAGCTAATATATCACTTCAAGGCTTTATCATTCATTTATTACTTGGTAAATTTTTATTCTACTGTTACAGATTTTGCAAGATTACGTGGCTGATCAGGATCTGTACCCTTCTCAACGGATGTATAATATGCCAGTATCTGTAAGATAACAACCGATTCAAATACACAAAGTTCATCACAAATATCAGGAATATTAAAGTGTACATCACATATTGTGCTATCTTTAATTTCTTTGTCCTTACTAATGAGGATTACAAATGCGCCTCTTGCCTTTACTTCTCTGATGTTTGATACGACTTTGCTGTAAACAGGTGTCTGTGTTGCTATGGCAATTACAGGAGTTCCCTCAGTTATGAGAGAAATTGTTCCATGCTTAAGTTCTCCTGCCGCATACGCTTCTGCGTGAATATAGCTGATTTCCTTAAGCTTTAGAGCCCCCTCCATGGAAAGTGTATAATCAAGTCCTCTTCCGATAAAGAAAGCATCTTCAGCATTTGCCATTCTTGATGCCTGCTTTGCAATTTCTTTTTCTTTTGTAAGAACTTGTTCAATCATTGAAGGTATATTCTTAAGCCCTGATATGAACTCTCTAATCTCAGACTCAGCCGCTCTTCCAAGTACAAGGCCCAGCTTACATCCCACAAGATACATTGCAGCTACCTGAACAGAGTAAGCCTTTGTACTTGCAACCGCTATCTCAGGGCCTGCATGTGTATAGAGCACATATCCGCTTTCTCTTGCGATAGTTGAACCCTTTACGTTTACAATAGCAAGTGTTCTGTCTGTATATTTCTTGGCAAGTCTGAGAGCTTCAAGTGTATCAATTGTCTCTCCCGACTGAGATACAACAATAACGAGTGTTTTGTCATCTATTGTCGGTCTTTCATATCTGAATTCAGATGCGATAGCTACTGTTACAGGTATCCCGAACTTGTTCTGTATGAGAGTTCTGCCTACATTGCCCGCATACATAGCTGTTCCGCAGGCTATTACAGTGATATCTCTTACTCCTTCGAATAGTGAATCCGGAATGTTATCATCATCAAAGTTTGGTAAAAGATCTTTTACTCTGGGATTTATAGTGTCTGAAAGAGCCTGTGGCTGATCATGAATTTCTTTTATCATGTAGTGAGCATATCCGCCCTTTTGAGCTGTTGAAACATCCCAGTCAACAGTTAGATATTCAACATCAACCTTTTTACCCTCAAGATCTGATACTTCGATAGCATCATCTCTCATCTCAACGATAGCATACTCAGGTACAACGAAGTATTTGTTGCTGAACTCAATAAATGCTGTAAGGTCTGATGCTATGAAAGATCCCTCGTTTTCTGTATGACATGCAACCATAGGACTTACGTTTCTGACTGCAAATACTTTGCCCGGATGACCTTTAAAAAGAATACAAAAAGCAAATGAACCTTTAATTTCTGCAACTGCTTTCTTTATAGCTTCCTTTGGGTCACCGTTATAGTTTTTGCTGATAACTGCTGCCGCAACTTCTGTATCTGTATCTGATTTGAGTGTACCTTTCAAATCATACTTTTCGATAAGTTCATGATAGTTCTCGATGATTCCGTTATGAATGAGAGTTACATCGCCGTATTTATGAGGATGAGCGTTGGCATTTGTTACTCCGCCGTGCGTAGCCCATCTTGTATGACCTATACCTGTTGTAGATACGTTGTCGTCATCACATATAGCTCTCAAATCATTAACTTTTCCTGCTGTTTTTCTGACAGATACATGTCCTGTATTGTCCTTGAAAAATGCAATACCTGCACTATCATATCCTCTATATTCAAGTCTTTGAAGTCCATCAAGTAGTATATCCTGTGCAGGCTTATGACCTGCAAATCCAATTATTCCGCACATAATTTTTCCTTTCGAGCTTTTGTTTTTTACAAGTCTGTCTTGAAACTTGCACACATGATGTATACTCCTTTGTTTTCAAATTGCTCTGATATTTGGAAGTATACTATCGCTTTCATGGAATGCGCTCCGGCATCCGCCGAATATTCGATAACCGGAGTCCTCGTTAGCCGCACCGCGGCACTTGGCGCTAAAGTTTCTAAACTTTTCGAAGATTTGAACCTCCTAAATTTCAAATCACTTAATGGTAGCATATAAGCACCTTTTTTTCAAGCAAAGAGAGCACACCGATTTGGTATGCTCCCTTTATTTTATAGCTTATAATACAATTTTCATTTTTACATTCTAAATTTATATTATGTTCACTGACCTTTAATCTTATATCTCATTTGCATATCTTATGCATTTGCAGATGCTTCATTCATAGCATATGTTTTCTTAAGAGCCTTTTCAATTTGAGGTGTGAGTACTGCTACCAGCACCATCTTGATGATATCTCCCGGGATAAAAACAATCATGCAAACAGTCATTGCATAGATAAGACCTGTATTTGTGACAATCATAAACTGTGAAAGTCCAACAGCATACATAAGAACGCTTCCAAGAAGCATTGCTGCAAACATTACAACATATTTTCTCATGCCTCTTCTATCTCTTCCAAATTTAAAATATATGAATCCGGAAAGAAGTGCTGTAAACGGCCATACCCATATAAATCCGCCTGCGGCTCCGACAAGAGCAGACATACCTCCTGATAGACCTGCAAATACAGGAAGCCCCACAGCTCCAAGAAGCACATATATCAGCACCGCCATAAATCCAAGCTTTGGTCCAAGACAAAGCGCACACAAAAATACTGCCGCAGTCTGAAGCGTTATCGGAACACCACCCGGCATCGGGATTGAAATCGGTGCAACTGCGCAGCATACAGCCGCAAACATAGCACATAGCACAAGCTCTTTAATAGTTACCTTTTTCATGATATATCCTCCAACAAAAATATAATATATTCATTTTGGCAACATATGCCCTTGCCCGAACACCTGCCAAAACATATTCTTATTGAAGTGTATTATATACAAAAAGCATTGTCAACCTTTTTGGTTTAAAAAGTTAACAATACGCCACTATTTCATGAATCTGTCAATGGCCTTGTTTAGTTCATCGAGTTCGCCCATGTCGCCCTCTTTGACGGCATCAACTATGCAATGATTTATGTGATCCTTTAGTATTATCTTGCCGGTATTATTCAGCGCCGCCTGAACAGCCGCAAGCTGTATCAAAACTTCACTGCAATCCCTATTATTTTCAACCATTCTCTTTACCGATTCCAAGTGACCTATAGCTCTTGCGAATCTATTAATCACTGCCTTTGAATTTTCGTGGGTATGAGTATGTGTATGTCCATACTCATGATTATGATTGTGCTCATAATCGTATTCATGGCTATGCTCTATCGAATGCTCATGCATATACTCATGATATTTTTCATCATTTTCATATGACTCTTTTTTGAGTTTTTCTTCATAAGCATTCTCATGCAAATGTTCATGTTCGAACACAAAATTCTTTATGATTCCGATTGATATGAAGCCGTCATGAATAGCCCTGGTATCAGTACCTTCATTATGCTCGACTTTGGGCCATGATTTTAGAGTTATTTCCTTTTGGCCGTTTTCATTTGTAATAACTTCATACTGATCATCCCAAAACGCAACTCCCGCAGGCTTTCTGTCATATACTATGCCCTTGAAATCTTTCAAACTGCATGCTGGAAAATTGACATTGAAAAGACATCCATCCGGATTTTTTTTATCTATCAGCATATCTATTATTTCAGATAACTTATCATTCAAAACTTCATCATTTTTTATGCCATTTTCTATGTGCTGAGATAGGCAAATGGTTTTTACCCCATAAGTTGTAGCTTCAAGTCCGGCTCCGACAGTTGCCGAATACTGGATATCAAATCCGCAGTTTGCACCCTCATTTATCCCCGAAAGAACCAAGTCAAACTTTTCCTTGAACAGCCCAAGGAAAGAAGTTCTGACGCAGTCTGCCGGAGACCCGTCAATTGCATAGGCCTTTACATTCTCAATTCCCATATCATACTCAGATATTTCCATATTTCTTCTGAGCGTTATGTGCTGAGACATGGCGCTGCATTGATTTTTGGGTGCGACAACAACTACTTCTCCGAATTTAGTCGCCGTCTTTGCCAAAAGTTTTATATATTCAGAACTTATACCATCATCATTTGTTACAAGTATCCTCATAATCTATCCTCCATACCGAATTTTATGAGATCCATAAGAGCCTTCTTGGACATATCAAACTCCTTATCCATTCCCTCTGCAAGTACATCCTCTGATAGTTTTCTTTTCTTTTCCTGAAGCTCAACTATCTTTTCCTCGATAGTGTTGTTCATAATCAGTTTATAGACTGTAACGACATTCTCCTGACCTATTCTGTGTGCTCTGTCGGTTGCTTGATTTTGCACGGCGAGATTCCACCATGGATCGTAATGGATTACAACATCAGCTCCCGTGAGATTTAGACCCGTTCCGCCGGCTTTCAGAGATATTAGGAAAAGAGGCGTATCATCATTATTGAATTTATTTACAAGCTCAAGTCTTTCACTTGCACTTGTCTTGCCAGTTATCTCGTAATATTTGATACCTTCCTTATCGAGTCTTTCTTTCAAAATCTCAATCATGCTTACGAACTGGGAAAAAATAAGTGCCTTGTGCTCACCTTCGACAACCTGCCCTACAAGGTTCATACAAAGGTCTGTTTTTGCGCTTTCGCCGTCATAATTTTCAAAGCAAAGACGCGGATTACAGCAAATCTGCCTAAGCTTCATAAGCTCAGCAAGTACGGCAATTTTATTTTTGTTAAAATCATCATCAGATGAATCTAGCATATTTTTTATATGCATGATCTGCGCCTTGTAGATTTTTCCTTGCTTCTCATCCATATTTGCGTATCTTATTTCTTCTATCTTATCAGGAAGATCCTTCAAAACATCCTTTTTCCTTCTTCTGAGTATAAAAGGTGCCGTAAGTGATTTTAGTCTTTGAAGAGCCTCTTCGTCTCCGTCCTTTGCGATAGGTGCTTCGTATTTTTTCTTGAAATTATCATATCTTCCAAGAAATCCCGGCATCAAATAGTCAAATATACTCCAAAGCTCAGACAGTCTGTTTTCGATAGGCGTTCCTGTCAGCGCAAATTTATGCTTTGCTACAATTGATTTTACCGTTTTTGCCGCAGCCGAACCGTTATTTTTTATATACTGCGCTTCATCAATAAACTCAAATTTAAATTCACTTTCTTCGTAAAAAGAAATATCTCTTTTCAAACTATCATATGAACTGATATAAACAGTATTATTTTCAAACTTCGACAAAATATTTTTTCGCTCGTCCTTTTTTCCGTTTACGATTTTATATTTTAATTTTGGCGCAAATCTTCTGATTTCTTCGCCCCAGTTATACACGAGCGATGCCGGAACAACGATTAGAGATGGCAGTGCCTTCTTATTATCCTCATAAAATCTTGCAAGAAGAGATATCGCCTGCAATGTTTTACCAAGACCCATTTCATCGGCAAGTATTCCCCCAAAACCATATTTTGCCAAAAGGCTCATCCACTTATATCCATCTATTTGATATTTTCTAAAATCACATTTAAGACTCTTTGGAAGTTCAAAATTTGAATTCTTTATATTGTCAAATTCATCAATAAGACTTTCTAACCTTTCATCAAGACTCCACATAATTGAATTGGAGTTTTTTGATGCACCGCCTATAAAAAGAGCTCTGTAAGCGGGAATATATACCTTTTCCTTACCGTATTTTTTGAAATCATAATCAATAGCATCTGTTATATTACTGATTTCTTGAAGCCCCGTATCTTCAGACATATCGAGCATATCACCATTTTTCATGATATAATATCTGCTCTTTGATTTATAAGCTGCCAGAATTTTAACAAGCTCTTTTTTCTCGATATCATCCGCTTCAAAATCAAAGTCAAGAAGCCCCGCACTTAAATTTACATAACTTCTTATATTCGTTTTGTGCCTTATTTTGACGCTCTTAAAACTATCCGTATAAAAAACTTTGCCATAATTTAGTAGACTTTCAACCTCTCCGCTATACAAGTCAAAAACTCTCTCTTCATTTTTCAAACTTATAAGAAATCTGCTATTTTCCTTATCTATATCTTCAAACATTTCAATGAGCTTATTTTCAATTGCGGCTTCTTTTTTCTCATCACGTACAATTGCATCTATTTTTTCTTTTTCATAAAAATCATATGATGATCCATCAAAGTCTATCGTTACCTTGCAAATAATATTTTTGGGATCTCTGTCAAGATAAAAATTAAACTCAGGCTTTGGCGGCAATATTTTCTTTACGGTTTCCTCCTCTTCAAAATCAAGATTCGTGCTTTTCTTTAGCATAGGAAGCGCATCATCAAAGAATTTGTTCAAATTTTTAAGACCGATTTTAAATTCAAAATGATCAGCGCAAGATATCCTATGTAACAGCTCATATTCATTGTAATTATCAAGACTTATTCTTGTGAAAGTCTTTTCTGATGCAAAGTACCCATAATTCGCGCCTTTGAAGATTCTTGGCATATCACCCTTTACATCGACATGAACAATCTGCCCATTCTTATTTTTGACAGTATTTATGTAAGTATCAATCTTCAGCTCTCCGTCGGTGCAAAGAAGCATCCTAGCATTATTTTTTCGCATAACTCCTTGAACTTCATATTCAATAACATCTCCTTTCATGATATCAAAGAATTCGTCCAAATATACGCCGCGAAGTCTTATGCAATTTATCCTATCGCTCCGATTTGATGTAAGTCTATATCCCAAATCACTTGTAATAGCCAAAAATTCATCTACATAATCTTCTATAATACCTATGAGGCGAAGCGACTTTTCATCGAACATATATTTATAATAAGCTATTTTGCCACTTCTTGTTTTGTATCTGATTCCCTTTCTCATGCATGTTACAAAATCCAGCAAATCGGTAATATAGTAAGCTTTTTTGCCATTACCTATCGTAAAATAGCACTCGATATTTCCGGCCTGATCAACTTGGGGCCGTGGATAAATTCTACCTGTCTTTTCTTTTAATTCTTGTTCTTTAATTTCTTTTTCTTTTTTCTTATCAATAAGGCCAAGCAAAGCTCTTCCGCCAATATCCGTATAGTCAAGAGTCTTTGAATATTCTTTTATTTTATCCTTTGCTAGATACAAAATAGCAGCTTCATGCAGGCAAAGATCATCCGGGTCGTCCTTTTTTATCTCCAATCTGTACATTCCAAGATCCGTGCAATGTTTATAGACAATTTCTGTAGGACCGATTGTTAGCTCAGTCGGGAAAAGAGAATGTGTAAGTGACCCTTTTATTTCAAAAACCTTTATACTTCCATATCCGTCAAATGCTTTATCTGTTACTCTTTCCTCGGTAATTTTTATAGCGTTATTCATGATAAGGCGCATACCTTTTTTCCAAGTATCTACTTTGATGTGCGCATTTTCGATTATTTTTGCGTAGTCAAAATAATCCACTGCATAAGCATCTTCGTTTTCTTTGTCTTTATCCAAATCTTTCGCATCTGCAGTATTTTCATTTGCCATATCAACTTCCCTATATGCCACGAAGCCGTCCTTATTGTAGAACATAGAACCGCCCATAAGTACCATTTCAGGAACGTCATCTTTATTATCTTCGTTTTGAGCTTCTACTGCTTCTTTTTGGGAATACTCCTCAAGATTATTTTCTATCTCATACATAAGCGCCGCGCCGTGCTTACAATTTTTGCCATCCGCGGCATACGGGCAATTACATCTGATAGTTACGAGCTCTTTTTCATCTTCCGAAAGAAGAGCCTCAAGATTATAAATATTGTTGTGAGATCCCAGGACGCTTGCATAAAAGTGATTGCCGCTTTTTAGAACATTTTTGACAAACCCTTTCTTATAATAGTCCATCCCCCTCATTCTGATTGTTTGATTAAATTTAGAACGCCAGTTAATTAAAATTTTATTTGCCATAATTTTTCTCCATCTCAAAAAGTATAGCATATTTTTGCAGTTTGAAGTCGTTTTTGTGAATAAAATTTAGTATTTATCGTAAGACTTATGCCTACCCATTAAACCTTATTAAAAGCAAAAAGAATGTGCAGGCTTTTGTACCTGCACATCCTTTTTGGTTAGTGTGTTATTACTGTAAGTGGAGTTCTTACATGATTTATTATTTATCAGTTCATTCCCGGGAAGGAGAATAAACCGCCATTTTGGCCTTGTCCGCTCTGGTTTCCTTGACCGCCTTGACTATTTTGACCATCTTGGCCCTGCATCTGGCCGGAATCACCATTTTGCTCGCTCTCATTGCTTTCAGAATTGTTTTCACTATCACTATTCTCTTCATTTGATTCTGCATCAGAATCTTCCGAGCTTTCGCTTGAATTTGAGCTTGTTGTAGCAGTAAGAGTTGAAGCATTATCAAGTGTTACTTCCAAATCAAGTGATTCATACTGACCGTCTACTTTTCTAAGTACCGTAACAGTCACTGTATCGCCTTCTGAATAATATGACATAAGGCTTGTCAAATCACTAGCGCTTGTTATTGTATTGCCATCAAATGCTGTTATAAGATCGCCAACCTCAATTCCGGCATTATCAGCTGCGCTTCCTTCTGTAACAGATGCAACATAAGCACCTTCAATTCCCGTAGGGGTCATAACAGATACACCGAGAGCACCTTTTTCTTCTTCAGATACAGTTATCTTTGTATCCTCATTCATAAGTTCATTTATAAGATCTATAACATCTGATATCGGAATAGCAAATCCCATACCTTCAACAGTTGTAGCACCGATTTTTGATGATGTAACGCCTATAACTTCTCCCTTTGAATTTAGAAGAGCTCCGCCTGAATTACCCGGATTTATAGCGGCATCTGTCTGAATAAATGTATTTGTTTCACCGTCTTCTGTTTCAATCTCTCTGTTAAGAGCACTGATAACACCTGTTGTTACCGACTGACCATAACCTAAAGCATTGCCTATAGCTATTGCTGTCTCACCGACTGTGAGACTATCAGAATCTCCAAGAGTTGCTATACTAATTGAATTCAAAGTATCTTCTGACAAATCTTCAAGTTCAACTGCAATTACACCTATATCAACAGATGAATCTGTACCTTTGAGGTATGCTGTTGCGCTCGATCCATCATTGAATGTTACAGTCATTGTTGTAGCATCTTCAATAACATGATTGTTTGTAACTATGATGAGTTCTGTATCAGTCTCAGCTATGATGATACCGGAACCTGAACCTGAACTTTCTTCCTCAGTTGTCTGTCCAAACATATCGGTTGATGTTGTTGAGAATGTACAATCTATCGAAACTATTGAAGGCATTGCACTTTCAACAACAGCTGTTACATCTGTTGCAACAACTGACGAATCAGACGATGTTGTAGATACGCTTATCGTATTAGTTGTGCTTGAATCAGAAGATGAGTCATCGCTGCTCTCACTTACAATACTTGTACTTGAGAAATACTGAGCACCATAAACACCTGCTCCCGCGCATACTCCAAATACAGCAGCAAGTCCTACAACAGCAGCAGCTCTAAGAATTGGATGGCCTTTTTTCTGAGCCTTTTTAGCCATCTTTGCAGCTTTCTTTTCTTCCTTTGCCTTAGCTCTTCTTTCTTTTCTGTTTAGCTTTTCAGACTTCTTAGAGTCATTTGTCTTATTCTGACCATAATCATATGTCGAATAATTGTTTTCCTTTGCGCCATTATTTGATGATGCATCATTTTGCATCGAATTACTGTTTACTGTGAACGGATTTTTTTCGTTCATATTTTCATTCATGTTCTCACTCATTTTTGTATCTCCTTTCAAACCTCTCAAACTTTTTTCTTTCTCGTTTGTATGATTATAGTTTATTAGTGCTTTGTGAAAAAAGTGTGTTTTAAAATTGATACAATTGTGAAAATCATAAATGATTTATAAAGTAAGAGTTCTGCCATTATCTTTTAGCCATTTTTCGCTCATCTTGTAATCAGGAAGCACCTTTTCGACATCCGCCCAAAAATCCTTTGAATGATCCATATGAAGGAAATGGCACAGCTCATGCACAACTACATAATCCCTTATTTTTTCAGGCGCCAGCATAAGCCTATAATTAAAGGAAAGCGTGCCAGAACTCGAACAGCTTCCCCATCTTGTTTTTTGGTCTCTTATAGCGATTTTTTTATGTTTTACCCCTATTATTTTTTCGAAATATTGAACTCTTATCGAAAAATAGTCATAAGCCGCACGGCGAAGCCTATTTTCAAGAAGCTTTTTCTGCGCATCCGTAAGAGATTGATACTTTCCTTTGGGCTTATTTATTTCTTCAGCTTTTATCTGATTATACTTTTTCAGTATCCAAGATTTCTTTTCGGATAGCATCTTTTCTATATCTTTGTCAGATACTCTTAATGGCGTTCTGATTTCCACATTCAAATCCCTATCTATCGATATGACTGCGGTCTTTCTTCTTGATTTTACAACATTTACAGGTATATCATCTATGCCTTCTGATTTTATAACAAATTCCAAGCTTAAACCTCCGTGTAAAAAAGTTTCCGCTTATTTACTTTCTGACCCATTTCTGGAATGTATAACAGTTGTCAAAATAGTACTGTTCTTCACTTTCAGACTCCAATATAAAATCATCATCTTTTTCTAAATCAGGAAAATAAGCATCTGCTTCATAATCTCTATCAACTCTTGTCACTATACATGTATCAACATATGGTAGGAACTGTCTGTATATACTCTCGCCGCCGATTATATATATATCATCTGTATCAAAATCCTTCAAATAGTCAAGTGCCTCATCAACGCTTCGTACGACAACAGCCTTGCCTGTTTCCGTACTTCTTACTTTGAAATTTTCATTTGCGGACAAAATAACATTCGTTCTCATATCAAGCGGCAAACCGTTTGGAAAAGTAGCAAGAGTCTTTCTTCCAAGTACAACAACCTTTCCCTTAGTCTCATTTCTGAACATCTTATGATCTGCAGGTATACTCACAAGGAGCTGACCCTTATTTCCGATAGCCCAGTTATTATCAACAGCAACAATAGCCTTCATTTATTTATCCCTCCCTACGATTATTTCTTTTATTAAAATATTCTTTGAAATCATCTACGCTCAGCGGTCTTGAATAATAATATCCCTGAATCGAGTGGCAGCCAAGTTTCCTCAAAGTTTCAACCTGGTCCTTTTTGTCAATTCCTTCAGCAACAACGAATATACCGATTGTCGTAAACATCCTCATTAGAGCGCTTACCATCTGATAATCCTTTTCATTATTGGGGAATCCATGCGTAAATATGCTCCTATCAATCTTTACTGTATCGAATTGAAGCTTTTGAATAGCGGCAAGGTTAGAATATGAACTTCCGAAATCATCCATAGCACAAGTTGCACCCATATAGTG
>Ga0065711_1043585_pt1 | contig 14636 bp, 4 predicted proteins | sample Hoacrofraction12_FD_59098 | JGI IMG/M metagenome (GOLD analysis project Ga0065711, IMG submission 59098) | Hoatzin crop microbial communities from Cojedes, Venezuela - Epithelial fraction 12 v2 (version 2) | ecosystem: Host-associated > Birds > Digestive system > Esophagus > Crop | place... | reverse complement strand
TTTTTTTTTTTTTTTTTTTTTTTTTTTTTTTTGTGTCATAATAGCTAGTAATACATAGTGGCTTGAGTTTTCTTCCCTTTTTATTTTTTTATGTTTTTTGGCAGAATCTTTGAGGTGTAGTTTTAGCGTATATTTGAAGAGTGAGATGACTAAAAATGTGTTTAGAATATTTTTTTAACGTGGCATAGAGCTCTTGAGTTGTTTTAAAAAAAGTCAGTGACAAGGCTGTAAATTTCTTTGGACTTTAGCATGACTCAGTGCTGATAGTCAAAATGTAGGACTATTCAGGCAGGCGTTTTTTATTTGTCTCTCTAAGATTTTAAATACAGATCAGTTATGTATTTAATTTTTGCTCAGGCTGGAAACCTGCAGCTTTTGACTTAAAAAACCTGAAGTGGTCACTGGAACACTGCTGTTCCTTTTATGCTATGTAATAATAATAAAAAAAATCTGAATTCTTCTGCACTGCTAAGAACTGTTACAACTATGAGCCTTCATTTTTGTGGTTATTCTTCTTTGTGTTGATAATCAATAGTAGCCAAATAAGTTGCTCAGAAATATTCAAAGGTATGAACCTGAATATGATAAATACTGTGTAAGAAACAGGCCACGCTGGGTTCTGTTAAAACTGTAACATTTAACTGCTAGTTAGGAGGAAAGCATGTGTGTCAGTCACTTCTGAACTGTAATATCAATCAGATGTGAACTGAATGGTTGAAAATTAAACTTGAAATGTACTGCCGTTTTCACTGAATACTTCTCCCAACTATATTCAGCAAGACACAGGGAGAAGAAAAGCATAAAGTCATTTACTGGGTGTCAGAAGTGATGTGAAACTAATAGTTTTGTTGTGGTCATGCAGGTAATCTAGAATGCTGTCTGAGGGGGAATCTGGAATTTTATTTTTTTGTTCAGTCTCTAAAGTTTTCATAAAGTAACTTCACTTGTAATGACTTTGAATTCACGAAATAATGCTGCTTTTTTAAGTCAAGTGTAAGCCTTTTTTTTCTGTAATAAAAACATTTGAAAGAGCTTGTTTCCTTTGCTTAATTTACACTGTGTTAGGCTTAGATGTGACACATTGTGTAGGACCTGGCTGTGTTTGCTTGGGCATCCATTGTAAGTGTACTTTCAGGCACCAAGTAATGCGGTACAGAAATGCAGCTTGTAGCTTTTAAAAAGAAAAATGAGTTCATCCCGTTTAATAACTTCGATATTTTGAAAATACACTCTAGATGTAGGAGTTAATTCATCTTCTATTTAGTGAACATCCTAGCATTATAAAACAAATGCATTTCTGAAAGTAATTTTAAATTTTACCAGTTCACCCCATTAGTATACTCAAATTCTTACAAGAGTTTCAGTAGCAAAGGGAACCTGAGACAGACTGCTCTAGTATACATCTCCTTCTGGAAGAACTTGACACTTGGTCGTGTGCAATCTCTTACTGCTTCATTATTTACTTAGGCTGTTTTAACAGATGCTGTCCACACTGTGGTGCTCACTGCTTGAAGGATGGAATGTTTACACTCGTAGATCTGATGTGTTGAAGATGGCACAGAGGTGTTTAATTTTCATGAAGTGCTTAGAATAAAAGGTTTAGCTTGCTCTGTTCTGGCCCAGAACTAATTTACCTGTTTGTTTGTTGTCAGCATGTTTGAAGAAGTGGTTGTACCTGGAGGGTGGAGAGTTCTTCTGATGACAGCCAAAAGCTCAAGTTGGAAAGCGTGCAAAACCAGAATGTACTTCCCTTAAGCTGTTAAAATGTTATGAGACTACGGATGTCTCAGGTTGTGTTATTCTGTGACAGAGTGGTTCTGGCTCTCAAATCTTCTCAGGGAGCAAAGCAGCTTTCTGCTATTTTGTTCTCATCACTGAGTATACTGCGAATATAATATATTATGAATATTGCTGATTGAATCGTATGAAGCTGTTGCATATTATATTGCTGTATCCAACGAAGACAATTTTGACAATATTGTATTGAATGCTGTGTTGAACTCTTAATTTGCAAGGTATTTGTAGTCTGCCTAGGGAACGTAGGCATTCCCAAAACAATTCTTTCTGTGATTTCTGAAATTTTAACCATTTCAAAGGATTATTGCTGCTATCTTGAGTATCAGTTTACTGACATAAAGCACCATTTAGCAGCTGATGTGAACTCTCCTGTTGCTAGCAAACTTCCTCCTGCTTATACACCAAGGACTATAGAAGTTTTTGCAGTTGTTTAGCAAGGATAAATATACTACAAGTATTTTACATAGAGCATTTTTTTAAAGGGCTATTGTGGCTTTTAACGATAAAACCTGGAAGATCTAGAAGGTCCTTTGAAGAGGTGCAAGGAAACCTTTAAGGGGATTACTAGCGAGAGGAACAGTCTTGCTTTGTAGCTGAGTTTCCACAGAAGTTTAGACTGACAAAGAGAGAAGCCATCACTAAATGAGTGTATAGCTTGAGAGCTTATTTGTACTGAAAATGGTGTTGCTTTTCTTGTGTATGCTTCTGTCACTTCACTTGCATTCTATTGCTTCTAGTACTCAGCAGCCCCTGTTTCTAGGTTGGCATAGTCTTCAGCTGGGTTAATCACTGACCTGACCAAAAATGGTGGGCGGTTTTAGGCTGTCTTGAGTTAAGGGATTGAAACTGGTAAGCGATAAAGCTGATGCGTGAAGGGGTTGTAAATGCATAGACACGAGAAATGGGAATGGGAGAAAGGAATAGAGCAGGGCCATTTATTCTTGTACACGTGTCTTATGTTTGGATATAGATGAGCTACATTGAACATACATGTATAGCTAGTGGGATCTTCAGTCCTTCCAAAAGAAATCTTCTATCTCTGTTTACTTCACAGAGAGCCTTTGGCTAAGTTGGCCTGATATATAGTGAGTAGCATTACTGCTCAGTGAAGATTAGTTATGGGAGTTTTTGCTGTGTCTCAGCAGAAACATACACTCCTAGTCACTCACAGTAACATACTTTAATATTCATCATTTGTTTGAAACAAAAATGAAGAAAACACTTGTCTTTCATCTTAGGTTGCTACACCGCTACTTTAAAGGAGTAATAACTTAGAGTATATTTAAATATTTGCAAAGGTGGCAACTTGTGGTCTTAATGTTTTTAGGAAATAGAGAGCTAATCATGGATTTGTATTTTCAATATTTGTATTCTCAATAGAGAGCTAATGTAGGATTTGTATTTTCATCTTAAAGAAGTGGGTTTTTTAAAATACGGTAAAAAAAAAAAAAATGCAGCAGTTGCTGCAATTTCATTCTTGTTATCTGAATAGTAAATGTTGACTCTTCATCCTAAGCAGACAATGTACTTCTCCCTGGTGTCCAGTGATAGAACGAGTGGGAATGGTTCAAAACTGCACGACGGGAGCTTTAAGCTGGAGATTAGGAAGCATTCCTTTACCGAGGGGGTGGTCAGACACTGGAACAGGCTTCCTAGAGAGGTGGTCGATGCCTTAAGCCTGTCAGTGTTTAAGAGGCATTTGGACAATGCCTTTAACAACATGCTTTAGTTTTTGGTCAGCCCTGAATTGGTCAGATAGTTGGACTAAATGATTGTTGTAGGTCCCTGCCAACTGAAAATATGCTATTTCATTCGATTCTGTTTGATTTGATTCGATTCTACTGTTCATAGACTGTAAAAACTTCAGGGGACTCAATATTAAAATAAAAAGTCTTTGGGAGTTTGGTAGCTAAGTTTTAATCCCCTCCTGAAGTAATTTTTTTTTCTCTTTTATGATTGAGTCATTTTGACTTAGAACTGACTGTAACTTTTTAGTTAATCGTTTTTTTATTCATAGTATACTTCTCTAAAACAATTTGAATATCCTGACAGTACACTGTACATTAAAAATTGAAATGCAGACTGGTGTTTTGGATAGCCACCGGTTCATCTTGTTTATTTTCTCTTTGCTTTTGTAAAATACGTCTGTTTGATCTTACCTTTGCACATCAAGCCAATCGAGCTGCTTCTGCTTAGCACTTCGTGCAGGATCACTGAACTCGCTCTACATACAATGTTGTCCCCAAGTGTATGTTAAAATTTATTAGATAGCATTTTCTAAAAGCAGACTCTGGAGAAAAAAAAATACTGCATAGAAGGTATCCAAGTATCAGAGTGTTTTTGTAAGATATTTTTGGAGATTCTTTTTTTGTCAACAAACACTTAAATCTTCTAGTATCTGAATAACTTCTCTGTCACTAAACAGATTGTTTGGTAGAACAGGAGGAATTATAGAAATAAGGTCTTCCAATGGTAGACTGCCTCTGAAGTAGGGGAAGGCATGTAGATGGTCTGTATAAAAACTTAAAATTTCTAGGAACAGAATTCCCCCTTAAAGTAAGAGGTCTTCTTTTACGTGAAGTGGAAGAAAGCTAAGATTTCATTCCTTTCAGTCACTGAAAATTAAATTTGATGGTATTTCCTGGTATACAGAAAATGGGAGAAGTAGTAAAGTCCTTGACAATGTGTTAGTTGCTCTGCAGCTGGAGAAAAAGATTAATTGCCTTCAGCAGATTTATCATTTAATAGCTGTGTCCGAGTCTGAGTGGAGAAAATAATTACAAATTATGCTGTGCCTTCATGCAAAGTTACACTTTATGCAAACAAAAAACATTTGAGAATTGAGTTACACCTTGAGATGGCAATACTGTGGTGCATATCTTCCCCCCGTTCTTTCCCATCTTTTAAAAATATAAGTATTTTTTTAAAAAACAAATGCAGAAAGAATGCATATTTTTATTCTTCATGGCTCATTTATGAGATCCCAGAATGCTTCACTCACATGTCAGATGCCACGGTTTGCAAGAGGTATATTGTATATTATATTGTGATGTTAACTTTTTAAGATCTATCTGATCCTACTGTGAAGTAAAAAGTATCAAAAGGCTTTCAGAGTGGGTTGAAGGAGAAGCGGAAGTATTTTCAGAAAGGTAAACAGAGGTATTGTTCTGTGTTGAGTGCCTTTGACAGACAGATGTACCAGAACATGACAAATACTCTTTGGAATGGATCTTTAAGTAGCTGGGAGCTTACTGTATCATGTTGTCATGATTTAAAATAGAAGAATTTCTAGCAGAGTGAGACTAATACTTGATGTTTAGAACAGGATTTAAATGCAGATATGAATCTGGACCTGAGCATAGTATATTTCTATTTTTACGCTTTGCATCGTGCATTGTTATAGCTTGTGGTCTGTCTTCAAGAGGAAAGCTGTCAGGACATTCACGTGAATCTGTGTTGAGTTTTAGTTTCCAGAGAGCATGTGGAATCCAAGCATAATGCAGAAGCATGGGGTTCTTTCAGTGGGCCATAACTCTGTCAGCTTCAGTTGTCAGAAATCTGAATGCTAAGACATACTAGAAATAAGACCTTAGGTTGCTCGCTTAGCTTTGCAAAGGCTCAAGCCATGTATGGAAAATTAATCAAAGGCAAGTGTTGTGTGTTAGCTAATGGAGAACAATTATCTATGGTTTAAACAATCCCAAGTAAGAAGCTGCAAGCCTTCTTTTAGTTTTGTAAATAATGGTTATGAGACAGGAGGATTTTTTCATACCGACATCCGTAACAATTGCATCCAGAAGTTGTGGTCTTGGCTGGAAACATGCAGCAAGGCTTGTCGGGGAATGAAGTTCACAATGAGAGCTAAAGGCATGATGATCTTGAAGTAAGACTATTCCTCGTGTTAAGGTGCAATGGAGGCTGGGAAAGAGGAAGTGCATAATAGAATAATGAAGGCTGTAGTATTCACATTCAAATAATATGCTACTCTGTTGTGACAGTCTTCTTAAAAGAGTGTTGATAAGCCTGAGGTTATATCAGGATATCATGCACTGTTGGTAAGAAAAAGTGAAAAGTTTCCATAACACTGACTGTTCTTTTCTGTTCTTCCCTTTAGAAGAAGAAATGCCTCAGTGCACACCCTTGGTGTGAACTAGCATGGCGCAGCTCTACCACCAGTTTCTTTTCCCATGTGATTTCCCAGCAGCAGGAGCTCGGCTGCATGGAGCAGTGTGTCTCTGGTGGGCAGTGTGTCTCTGGCAGCCTCTGCTGTGCATGCGTGGGTTAGACCAGTGGCTTTCAGAAAGAGTTGGAAGTTGGCCACAGAGAATGTGAGCCTGAGAAATGGCAGTAGGAGAGACTAGGGGAGCCTCAGCTTTGACATGTAGGGCGTGTGCTGCTGTCAATAACTGTAATGACCATCTGAAGGCACAAGGGAAAGGACTCTTTCTAAACATTTTAAAAGTCATCATTGCGTTGCTGTGATGATGTGTCATAAGGTGAGGAAGAATACATGAGGTAGAGGTGAGCAGACACAAAAGCCTGTGGGGTATTTCCTCTGCTCAGGCGTGTGCACGCTTTGTTTGAAGCGAGGACAAGGCCACTGTTTTGGGGACAGGGAGTTCATGACTGTAGATATAGGTTGGTCTGTGCCTGTTGGTCCTTGGGCAGTGAACTTGCCCTGTCATGTTTAAATTGGAGTGTAGACATGCCATGGAGCATGAAGTTCAGTTTCTGACCATCTTCCTTTGACGTGGAGTGCAGTTTTAGGCAAGTTTCTTAGGCCAGAGTTTCATTATACTGCAACTTTAATGACAGTGCTGGCCTAAGGAGTTTCTGTCCTTATGCTTTTGTATGCTGCCCTTCATATTATGGCCACACAGGCTGTTGGAAAAGCAGTACTGTCAGTGGATGAATGAACTGGTCCAGGTGAATACAACTCTTTGGTCAGAACGGCGTGCTGGTGTATGAGAGAGCAACAAGGGTTTGGAGGCAGCAGCAAAGTGAGAAACTGTAAGGATATTTCGTGACAAGCTGGCTATTCTGACTTAAGTATTTATTTTGTCCTTCACTTGCTTCCTCCAGGAAACAAAGGTGATTTGGCCGAGTCCTAACAGTAAAGAAACTGTGGGTTTCTATCCCATGATCCCTCTTTCAGTAGTGCAGTAATAAGGTCTGTAATGTTTCTTAAGCCATCCTTGCTAGGAGACAGTTAAAACGGAAGAGGAAAATCCTAAGCCTTGTCATGTTAGGCAAAATGCATCTTGCCTGGGATGTAACTAGGTAAGAGTGAGAAGGATGCAGTTCTGGGAGTGCAACTGTGGGCAGTCACTGTCATAGTGATAGGGTGATGTAATCAATGGCCTTGCTGGACTTGTCAAATGCAAGATGAAAGACAAACTCACAAACTTGACTGAGGCGTCAAGAGCTGAAGAGCTAATAAAGGGAGTAATTAACTGGTGCCTATCTTATCAGACAAAAGTAAGGGGGGATAGCCCATCACTGTAAACCCAGTGATCTGTGGGGAGCTTCGGAGGCTGCGCAGCCAGAGATTGCTTCGGATGAAGAACAGATGGCCCCCAGAAGCGCATAGCGAGATGCCCGCTCCGAAGGCATGTCAAACTGCTGAGTCCCGCTTTTGACGACATGACATTCCATGCCAAGAGCCGATCGATACGCAATAATTGACTTAGTCCCACCTCGCAAAAAGATTTTCCAAACCTATAAAAATTGGCACTTGAAAACTCTCTTTGGGAGGAGGAGCCAAGCGAGAACTTCACCTGACGGATGGGTCGACGGGCCTGAACCTCTCTTCCCCCAACCCAAGCAGGGACGCCTTTTTGGTAAGAGTCGCGCCTCTGACTTTGTCAGACATATCCCCGGGAACACATGGTTAACTGAAGCGCTAAACTATTACTTTGAGCTCAGCTTTGGTAGATAGTGAATTTATCAATGGCAATCCCGAATCTGTGATAACTGTTGCGTGAATAAATTGCCTATTGTTTCAGCTTTGCGAAACTGTTTCAGTGAAAGTCCTTGGAACGGCTCTGACAGGCAAGTTGAATCTGAGATGTGGCTACACACTTAACCCTTTAGACATAAACCGTTGACCAAGTCTGGGACTAGGAGTAGATCCAGCTGCACCTAGACTCTCCTCTGAGAGGGAGTTTAGAACGCAAGGGGGTCTTCTCTGAACCTCGTGACTCAAGTGGAGGGCTCTCCTTTTGCCGCTTATCAGACTCCCCTTACCCCCCCCTTTAACGCGACAGGTGACTCACTAGGATATACATTTGCAGATAAATTCTGCTTTACAGTTCTGCATGCACATTTGAAACCACTGAATGCTTGTAGTCTGAGTCCAGACTCAGCAATCCTTTTCATTTGTGCATGACTACCTATTCAAGTAACTAAAAGAAGCAGGAGCTACATTACAGAAGGGGACAGGGTTTTCAGACTTGCATTTTAGGAGAGATATCTGTTTCATGTATAAAGATAGCTACAGTCTAATCTGTCTGGCATGTAGCAATTGCAGTTTTTTTGGTAGAATTTTCCATATGAGAGCCTAAGAACTTTGAGGTGGATAGATTTAAGAACAGTTGAAAGAGAAGGTGAAATGAAAATCTCCAATGTCTGCAATGCTTTATCTTGGGAGCACGTTTCCCAAGTTAGATGAAAAAGTTGTGGTTGTAACCTTGGAGAAGGAGAGGCTACAGTACCAAATGCTATGTATATTATGTTCCTAGTAAACATAGAAGCAAAAGGCACTTTTAACCAGCAGTGGCCAGACATGTATGCTGATGACTACTGACAGTCTTGACCACTCCCCTTGGCTGAAAAGACTGCTTTCTTTAACCAGCTTGTCACTTGCTTGTTGTATCTATTAATTTATTCTGGTTTGTTTCCCTCCTTTTCCCCTTTCCTCTAATTTTCCCTGTCTCTTTTCCTTTTGTGTTGTATCCTTGAGCTCTTTTACCATCTCAGTTCCCCCTGCTATTTTCCAGCTTTTTTTGATTCTCCTTTCCTTCCCTCCCTATATATTAGCAGTCAGAAATACACAGAAAATATCAGATAATGATAAAACAATCTGTAGTTAAAAAACCTTCATTCAGGCCACTGCGTGACCTCTCAGGCTATTTCATGGTGGTGTTGTTTTCTTAAGTGGCTCAACATGCTCAATATTCTGGTGTCTTGCATAGGTTTGTTCATTAATTGTGACTGGCTGAGTTGAAATTAATAGGATATTTTATTATTAAAATAAGGGGAAAACTTGTTACAGGTAACTTACAGATTTGAGATCTAACAGATTTATATGCAGTACATAAAACATCTTGTCTTTGAGCCTTCCTCTTGGGAGTTGTCACATTTCACTCATATTTAGAAAAAAAGAGAATTTTAGATTTGCCTCTTTTGAAGTTTTGCTACAGTTAATGAAGAACTTAAGGCTTGCTTTTGGTGAAGACCATACAGATAAGCATTTGCTGATGAATTTTTTCTTGACCTCGGATGATAAACATGGTCTTGCAAGTTAATTCTTTCCCTCTAGCCAATTATTAATTTCTGTGATTAGAATACTGTAGATACAAACTTTGCTGCTGCTCCTGTTGTTCATGTAGTTAGTCTTTGGATCAGCAATCGGTGTCTAGTTAATTAGAATACAGATGCAGAGCATATTATGTTCGGACTGAAAAAAAAAAAGTTGTTTTTTTTTTTTCACAGGGCTAATCTTTCCTCCCTGTCTCCTCTTTTCATAGTTTTGAGTGAAATCTAGAGAAAGCAGATAATAATGTGATCTAGAAGTGAGTCATTTTAATGCAATGGTGCAACGTGTGTGGAAAACAAAATGATTACTGTCAAAGAGCAGTTGGTATGTTTGTTCTCTTGGAAGAGTTATTTTAACTGAGAATAACTAATGCTCTTTGTTTTTCTGGAACGCCATAATGGTGCTCTGATTCTCATCTAGCCGAGGTGTATTCATGGAGACATCTTTCTCCTTCCCCTTCTTTGTTCATGTAAATATCAACATTAAAACAAACTACTGAATCCCTTGCAACTGATAGCTGTGTGGGTGGTTCTCATAATGAAAATCTCATTTTTGTTGTTTTAGACATGACCAGTGCTTCTGTAATATTCACAAGAGTAATTCCCAATTATTCCAAATAGTTTATGCTTGAGCAGAACTATAAGATCTCTATAGACTCATCAAAGTTTTCTTGCACTGTAGTTCATTGCCTTTTTGCAAGGTAATTTTATTTTTTTGTGAATTACTTGTTTGTCAATACCATTATGTTAGCAAACTTCTAGTTGTGCAACATCTAAATTTCTGAGCAGCCTGCAGAAATGAAACAGGAAAAATGATGATTCGGCAAACACTCTCTCGTATGATGCAACCCTCAAACATCACAAATTTAAAGTTTTTCCTTGTGATTATTAAAGCTTAGGCATTAAGATTGCTGGTTGGTGTAATTTCTAGTATCTGTGTCTGCTGCAACGAGCCAAAATATTTGGTTTTTTTATGCTGCTGTTTAGGCAATGCCACAGCTCAGGTCTCACAGGAAAAACTGTATTAATATGGTCCTGCAGCACCATAGTTGAGGTCTGGTAAACTGTGGTTCATTGAAAGATTTGAACCATGGTCTCTGGAGAGGAAAGACTAAGGTAATACTTAACTTCAACAGAAGTTGATCTACAGATTGTTCAAAGCAAAATAACCTCTCCCTGTCAACTCTCTGAAACACCTCTGTAAGAAACAGATTTCTAAGGTAGTTTTAATTCTGTCTCAATGCTTTTGCATTCCATTGCCTATCACGTTGTTCAGCACCTTTGTGCTGCTCTAGAGTAACCTGCTGCATAATGGTAAATAATCTAAATTCATAATTTTATAGACTCCTTGTGTCTACACAGTCACTATGAAACATCTTTAAATATGGACAGTATAAGTCTAGGAACAATTGAACTTCCTCTAAAACTGAGAATCCCAATGAGAGACAAAATATAAAACTTCAACATAAATTTGTCATAAATAAAATTTTGTACCTAGATCACATAGGTGTTACTAGATCACATGGGTAGCAATGATAATATGCTTATATAAACTAATATCTATGTCTTTTCAGTTTCATATATTCACAGAAGGGAAATACTGAAAGATTGTTTAATTATCCATCCTTTAAGTCTTCTGAGATTCAGGAAAAAAATCACACTGATGAATAAAAAGAGAAAAAGATTATAAAACTGTCAGCCATTTGTATAATTCAATTTTTTAACAGCATGTGACTCAATTACTGGGGTGGTTAATAGAGAAGATGTAGTTTGTTTTCCCTGAAAAACAGATTTAGCATACCGTGGGTGGTCTGTTCCACAGAAAATTAAAAGAACATCTCTGTCGTTAACACTATGCATTTTTCAACAAAAATTAAGACAGTTCTGGACAGTTGCTTTTGAAAACACACCATGGAATTTAATTGGGATTTCAAGTCTTAATCTTCCAGCAGTGACTCTCTGTTAATATGGTAATATTAGTAAATGCCAAGTCTCTGAATCTAACTCTATGTGTTCATGTGGGATCTTAATATTTAACAGCCTAATCCAGTCCTCCTAGTGCAGGGCCACTGGAAATCTCTGAAATATAATTACATATGTAGAAATTATCCAGTGGAAAAAAGCATAATATTTTTCAAAATAATTTTCAAAAAATAATGATTTCAAGTTTCTTCTTTTAATGTTTTTTCATTGCAAATATTCTAACATGTTCCCCTCATGATCACCACCACTCAGTGCTTTGTGACTTTTGGTTAGAACTGGATAATAAAACCCTGAAGTGGATTTTAATGCTTTATATTTGAAAATAATTGGCCAATACAGATAAAAATTCTGACATATACATTTGAGAGAGAGATTATTGCCAATTAAAAACCCCTGCTAATCAAAAGAGAGACTACATTGCTACAATGAATCACGGGTTTGATTCACCTCTAAAATAGTTTTGTGCATTCTGTGTTTAAATGTTAGAGGTTGAAGTATTAGTTGTAGACCTAAGTTGTCTGCTGCAAACCATTTGTTTAATTTTCATGAACAAGTTTCCTAAATGCTGTCATTGCCATCTGGAGCTGTATTTTGAGTAATCCAAGATAATACCTTCCTGTGGACAGGTAACAAATGCATGCACCTAAAATGGTGAATTTTCTTGAAAATTACTCTGCAGTGCTGTTGCAAGTGAGCTTACATAGTGTTGAGGATGACACCATTTCCAAACCAACCCCAATTTTTTTTCTGGAGCATTCGACTACTGTAACTCAATGCATTTTTTATTACTATTGTAGCCCATCCGTGAATATGCTATTTTTCTCCATGCTGGGATACCCTTCAAATGTCTGTCTTTAGGACAGAGGCAGCGAAACAAAGTGGATTTTACTTAGATGTCGATTAGTTTCAGTATCTTTCTCCTCATGCTATTCTACTCAAATGTAGTTTGTGAATATATGCATTTCTAGTATGAAGATACTCTGTCCAGTTCTAGAAACATTTCTAATGTGATACACTACGAAATTGTCACATAGCTGAATTTCTGGGACTTTTGCATCATATTCTCTACTAAAATGCAACTTCTACGACTGCTTGCTAACCTTTTTTTATATACTTCAAGACAATGGGGTGTGAGCTACTTTTTACCCATTTTTCCACCAGTACTCTTAAATTACTTTTCTGAGAACTCAATAGACCAGTATGTAAGATCTTTAAGCCAACTCTTTTCACCATAAAAGGGAATACCGATGTAAAGAAAGCCAACAGTCTCAGCTGCTTGGGTGCTTGAATGCTCATACAACACGATTTATGTCTGTATCGTGCTTATAATACATAAATGTTAGATACTTTTGCTGTCTGACCAGGAGCTGTATATGATTTTCCTGTAGGAAGTGCTGGAAAGACAATGCAAACTTTTGCAGTAGGGCTTTCACCCTGCACAATATTTGCGAATTTTAAATCTTATTTTCTGTGCCAGTTCCACTGATAGGAAAAAGAAAAGAAAAAACCTGGGAGTCTGATAGTGCACTTGCTGAGTTATGATTACTATTCACCTATTTATTTTGAAATTAATAGTAATTTGATTAATTAAAGGTGGACAAAGAAGTCACCCAAAGATTCAACAATGTGTAATATATACGTTATTTGGCTGTATTTTTGCACTTCTAATTATAATGAATACTTTTTAATGTATCTTGGCATTTTTAAAAAAAGAGATTTTACTCTAGTTTTGTTTAGATTACCTTTTAAACCCAGTGTTTTATAGTGATTCTTAATAAAAAATGAGAATTTAGACTTAGAATCAAACTTTAGAGTTAGCATTAAATTTTTTGATAATCATTAAAGTCAGGTGGCTTTTTCTGTTTAATAGAAGAGCTTTTATTTTTTCAGCAATTGACTGCTGACTTTGTATAAATTTCTCTTTTCTGAAGTGTGGGAATTAGAAGTCACAGTCGGGTTAATAATATGTCTGGTAAGGAATAATGCTATTTTTCTGTTACGTTCTGTCTTTTTTATTTACTCTCATTACTCCAAGAATTTCTGAATGTGTTTTTTAAAATGAACTTGAAAGTGTATCGGCTGAGTGTTTCAGAAAGTTAAGTGTATAACATACCAGATACAGCTGAGATTTTGTAAGTTTTCTAATGTACTGATGGATTGTCAGAACTGATACTTTTCAAAGGTCAATACAGTAGCAGAATACAGATTTAAATACAGATTTTTCATGGTATAAACAAAGATTGATATATAAGCAAGATCAATAAACACTGAAGCGCAGGAAAACAGAATTTAAAGGATGTGTTGGATTTATGTAGTTAAAAGGTCTCTGGTTTTCAATGTGGCAAAATCTATTGCAACTTTTGTAGACCAAAGGGAAAAAATGGGCAACAGGAGTGTTAGGCATACATTCAGTATTAGAAAAGACTGGTAAAATATATATCTATCCTAGTACAACATATATGTAATTTCTGATACATATTTGTCCTAAAAATAATAATGGTTAAAGAAAAATACTGTCATAATGACAAACCAGTTCTGAGATCCAGATCAGCCCTGATGTTTTCCTAGTTTGGAAGCTCTTTGATGTCGTAATGAAGGCAGTGGAATTTCAGTACAAATGTGTAACCTGTTTTGCAAGAGTGATTTCTTGACCATGGTAAATGACAAATGTTAGATAGACATGCTCTTTGAGGTGCTGCTAGGCCTGTTCTTTCTGTGTATGAGGCTTTTATAAAGTGTTCGCTATTACTTACACACAGCTTAATGGGGATATCCCTATAATTACAGTTTTGTATGTGAAACATCAAACATTTGAAAAAATATATATCGCTGTTTATTGCGTTGGGATTAAGCCATGAGCTGTGTTATTAGCTTGCTTGTAGTGCTTAATGCAGGTTATAAGAAAAGTGTTTGTAAATCTTGTATAATGCCCTAACACATTATTTTTGTAATTGTGTGTCCTATCTTTTATAATATTTTACTGGGTTTTTATTTAAATTGCATTGCTGTGGAGCATTATCAGTTTTAAAACTTTTTGTATCCCAAGCATGAGTAGCAGCCATCACAGTTTTGGAATTTTCTCAAAATGAGCAATAACATATACTTCAGGAATATGAGCGAACCTGCTTCATCACGGTGGGGCTGATGAAATATAATCTGTTGCTTTGTGGCTTAACATGCCTGTGGTTTGTACGCAGTATATTGTTAACAATGCAAAACCTGAAATGTATTATTTCTTGAAGGAAGAAAAACAAATACTTGGAAAGGGAACAATTTTGAATAGACGACATCTACTTGTTCTAAAAAAAAAAAAAAAAAAA
>Ga0065711_1043584_pt1 | contig 14637 bp, 7 predicted proteins | sample Hoacrofraction12_FD_59098 | JGI IMG/M metagenome (GOLD analysis project Ga0065711, IMG submission 59098) | Hoatzin crop microbial communities from Cojedes, Venezuela - Epithelial fraction 12 v2 (version 2) | ecosystem: Host-associated > Birds > Digestive system > Esophagus > Crop | place... | reverse complement strand
CTCTCTTAGTCTCTTTAAAAAAAAAAAAAAAAAAAAACAAAAAACCCCACACTTTTTAATAAGATAACTCTTGCTTACTGAGACTGTCGCACTGAGATCTGAATCTGGTTGAAAAGTACCTTGCACAAGAACACATGAAATAACTAGCTGAAACCAAACCCATACAGGATCCCGATATCTTGTCACCATTAGAGATCACTAGCAAATGCTAAGAGAAGATGTAAAGAAGCAGGCAGGGGCACAGATATGCCTCCATTAATTTGTGGCATGAAGAATCTCTGAACTAGAGGTAGTATCAGCAGCCCTTAATTTATTTATCTTAAATTTATTGGTACTGTTGATCTTGAACCTGCATAATGTTTAGCATCCTCTAGCAAGATTATCCATAATTTAACTGTTGTGCTTCAGAGTGGCTAGCTATGTCGTTTGTCTTGTACTGGAGCTGCAGGATGGTGGTGGCAGGGAAGGGTATTCCAAATCTCTACAGTGATGGTTAGATACTATCAGGAACTAAGTGACATTGGGATAACTGCTTATGCACTTCAGAAATTACTGACACAGCAAGAGGTTTGAACGCAGAATAGTCCTGTGATTCTGAAATAATACTCATCTATAAGTCAGTTGAACAATAAATGCATTGGCTGTGGCAGTGATTTAACACCACAGTCTGTTGTTCAACTTACCCAGTATGTCCACAAAATGTGGATGTGTCTTTTCAGTGAATGCCTGCCACAGCAGAGCACAGTAAGGCTGTGTTGAGCGCTTTTGTGCTTGCTGTGTGGTACTGTGGGCTGCGTACAAGGAGCCAGGGATGCTAAGGTAGGTTGGGTTTCCAGGCAAGTTTCAGAATTCATTGCTACTCCCCATATATCTGTTTTAACCTGAAGTCAAAGATTGATGGTTTTTAAAGGTTAGCAGTTATATAGCAAAAGAAACCTTCTCCTTCACCAGGTTTGAGAAGTTAGACAACATCAACAGCCATTTCAGGATATGCCTCCTTATTACTGTTCACTTCAGTTTCTTTGAGCAGGGAAAATAAAAGTAAAAACTGTAAGTCAAGTCCTCACTTTACTAGTCTTCTCCTAGAGTCAGATCTCACCTGGGTTGCACAGACACAGGAGAGAGGAGAGGCAGGGGAGAACAGCAGCCAAATCACATCGCTAAAAGCACTTCTTGCAGGTTAAACAAGGAGACCTTGAGGAACAGGGGCTGCCCTCCCCTGCCTTCTAGCTGTTGCCTGCTGTATCTCCTACTGATGCCAGGTCGAATGAGCAAGACATTGCTTTTTGAGAAAAACAGCTCACACCTCAGACAGACAATTGATTTACCAGCACTTGGCTCATCCTGGTGCATCCTCTTGTGAAGTGTAAGCGCTCACAGTCCATGAAAAGTACAGGATGATGTATGCTGTTTCCTATAACTCCCTCTCATTGCCAGTTCAGCTGTGGTACCTATATGTCATATAGGCTTGTACAGCGGGTAAGAGCAGGCACGTGGACACAAAGGACGTATGTGACAGTGTATATACACTGTACCTGTTCCTAGCTTTTAAATCTTTCTCCATAACACTGTGGCATTATTACAAGATGGATTTATAACATACCTAGAGCTAATGTAACAATGAAGATTAGTGCTCTACTAGTCAAACAGTAATATGCTTTAATTTGCCTACAGCTACTGTATTGTATTGGCATGAAAAGAAATAGCTTTCTAATGCAGCTTGATCTGCTGAGCAGGAAGAAATCTGTGCTGCGGAATGTAGAACTACATAGGACTATAGCTGGCAGCAAAATTCAGAGGAGGAGAAACACAGTGCAAATAAAAGTATTTGTGAGTTGGATATATGCTAACAATCCTAGTTTATTGCTAAACGTGCCATATGCAGTAATGCAGTTTGCTTGGCAGGTTCAATATTGCGTCATCTTTGTTTTTCATGGTTTCATCTTCCATACTAAAATTTGTCCAGGAATAAAAAGTGTAAATTCATTAGTTTCCAACTTTGTGACATTAACAAAAAGTTGGTGTTATAATGTTCCTCAGAAGCACTGATGCTGTTAATAAAATCTGTGCCGTGCTCTGTACCTACAGACACACTGGAAATCTCAGTTCTTCAGTGGCTGATTCAAATGTTTCTGCATTCTGTTGTGAATATAGCCTTCATTTGAGTGGCAGGCATTCTTTGAGGGGACATGTGGACAAATAGTCACTCCAGTGCTGGCACATTATACTTACCATAAAATAGAACGTCCTCCTTCTCGAGAGCAGCAGAAACATCAGCTTCTCCCCTCTTCTGGAGAGCAAAGGATGTATGTGAAATCTTCACGTCTGGGATAATATCGCTTAATACTTACTGCAAACGGGCTAGAACTTATTTTTGTGGGCATATTATGCAAACTAGATGCAAAAATTAGTTTCACATACTTCTGATCTTTTTCCCCGCTGAATCACCAATGAAATATAGTTGTGTTGAAAAGAATAGGTTTTGTTTCTAGGTTAGGCATGTGTCTCACTTTCATCAAGGGCAAGGAAGGTCTAATAACTTGCATGCAGGGAGGGAATGTATCTCTTCTGAAAACTACTGGTATAAACAGCCAGTGGGAAACAGCAGCAACAGGGCCTTGTTATCACAATAGACTTTGATGGGAAAGGTGGCCCCATGGGCAGAGGAAAAGCCAGACACAAAAATTTTACCTGAATTACTGACAAGGTGTCCAGGCAGCTTCTGTCCTGCTCACTCTGCGGATGTAACGGGCACTTCAAAATACCTGAGTGTGTTTGTTATCCTAGTACCTACCAGGTTTGCATCAAAGACTCTCAAGGTATACGGCCATCAACTCACAAAGGTGAACTCTGTCACTGCCTATTAATCACCCTGGCACCTTGTGTTATCATCATAAATTGATCAGAGCCAGTTAGCTACTGTCACCACTCTAAACCAGTAGCCTTCACCCTTCATCTCTTTATCAGCAGGTCCCTCCATCCTGCAGGCACCTGGAATAGTTGGATCAGCTGCACACAGATATGCCCTGAATTTGACAATAAAACTGGAAAAAAAGTAATCAACAGGTTTTTTTCTTCTTCCTCCCTCAAAAAAGTTACAAAAACATGACAAAGAGGATTCCTCTGACAAGTGGAGGACAGAAGAAGAAATGGCAGCTGAAGCAGCAATTCTGAAGAAGTATTTTCAGGAAAATCAAAGGTAAGGATTTACACATTAACTTACTCCTGCAACACCCAAAACTGTTCAGTCCTCCATAGGCTTCCTGAGGACAGAGGGGAGGATATGTAGAATGGAACAAAAGAAATGAAAGCTCTTAGGTTTGTGTTGTTTCCAAAAGCACACAGCACTCCAACAGTGGCTGAAATAACACCCTCCTTCTTGAACAAATCGGCATCATCCTAGAGCATTTAGTTTTCAGACAGCAAAATATAACGTATCAAGAAATCATCAGCAATTACTGAAGAGGAATGTCTAACACATCCTCCCTGTGTTTTTGGAACAGAAAATAGCCTTGGTACCTCTACGATGAGTTAAAAATTGTGGTGTATGTGTACACCCAGATATGCATATGCATCTAGACGTACAAAATCCCAGCAGAGTTCAGACTGTAGAGTGGGTAAGAAAATGCTATTTTCATTTGGCAAATCTTTAGTCATCTGATCAGGTCAACTTTCAAAATTAAGCCTGCTGGAAAACTGCCCATTCTGGTAAATTTTCCACTGGCCCTAAAAGAGAAAAGATTTGCTGGGAGGAACAGAAAAGAGAAAACATTTGGCAAGCACTAGCATTGGTGCTCTAGAAATTGAGATTTTTTTTATTTTGTCCCAGAAGCCAGATTCTTCCCATAGAAATGAACTGGCCCCCGGGGATCAACGAGTTACACTAGGATGTACGCTGCAGCAGTGATGCCAAAAGCTCCCTCTCCCCTGTTCCCCATATGCTGTTTGCCATCATCCAGCACTCTCATTTCTCTGTCATTTCTGACTGTTTCATACTTTTTCCTCCAAAGAACTGAAATCCCATAAATATCCCTCCTCTCTGCCTGTGACTCACTGCTTGCTGCCCACTTGAGACATCTTGAGCTAAACTACACAGCGTGCGCATGGCACACTTACGTGGCAGCTCTGTCTCCCATGCCATTCTGTCGTCTCCGTTTGGGCTGGTTCATCAGGCTCTTTCCTTTCCATTTTTACTTGCATGATGACCACACTCTTGTCTGCACAAAAAACATCAGCTTCTACAGTCAAATTAGCTGTGCCAACAATTCTGTGGATGGGTATAGAGAAAGCTGTGTAATTCCCATCTATGGAGGAAGCTGGTCCTCAGCATCTGGGACCTAGTTGGGTACCTATGGACCTCCAGGGTTTGGAGCAGCAGGGTCTGGACTACACAGCCAGGGTTTCACTTTTCACCTTCTCAGAAACAGGCTTCTCAGAAATTAATTACTCAGCCAGAAAGAGCATATCCTTAGGTAATGCATGTGTAAGCACTTACTAGCAGAGGCATTATGTAGCACTTCATCTATGGCATGGCAGCAAATGAACAGTACTTAAGACAAAATTTCCCATCCCTAGTCCACTGTGATGTTGTTCCCCATTATATATTTTGGTACGTTTTTGGAGGGGTTTTTTTGTCTGGTTAGAAATGAATTTGAAATATCTTCCTGCAGAGATTCTCAAAGGGGTTGGAATTACGTCCCCACATATCAATAAAATGTTCTTAGGTACTTCTGATACTGAACACAGAGCTGGATTGATGGTATAAATTCATTCCTGCAAGCAAATTCATGTGGCTGGACTTCTATTTCCATTTATTATGAAAATAAATCAGCATGTATCTGCATGGATGACCTCTTGATAAGTTCTCTATGATATTAAGGTCATTACCTTTCCTAGAACAGACTGGTAAATTAAATCCTACTGGCATCTTTATCATGAGAGTATTTTGCCTTGTACAGACAGTCCTTCCAACCTTTGATTCCCAACACAAGGCGTCACTGTCAATCTCTTCTCCCTGACATTGTTTTGCTTCTGAGGTTTAAGGCTCTGGACCTGAGATAAAGGTATATCTGAGCACCTTCTGAATTTCTCAGCCTTCATCTACTCTTTTAACCTTGCTTCTCAAGTGACGAAGATTGAAAACTTTTGGCAAATTAACAAGGTTATATGCATCCTTCTTCGAAGCTATTTTTGTTTTTCACCTACAAAGGATTTATTTTGCCATTTATAAGTTTACCTGGCTGCTGTTTGACTTGAGCTTTTCATGCAGCACAGGGAAAGTCAGAAAGAGCTGAATGTGAGTGTTCTGGAGCCAACAAATGGCATTTTTTAAGGCCTCATGCATTATTTTTCTGTATAAGTGTTTTGTTCAAAGAAGCTCAGCTAGATTAGCCTGGACAGAGTAAGCTGTGTTTCAGGGCTTTCCCAGCTACCCTGACATTTATCACAAGTCCTTCACCAAGTGTCACAACTCCTATAGGATTTGACTGGGTACAGTAGCACCTTTTACCTGTATTTATAGACTAGCTGATCAAGAAGGACTTGCAGGTGACTTTTCTTTTTCCTAAGAAATACTTGAAGAAAGCAAGAAGTTCTTGATTCTTTTCCAATTACATTTGCTGGTGCTGATTCCTCTTGTCTGGTTGGGTGGCCACAGCTAGGTGCTTCTACACCAGTCCCCAGCCCCAGATCATCAGAAAGATCAAGCCACTTGTTTAAAGAAATGAGCCCCACTTAGCCTTACCAAGTTTACACCCTTAAGAAAATACTTGTCTGAAAATAACTTATTTGTGTGTACAATTGCCTAGAGCAGATGAAACTGAAATCAGTGAGTGAATTTGTGTTTTTCACATGTTGCTGGTCTTTCTTTGCATGTCCCTGTGCCACTGTATCCCATCTCATTAGAAGGACTTGTCACTTCTTGAACACTACAAGCATGTGTGGGCTCCACAGGGCTGCTCATGGTGCTGTGTTTGCAGAGCTGAAGTTCAGCAGAACTTCATTTGGCTCTCGAAGAGGACAAGAACAGGGAGGAAACTTTCTGTGGAAAGGATATTTAATACATAATTGCCAGAGTTAGTCATTCTCTTGATTAGTAGCACCAAGATTTGACCTCTTTAGGAGACATTCCTCATTCAGTGTTGGCTGTCATACGGTCAGCTGTGTTTGATAACTGGTCACTCTTTGAGGTGGATCTACGGGGAAAGAGTCTTTGCCCAAAGAGCAAGATTTGATGCAACATCTTAATCTCCAAGCTTATTTTCAGATGCACCTTTTAAAGTTTCTTACTATCTACAGCTGGGTAAGTATTTTGTTAGTCTGTTCTGTGCATTTTAAATTTCACATGCCAGAAAAAGGCTAAAGATTAAAAGAGTTACTAACCTTCAGATAGTATATGATAAATATCTCTCTTCAAAGACAGTTATGCTCTGTGTTCCTGTTTCTGAAGAAAGAACCAGGCTGCACAATTTTTAGTAGAAGTTTTCCTATTTTATGCATAACTGAAGTAATACTTTTACGCCATTAGAAAAGTAGTCAGTCTGAAGTACTGTGTCAAAATGTCCCTTTGCATAAAGGGGTTGACAGTGATATTCTGTTGCCTAGTGCTTTTTGAGTTACAAATATTCGATAGCTTTTAATTGCTTAACTATCTGAATATTTTGTGTCATTCAATATGCAAAATTCATTTAAAAATTTCTCCAAATAATGCGGGCTGCACAGTCATTCAGGATTTCTGGTGTCAATTCTCCCCTTCATCCCCAGTCTGGCAATGTTTCTGGAGAATATAGTTTTTTCAACTTTGTCAGAGAATATGAATTTTATTATTTTTCTTGCCCCAGTGTGAAAGAGAGACAGTCTCATCCTTTGAGAGCACTTATCCTGCCTCACAGCTGTCTCTTCTGCACCAAGATCTCAGCATGTGTGAAAAGATGCTGTTCTGTTGACTTCAGCAGGGAAATTACCACTGTAAGCAGCAGCTGACCAGAGAGAATTTAAGCTGGCGATTTGGCTTGCATTTGGTTTTGCTCCCGCACCTTTGACAATCCATGCTGCATGCATGAGAGTGAGCACCAGAGCAATCCCATCACTTTCCTTAAATTTAGGCAAGGATGATAAGATGGCTCGCAACACCCTTTGGTTGCTTTACTGCAAGAAAAGCCCTTCCGTTATTTCTGGTACTTTAAACTGAATACAACCACAAAAAAAAAGTTGTGCCTCAAAGTGGATCCACAGAGTGGATCTTGGGACACATGGCATGCAGTGAGAATACAGTGAGTCGGTTCCAGGAGATGCTGTCCTTGGGCAGTATGGACCACAGAGCAGGTTGTCTCCTGGGCAGGTGCCACAGTGTCAACACAGACATGGCCAGGGATATTTCTTGCAATAGATGCTCCTCCACTGTAGGCAGCCTGTTGGCAAGCAGAATCACCATGCAGTCATAGAATATACAGCGTGCTGTGAACGCTAGTATGGGGAATGGGAGCGGGGAAAAGGGGTACAGTGGTCAGGGACGCTGCAATTTTGAAGCCTCACTTTATAAGCAGAGCAATTCTTTGAGTGCTTACACTGGAATTAGACTGAAAGTGGTGCCTGGTACTAGGGACTTCCCAGAGAGCTGTTTATGGCTGCACTTAGGAGCTGTTTGCATATAATCCCTAAGTAAATACACATCCTAGTAATCAGCTATAGATTTCTCTGCACTCCAGACTGAAGTGCTACTAATTATATCCCCCACTCAGAAGCCTCCAAGAACCATTAATTAGAAAGCAGGAGCTGATGGTTTGCTTGTCTGTGTGAGACTATTATGACCTGAGAGTGAAATATAAGCTTCAAAAGAAACATGTTTTATGAAGGTCACCTTGGAAAATATCATAACAATCTGTCAGGAGAAGAGAATGCAGCACTCCAAGTGTGCATTTCAGTATGGCATTATGCTTTAAGTACTTGGAAATAGAAGATGGATCAGATCATAGGCTCTATGCTTTTTCACCCAAAATTCTCTTTTTTCTGCAGTAAGTACATGTAAAGTAATCTTTTTGTTATTTCAGTGGAATGCAAGGAAAGTTAATAGAACTCCAGCAGACAAACATAATCTGGCCCTTGCTGGTATTTTTGAAGTTTAAAACACCCAGAGCCGCCACCTCTGCAGCAGGGAGAAGGTTTATGCACAAGAGTTAAATTATCTCTTTGAGGGCAGATATAAACAGCCAGAAGTGGTGCAGTGACTGTGTGCAGCAGTCATACCCACCCTAGCAGGCTCAAGGCAAAAGGCTTCCCCAAATAAATGTGGTGTGCTAATGCACAGCAGCCTCAGCACCAAGGCTGATTGTTTTTCTGGTCGGAGCATATCGTTATTCTCATGAAAACAAAGCTGGAATAGAGTTAACTATGGTTATGAGTGAGACGTCTTCCTCTTGTAGGAGGCCAGCATAAACATAATGTTCCCCTCACACCTATTCCAGGACTCTGTTTTGAGGCTGTAAGTAGTGCTGTGCTGAAAGCTATACACCTCATTCTCTGGACTTCCATTTCCCTATAGGAGGCCATTTAATTCAACTGTAAGGAGTACATGAATTCCATGCAGCACTGCTTGGATCCTGTAATTATAGCTACAGTAGAAACGTTATGGCCAGAGACACAGACAAGATTGTACCGCATAAAGGCAAAGCACCAAATGTGTTACTGTTAGCAAAGAAAGCTGTCAGAGGGCCAGCTGTTCTCTTAACTTGCACATCTAGCGGCCTGAATGCTTACCTGGGCTGTCTGTCAAATACCAAGTATATTCAGTCTGATTCATTCTTGATTCATCATTAAGCTTTGTGTGTGTCACGTTGTATGAGAGGAAAATGGGGAACACCGAACATAACTGATGGGCATTGTGTCCCAGGACCTGGGATAAAAGAGTCGAGGTACAGGACAATGCTGAGCTTCAAATAAGGATGACATCAGATGTGCTCAAGTACTTTTATACCCAAAGCTGTGCTAAAATGGTGCTAATCTCTTGCCCCCTAAAGCTGCAAACTTACTAGGCAGCCAGACCCTCCTTCAAGCAGATTCACAAAACATGTGCCAAGTAATTTATAGGCTGCCATCAAACTGTCAAGTCAAGAGGGGCATACAATGGAAACTGTTGCTCAAAATGCCATCAAAAGGGAAAACATATGTTTCAGTGAGAAAAGACAATCAAACAAAGAAGTGGGTGGCTGGGGAGTTGCAGCAGCAACAGCAGCAAGGATCCAAGCCTTGTGTGCACGGCCCCGGGAAACAAGTTCGGGGGCCATGCCCTTGTCTAGCAGTTGGGTAACAGCTTTGTGTTTAATAAGCTGAAATAATTTTCTGAGCATTGAAGCCAGCTCTAAACATGTTCTGAAGTGAAGGTACAAAACTGAAGATACCAAACAAAAAGCCCACTTCATGCTCAATTATTAGCAAAGGTTTGTATCCAGTTATCCTATTGCTGTAGCTGCTGCATAATAGAACTGCCCAGAGAGACGCTCTAACCAGCAACTCGAACGTGACCTCAAAACTTAAAAGCTACCTTTGTGTGAGTTTTGGTATCTAGGCTGTATAGGTGGAAAGGCATTAATAACTCCGCCAGTAGTAGTTATCTGAAAAAGGGGGGGATGGTGGACATTGGAAATACATTGGGCTGAGTGTACTTGAGGGTCTGTTGTTTGCCAGGATGTCAGTCTCTGCACGAAAGGACAGGTACGTGCAGAGATAGACCCAAATGCCCTGTTTGTGTTAGTGTCTAGGGCTGCTGCGAGCCTCCAGTGAATGCTACAGTTAACAGTTGTGCCATGAGTTTGTGCAGGGATTTTGCATGCGGTTCTCACAGCTGCAGTCAGCTGCTGTTGGCAGGCTCTCAACATTTCTATTTCTCTGCTTCGGGAACACCTTCCAGGTCTGTCATGGCACCTATTACAGGTCTTTTACTAGGATGGACAGCCAAGACATGAATAAAATTGGAGCAGACATGGGAAGAAATACCCCATTCACTCTCCAGTATCTGAGACTGGGGGCATTTTCAGGGTGATGGTGCCAAGTCACTGGTGTGTTTTACCTTGGCATTAGGCAGAGTCCCACTGCAGAGTCAGGATGGATGAGGATATGAGAGATGATGATTTATAAAGAGCATTTGTGGGAGCTTACATAAGCGATCATGAGCCCCAAAGACTCTTGCATGAGATGATTATAGCAAAATTGATTTGGAGAGTAAGAAGCTGGATTTGATGACACAAGATGCCCTTTGTAATCCTTTCTTCCTATGACTAGCGGTCAACAGAGCTGGGGACTGTGTCGTCTTACTCACGGACGTCAGAGAGGTGGCTTCACTTCATGTTTGTTTTTTGTAAAATCATTCCTGACCCCCTTTGGAGCATGCGTTGTGAGTTAGGAACGAAAAGCACAATGTGAAAGGCAGACATTCATATTATTGGGAACTTTATTGAACAAGTAGATAATGAATCAAACAAATACTCCTCTTTCTTGCTCTGGTACATAATTTTAAAATAGCTGTGTGCAAGGATTTTCTCCTTTCTCTGTCACACAGGCTATAATAGGAGCTGAAATGTGCTGTGTGTGGATTTGACACTGAACGTTTTCTTTTGCCTATTGCTGTCTGTGTTTCCTGTTGGTACAGACTAATGAGCATCTAACTTGTTAGCAGTAAACAGTGTTACATTTTTTCATACTAATGAAGATCAAAGATACTATTATGTGTAACTATCTGTTATGTTTGTTATGTTTGTTATTTCTCAGGTGATGAAATGTTTGAAAAACATCCTGTGACATAAGAAACTCCCCAGAAAGAAAGGCTTCATTCTCCAGTTCTTAGTGGCCATGGAGCTGCAGTTGAACAATTTTATTACATTCTACAAACACGGGATTCTTCCATGAAAAACTTTGTTAGACCTTTGGATATCACCAGGCTTGAATTTCAGCTAAGGCAACTAACAGCTCTGATTCAAAATATTGCTCTGAGTAGTAACTCATATTTTTCTGAATTGTGTACTTGGGAATGAATCTTTTTAGATTGTCCCTTGGCCTAAATTGAAATAAAATGCTAACAAAATAAGGTAGCTACTGTGTTTAGGTACATTACAAAGTGTTTACTCCATATTGTGCTTTTTGAGATTCAGTTACTGTATGTGGGCTATTACATCATAGAAAAATTAGATCTTTTAGCAGTATGACAGTTCATAAAAACCAAGGCTTTGTTACAGACTGGCCAAGATAAACTTGGAGAGCTAGAGTTTTGTCAGGTAAGGTAGTATAAGAAATACAACCCTTCGTATGATCTTTCCTTCCTCTCTTCATTTTAATGCATTGTTGCAATGCTTCTGGAGCTCAAGGTGATACAAAACACTTCTGCAAATCAATGAATATGTAAAGCTGCTATATGGAATAGTAATCATGTTAGGGTTCAACTAGCACAAATGTCGATTTGCAGCAGCAAGCAGCATGAGAGGGAACCACCAGTGTGGAACGCTCCCTGCTCAGAGCCCCATGCAAGAAGAAACCTGCCATGGGTTAGTTGTTGATTGACTTGTTTCTCTTTATTACATGTTAGCAAACAACAGATGGAAGAGAGAAGAAATGAGTCTGCAAGATACATATGAAAATAGCACCCAGAATCTTGCTCTTGAAATGCAGGGAAGTGACAAATGAAGCTCTCTGTGTCCTGTGAACTCAGGATGGAAACTAAAATGCACCAAGTCTTTCATTAAGATCCACGCTGAAGCAGTGCTGTAGCGTGCAGCAACTACATGAAGGCTTGAGGAGGTCAGGATCAGGTCTAAACCAGAGCCTGGCGGTGCTTAGCAGCACAGTGTGGTCACTGTCTGGAACAAATAAGAACGCTCCAAAATAGTCTGTACTAAAGGGTTGCAACCTGACCTGAGAAGTATGAAAATGCACAATGAACTCATATAATTTTCCCTAAGTCTCTCTGCTATATGCTGCAGAGGAATTCAGTCCATTGGTTTGAAGTCTTTGTGCTGGTCAAACATAAATAGCAGCACAAGAGCAAAATCACTGATGTTTGATTCCAGGTTTTATTGTGGTGCTGTTAAAATATTGCTCCTGAAAAGCCAGTTTGATTCAAAGATTTACCATGACCCAACGTGACCACCAGTATCTTCCATTAACCCTTTTAAAAACTGTAGAGATAGTAATGCTATTTCTTTTTCCATGCAGAGTAAATGAAAAGTACATTTAGATGGTGTCTGCACTTTTTAGACCCTGAACAAGGTCTGAATAAACAGGAAATTAAGATCAGGGGGCAAAAAGTGACAGAGAAGAAAGGGTGAGTAGTGAGGATGTTCAAAGATGCTGGTAAATGGGCCAACACAAAGGGTTGTCCTTTTGCACTTTAATATTTAGTAGCTGTGATTTCACATAGAAGGAAGACAACGGTTGTGCTGCGGGGGAAGTGCTAAAAGGAAAACCTGAGTATCAGTTACATTTGCAAGGTATTTTCAGACCTGATGCTTAATGGCTTCCTATTAAGTATGGAACATTCTGTATTAATTCTGTAGCCTGTGATGAGCAGGCGCTGTGCCAACCATTTTGCATGGGGGCTGCTGAGCAGATGAGTGCTGAGCTGTATGGAGGATTTCATTTGTGTAAATGAGGAGGCTGTTATCACAGCACTAAAGGTCCTGCTTTTAAAAAAAAGCTTCCTGTGGCATTATGCACAAAACAACCTATTTATGCAGCATGAAAATATTTATGTGCTTTGCTCCAGCTTGAAAAGGGAATTTGCAATAGATGAGGAACGTGGGAAAGGATTGGAGTGAGAGATAAGGAGAGATTAGAAAAGGCAGATCATGAAGTACATGACATCCTGCAGCAGTATGTGGAGTAAACGCGCTCGGTTTTTAAGACCTGAGCCTTGAGGATGGTGTCTGGATCATTCATGTACTTCCTATAGACTTAATTTTCCACAGGCAGGGCACTGCATACAAAGATGCAGTTACTGGAAATGCAAGGATCTGCTGTGCTGGAGGCATTGATGGTCTTTGTAACCAACTTTGTCCTTTCCAACCTCAATCGCTTGCCCTCGCTGGGGTCACACCCAGGGCTTGTCTTTGCGCAGGGAGATGCTGCAGCATGCTGAACTCCCCCACCGAAAGGAGAAAACACAGGAAAAACTGCCTGCCCAGGGGCTCAGATGGACATGGTGCAAATGGAGTTGTCCCATTGGGGCGGTGTCATAATGGGACAGAGCTAACTGTGCTTGCTGTTGCGTGGCTGGGGCCGTTGGGGCTGACGGCTTTGGCGCGGCAGCAGCATGGGTCTGTGTTGTGCTGTGCAAGGTCTCAGGCACCTGGCTTCTGCACATCCCTGCTTGGTTTTCCAGTGTGCTCATCTGACTGCAGTTCTGTTTCTTTCTGCAAAAAATCCACTTAGATGGCTAACTGATCTGCAGCAAATCTGCTTGCACTAAGGCAGGCAGGTATTCTACAGTGCTTTCACCGAAGGCTGTGGGTATAGCATGAGGATAATTTTTGAATTGCTTTTCAGCAGTTCAGTATCATGCTTGCTCCAGATGCAGATGCACTGGCCCCTGGTCCTCCACGGGACAGTCAGTGCCACCCCAGGTAGCTCAAAGGGGCCTGTGTGTTGACAGATCGATGGGCTGGGGACGTGCCACGTTGGCTCCTTGAAGTCTTTGTGCACCATTTCAGAAATTGGCTCCGTGCTGCTTCTAACCTCCCCCAGCACACACGCGCCCCACCTCCCAGGTATCAGGCTTTCATTTGATCCTGTGCTCAAATAACATGGTGTTTTGTTCTTAATTAATGTTGCAGAGGGGGGAAAATGACTGCTTGGTCTCTGTGGGAGCCTGACTTGGCTGCAGACTCCGGATGACATCGAACGCTGAGGCTCCTGGCTGTGATGGGGGGAGTCAAGGTCAGCTCCTGGCTTGTGACAGCACCCTGAAATGTGACTGGGGACTGAACATCACCTGAAATAAAAATACCTGAATACATGTGGGATCTGGGGGCGATCTCACACCCTAGCAGTAAAGCAATAAAAATCAGAATGCTCTGGTACCCATGGAGCTAATGAAAAATATTCAAGCCCAAATACATACACACTGACAGCCATGAAAGTACCTAAATCATTTCTATCTCAGCTTTCTGTGTCCTCCTACCCACTCCCCATCTCTTGCTGTCACTGTGGTCGATGGCTGCTGAAAAGCCTTGTCCCATTCCTGCATCTGGTTCTGAACGTACAGGCCAGCAGCGCTCTGAAGGAGCAAATGCTGTTGCTCGTGTAAGCTGTCCTGTGTGTTGGCAAGGCTGTGAATTTCAGAACAGAGTGATGTATTTCAGCTCCTGTGAAATTTCTGAATAATCAGCTCATCAAAAAATATCATGCAGAGTTCCCTTGTAGTCCTCTCCAACTTGCCACCTCTCCTGCCAATAGCTCTGTAGGGTGACCACAGCTTGGCATAGCCCATTAGCAGAGCTCTGCACAATCACTCATAAATAGAGCTGGCTGGAAAATACAGCTTTCCTTCTTGAAAAAAAAAAAAATTTGGTGGGGAAGGGGGATGTTTGGCTAGGAATTTCAGGATGAAGATTTTCTCCACTGCTTCCCTCCAGCACCCCACCCTGTTTCCTTCCC
>Ga0065711_1043583_pt1 | contig 14637 bp, 11 predicted proteins | sample Hoacrofraction12_FD_59098 | JGI IMG/M metagenome (GOLD analysis project Ga0065711, IMG submission 59098) | Hoatzin crop microbial communities from Cojedes, Venezuela - Epithelial fraction 12 v2 (version 2) | ecosystem: Host-associated > Birds > Digestive system > Esophagus > Crop | place... | reverse complement strand
GACAGGCTGAGAGAGCTGGGCTTGTTCAGCCTGGAGAAGAGAAGGCTGAGGGGAGACCTGATTGCAGCCTTTCAGTACTTAAAGGGAGCCTATAGGAAAGATGGGGACAATCTTTTTAGTAGAGACAGCAGTGACAGGACAAAGGGTAATGGTTTTAAACTAAAACAGGGTAGGTTTAGGCTAGATATAAGGAAGAAATTCTTTACAATGAGGGTTGTGAAACACTGGAACGGGTTGCCCAGAGAGGTAGTGGAGGCCCCATCCTGGAAACATTCAAGACCAGGTTGGACAGGGCTCTGAGAAACCTGATCTAGTTAGTGGTGTCCCTGCTCGCTGCAGGGGGGTTGGACTAGATGACCTCTAGGGGTCCCTTCCAACCCAAAACTTTCTATGATTCTAAGGCAATAACGTGGATAGGAAGCTTATGAGTGAGAGGACACTTTGGTTGTTTTGCCTCTTAAGGGTTTATTACCTAAATGGCTAAAGCCAATATAAAAAGTTCCAAGAGGAATGCTCAAAGAGGAGATCAGTACTTCATAGTCGTTTTGCCAGTTTCCAGCAACCTTTGTTGTGGTTGAATCTGGTTTTACCATTACTCTTACTGGCTTCAGTTTTTGGCTTTTTGTTTTTTCCCTAAGTCAATGTAGTTGGACTAAGTCTACTCTCCAGGTGTATATATGACCTCAGTTGGTTACTATATCAGGTCTTGAACTCAAAAGTTAAGTACCATACCTGTTGCATCAGTCTTTAGTTATTGCTCATATGATCTGAAGGAAAAAAATTCAGTAACCTGTTCACTCCTTTCTATGCATTTGTTGCCTGGTCTAAGTGTTTTATAGAGTTTAACATATTCTACAAATAACAGAGAATCAATAGTAACTATGCCAAATGTAGTAACAATAATTGTATACTGATCAAACAGATGGGCTAATATATCCAATATCCCTTGTGTCCTAATAATGTATTTTTTAAAATTACTCATTTCCTGGGAATTGATTAGAAAACAGTGATAAACTTCCAGACCCCAAGCTGAAATTATACAGATGTTTTATTTACGCCAGTAGCTAAGAGATAAAAAGAATAAATTGCTAAAAAACTGACACAGGAAAAGAAGAGATCCAGACACACAGGCTGGCATTAGGAGAGACCTCTTTGGAGAAAATCCAAGAAGGTAAGGATTTTCTGGGATCTGGAGAACAGCATCTCTTGGGGAAAGGCAAGAACACACCTAAGAGATTTTGTTGTCTGAGGTCAATTTTCTCATAAATTCTTTTCCTGCTAATAAGTCAAACCATGCTTTCTGGAAGCTGTCTGTGCACTATTCCCATTGTCTCTGCTCCTGAACTCTTACCTGTGCTCATGAGGGATCATTGAATTCCAGGCTTGACACGGGATACCACTTTTGGTAACAGATATCGTTCCTTTGTAGTCTGCTCCTTTACCAATGATACAATTCCTGACATAGTCTATTGAAAGAAAAGAGAAGAAAATTAGAGGTATGGAGGATGTATTTAAAATTAGAGCTTATCATCAGCTTTCACATGAAAATAATATATTTTTGGTAGCCTTTAAATACTTAATTATTCAAAATACTATTTGGTTTCCCACACAAATTCTTGGGGTTTTTTTCAAAATATTGATCACTAACTGAAAATGTTTCTAAAGTGTCTGACTGATCAAAAGTCCATGTCTGAGGACTTAAGTTCCCCACCAATTAATGAGGTAAATAAAAGTAGTATTAAGTCAGTAACACATACAACTGAGCTTTTAAGTAGTGAACTGAAGTAGCAATTCAGACTTGTACATATGATGGTACGGAAATATGTAGGTTGGAAAAATGAGCAAGAGCAAGTATGTAGATGAACCTGCATGACAGCAAAGCAGGATATTTGTAAATAAAACTGTAGGCTGCAGCTTTCAGAATGCATAAAACCATCTCATGCCCAGATTGCTCCTACAGCCAAAAAGTCACTGACTGACCTCATCTTATTTCCCTCTCCATAGCTGGAAAAACAAAATCAGTAAATAAATCAGTTACCCTTCTTTTCATACAGATCAAACGCATGGTCTTGCTTCTTTCTCACACCATTTGTCAAGCTGTTGAAGGATAACCAATGGCACCGTTTTGTAACTCTGTCATAAGCAAAGGCCCTGCAAAGAAAATCTGGATGAGAAAAAAATCTCTGTGTGGTTTATAATAATGACACATGGCCTGCCAAGGAGCATGCAATGACATCAGATTTATTTTTACTGGGAAAGTCAGAGAAACAGCCCAAATTACTGTTTAAACCCACAACTGTGCTGACAAGAACAAAGAAACAAAGAAATTAAAGTGATGTGGCCATTATGTTAAATACCAGCTTGGTTGTTCACACTAATCTAAGAGTTCCCTTGTCATTAAAGATCTTAATTTTAAAAGTGACATAAATGTGACTGAGACAGTATTTGTGTCCCCAGTTGTGCTGCCTTCTGGGGGGAAAAAAGGGAGACTCTAACACATCTTCTTTGCTGTGCTTACAAGATGCCTCTGAAATAGTTAAGTATCTCACGCTGAAGGTTTAAGGAAAATTCAAGCACAAGGAGTCTGTTTCTTGTCTAGAACAGAGCTGTTTAAAAGACAAGATTATTTTTATTTTTATGAATAATCTAAAATGTGATAATGTACCTACAGCTTGTCCTTGCTTTGCTTTTGTTTTCTTTTTTCCTCTTATTTTTAATTGCTTTCAAGGGTAGAGTACAATGTGTGCTGAATTGAGTGGATTTTTGGGGGACAAGAAAGACAAACAGAAATCAGAAGAGTAAAAACTTTCTTTCAATATTTTAAGTAAAATGTGTAGACCTTTTCCTCCTAATATCATTTTGAAAGGAATTTCCTTAAGTGTAGGTAAAATATTTAAAGCTTTTAAAAAACACAGTTGACTGCCTGGGTGGAGGCAACAGTTCTTCCAATAAGAAAAAAATAAAAAAATAATACCACTAAAAATTCTTTTTTTCCTTAATTTCTCATTAGAACCAAATAACACATCACTGACATGATACTATTATCTCTAGCCCACCACAAAGTCTACATTTCTGTCAGTCATCCCAAACCTTCTGAGATATTTTATTCTGACGTGAGAAGCCATTTTAACACCACTTGATAATACCCACTCCGATTTCCTACACTTCATCCATACTTTGGCTGTTATATTCCTGAGCACTACACCCCCCAACTCAAAGCTCTTCGATCTTCATTTAATTCCCCTCTTGCCATACAAGTTTTTCTGTGTGAGATCTTGCTCGCTTGAGTTAAAAATATTACAAGATCCTATCCAACCTCCCCACTCCTCTCTTTCAAACATCCTCTTCATTATCGTTTCCATCACCAAACAGATTTTTCATCCAACTGCTCTCTCTACTCTGTTGACTCCAAATGTTTCCAACCTGCTAACCTTCATCCTTCTGCCCTTGTTCAGCCTTCTGTTCTCTCCTGGCTAGTTCTCAAATATGAACATATCCAAGTGCCTCTAACTCCATCTTCACAAAAATATCCTTGACCTTTCCTGCCTTTCCAACTACATTCTCCTTTCCCTTCCTCCCTCCTGAAGAGGGAATGTAGCATGAACTGTTTACAAACATTTCTTTCAGTTTTTGCTTTTCAGTTGCCTTCTGGTTTCTTTCCAGTTTGGCTTCAGCCACTTCTGCACATAAAAGTTTCTAACAATCTTTTCTTGGACCCAAATCTGGAGGGTTTTTGCATTTCCAAAGTCAACATATTTAAACAAATACTTGGACTTTCTTTACCGATACTGCTGATCACAACAACTTTCGTTGTTGCTATTTGTACTGAGATAGTAGATTTTCTGATCAGATACTGCAATACTGTAGTCTATACTGGAATCCCTTTCTGTGTAAATACAAAGATACTCCAGAAATTAAGGAGATAACAAAGGATAAGACAGGCACAGCTTTGTAGGTAAGGAAGTGACATGTCTGCAAAAGTCATCTGCATGGCCAATAAAATACTAACTATATTATCTTTTTCTCATCCATAAGAAATGCAGTGGGAAAAGCTGCACGGACGACTAAAGGAAAACAGCGGGAGTAATGGACTGCAAATGTTGATGAAACAAAGAAATAAGAAGAGCTTAGAAGCAGGTTAATAAAGCCAGTAGGGAAGGCAGAAAATGACGCACAGAGTTATGAAGTCAAAAAGGCAAGGTAAGTGAATCTAAGGGGTACATCGATAGGGGATTTTAAGAATAATGTTATGAAGAAGAAACCAGTCTAGATAAGGATTATGTAATTCGGTTGGAAATGATCAAGACCTGTGCAAGCATGACAGCCAAGTAAAAGAGGAAAGGTCCATTCTGAGAAGTGACACGCATTAGCTGCATCAAAAAGGTGTCAGGGTTAAAAACAGCAAGGACTAATAATTATCAAATATAATACTCAAAACATACTTGCAAGTAATACAGAAACTTATCATAAATAAATCAGAATTTGCCTTAATGTGGGGATTTTCACCTCCCAAATTAAGAAGTGGCTGATCCTTTGTAAGTCTGCAGTGCCTGGAATCTGCTACTTTACCACTTTCTGGCAGAAATGACACTCAACCCTCTTCCTGCTTGTCCACCTCACAAGGCACAGCCACAGGTGTTGCTGCTCCCAGTGCTATTGTCACAATTATGTTACAAAGCATTTCTATTTTATTTGATCTTAATACGTAAAAAAATTGAATTTGCATCCCAAAAATAAAACATCAATGCTGTGATCCAAGTGATGCAGAACTACTGCATCAATACAGAGTACCAGAATCAAGTCACAAAAATGTCAATAAACAAAGGAAAATGCAAGTCTTCTATTTCAAGTGTTTAAAATGTCATTTTTTGTTTCTACTCTTCTTATTTTAGAATGCTCCTACAGCAACCAGTAAACTAATTGGTTTTAATTTAAGTTGGTAGCAAATTTCACCTTGTAGTAACCATATGTTGGTATTAAGTTAAAGACTGGGGATCCTAGGAATAAAAGGGAAACATTAGTAATCACTGGTTCTTTTAGAAGGGAATATATGTCAAATATGTGTTTACAGTAGCATCAAAGAACTATTCACACGACTACAGGACTCATCTGAGACCAAATGGGAAACCACAGGAATGTTCCCAGATACAGAAAACCCCTCTTGCTCTGCTCCATACGGGTAGCACTGGTAAGACCTAACCACCCACACCTCTGCTGCTAGCCTTCCTGACTAAAAGTGTGTCGAGGAAAATGGGAAACTCAGGGAATGAGTAGTCAGATTTCTAATTCTTTTCCATCTTCGGTGCAAACTAATTACATGACTGACTGCAATTCTGCTATCTGTGAGTAGGCCACTTCTAAGCTGTGTTCTCAAAGTCCCTCATGGCTCCTCTATGTTGCTTTATTGACTGATTACAGCAGGGAGAATTTGCCCCTTGCAGAATCCATCAGACACTGTCCCAGTAGAAAAAAATTCTTCACAAATGAGAAGGTTTTAAAAATTCAGAGAGATTTGAGATTATCAGTCACCTAATAGTAACTAGTTTTGGGCCCCTCACTACAAGAAAGACATTGAGGGGCCGGAGTGTGTCCAGAGAAGGGCAACGAGGCTGGTGAGGGGTCTAGAGAACAAGTCTTATGAGGAGCGGCTGAGGGAGCTGGGGCTGTTCAGCCTGGAGAAGAGGAGGCTGAGGGGGGGACCTTATTGCTCTCTACAACTATCTGAAAGGAGCTTGTAGTGAGGCAGGTGTTGGTCTCTTCTCCCAGGTAAACAGCGACAGGACGAGAGGCAATGGCCTCCAATTAGGTCAGGGGAGGTTTAGATTATATATTAGGAAAAATTTCTTTACTGAAAGTGTGGTCAGGCATTGGAACAGGCTGCCCGGGGAGGTGGTGGAGTCCCCATCCCTGGAGGTGTTTAAAAAACATGCAGACGCGGCACTTCAGGATATGGTTTAGTAGGCATGGTGGTGCTGGGCGGATGGTTGGACTTGATGATCTTAGAGGTCTTTTCCAACCCATAATTCTATGATTCTATAAAACAGAATCAACAAATATATTAGCCTATCTTTTACTTTCAGAACACAAAACATACCAGCCAGAGCAGGTACAACCGGCTGGAGACAATATTCCCAAGCAGGTGCTGAAATACAGAATTGTTATTTGTTTGGCATAATTCAGATATTTTTTATACAGTGAAACCCAGTTTTGTAATACTCCTCGGTGCTGACCATCAGAACTCAAGGATCTCTTGAATACAACCTGATCCACTTGGCAATGGTATCAGTGGCAGCTCTGCCAACAGGAAAAGGAGTGGCTTGTACCACGTGCAAAATATTAGTGCCTGGAAAATATTTTCTAACAGAAGTAAGATCTGCTCATTGTTTACATGTAAATAGTCAAAGTACAAAACAATGCAAACTAGGTCTTGCAATACTAGAATAAAAGGCTTAAAGAAGGACTAAATTACAGTCAAGGAACTTTTTCTACCAAGGAAGAGCTTTTGTTATCACATTTGGTCTAGCTGTCATTTGTAGTGATTACCAAAACTTTCTTATGTTTCAAGATCAGGCTCACATTTAGCCCGGTACTCACCAGTACAGAAGCCATCGATTCTCTCCAAGCTTCTCCTGCATTCATGTTCTTTCATTTATTGCTAATGGTCTAGACTAAGAGAGGCCAGGGGGATAATTTAAGTCTAATACATGGGAAAAATAATAGTGATTTGTTCCAGAAAAATAGTAGAGAATATGTACAAGGCAGACAAGCAATCAGCTGCACGATGTGTTTCTAAGAGACAACAGATGCTGAAGAATAGCTATCGTACACTCATAATGATTGTGCGGCCCAGAAGGTTTGATTCCATTGTATCAGATTCTTACTACTTGCCAGTGAACTTCAGCAGCGCGTGTATCTGTGCTCCATGTGTGAGGTTCCCATTCATTTCAGTGGGAGTAATGTGCAAAGAATGAAGACAGAATATGGTCTGAAGTGGTGCTGAAATAGTGCAGCTGTGATGTGTGACAATAACCATTTTATAAGAGATATAAAAATCTCAGAAATGTTCACTGAACACTAAAGTGCAGCATAAGACATCCACTTCTTAACAGGAGTACATTTTTTCAGCTATGTTATGGAAAACATTACAGATTGGACAAGCTAAGAAGACAGAACAACTCAGATAAAGCTTCAGGAAAGACCGATGCTCTCTGGACAGGTAGAACAAGATCATGGATATCAAAAAGCACAATCTTTAGGTTGTCCTCAGCACAAGCTACCACTGATGACAATTACAGACAGCAGTTCGGTCAATACATTAAATCCATTAGGAAAAAACAATAAAATAATAGAGATATATAACTTACTTGCAAGTGAATGAAAGGCCTTTGTTCCTGCTGCATCTCTTGGCACATTGCTCAGTGGTGTTTAATAGCTTGGTTTTTACTTCCAGTGTTTTGTTTACTTTAATGAGCATCAACTCTCCTGTTTTTTTGAAGTCATGAAGAGGATTTCTCCGTTTTCCTTTACCCTCTAAGAAAGAAGCAATGAATTAAAAAAAAAAACAACAAACACCACTGTAAAGAAAATTGCTGAGATTAAAGATGGCATTAGCTATAAATAACATTTGTTCGGAATTACAGGAACACTGGTGCTTAAAGCATAGAGAAATTCACAAAAAAATAAGGTACAAGTGGATACTTGAGAAGAATTTATTACTTTAGACGCTGATCTCCGTTCTTAAAATCAGGAATGGCAGGAATTATAGCAAAATTAATTTCAAATAAAGACTTGCCTAATGCTAGAAAAAGGTAAGAGAAAAATTTTTCATCCTTTGGTAAAATTTTTTCACAAACTCTAAAATATGCGTGGTAACAATAATATGAGATCTTACAAATATTCCCATGAAAAACTCTAGTGAAAAAGATGAACAAAGGTCTTTTTTGGACGGACAAAGTGAAATTACAATCAGAAGGAAAACATAGATAATCAGGATATGAATGCGATAAACTGTTCTTGAAACAGCAAACCTCTTATCACAAATTGTGAAAAGAAGTGGAGCCTGGAAGTGACACAAAATAATCATTTGTCCTCCCTCTGCTCCAGTCAAGACAGTGTGCATCCTGTGTCCAGTGCAGGTGTCACTGACATACAGTTGTTAGCCTCCAGAAAAAAAGATGAGGAGAGCACAGCATGGAAATAGTCTTTACTGCTGCAAAGATTTCTGCAAAAGAGAATGCACTGATCTGGTTTCCATGTCTCTGTTGAAAGGCTCAGAGGAAGGAGTATAAAGTGGAGTAGAGAAGATTGGTTAGAGATGTTTGGCTAAAGTGCAAGAGGAAAAGTCTTTGATTTTTGCAAGAAAAACTCACAATTTTCCCAGTATGTATGTATATTTTTACATTTTTTCCATAGAAACCACTCTGGCAGTATAGGCTGCTCCATCGTCAGTGAAGGCAGATGCATACCCCTGGAGAGTGATTCTCCCTATTCTGACAGATGACTAACACAGGAAGGACAAATTGCCCTTTGGATCTATTTCTCCTGTTTCACTCAGTGATCCCAGATGATCTTTCTGGATTAGATGACTTATCCAGGTAAGGTTAGGTGAATGAATCCCTCCTTCACTTACAAAGTAGGTAATAGTATTTTTCATAACTTCTTTCCATGCAACTGTTTTCACAGTTGTCCTTTCATTTTTCTCTACAGAATCCGAAACAATGACAGAACATGGATATTCAGCATCGATTTACTGAATTTTGCCAGAGTCTTTCAATTATATGAAATCTCATCCTAGCGCTCAGTTATCCTGAATAGACAATTCCTCATGTAAGTGCAGAGTGCACTTAGGTCAGTAAATTCTTGCTTGGTGCACTCTGTGCAGAAGCTCAGAATAACTCTGGAAATTGCAATAGCTGAGGCTCTGAAGGAGTTACTGACAACTCCACATATTGTAAAGCCAAAGAGGGCTTAAGTGTGTTCTCTTTGCAGAACTTCCATCCTGATCATTAAGTGAGCTCACATTTTCACTGGATTCAGCTAAATCACACCTCTCAGTGGTGAGTTATCTCTGAGACACCTAAGAATACACCAAAGACATTTAAATTAGATTTCATCAAGCTTCAGCCTTTAAAAAAAAGAAAATCAAAGGAGTGGGATATCTTTGCTGAAATGTCCCTATAAAATAATCTTCTCCCTATCCTACTGTCCTTCTTTTTGAACTGCTGAAGGTGAACTATGCTATTCCCCTGCACCTAATTGCTCACAATTCTAATTCCAACCACAAACATTTTCAGAAAATATAATTTATTTAGCTCCAAATCCATGTTATTAACATATGAAGAAGTTTTTGACAAAAAAGATCAATTATTAATAGTTTTGGTGCTGTGTTCGGGACTCATATCAGCTCTCTTAAGCATTTTCAGCCTTTATGTTTGTGCAGTGCACATGCACCCAAAATGAATCACTATGTTTTGGGCAATGCTGTGAGGACACTCTTGCCTTAAGTATCAGCACCAGGTTACTGGAAGCCATTGTGTCTGCTCTGAAGCCACTTTACTTTTTGCTGTACCTGTGATAGAGCAAAAGTGCTGCAAAAAGTATTGCATCTGCTCTTTAAGACAACCACAGAAAAACAAATCTTCTATAAAGCTTTTGTGGGAAATTTCTCAATCTATTATCTTACAAGACATACTTGTTAGTTCTATGTTGTCTCAGCCAAGACTTTTATGTCAAATGGAGGTAAGAATCCGGACAGAAATATCAAAGTATTTTCTTCCAGTTCCTGATGCTAACATTTCCCATTTACTGATAAGTGTCATTATCTTAATTCCCAATGATAACAACTTCTTAAACTCACCAGCTAGCATGCAACAGTATGATAAAAATATAAAGAAATTCTATCCTCCCTCACAAACATGGTTCACAGTTCTACTTTTTTTTTTTCTTCTTTTCCTAGCTGTTGTCCAAAGAGGATTATGGGCTTGATCTTGCATTTAGAAATTCATAACAGCCTGATTTACTTTAGCTTTGCAACAACAACATTCTATGACTTGCCTATAATCCAAAAGGCAAAGGGCCAAATGCATCTGTGGTGTGACTGTTAGAATCATCAGAATAACAAAAAGCACTACTTTTACAACATTAACAACAAAATAAATAAAAATAATCGAGACTTTTTACTTCAAATTAGGTGCTTTTATTATTAAAGTCTTAAATCAGAAATGTTCTACATTCAAGTTTATTAAACAATGTGCTATAACTAATGTTCCTAATTTGGGATTGCTATTCATTTCAATTTCCTAAACTTTGATTAATCAGAACTTTTGGTTATTTTGTGGGCCATGTCCTCTGATGTTTCTTGTAGTTCAATATCATATTACTAGAGAAGTGTAGCACTCCACTTAAATTTGAAAATAATAGCAGCTGATTCAAACACAAAAGAATCCAGTCAAATATGAATCAACATTTTTTTCTTCAACAGAAACAACCACTAACTAAAAATACTTCTTCAGTCAACTTAAAAAAAAAAAAAAAAACACAAAAAGGTGAGGGTGGTGCCTCTTTCTGTTTCCTAACATGATAGCAACCTTGGCTGAACAGAAAAAAAGAAGAGCTCAGACGGTGCCCAGGGAAATGGAAACTACCACCTTTGCTCTAGTGGGATACAGCACTGGACAAGGACTCCATAACCTCATTTGGGATTTCCACAGTCTCCCTGCTGGAGCTCTTCCATTTTCACAGCATGCTTTAAATATTTCCTGAAGAAAAAAGGTTCCTCACAGTCAAAGATCTTGACCTGGTTGCTGCAAGGACGCAACTTAAGGTTCTCTTATGACCTTTTTCATCTGAAGTTTCTATATAATCCGCTCATATATGAAGTATTAACTGAGACTGCTCAAACTACAGAGCATCTAGGGGAAAAAATTTCAAACAATACTTTTTCTTTGAGTAGTTCCTGTCCATGTCAAATCAATAATCAGAGATAAAGATTATTATCATTCTGTGGCATTTTGGTGAGAAAACTCACTAGGAGGTTGCGGTGCTTCTATTCTAGAACCTAGTTACCTGCAATTTTAATTATACAAAATAGAACGAATAAAACAGCAAGTACTGACAGTAATGGACGCTATAACATTTAATATCTTAGAAATTAAGACACTTATTTGATTAACAAGAGAAATAGGTTTGAATCAGCAAAAGTGTTTGTATTTTGATCTCTGCCACTCTCCAGATATCTTCTAACCATTAGGCTAACGCGAAATGGCAGCAAAGAAACTTTCTTTTTCTCTTCTGACCCTGTGTCCCACACCAAAAAGGGGTTTGGACCCCCACACCATTGTGACACTCAGTCCTGAAACTCCCTGATTATGTTCAATATCGATTAAAAATTCACACCTTGCAGAAGAGAATAGGTCTGATAATAAGCTATATGGGAGTCAGAAATTCAGTATAAATCTAGTTTCAGGACATTTAGAGTTCAAATACCTAAGCAAGTCAAGTTTCAGATTCTTAGGTCTTAGTCTGACCACAAAACAGATTTATTTTTGCTTTAGCTGTTTAGTAGTAAAAAAATAATATAGCCAATACGATACTGCTGTGGTAACCAATACAGCATACAGGACATCAACAGGGCTAAAGCTCACCTTTGCCCATTATAATGACATCAAAACACTACTTGTCTACAGCAAAATTTTACAATGAAATTATCTGACTTTGTCTACCTCATTGGTAATCCCTTTCTCCTTTCTCTGCTAGTCCAGCTTTTTCTGATGCAGATGTACATTTAGGCTTAGGAACTATAGCCTTACGGAGTACAACTGGAGCATACTGGCTGTCTCCACTAGAAAAATCTCCACTTTTACGGAGTTGTCATAGACTCTACAAAGCTTTTCTTAAACAGGAGTTATGATGCATGCGGCATTCAGCTTCCAAGGTTCCAAGTTTCACTCTAGTGTACGCAATAGTTAGTGCCTTCTTAAATAAACACATGGTGCAGTCTTATGATAATGTGAGAAGCCTCATTCCTTTCATTTCTTTGCAATTTTGCATCCCATTTTATTATACAGAACAAACACAACAAAACTCAAGATCAAACTTTCCAAATGAGAAGAGAAATACATTTAAATTAAAGGTTTATACTTAAATCAAGATTCTTAATGAAATCTTGATTTTTTTTCATGGAGTTTTATTTCCTTACTCTGTTTGTTTACACTTGCAGAAATTCAGCATTTTATTAACTTGTTATTTGCTTTGTTGTGCTAAACTTTCAACACTCTGAAGTAATGAAAAACTTGTTTTTCTGTTATCATAGTTACTAACGTACGTAAGTTGGATACAGGTATTCATATTAACGATGGAAAAAAAGATATTTTATAATTTTCAGTTTTGAAAAAAGTATACATAACAGCACCGGTATTCATCATGTTTGTTCGATGTCAGAGAGAAACTCAGTCTTTGGGGAAAAAAAAATAAATGAAGAAAATGAAGATACCTAAATTCTTTAGGCTGGAAGCCACTGTCAGAGAACTGCAGGATCAATTGCAGTCCTTCCAAATAGGCCAATGAAATTCAAAACAAGATGGCACTAGGGAGAAAAACTGAAAGAGGGAAATTATCCACCCACTGTGTAGGAAGCTCAGAGAAGCTGAACATTCAAAATATATTCCAGTAAAGAAAAATGGTCATATAAAGTGATATAAATATTTCAGAAATATAGAAGAGACATAACCTTTCTTTAATATCAATTGACATTTTAGATCTCTTTACTGTTTTGCATCATGTTTTTAATGAAACGAAGTCACTTGACCTTGAGCAGTTAACAGATGGACTTATTAGAGACTGAATTATTTGTGTTATAACTGATAACCAGGTCAGAATGTCAAAATGAGATCAGCTATTAACTGAATTTTGCAAACTATCATCACTGCAAGCCAAAGTAAACTAGATTTCCCCAACGAGCCAGAAAAAAAGAGTTAATATGAGAGCTGAATTTCATGTGACTTAAAACTTTGGGAAAAAAATAAATCAGAAATCTAACCATATGCATGACCTCAAAAAAAAACCCAACCAAACAAAAAAAAAAAAACAGAAAAGAAAAAAGCCCAACTCTAACCACATCTGAAATAAATGCAGTAAAGCACAGTTCAACACAATAAACGTAGCAAACGTTTTATCAGGAAACACCCTACTCAACAAAAATTGCATGGTAACACCCAAGCAAAAATATTCGCAAGTATGTACCTGAATGGAAAAAAAAAAAGAAACAAGCAAATATCAGACCTCAATAAAATGTACAAAGCAAAAATCCGCAAAACCATGGATTGTTGCAGTGTCAGAAAACATTTTTCAGAAGAGATACCAAAGTTGAATGCTTATCTCAGTATAAATAATGACAATTTAATATGAAAATAAAAAATAAAGTATGCTTAATTATATGCGTAAAATTGCATTTGGCAAAGCTCATGTAAGAAGAATAATTAATGAGTAAGGTGTGATATAAAGCAACAGTTCTCGGCCCACCTGGGTTGAAAAACAGTATGTAAATGCAGTGAGGTGTTCAACTTGTCTATAAAACATGGTTCAAGGGATACTTTTAATTAAATTCATCTATTTCCAAGACAATGCTTTTCAAAGGATGTAAAACATCATGGGTAAATTGCATATCGGTGCAGGTCCCATTATGACAGCAAAAATATACTGGCTTCGTTAAGAAAAGAAAAAAAACCCCAGCCTTAACCAGATGGTGAAAGTAGATGTTATTAAGTGGTTTCAGACACCACACGCTTCAGTTAACAGTATGGTCACAGCAATCAAATAAAAGATATTAAAGGTGAGTGTTGATACTAAAATTATTAATAGGGTCATCGAAGTATTGTCATCTATGAGAATAGTTAGGAAGTGCTTTTTAAACAAATATATTCAAGGCAATTTTCTCTCTTAAAGCAAGTCCTAACAGAGTCGCTTTGATACAAAGAATTAATGCTTAGCACTTTTAACTTAGTTTTAACTTACTTTCATTTACTTTGACTTCTCCTTATGCCTGTTTCAGTATTAGAAATGTCCAGATTCCTGGCTAGAATGCAAAAAAGTGAACACCTTTTCCAAATGACTTCTCATTTGGAAAAAAAAAGAAAAGAAAGGAAGAAAGAAAGACCAACATAATGAGAAACTGAAACAATTCTGAAATGTGCCCAAGAAAAGAACTTTGTAGATTGAATAGACTTAGATACCAGATTAAGTTTAATGCGGTTATTTATGTAAGACAATAATTTGGCATGACAGAAGTTTACCAACCATACCCATAAAAACTGCAGTCAGCTGTATAGGCGGAAAGTCACCAAAATAAAACCAGCTGTGCAAGGAGGCATCTCTAGCTTGTCACAATTAAACAGCTTCTCAGAAAGTTATCTGGAGGATAATGTGATTATTTTAACTTCTGAAATTAATTTTCTTGGCCAAAGAGCCATCACGGAAAAAGATCTACATTTTTAGAAAGTGGTTTGAAATACAGATGTATAATATAATTTTTTCCTTATTTTTACATTGGCTTTCAGTCTAGTTGTTGAGCAGATTCAGGAAATGCAAAAAGATATTTCTTTTTGGCTTTACATTGCATATACCACTCACCCCCCCCCCCCC
>Ga0065711_1043570_pt1 | contig 14637 bp, 9 predicted proteins | sample Hoacrofraction12_FD_59098 | JGI IMG/M metagenome (GOLD analysis project Ga0065711, IMG submission 59098) | Hoatzin crop microbial communities from Cojedes, Venezuela - Epithelial fraction 12 v2 (version 2) | ecosystem: Host-associated > Birds > Digestive system > Esophagus > Crop | place... | reverse complement strand
GAGCTGAGCCCCCTGTAGCGTGGGGTGGCCGGGGAGGGGGGGTCCCCCCGGGACGGGCAGGGCTGGGCGCGGGGCCGGGGGCCAGCACGGCAGCGTCCGGCGGGGGGGAGGCCGAACGGGAATCGACAGCCGGAACGCGGATCTGAGAGGGTGCAGTCCTTCATGGAAACCCCGAATTCCCGAGCTGCCGCGGGAACGACCGAAAAACTCCTCTTCAGGGGACTGCGAGTTCTGAACAAGCCAGCTTCCTTACCTGCGATCCAAAAACCTTTCCAGCATGTAGCTGGAACCTAAGTTTATATCTTCTCCAGCATAAAAAAATGCAGAAAACAATTGCTCCTGATTTCAACGTTAAAGCTTTATTCATTCCAGGACTTGGCAATAATGTATAAACCTCCAGCCAATAGTTACAAGTGAACCGCACGTTTTTCTCACAGTGCACTTAATTAAGCTCTCAAAGACTTTTTAAAAAATTTTATGTTCCCCTGTTTCTTTCATAACGTAGATGGGAAGAGTTGTTCACGTGGTCCGATGGGAATATCTACAAGAAAGCACTAGAAAGTGCATTTCCAAGCTCTTTTCGTTTCCCAGCTCAGTTACCAAACGAATCTCCTTCGTTGGTGCTCAGCCAGCTGCACAGCCTGAGATGTGTGCAACTGCATTTTCAGCATGAAAACTGTCACCTACATGGATTGAAAAATGGGGGTGTGTGTAAAAATAATAAAGTGCAGTGACAATTTGCGGCAACCTAGACAAGGAAGGATTCAGCAGCTTATCGAGCCTCCCAGCAATCCCACCAAGTAACTACTTCCAAGGGTCAGCCATGCTGCTGGGAAGAGAGGAAACAAGGACACATGGCACATACTGGTACCAACCCCAACTCTGTCTAGTCTTGTCATCAGGCAGACAGTCAGACAACGGTTACACCAATTTTTGACACACAGCACATTTTCCTTCCCCAGGGAGCTCCTCAGCAGAGGGGACTGAAGCTGCCCCTGCTGCCTCTTCAGAGCCTTCGAGACCCGGGCTGAAGAGAGGGCAAGCGAGAGAACTCCACCTCAGGGTGTAACACAAGCACAGCGTTCCTCAGCAGGAAACTGCTCCACTCCAGAGATCTCAAAACAGTCGCAAACATCCACTGCTTTCTTTAGGCTACATTTTCCCAAGGTCATCGTAATTGGTGTTTTGCCTATTAGATTGAAATTTCTTGAGAAAATATATACTTTGCAGAAGGCCAAGATAGCTGTTATTGTTACAGTGACATACAGTGTCATTTACAAGCTCTAATTATTTTGGAATAATTTTTCTGTCACTGAAAAGCAGCCAGAATGCATGGAATTTGGCTCCACTGATAAAAGTAGCAAACATTTGCTTTATGTTCCACTTTCTGGGGGAAAAAAAAAAAGCACTCGTTTTGAAAACGTCAAAATTTACAGGGGGAAAAGGTAGGCTTAAATCCCCAAAATGCAGCAGGTTTAGCTCTGTCCCTTTTGATCATCCGGGCTGCGGGAGTTTGGCTGACACCAGATCAAGGAAAATGAAACCAGGGGGTGTAGTTACAGCATTTTTCTATAGTGATCCTTTAAAGCTGCGCTGACACAACTGAAGAGAGGTAAAACGTAGCTCTGTAAGGAGTGCACCAACACATCGCAACTACAAGTGAGAAGTTTCAACGCATTGAGATCTTTGGTGGCTGCACGGTAACAGTAACTGGCGAACACCATGTACAGTGAAAATACACTCCTTTCTCCGTCAAATTACACTTGGCCTTTTCCACTCTCGTCTCTTCCCCTTTCCACCAGCAGGAGCTCCACAGACATTAGGGCACAGTAAGAACCGATAGAAGACTTAGAAATACATGGTAGGTTGTTTTTCTGATCGGCGTTAATGGAAGTCTACTGTAAGACATCATAAAGCTATTTCAGAGATGTCCCTCTGTCAATAGCAAGTTGGCCCTATTTAGTGGAAGCTTGGAAAGTACACTGTCAACTTGAATTTGTACCCACATTAAAAAAAAAACAGTTTAGAAACCCATAAAACTAGTAGGAATGTTTACACAATTTAAAAACATTCCAGCAAGGACTGTAGCTATTAAACAAATCATCACGTCCCAGAGTGTTTGAAGCCCAAACATTGAAACACTGAGTACGCAGGAGTATAATTTGCCTTCAAACACTTTTTGAAAAAAAGATGCTCTTTACTGTCAACAGAAGTTCCAGTAAAAAAAAAAAGAGAGGGACAAAGGAATCTCGTCAGCAGTGTAGACAGAGGGTTACAGGTTTGCAGGAGTGGTGCTGGTTGCCATGTTACCTGGGGACTGTGATTATGGTTTATAAATTTGCAGTAGCCCTTCTAAGGGCACTTGAGGCCTTCAGCATATGGATCTGGTGAAGGATCATGGCTCCAGTGAAGCCAATAGCAAAAATTCCTCAGTCCACAAAGCAACCCTACTTCTTTCATGTCGAAGACTGCCAGTGCTCATACACAGAGACTCCACTACATTGCTTGCATAGTACAGCCAAAATATGTTCTAATAGGTGATGAATTCATCTCCTTTTTTGGCAAAGTCCTCTTTGAGGACCGTAGCAACTCAAAACTGGCCCATGTCAGCTCACAGTCAGTGCATCCCCTTGCTAAATGACATCACTAAGCATCCCTGGCTGCAGGCCCCAACACAGGGCTGAAGAGGCGGCACTGCTTTGCAAAGTGTCCCTCACACCGTGTCCCTTTTTTCCTAATGAAGGCAGCAGGAAGGCTTCCTCCCTAAGGGTCAGCCTGCCAGAGCCTGAAAGTCAGCCCAGATCGTTTTTTCAGCCCTACTGCAGAATTAGCTTTTTTACAGGGAAAATGTGATACCGGTTCCATCACTAATTCACTAGTCAGAGGAGAATACGCTTCAGCTTCTCTTAGTGTTATTAGATTTACGAATTAGGGCCTTTAAAAACTTGATTATCAGTGTTGTTTAATCAGCAGCCGAGATTCAACATACATCAGAAGGTCAAGAGAGAGAATAACAAAGTGTCATTTTTAGAGGGGCTTTCATCTATCATATTCACAATCTGCATAGCAGAAATTTTCTTTATCATCTCTCCCATCACAGTGCAATCCAGAAGGAACGGAGAGAATCGCACTGTGTCCATGGCTGTGACCAGCTCACATCAATGCAGCTACCAGATGCAATGATCTATTTTCTGGCTTTTCACAACTGTGTTCTGCAGGGGACAGGAACAGCGTTCCCATCCAGCTGAATTCGACAAATACATATGTAGCACAAATGACTCTCAGGTTCAGGTGTGGAAAATTCTTTCCATTTGCCTCCTGAGAAAACACGAGAAAGACCACTAGTTTAGTGCTGAAGGACAGTCTTCGCTGAGTTCCCTTCACTCCCCTTTCTCTGAGTCCAGGAGTCAGCACGTTTGTGCTGAAGAGAGCATCGTATAGGATCTCCTTGTCTTTCTGTCCCTGTATGCCCAATTAAACAGCCCCTCCTGCTCCACTTCACCAGGTAGGGGAAGAACATCAGCACAAATGTGCAGGAGTCCTGTCGTAAGTTACAATTATAAGTGCCAGTGTATATTAAATACCATATATTGGTCTGATCGATGCTGGCTTGCCCTGTTCATTCATTGTCCCAAAGGCCTGTGTGGAGGTCACGCAGGGCCACAGTACGTCCTCCTGATCCCCTGTGGGTACTTCAGAGCAGCTCCAGAGGAGCCAGCGTTTAGAGAGTGTACTTGGGGTGGGTGCACAGGCCACAGGAGTTCTAAAACCAAGGCAGAAATTGCAAACGCCATGAATTTACTGCACAAAACAAAATGTTCTCCTTCCAGAGCATGCCTCCAACCTGAAAGTCTGCATGGGGGGGCCCATCCTGCTTGTGTGTGAATTTTCCCAAGAAGTAAATCCATTCCTCTTCAGAAGCATCTTTCATATCCTTAAAAAAAGAAAAGTGGGGAAGGAAGAGAAAAACCATGACAACAGCCCCAGTGCGTGTTGCAGCCGCAGTCACAAGTCTCAGGACTGTGACTGGGCATGCAAGCAAAAGGAACCAGCAGCCTAACTGAAGAGGACCAAAAAAGGAGCCTTTCACAGCAACTCGCTGCAAAGGATAAAAAAAGGAACTTGCATAGATAGCTACGTTCTTTGGAGCGCTCATGATCTCCTCTGTCTGCAGCTCTGCTTTGGAACTGTGAGCCAGCATCACAGCGTGTGGGCAGATGACTCTGGACGGCTTTCTCATGACATATCCCTGCAATCCGTCCATGGCTCAGCAGTTTCCTTGGTCATTGTCCCACCGAAACAGGGCATAACAGTGAACATTCAACCATGCTGCAGATGACAAGATCCAGACAGTACGCAAACTGCTCTTGTGGCACAGAAATCCCAGGATCCAAGGCCACCAACAGAACAGGGGAAAGACAGACTGGTTTTTTGGCAAGCAGATCTTGTCTGGGTTTTGATATGGAGGACACAAACCAGAATAAACATGTTGCTGTGCTGTTTAAGACAGTTACAGAACAGTGCTAGAAATGCTGCTCAATGTCCGCCTAAGAACCTCCATCATGGATATATTAGACAGCAGATTAGCAACAGAGGAATTTCTCCACGTAATCTAGCTCCTCGGTGGAGACACAGCCAAACAGGGTGAGTCCACAGGTCTTTGACACTCCCTACAGATTGTCTCGGGTCTCCCCCACATCTGGTGAGCACGACAACCTCTGCCTTTCTGACATGGGATCTCCAGGTGGAAGCACAGCCACATGTAGCCCACAGCCTCGCCGGTACGAATGGAGACAAAGCAGCTGTTATTATTCCAGACCCGAGTTCAGACTCAGCCTTCAGGCAGGCTTGCTCCATCCGCCTTTGCAGCGGAGACGCACGCGTTTGTGGGTAACTCCGATGCACACCAAGCCTACACATCTTGTGCAATGTGAATGAACTCAAACAGGCCTGTGCAAGAGCTGATATTAGCTGGGTCTCAACTACTCAGTACTTTAATAATAATCCGTTTAAAAAGCAGTGTTTTTGTTTAAACATGCAACATAAATAAAACGTCAGCTAATGTTAATAAAAGACAAAAATGTGATTTCTGCAACTTCAAAAATCTCAAGCACTTAGAAGCCATAAAATGCATGTCTAAAGACACCAGTTCTCACAAAAACCACATTTTTAAAAGCTATAAAAAGCACATATTTCATCACAACAGTAATGGTATTTGCACACAGTTTTATCAAACGCTACACTACGTACTTTCTTTGCTGTGAAACACAAGCAAACTCCTTCTCAAGAAGCAGTAATTATCAGCACTTTCTCAGAAATCATTGTTCAGAGGGTATCACATCTCCAAAAGCAACTTGCTGAATCCACTGGTCAGAAGTGAAGTTGTAAGTCAACAGTAAGGGCCTTATGTCTGAAGGATACGTTTAAGCTGCACAAAGCTAGAGGTCCTGCACTTGGTCTCCCATGCTTGTTTTCTGTAAGTGACGTAATACGGACCACACTGGCACTTTCGCAGCTATAGTTGTTTGTTTTGGAATTATTAACTTACCCCAACTTTGTGCCAATTCAAAGCTGTTCTGGAATCTGTTTCAGCTTTCCTTTCCGACCCCCAAAAGAGCAAGATATTTCCTCTCTACACCTAGCTGCCAAGATCCAAATCTGTAGTTTCTGTGTTTCCCTGGTAACAGCTGGTGATGTCACAAATTTACTAAGTGGTAGAGGGAGACGCTATGCTCTGTGCAGCCATGAAAGTCTGGAAGAGAACAGCCAGCTGGCGCTCGGCCCGGCTGCCGACACCATTCACCTTCTCCGCCTGCCCAGCGCTCTGCCTGGATCGATTTGGAGAGTTCCCCAGCAGGCCTGAATCCTTCTTGGCAACGGGAGCGGAAGGTGTAGAAGTTATTTCTGCTCTCTCAGTCTTGAGTGTTTCATGAGCTCAGCATGCTGAGAATGGTTTTCTAAGCAAGGTTTGTATCTGAAATGGCACTCTGAGCTTTCTGTTTGTCACTGGCGTAGCTGTCAGCCTGCTCCGAACCGGCAGTAAGCTCTGCTTCCACACACATCACCTGCTGGCAGAGACGGGTGTGCCCCTCTGCAGGCCCGTTCCCACCGCGGAGGGGGGCACCTGGCTCCTGATCAGCCTGGGTTACTCTGCCCGGCGCGGCGTCACGCAGGAATACTCTGCGAAAGGGAGGAACGAAGAGAGCAGGTGTGACGCCCTGAGTTCTCACCTGGAGAACGGCATCCACAAAACGTGCATATTCCCAGCAGAATCCGCACACACACAAACGTACTGCTCCACTGGAAGTTTCGCTCTATTTCACATCAGAGTCACCTGCAAACATTTTGGCATCCACAAGAGAGAAAAGCTTTCCCACCGTCAAATACCAGGAGACAAAAGGAACGATGACAGAATTAGACGCATAAAAATTCTGTTGTTTGTGTGCTGCAGTCACCTACTTCCTAGCATATACAGGCAATGGAAATGGCGTTCCAGTCCTGAGATACGGCTCACAACTACACTGAAAAGAAACAGATCTGTGTATTATTCCTGCAGATCGAGGGAAAAGCTATTTATTCTAACTTAGGGCATTTCTCTTTGAGGAAGAGAAAGAGCTAGGTATGTTACCGAGCTATCAGCGTGATTTGAGTGTGATTTGTCTAAGGGTTTCAAAGCAAGATCCCTTTTGACACAGTCCTTTGTCGTGCTCCAACTGGATACTTTGAAGAAGATGGAAAGTAAGGGAGTTCTGTATGTAAAGAACTCAGGAGGCAGCTGGACAAACATATTTCCCCAGGACTGAGAGACAAGAGATTTTATATTTTTCAAGGTCTGTACTCCTGGTAGGCTGAAAACAAGTCTACCAGAAGCAGCTCCAGACTTTCTGTAGAAGTTTCACCAGCGCTCTGCAGAGACAACTTGCCTCTCTAGTTTTATGCCTGCTTTGTCTCTCTGACGTATCTGGAGAGAGGAAACACCTGTGCAGCACCCTGCAGTGCTCACGGCTCAGACACCGTACGCCAGTGCAGCTCAGGCGTCCGTACATAGCTGCGGGAGCTCCCAGTTACCCCTGTCATCCAGGGCTTTGCTGTGGGAGATCGCTGTTGGGATCGTTGTCCCTGGTGCCATTTTCACAACACAGAACCTATGCCCATCTCCAGACCAAGGACAGAAGTTTCACTGGTGACCCCAGCTCAGCCAAACCGCACGAGTTACAGGAAGAAGAAAGAGATGCAGATGAGCAGCAAGATAACGAGAGCTTTTCCCTCTCTATCTCGTCGTTCAGATCCGGTTTTGACAGCTGGTGGCAGAGTAGTTTCTCACAAACTCCTGTCATAGGGGACATCTCTGGAAAGATCAAAGAAGTGCACCTACTGAGAAATACTGTTCTTTTCTACTTTGGCTATTCCTTTAAGGAAGTTTGGTCTAAAGATTTTTGGAAAGGATCTCCAACTGATAGCTGGTGCCTCCTCTTTACCTCTTCCTTCTTCCCCTTCGCTCACTAAATAGTGAGTTTGCTTGGGATTTCATCAGCACCAAAAATTAATAAAGTAAAATTACTTTGAGAGATAAGATGTCTGTAATTTCCCTTTTTTTATATATGGCTTTAGCCTGGAGCTAAGGTCTTGCATGAAACAAAAGAAAAACAAAACAAAACCAAAAACCCCCACAAAACCCAAAGTCCCTAGACAATTAAGAGGAATTCAGAGCACAGCGCTGAACTCTACAGCTCTGTCTAGAAAAGATGCCTAGGAAGAATATTACTGCTAGGAAAGCAATCTTCTTCACTACCAGTGCACAGTGAGGAAAAGAAAGCCCTAGGCTGAAATTGGTATCAAGCTTATTTTACTAATTTCTGTTATTAAATCATAAAATCTTTGAAATAATTTAGAGGCCAAACTGGACGGCTGAGACCAATTATTCAGGAAAACATACTATTGCAGAGGAGACCCCTCCTGAATATTAGCAAGAAACATGGGGAACTGCCCAGCTTTGGTCTCACTGGGGATATGGAACTATTATTCGTATTTTAGTGTTGTCAGCAGTAATGGCTAATGCACTTCTCTAAACAGAAAGCAATTAAGGTTTTGAGGGCCCACCAAAACGTTTTGTTAGCTTCTATAATAAACATCAAAGTATTTGGACCTTAGACCCAAGAGTCAAATAAATATATAATGATTTCATTTACTATACAAAAGGGTGAATTGTATCTGCTAATAGAGCATTAAGAGCAATAAAGCATGAAGTGCATCACCATGTTAGACTTAGAACTAGGTAAGGGCATATTTTAACATCAAGAGTCCTTACAAGAGGTCAATGAAGTCAGGTTCTGTTTTTCAAAACAATTGTCAGGTTAATCTTTAACAGTCTGACACTGGTGTTCTTGAAATGCAAGAATAAGGGGTCACATAACATTAAATAGCTGACGAAGGCATATTAGTTGTAGCATAGGATGTGTAAGCAATGCCTAAAGTCTACAAACACTTGTGTGTATTTTATGTTTTAGAGGTGATACTGGCATGCCTAGTGGTTTACATGGAAGACAAACTATTTTTCTAAGATCTCTGTAACCAGTTTATCCTTCCTGCTTCCACCAAGCACAGGAGATTTTAACTATAAGACAGTTAAGAGCGTTATCCTTCAGAAGATGATGCAGAGTACTTGCGTGATTTTAGTATAAACTTAAACCCTGTGGTTTTTCTTGTGCAAACTACAAGTTTTCCAATAATAATTGTAATTGTTGGCTTGTGCCTTTCTGGAAGAACAAGCCTGTCTAAAAAAACCCAGATGTTGAACTGTGCTGTCCTCACCTTTGTATAGCAGGTAACAGATTGATAGATGGGGCTGAAAAAAGGGTGTCTGTCCTCCTTATCAGCCGCAATGTCTGCAAAATGTGCAGAACACAAATATGTTCTTCAACGGCCGCAGAGCTGCCAATAGTATTTTTACCTTGGCGGCCGCTTATTTATTACTGTTCTGAATGAGACAGATTCTAAAGCTCCATTGCTACTCAACAGAAAGGAGAACACTCTTCTGTCCCAAATAATGGTCTGGTGGAAGGTGTCCCTGCCCGTGGCAGGGGGTTTGGAGCCAGGTGATCTATAAGATCCCTTCCAACCCAAACCATTCTATGATCCTATGATTCTTCAAGCATTGTGCCTGGTATGAAGACTGATACCAGCACAACATATCCTGCTGTCCAGAAGCAGCTGTTCCACACAAAGAGGTGCTGTTTGCAGAGCCAAATGCTGGGATATGAGTGGAAATCTGTTCCCAAAGAGGCAGTGGTTGAAGTGACACCATTCCCGTTGGGAGCCTGATATCATCACAAGGCCCTAAATCAAAAGAGACTTTGTTGTCACTCTTTTATGGGCCTGTCTCCATTTTCCCTTTCCCATCTTTCAGCTCTGTCATGTGTCACAGTTCTTGACAATTCGAGATTATTCTGCCAGCCATACAATCACCCCCTTGTCTATGGACACACACGTGCATTCAACAGCTTAAAGAGCTTCACAGCCCTTACCTTGCCAGGAACCCCTGGTCCTGCTGCTGTGTCAATCAGTAGCCAAGTTCACACAGGCAGGCAGGGTGAGGCTCTGCATCCTTCAGCGATCTACAAAGAAGAACCGACCTTTGCTGTAAACCTCATTCATACTCTCGCACGCGTGCTTAAAATGGCTCCAGCCAGGGGAAACTCTAAGAGCACTGTAATGTTTTGACCTCAAAAAAAGACTCACTACTGCAATGCCAGTACACTCACGAGCTCACAAAGCAACTGAGCAAGTTCTAGCTCATGATGTGGTTACAAAGAGATGCTGAATAAGGACAGCATAGTTCCTAACACAAACATTTCTTCTTTATTGTGCTCCCAGCAGTGGTATCCGTGTCCAGCAGAGAAGCTTTCAGAGCATCTGACAGCTGGATCTCTGAGTAAGCATACTTCTTTCTTCTGTCCAATACTGCATTTCAGTAAGATCACATTGTATAAACTGTGCTGAGATCCCAGATCAACACTGTAAACCCCCCAAAACGGAGCCGATCCAATCCCCTTAAAAACCACATCTCATGTCTTATATACCTGTCAAGGAAAGCCCCACCACTGCAGGTACCTGTGCTCCAAAGGGGCTGATGCACACTGAAGGTGTGCAGGCGTCTAGAGTCATCGGCACCAGTGAGCGGACCTGGTTGCCCTCAGTGCTGCGCTGGACGAGCTAACCTTGAAGAACATCTGATACTTACACTGAAGAGATTAGTCAGGGAAATTTTTAAACAACCAAAAGTCAAAATATGGTTAAACCTCACTAATTCCCATTTGTGTCTGGGAAACTTAATTTTGTAAATTCTCAAATAACAACTGAGTTGCAATGGGAGCCTGTACTTTACCATGTACTAATAAATGATTTTTACAAGGTCATACTACATCTTCCTATATCATCAGCATTCACAGCTGAGTTTGTGTTTATACGTATATATGTACATCTATGTGTTTGCATATTGATACACGCTAAAATATATAAATTTCTTTAAAATTCTGCGCTCTTAGCTTAGAAAAGCTCCACTCTGAAACCTCAAGAGTGGAAGAGGACGAGCTTTCTGCACAGAGTAGAAGGTATTAGCAGTTGTCTGCTGTAGTGTCCTTCAGGCTCCAGAGGAGACACTTGACAAACCCGAGTAGGTAAATGTCAGTAAAGACATAAAGTAAGGTATTGTCGCTGCTCGGGGAAAGAGTGGCTTTCACCACTAATTGTCACTGACTTCCAGCCTTCAGTCTCTGCAAGGAGGAATCTACTGTCAACTATATAAGTGTGGGTATATGTATTCCCTGGGGTTCTTGCCTAGGGTTCTTGCCCTTATCTCATGCCTGCCACCATGAATCGGGATTTATTCCACTCAAGCAAAATCAGGGAGAAGAAGTGCAGGCCTTGCATTTGTTTTTCATGAAGAACATTTGCAGTCACTTTTTACCCTTTTATGATGATAAAGCAATCTCTGAATTTAACTTCCCCAGCTCTTTCACCTTCTTCAAACAGTGATATTGGCACGACTACCATAAGGAAGTTCAAAAAAGAACAGCAGCAGCGATCACAACCATATTCTGAACTTGCCTCTTCTCATTAGGAAAATGTCTTGTAGCTGTCAACAGCTATGAATATCACACAGATTTAACCCTTATCTTACCCAGAAACCTGAAAAGGTCATGTACACGACAAAATGAGTCCCTTCTTCTGGCAGCAAGGGGCTGAGCAGACTGCGGGCAGAACTAGCACCACCACTTGAGCACAACAAAACAGCTCTGAGGAGCCCACGGCAATATTATGCACCAAGAACACGACTGTGCTGAATGAGATGCAGTCAGGATCCTAAGGCTGTTTTGAAGCAGCCAAGGTTTTGTAGAAACAGCAATGCCATTAAGTTCTGTGTTCCATTTTATCTGAAATATTATTGATATGACTTTCCTCACAATGATCAAGTATTACTGTGATAAATTGCTCTAAAATTGGCCAAATGAAATAAATAGATTATACATTTGTTGTTGACCCTCGTGTAACAACTTGCTTTATTTTTACATTGCTGGTACTACTGCATCAAAAGTTTATCTAAAATAAGGAATAAAACTTCTGAGCAACAATGTATTCATGTAATGGAAAAAAAAAAGAAGGAAGAAAAATAGGACAGTGGAAGATTGCAAAGTGATAGCTTTGATCAGATTGCCAGCAATCTGACACAAATATATTCTTAACCATAATATAAAAAACCCGTATCTCACACACACCTGAAAACACCTTCCTAGAGACCTGCCTGCTTTTAACAGCATCCAGTGTCTGACAGAGGCAGAATTCATCCTCACCTTTCACATACAATGAGGATGAGGAGGGGAAAAAAAAATAGAAGGATGAAAAAAGCAGAAAAGCAGCAGATATATTTAGTGCTCCCTTTACCAAAATAAAGCTTCGTTTATTTGTAGCTTTTGGCTTCCAGCCTTTCCTGCTAAACTGATTGAATTCTTCAGGAAATGATGCATGAGGGGCAGTTTCCAGTCAGTTCTGCTGAGGAACCGAAGATTCCCAGGAGGGTGATAAGGTGAAATGGTGGGCATGATAGGAGGCGTTGCAGATACGGATAGGAAGAACAAACCAGCTTCAGCTACACACACTCGAAATGCACAAGCCTGAAAGCACATTTAGAAAGTATCAGCCTGGAAAGATGCCTGCTTCAGCAGAAATGACTCGTCAGGGGCAAGCAGCCACTTCAGGACTTTTTAATCACTATTTCCCAACTGCTACACCGTAGGCATTCCTCCTGGCGGCATTATTCGTTGGCTGCCCATACGCCTGATCGTAACGGCTGTCTCTTGGCCCTGTTACTGGGCACCAGCAGGCTCTGGTTTCATTCTTCTCGGCTACTTAGATTTATCAGGCAGCAGCCTTCCAGCTGCGTGATGTACGTAGCCCACAGGCATATACTCTTAACATATGCTGCATCTTGTCCTTTACAGGGTTCCTACTAAGCCAAGACACAACGAGGAGACTGGGGTTGCTCTGTCCTCTAAGCAGCCAGTATGTCCAGGAGCAAGAACAGAAAAGCTCCCAGGGCAGCAGGATTAGGAACAGAAAGGATTAAACATTGCCATGTGTCTAACCAGGCCCTCACACTGCGTGTTCTTGCCTTGACTTTTCCTTGTAAATTACCTTTCTTTTTACCTACTTTCTCCTTTCAAATAGAGAAGTACTCCAGAGCACTGTTGTAAAACTCGTTCTGAATAAATCCTCAATGACACTTTAAATTAGATCACACCACTGCCAAGCCCATGAGACTTACCAGAAGGCAAAGTACAGATGTAAGATTTACACGAGCTATTCCTGATTCCTATGCATTTAAGTGACAATTGAATCAGAGCAGCATTTTTACCGTAGACCAAGATCAAAGATTCAAGTGTTTTACCTAGCTGGCCAAAGAAATTTTCACTCCCTTGGTCATTCATAGTCAGTTTTGAATTTGCAGTTCAGCTAGGAGACTTGCATTCTGCTGGATACCAGAAATAAGCATTTGGTTGTGCAAAAACTTTGTTACTTCTCCAAAGGGCTGTATAGAAAGCTCCTAATCCCACCATCCAGTATTTACTGCATTCTTAGCTTCAGGTTGAGCAACTAGAAAGATCTCTAGCTTCTAGAACTGAGAAGTAGAAGTAGTTAGCTTGTCAACTCTAGTTTTTTCTCACTGATACACACGTACCGTATACATATGTACCCACACAACAGAATCTGCTGCATTCAAAACACAGATGACCCAGTGAGTCACAATCACGTACTGAAAGATTTAAAATAGAACTATCCTTTCCTGAAACTGCAGGTCATGAAGCATTCCTTTGTGTCAGGCATTAAGCGGGACCCAAGCAACCTGACTTTCACGCTACAACATGCTCCAAAACACTTTGGGCTCATGGAGTTGGTGGTTCTCCACTCATATCTATGCATAGTCTGCACATGGAAGGAAGCAACATATAGAAGGGAGAATCAGGGATGACAGACAGCTCTAAAAAGCTTTAGAAGAAAATAAGAGCTGCTCTCCTGTCTCTCCAACTGCCTTCCCCACAGAGGTGTACGCTGTGGTTCTCCATGCCATGACAAGCTGCAGTTTCATTCCTGATAGAGCAGCATGCACAGGCTCAGCATTACTTATGAGAGTCGGTCTTGGCAAAAGAGGAGGAAAAAAGAGGCTTTCAATAAGCGGCATTTTTTTAGCAACTGCAGAAGAGCTGGGAACAAAAGATCCAGCCTAGTTGTACAACTGTAAAACTGGAAAGCAGTTTATGAAAGTCTGCTCTCATCAGGAGCTCAGAATCTCCTCTTGAAGGGCTAAAGTCCTCTAAGTGCTGGTGGCAAGCAGCTCTTTTTCTTTTTCCAATGTCTCTTGGCACTCTCTGCTTCCTATTTGAACCTGGGATTAATGCCAGGCTGTTCCTGAAGCTTTCAGACCTGCCCATGATTTGTCAAACCTCTAAACCAGACTATGGCTACAGAAGCAGGGTAAATTTAGCCCGTGCTGAGTCCCACAGCTGGATTCCCCTGTGACATCCATCGCACTTCATTTAAAACCAGCTCAGGAACCTGCAGACTCCACCGCAACACAGGCACGCTCCCCAGGCTTTGTACCACAGACAGAACGCCTCTCTGAAAGGCAGTCTTGTGCCCTCGACGAAAAATCATGAGGCGGGGATCGTGGAAGTCCTTTGCGATCCCTTCAGCCCGAGGCTTGCGTGGATCAGTCTTCCGTGGCAGCTGAAGTGGTGCAAGCGGTCTCGCAGCAGAGGTGCTTGGAAGACGGCGCACCACACGTGCCAGCCATCGGGCAGCTCCGTGGGGACCGGGGACGGGACACGGCCAGGCGCAGGGAACCGGGGCCAGACGCGGCCCCAGGACGGGCGGGCAGGGGTCCTGAGCCGTGGCTGGGGCGAGGGGGGTCCCGGGGGAGGCTGCCCAGGGACGGCAAGGGCCCACGTTAGTGCCCCATGGCCCTGGCAGCGTGGAAGGGACACCGCGTGCTCTCGGGGCTGTCGCAGAGGAAGGACCATGCTGCCTGACACTAGGCTGTATCCATCTCCAAAAGTTTTATGCGACAATGAAGAAAAAATTACG
>Ga0065711_1043582_pt1 | contig 14638 bp, 5 predicted proteins | sample Hoacrofraction12_FD_59098 | JGI IMG/M metagenome (GOLD analysis project Ga0065711, IMG submission 59098) | Hoatzin crop microbial communities from Cojedes, Venezuela - Epithelial fraction 12 v2 (version 2) | ecosystem: Host-associated > Birds > Digestive system > Esophagus > Crop | place... | reverse complement strand
AGAAGAGAAGGCTGCGAGGGGACCTAATAAATGCTTATAAATATCTGAAGGGTGGGTGTCAGGAGGATGGGGCCAAACTCTTTTCAGTGGTGCCCAGTGACAGGACAAGGGGCAATGGGCACAAACTGAAACATGAGAAGTTCCGTCTGAACATGAGGAAGAACTTCTTCCCTCTGAGGGTGACGGAGCACTGGAACAGGCTGCCCAGGGAGGATGTGGATTTTCCTTCTCTGGAGATATTCAAGACCCGCCTGGACAATGTCCTGTGCAGCCTGCTGTAGGTGACCCTGCTTCGGCAGGGAGGTTGGACTGGGTGGCCCTCAGAAGTCCCTTCCAACCCCAAACATTCTGTGATTCTGTGATGTCTCGGTTTAGCCCCAGCCAGCAACAAAGGACCACACGATTGCTCTATCGCCCCTCCCCCCAGTGGGGTGGGGAGGAGAACGGGAAGAAAAAGGCAAAACTCATGGGTCAGGATAACGGCAAGTTAATAGAACACCAAATGAAACGAACAGTAACAACAACAACAGTGATAAGAACATGGGAACACACAGAACAACACTCTCACTGCCCGATGCCCAGCATGCTCTTGAGCCATAATTAACCTCCTCCCCGACAGCTCTGCCACTCAACATCGAGCATCACCTCACGCAGCATCTAATACCCTGTTGGTTTGGCCAGTTTGGGTCAGCCGGCCTGGCTGTACCTCCTCATGGCTTCTTGTGAAAATTAACCCTATCCCAACCGAACCCAGGACAAAGGACAAAACGTCACTGCAGAAGAAATAATGTCTACCATATGTTGAAAAGGTAGCCATAGTACTGGATTATGCTGGACATGAGCCAATGTGATGAGCAGGTCAAGGCAGGGGATTCTGGCCCTCTGCTCCGCTCTGGTGAGAACTCCCAGGAGTCCTGCATCCAGCTCTGGAGCCCTCAGCACAGGACAGAGCTGGAGCTGTTGGAGCGGGGTCAGAGGATGCCCCAGCAATGATCCGAGGGCTGGAACCCCTCTGCTGGGAGGAAAGGCTGGGAGAGCTGGGGCTGTTCAGCCTGGAGAGAAGAAGGCTTCAGAAAGACATCATTTGGCCTTTCAGTACTTAAAGGGGGCTTATAAGCAAGATGCGGACAAACCTTTTAGCAGGGCCTGTTGTGACAGCACAAGGGGTAATGGTGTTAAAGAGGGGAGATTCAGACTAGGTATAAGAAAGAAACATTCTACAGCGAGGGTGGTGAGGCACTGGCACAGGTTGCCCACAGAGGTGGTTGATGCCCCATCCCTGGAAACATTCAAGGCCATGTTGAAAGGGGCTCTGAGCAACCTTATCCTGCTGAAGATGTCCCTGCTCACTGCAGGGTGTTTGGACTAGATGACCTTTAAAGGTCCCTTCCATCCCAAACTTTTCTATGACTATTGAAAAAATAGACCTACTTTGAGAAAGTGCTGCTTTCTGCATCAGTAATCTCAATGCCTCTCTAGGTACAATTCACAGCTTAGTAATAAAAAAGCTGCAGGGTACATTAGTATTCTATGGTACCACAGAGCTCTTTTTCACATGCATATATATTATATTTCTGCGTATATGTTTGCACAATTAAATAACTTATTAAGGCACATTAAAGGAGAAAGATAATTAAATATATTGTTACGCTTCACTGTATGAAACTGTAAGAAAAAAACCTCATAATAGCTAAGACATTAAATATTCTTATGAGGTTCTTTACACCTGGTCATCCGTTTTGTGAAAGATTTGAAATCTAGTGTGTAAAGTATCGAAACATCTGTAGTACATTAAAAGCAACATCCAGCAGTACTGCATAATCAATTAGTACTTCATGAAAATGGTTATTGTCTAGCAATTTATGTTTGAAGCATAGTCTCATGGTTTGGATATTAAAGCTGTTTCAAATTTCGACTCTACTGCAGATTTTGAGGATGATGATAGGCTCTTCTTTCTGTATCTCAATCCTCTCTATAAAACAGGAATAACAAAGTTTATTTGTCTCAAAAGAGGTTTTTAAAATGCAACCATACAACACATATATGACATCAACATGGTAGAAACCCATTGTCTTGGTTAACCTCATTCATTAAAATTTTTAACCAGTGGAAACCGCACTCAGTTACCATGTTATTTCAGAAACTTTTTGTCTTTTTCGAGTAGTTTTGAGCCTCAAGCCTGCAAGGACTCCAGCCTTTGCAGTATTGCCACATATTTCTATGGAATTCCAAGACAGCAAACAGGCTTAGCCCAGGTTTATCTAGACTCTAACTTTGCACAGTAAAAGAAGCAATATTTTTATATGATCACGGCTAGTCCAAAACATGAAAATAATATAGGATCTTACTACACACATTTATTGCTGTCCTAACACATTTATTGTTGTCCTAAATAACGCCAAAATTCCATGCCTAATTTCTTTTCAGCACTGAACAAGCCTGAAAGATTTTCTTCTAGGAGTGTGCTTGTTTTTCGCCCTGAAGTACTCCTTTTATGGCTTGTGTATTTTGTTACATTGTGTTATAATTGCTGCTAATAATAGGCAATTAGGGCTAAATTTTGTGCAAACCCAGAGACATCGACAAAACTTGCATTGAAGAATAATCACATAAATAAAACAAGAGCAGAGGATATGTTACCTAGCACTTGAATTAACAGGGTGAATACTAGAGGAATGTCCTTGGTTCAGCTGGGATAGGGTTAATTTTCAGAAGAAGCTGGTTGGGCTGACCCAAACCAGCCAATCAAATGGGATATTCTATACCATATGATGTCATGCTCAGTATTTAAGTGGGGAGTTGGACAAAGGAAGTGGATTTGCTGCTCAGGAGCAAGCTGAGCATTGGGTTGTGAGAACATTGCATGCTGTATGTTCTTTTTATCAGTATTATTGTTGTTAATTTCTTCTCCCTTTGCCGTTCTGTTAAACTGTTTTTTATCACAACCTGTGAGTTTTGCCTTTTCCTTCAGATTCTTCTCCTTATCCCACCAGGGAGGGGAGAGGAGTGAGCAAACAACTGTGTGGCTTTTTGTTGCCAACAGAGGCTAAACCACAACAAGGACATATTAAAACTCTGGTCATGGTAAATAGTGAAGACCTAAGGTACAATGTCAGTTATGCAAGAGGAGTAATTTTAAGGAAAAGGAAATGACATGAACTGAGCAGCTTCCTGTGAGGACTATAAGAAAGGCAAGCATGGAGTGATCTCGATGCAAAAGGACTGAGAAGCAATGACCTAGACAGTCAATCAGCATGGAAGAAAGAAAATTTAGCCAACACTGTAGGTACAACTCTGTAAAGGAATAAAATATTTGCATCCTTTTAGCTACTTTCATGCTCATTTTTTTACCAAGTTCAAGCTCTTTTTACTCCTCATGTTCATGTTTTTGTTTGCATGTGACAATGCAGTAAGAAAAAGAGTCTACTGCCAATAAGGCACGTGTTCCACACAGTTTGGGGTGTAAGAACCCAGAAAAAGATTTTACTCTGTATTTCTCTCCTCTCACTGCAACAATATCTACTTTACTTGGTCTTGCTTCTTAGACTCTTGTCAGCATTGAATTAATCTGCTGGTGTTATTACTCAAAACTGTGACCTTGTCATCAGCACTTTGAGTAAATAGAGGATCTCTTCAGCTCTTTTTGCTTCAGTTACTAAATTCTACCAGGTTGTTAGGACAGATATTGCCTGCCTGACCCAGCGATATGCTTTATGTGAGGAGAAGTGTTAAAGTGGGTAGAATTGCTCTTCATGTCCCTGTGAAGTTGGTAGCTGGGAAACAGTGTTGTGGGGATTTGGAGCTTCCACTGTAAATGTGGGCCTGCTGGAAGCTGATGTGGTGGTGCCAAACACAGGTGTTGAATAGTAGCTAGGAAGTTACTGGAAAGATCTAGAAGGAAAAATACTAATTTAAACTGGAAAAACCTGAGATCTTTCTGCTTGTTATAACTGTATTTTCAATCTGGCATCGGCATAATTTTGAAAAAAATCCTGTCAGTGTGCCTGTTAGGATACAGGCTCACAAGAACATGATTATTTGGCTATTGTTGTTGCTATAAATAACAAAATTGGAAATTTGTAATAGCTAATCTCTTGCTGTTTCTGAGGGCTTGTTAAATGATTTGGTCTCAATGGGGCTGATTTGATGAAGTGGTTTGCTGCCTGCCAAATGGCTGGAGTTGTATGGCACTGGGATCCAGCTACCTGTAAAGCTTTGCCTAGCTGGAAAAAGTCAGCACAACACTGGATCTTGCTTTATGCAGGAGCTCCTGGCTTTGTAACTCTGACTCAAGGCTGGAAGCCTGGCTCTGACAGAGGTCTATTAAAGTCCCTGAATTACTTGGTGTAATACTGACTGGTTTTATTTCAGCTGTGATGTCAGGTAAGGCAAAGTTCCCTAGCCCCTAAAATTCCACCTAGAGAATTCAAGCTTTAGGCAAAAGCCCATACCGAAAATCTTCTTTCTAACTTTGAAGCTCAGCTAGTACAAATTCCCAGCCTAATTTAGAGTGGTTGTAACCTAACTGGGAGGTAAGAAGCAGCTGTAGCTAAATGACTTGTGAATTAAACTTCTGTCTGTATTGACTCTAATTTTTAGATATTTATTTCTGAGGTTTTCTTTTCCTTTTTTTTTTAAAGCTTTTGTGTGTCTTTAGCCTTTTTCCCCCTTCAGTTCAAATGGGATATATTGCTATGACAGGTTGATATTCTGATACTGGTATGGCTTGAAAGTTGTAGCCACATTTCCACATGTGGGATTCAATAATTTAGGGGAAAAAAGGCAAACTCCCTTCCATTTTGTTTTGCTGTAGAATGCATGGTTCCAGCACTGCGTGTTGCGGGTTGAACAAAAGTTGACTTCAACACACAAAGCAGAGACAGAGCAGGATAGAAATTAGCTTAGTCAATGAGGGATGCACTATAATACTCTCATCAAATTTCGTAAGTGCACTGTTTGCTGCTAGAAGTGTAACCCACTTAGCAAACAAGAAATGCATTTAATAAATATGGTATTGTTTTATATTTTAGTGACTCATTAATATTTTCCTGACTCTCCCTGTTGTAATTCTGTGTGATCAGCCGTTTATAACTCTGCAAGATTTAATCTTATAGTGAGCTGAAGTTTTCTATTCTTGCTGACTTCTCTGTGCTGAATTTTTTGGGGTGGGTTTTAGAGCAGGAAGGACCCTCATAGAAGTCTACGCCTTTTTTCCCCTACAGTAAACATAAAATGTAGACATGCTAATTTAGAGAAAACTACCTGGTAAAAGCACCTTAATAGGATTATAACCTGAGAAACACACTGTGTCCATTCTGCTCTTCTATTGATTCCTGTAAATGCTGAATATCCGCTAAGGGTGTCGGTAACTTTGCTAGCTTAGCAGAGAGTCGTGTGACAGAAAAGAGTCACCAACCACAATTGTGAACCATGTGGGTGTTAGTGTAATTTCTTTTACTGGTGTCTGATGTAGTTTTTGTTTACAGTCAGCTGTAAATGCTAGAAAACTGCAAATTTTATTTATTATTTTAACATAGATATCCTATGTCTTAAATCAATTGGTTTCTGTGCATTTATGCACCACAATTACAATAATGAATATAAGACATGGAGACACTCCCCTTTGCACCTTTTTGGGACTATTATTTTATTCACTGTGTAAGATGTAAAATTAACTCAAAGCTGGAGGGACATCCAAGAAGAGTAGTCATAATTGCCCTCTACCTCAGTTCGCTTTCAACAAAATAAGGACAATAGGATTTTTCACAGAACCACACAATGCTCAGGGTTGGAAGGGACCTCTAGAGGTCATCTGGTCCAAACCCTCTGCTCAAGCAGGGCCACAGAGAGCCAGTTGCCCAGGACTGTGTCCAGACGGCCTTAATTCCACAGAAATGTTGTGAAAATTAATTAATGTTTATGGAGCATTTGGTTACTATAGTAATAAGCATCACTGAAAAAATGAGGAGGAAATTGAGCACTATCAGCTCTGTGGAAAGCAACAAAAAATTACTATGAGCTCATGTAATTAGAAAACATATTATAATGCACACTGGAGTATATTGGCTGATTTTTGTGGTTTTGATTCTGTGACCTTAGTAATCCTTTGGTACAATTTCTATGTTTATGTTCTATAAATGCTCTAGTGGCCAAGCTGGCTAGTTCTGACTATAAAATATTTTATTTATGATATTGGTGCTTAAATTATATTATATTAAGGCTTTGTGAGAATTCTTGCAGTTCTTACGCATAAATAGCAGACAATGATATACTACTTTCCCTGACAATTTATTTGTTATATATGTAGCATAAGTATTAGTCAAGTAAATCCATAAAACTGAACACGTTAACTTTTGTATGAAGAATATGAATCTAGTAACCATTTATGCTGTATTATCTGAGATTTCAGCCAATTTGACTTATTCCCTTTCTCTTTTGTTTGGCAGTATATTTCTGTGACACTAGATGAACTTTATCCTGAGGATGTAATGCGAAAGTGTTTAAGATCAAAACGTATGCTGTGCCCTACTTCTCTTCAGTTTTCATAGCTTCTGTTCGTTCAGTGAAAAAACATAATTCTCTCTGCTATTTTAGAAGTGTTCTGTGAATGAACATAAGGAAAGTTAAACCACTTCCTAATCCTCCGTCGTGTTATAATGGGGAGTATAAAACTTGAACTTCTAGCACCTTGCCCTCTCAGATACTGTCCTTGCTTGCTGCCTGTAGCCATACTTCTGGATTTCCAGGTAAAGGATATTTACACCCCCACCTCTACTTTATCTGTTTAAGAAAAAATGGTCTGATTTCTGCTTTCTGACCCAGAACTGAACCCTTATTCAGCTATAATAGTTCTCTAAGAGTGGTTTGTCCATTTTACCTTGTATTAAACATGTACTGAATTTTGTAGGTCATATTGGTAGACTTGCTTTAACCTTTTCAAGTGCAATGAAAAAGTTGAACCAAGTTCATCTCCATTTTTTTCACAAGTTTGTTCCATTTGTCTACATTTGCAGTAGTCTTTGCTGGAATATCTTGATGGATCAGGAAGATGGGCTAGAAGAAAAGAAAGAATTTTTTTTAAATGTTTTTTTGTGTCTTATGGGGAACTGAGTCAGAGGTATATGAGAGTCACTGGCATACCAGGAAAGACATTTTAATCCACAGGTAACACACTGATTTCCCACGTGGGATTGGAAGTCTTTTATAGACCCAGAGTATCACCAGAATACATTTGATGTTACAATCTCTGTCATCACATCAGGCCAAGGGATGAGACTATATTAAGGGGATGATATTTTTTCTTCCTTTTTAACCCACAGTATAAGAGTGTAATGGTCAGTGCAGGTGGATGGTCACTTAATGAGAATCCTAAGTGAGGCAGAAAATCAAGGGGGTCTGGGTTAATTTGCAGTCTTTTTCTGGGCACTGAGGCAATCAAAATAGGAATTGCAGAATCTCAAGGTCACATTTTCTTCATGTAACTCTACACTGTTTAAGGACCAGCATAATAAATCTCTCCGACATTCTGAAATTTCTGGTTTTGGCTTCCACTCAGCAGCCATCCATCTAGGAGATGTACAGCCCACATCACCTCAATATCTGAATGCCTTGCATCCTTAGTGTATTGATCCACCCAGAATTCTTGAAAGGCAGAAAAATGCAATTATCCTTATTTTAGAAACAGGGAGCTGAGGCATAAGTGATAAGGGCTTAAAGTCATAGAGAAAATCTGTTGAGGAGCAGATAACTTAACCTGTCTTGAAGTTGCAATGCAAACCCCAAACTGTCCTCCACCTGTCCTAAAGGAACTTACTACCTCTACTATGGTAAAGACACAGTTGTGGTTTTTAACATTCGCTATTCTTCAAGAAGGCTTTGGGTTAGGATAAAAAGTGAGTTTGACTTCTAAACCTTAGCAACTTCTAGCAACAGTATAAAGATATTCTTGTTTTCCCTCTTCAAAAACAGAACTGAAAATCTTGCATATTCCTTTGCAGGCTTTTGATTTTTGTGTGTGTAGATTATTTCAGAGCTTCTTCACAAATTTTCTTCCACTGATACAGTTTAACTACTCACCATTTCCAACGCAGACAAAAACTTCAGATAGAATGCAATCAAAACATTTTTCTTTTAATTTGGTAATCTGTCCTGAGACTGTATTCATTCAAAATAGTATGTAAAAGTTTTTACATCGTTCTAATCCCCTCTTCGCTATACCCCATTATGTGGACATCTATGTAAATTACTATCAAATTATTATATCTTAGTACTTACTGAGATAAGGCAGCCAGTCAGCTATGTTTGTCTGAGAAGGTTTAAAATGCAGTTCTTCATGTGACTTGGAGATTGTATGGACTGACTACAAGTCTTGTTTTATAAGACAGGCTAACCAACCTGTGGAAAGGAGCTCCAGTTCATAGGGGTTCTAGTTTGATAATAATTGTCCGTTAATTTGGGGACATAGGAATTTTTAAATTGATCAGGAATAACTAATGAAGACTATAATTTTATTCAGATTATTATTTTTGCTCTAGAATGCACAATTAACTTTTCTGGTGAATTACATGAGATGTGTTAGGTTCGGACTGGTGCAAAGGAGAGAAGGATTTACTCTTTTGAAATGAAAGATGTAATATGCTTCAGACTATGTAGCCCAGTTTTACTTTCAATGTATAATAGCTTGCTACAGTACCAGTGCTTTAATTTAGAGTTTCTAAAAGTGATTGAAGCAACCAGATTTCTTCCATTTTCTTTGTGCTATTTACTTCACTGTTTTTACATACTATCTATTTTTTCTTGACAGTCAGATTTGTTCTCAGTTATTTGGTGGTAGCATTTTTTCCATTTTGAGTTACAGCTAATTCAGGCTTTCTTGGAGGAAAGAAAACTCTAAACATTAGGTCCAGCTCTATCTGTGGTCACCTATGAAGACACTTTACCGATACAAGAACAGAACTTTTAGACTTATCAGCATTTCGTGATAAGCCAAGTCTCATCTAGCCAATGCATCTATGTCTGCACAACTCTTCAAACTTTGAGTGGCCCATTTTGTTTTAAGAGAACATAAGATAAAAGGTTTTATACCATAGGTTCCATTTATTACCAGCACTCCCATAAACATTTTCATACTGTCTGATGGAACACTTCAGGGAATCTTGGGGCAAAAAATAGCAAAACCGCCGAACTAGATGAGCTGTATTTTTTGGATGTTCAGAGCTCTATTTTAAGACAAGAGGGTCTTTTGAGAACCACATGGTTGTGTCTGCATGACATCACACTTGTTGGCTGCAGCAGTGGGACTGAGGATTACACCCATCATGATGAGTCAACAGCGGAGGCTTTCTAGATCATCTTGCAGACCCAGAAGTCTTACTATCTAGGTGATACGGGACACTTTGTGAGCACATTTGAGTTTGCACAAGACTTATTATGGGATGTTTAGCGGAAGAAGCAAAGACAGAGAAAAGGAGGGATTAAGGTCATTTGAGGAGGAACAAGCATGTAATAACAGGATAAAAGGAGCTGGTCACATGTAAGTGGATTGCTGGATAGTGTGCTTGTCTGGCTGTGCCTTGCACATGGTCAGTGCAGTCTGGCCTGTCTTCTCATTAAACCCCATTTCTGACTTTTACGGAGTAAGAAATTGTCTATTCCATGTGCGTGTGTGTATGGGGTTCTGTGTGCCAGCAGCTGGAATCAGACCATGGGTCAGAGGGATCTGTATGTCTGTAGTGCCAGCAGCTGGAGGGATCAGAGTGCATGCACATAGTGTAGGTACACAAGTCATTGTGCAATTGCTAGTGAACATCCAGCTGGACTATCCTTCAAGTAGAATAAGAGGCTTGGAAGCCAAATACCAAGGAAAACCTAAGTCTGGAACACATAATAGAGAGACCAGAGGTCTTGCAAGTTGACAGCTGGGGGGATCAGAAAGTTCAAAGCCAAATGCAGGAGGAATTGTGGGGCCTGAAAGCCAACTGAGAGACCTGTTTGCATACATGTGTGCGCATGAGGCAAGGGGAGACTGAGGATTAAGGGGCTAGTTAATGTTTAAGCACAGCTACTGGGGAGATCTGTGTTGTATATAATATGTATATATTTCCCAATAATGGATTGTCATCCTGATCAGCCAGAGGAGGGAATAGCATCATGCTGTTTGCACCATCTCATGTCTGCAGGAGAGTTTCTGTTTTAGTTTGTGTGTCCAAATGTGTTTACATGTGTACATAGTGTATCGTGTGTGCATGTGTGCTTCTTGGGAATTCATGTTTAGCCTTGCTGGCTGGACCTGCGGCAACCTTGTCTCTATTGGGCTACCAGATTAGGCAACCTCTAACAATTTTTTAGTATTTCCTTTGGTCTGGAGTCCAGGAGTCTCTTTTATAGCTTAAGATCTTTTAGCAGTCAGTATATGATCAACAGTCCAAATTCAGTTTGCTTGATTATAAATCTTTAACTGATGTTCTTAATTAAGAACCTACTTACTCAATACTTCATCCTTTAACAATGGTTGTTAATTTGACCATTTTATAGAGCAATTCTCCATTGCTAAGAAAGGTGTCTATAACAGGCACATCAATGAAGTTATTCACATCAACTCCCTCTCTCCCTCTCCTATATCATAGGTTCCTAAATTATATAGTTCTGTATTAGGTTAGGGGGGAAGTATTCAGGCTAAAGAGCTTTATATTCCAATCCTTACTCAAAAAGCATTGCTATTCTGGAATATACTCAAGGCTGGTTAACTTCACTGGGACTGGAACCAGATAAAAAGAAAACAAATAATGTGCCTTATTGAGTTAGGACCATTATCTGGCTTGCCACTAATGCAATTCCACTAAGTTAAACTGATTTCTGACAACTGAAAGGAGAGAAGAATCAATGTCAAGGTCCCACATTGCTCTCCACAGCTGGTAATTTCCAGAAGAATGAGTACTGACATGAAATCTCCCAATGCTGTTAAGTTCTTTTGAGATCATGGTCTAAAAGTGAAATGGGACTTCCCATGGGTGACTAATGCATATGGCTTATGGAATTAAACCTGATGACAGTGACAAAGTCTGTTCATGAGCGGACTTGCATTGTTTGGGCTAACCTCGCATCTGCAGTAAGCTATCCTGGGAAAGACACAGGCTGTGCGATTTTCCAGTTGTGTTAGCAAGACAACTTATGATAAAGACCTGAGAGATTAAGAAGTTGTTCCAAAAAAACAGATTCAATGCATTATTTTGTTTTGTGGGAAAGAGACGAAAACTTTGAGTTCTTTCTGTCCTACATCTTTGCAGAAAAGGCTATGAAAGGAATCCCAGAAGGCAAGAAAGTAACCACAAAACAGGGTAATAAGTATCTTTCACAATATAGAAAGGAGAGGTGGAAGAGCTAAGCAGCATTTCTGAAATAAATTTGCAGTGATAGAAGTGAAATAATTGGAATGTAAAGAACTTTTGAGAAAAGCTTGGTTACAGGAACCAACATAGGTGCGTAGCCTGAAGATAAGAAGTTGGTGCCATAAAAGAAACTCCCTAATGACAATATACTTCCCTGAATACAAAAGAGATTTGCTTGAATTGATTCAGCTAAAGAGAAGGTGTTACTGGCAACAGGACTCGGTACAGCCCAATAATTTCTCCGCAGTCTTTGCTGTTATTAGTTATCTGAATAGTCCTTCAAGTGGTTGCTTTCCTCTTCCTCTTTCTTAGTTAGGTTAAGAAGACTAAACTTTGCATGCATTTGGACGGATTTTGTTGTAAAGGCCAGCTAAATGTGGTTGAGATCAAAGCAAAATATGTGATATGACGGGTAAAATAGGAACTGAGATCTTAAGCTGCCACTCTTTATGCCATATGAGTTCAAAGTCAAGACACTGGTCATGACATCAATTACTTCAAAAAAACCTTGGTTAAAATATTTTCTTCCACTTTCTACAAGCCAAAAATCAACACAGCCTTGCAGATTTAAGTTTGAAGAATTTCACCAATGTTATAAAATTCTTTTGTATGCTCTTGCCATGCTGGGTGTTTTCAGCCCTTCTAAGTTTGATATATTTCAGCAGTATTAACAAGATGGGTTTTTATTTTCTTTCTTTCTTCTTATGAGAATACGTAATGAAGATATTTACTAGAGCTGACCAAGGAAAAAGGAGAAAATCACACCTAGTTTAAAAATGTTTATTTACCCTCCCCCCTTCTTTCTGAAATTTGAAAGCCATCTGAAAGATATAGAAGTAGCTGAAAACAACACGAAGAACATTTTACAGAAGTATCATCAAATTCTTTCCTGCCAATTGAAAAGAATGATATTTAGAGTGAAATTTCATTAGCACTCGAAAATCTTGAGTAGTTCTGAGATCCAGGATAACCCAGGTTTTTACAGTATTGTGTTAGGGGTTTTACTCTTACTCCTGCATTCTTGTTTAATACATTCTTCATATTTTCCCTCTTTTCTTAGATTATATGGCATGGATATATACGCTAGAATGTAGGTTGTAAATAAAATTTAATGAGTTATTACATCAAACATTCTTCTGGTAAATGCCAATGGGAGTGTGAGATACAAAATAGAAAAACACAAATCTCTATGTCTTCGTTAGTGGAACATAATTTATCCTTCATTCCTTTTTCTATGAGTTCAATAATGTTTCACTAATGATCATTTAGAAAAATATAAATAAATTACTCCTAGAGAAGAGAGACTGTAATCATCATTTGCGGCACAGAGGGAGAGCAATTCCAGACTTCACTGTGCGAAGTCCTGTGCAGACCTAAAGCAAAAAGATGTTGCCTCTTCTGAACTTCACCATTAAATACAGGAGCATAAAAAATAAAATCTGTATTATCAAATATTTGAATTTCTCTAATTTTGAGTGAGACTTAGAGGATAACAGTTTAGGGGTAGTTTTTGATAATCTGAGCCTAGAAGGCTCTGCTTTATTTTTGGTTTATTTATGTCCTTCTCCTAGTACACCATAAGTAACTTTTTTTGTGCAAATTTGTTCTCTGGAGCCTGGTCATTTGTGCTGTCTTTGTTGCAGTGGCTACAAAGTGTCACACTGAAGGTAGGTATTGATGGGAATATAATAAGTTTTTTAAACGAACTGTCATAGACGTTAGAGAGGGAGAGGCTCGAGACAGATGAGGTAAGGACACAAAGTCAGTAAAGAAACTTCATAGAAAAGGAAAAAGAATCCCAAAGTGTTACAGACAGGTTTACCTTGCTCTAGAAGTGAAGTGGATTGAGTGGGGAGAGTTACCTTTTTGGGGACAGAGATATAAATGAATCAAACTCTTAGGAGGAGATAGCTAGTGAAGTTAACCACAACACAGGAAACTGAGAGGATACTCTTCTGCTTCACCTGTAGCTTTGTGAAATGCATACTTTCTTCTCTGATTAAGAACTTCTGGATACAGGTTGAGAAATGTTTAATTAGGATAGTAATTTAAAGATAATTGCCTTCAGAAAAAGCTTTTTCTGGCCTTCCACAATCAATGGAAAACCTCTGACAGTATTTCTGAGGACATGGCATTCTTCAGTGCTTTCATTTTTCTTCTCTGTTATGAACCTATTACACTATGGAGAGAAGGCAGAAGTTTGTACAGATTTCCCCAAAGGATGGAAAGTTGGCTGGTTTGTTACAACAGGTGCAATATATTGCACATAGCTGCAGTATGTAACACCCATGTGGTAGTCAGGAGAAAATAGCTACTCAAGCAATCAACACGGGCAGGCCTGCAAATATCCCATTCTGTCCTCTAGTAAAAGGAAAGGGGGAAGAGGAGGCAAGCTGGTGGGTGTTATACTGAGAAAGATCTATGCAAGAAAAAACAGAAGAGAGGTAGGTTTTGTTATTCAACTGTTAAATCAAAGGTATAGATAACTAAGCTTTAATAGTTCTGGTTTTCTTTGAACTGTGTGTTGAAATTATATTTACTTTATAACTAAACTGTAAAATTTGTTCCTATAACTAAGACTGTAGATGAAAGTTTGAACCTCTTAATTGTCTGAAGATGCGTAGAGGTTTATTGTCAGAAATGAAATCCTGTGCAGTGAGGGGAAGTTCTAATTGCAGAGAAGTTTGAGTGCTTCTTTCATTTGGATGTTCTTGCAAGTGTTTAAGTTACTTCTGCTAACTCACTGGCTACGGGTCCTCCGCAGTGGTTGGCTCTCTACACAGGTGTTGCTGTATGCAGAGAGTATATATAATATCAGGTATTCTGTTTAATGCCAAATGTCAGATTGGGAAGCTATGTGAGTGACTATGACTTGAAGTAGGGAATATGATTTTTCAAGTGATGGTTGTTAGAGTCGGGTTTTTTCTCAGTGCTGCTCAGTTTGATTACCCCCATTGACACTGCTACAAGCCCTTTACCTTTCTGTCGTTCGTGTCTGAGATGCAACCTTTGAAGAACACTTGTGGCCAGCCGGTCGAGAGAGGTGATTCTGCCCCTCTACGCTGCTCTGGTGAGACCTCACCTGGAGTACTGCGTTCAGCTCTGGAGCCCTCAGCACAAGAAGGACATGGACCTGTTGGAGCGGGTCCAAAGGAGGGCTACAAAAATGATCCGAGGGCTGGAGCCCCTCTCCTATGAGGACAGGCTGAGAGAGTTGGGCTTGTTCAGCCTGGAGAAGAGAAGGCTGAGGG
>Ga0065711_1043580_pt1 | contig 14639 bp, 8 predicted proteins | sample Hoacrofraction12_FD_59098 | JGI IMG/M metagenome (GOLD analysis project Ga0065711, IMG submission 59098) | Hoatzin crop microbial communities from Cojedes, Venezuela - Epithelial fraction 12 v2 (version 2) | ecosystem: Host-associated > Birds > Digestive system > Esophagus > Crop | place... | reverse complement strand
GATATTCCAGTCATCTGGGACCTCCCCTGTTAGCCAGGACTGCTGATAGATGATGGAGAGTGGCTTGGCCAGCTCCTCTGCCAGTTCCCTCAGCACTCTTGGGTGGATCCCGTCCAGCCCCATAGACTTGTAAGTGTCCAGGTGACATAGCAGGTTGTTAACTGCTTCCTCCTGGATTATGGGAAGTTTATTCTGCTTTCCTTCCCTATCTTCCAGCACAGGGGGCTGACCACCTGGGAATGACCAGTCTGACTATAAAAGACTGAGGCAAAGAAGGCATTAAGTACCTCAGCCTTTTCCTCGTCCTTGTTGGCAATATTCCCCCTTGTATCCAATAAGTGACGGAGACTCTCCTTGGCCCTCTTTTTGTTGCTAATGTAGTTGTAAAACCATTTTTTGTTGTCCCTTACAACAGTGGCCAGCCTGAGTTCTAGCTGGGCTTTTCCCTTTCTAATTTCCTCTCTGCATGACCTAACGAGACCCCTGTACTTCTCTTGAGTCACCTGACCCTTATTCCATAGGTGGTAGACCCTCCTTTTTTTTCCTGAGTCCCATCAAGAGCTCCCTGTTCAGCCAGGCCGGTCGTCTTCCTTGCAGGCTCGTCTTGCGGCACATGGGGACAGCCTGCTCCTGTGCCTGTAAGACTTCCTCCCTGAAGAATGTCCAGCCTGCCTGGACCCCTTTGCCCTTCAGGACTTTGTCCCAAGGGACCCTCTCAACCAGTGTCCTGAACAGGCCAAAGTCTGCCCTCTGAATGTCCATGATGGTGGTTTTGCTGGACCTCCTCTTAACTTCACCTCGAACTGAGAACTCTCTCATTTCATGGTTGCTAAGCCCAAGCTGGCCTCTGACCACCACATCTCCCATCAGTCCTTCTCTGTTAGTAAACAGCAGGTCTAGCGAGGCACCTCCCCTGGTAGGCTCACTTACCAGCTGCATCAGGAAGTTATCATCTTCCACACTCTCCAGGAACCTCCTAGACTGTTTCCTCTCTGCTTTGTTGTGTTTCCAGCAGATGTCCAGTAAGTTAAAGTCCCCCACAAGAACAAGGGCTAGCGATTGTGAGACTTCTGCCAGCCTCTTGTAGAAATCTTCATCTACCTCTTCATCCTGGTTGGGTGGTCTATAACAGACCCCCAGCAGGATGTCTGCCTTGTTGGCTTTCCCCCTCATCTTTACTCATAAGCATTCAACCTTGTCATCACAATCATCGAGCTCTGTATAGTCGAAGCAGTCCCTAACATACAGTGCCACCCCACTGCCTCTCTTTCCTCGCCTATCCCTTCTGAAGAGCTTATAGACATTCATTGCAGCACTCCAGTCATGAGAGTCATCCTACCACATTTCTGTGATGGCGACCAAGTCATAGCTGTCCTGCTGTACAGTGGCTTCCAGCTCCTCCTCTTCATTGCCTATGCTACGTGCATTGGTGTAGATGCACCGGAGCTGGGCTGTCCATCTCACCGCCAACCCCAGCATGCCATGCCTGGGCTCATCTCTGGTGAGCCAGGTTATGACCCCTTCCCCCTTCAAACCTAGTTTAAAGCCCTCTCAATGAGCCCCGCCAGCTCATGGGCAAGAATCCTTTTTCCCCTTTGAGACAGCTGGACTCCACCTGTCACCAGCAGGCCCAGTGCTATGTAAACCTCCCCATGATCAAAGAAACCCAAATTCCTTTGACGGCACCAGTCTCTGAGCCACCTATCAATCAGGTGAGTTTTCCTGTCCCTTTCAGTGCTCTTCACTGCCACTGATGGGATTGAGGAAAACACCACCTGTGCCCCTGATCCCTCAACCAGTCGCCCTAGTGCCCTGAAGTAGCTTTCGATGGCCTTGGGACTTCTCTCCGCAATCTCGTCCCCGCCAACCTGCATTACCAACACCGGATAATAATCAGAGGGCCGCACCAGACCAGGGAGCTTCCTAGCACCATCCCTAACCCGGGCCCCAGGGAGGCAGCAGACTTCCCTGTGGGATGGGTCTGGTTCACATATCGGGCCCTCTGTTCCCTTCAGAAGGGGATTGCCTATGACAGTTACCCTCCTTTTTTTCTTAGCCAGGGCAGTCATAATATGTGGGGCTGACCGACTCATCCTAGGCAAGCCCCTGGATGGACCTTCACCCGCATCCTCATTTGCCTGGCACAATACGTGATGGCAGCCCAGAAAGCCAATCGTATCCTGGGCTGTGTAAAAAGAAGCATGCCTGGCATATAGAGGGAGGGAATTCTTCCTCTTTACTTTGCTCTTTTGACAACCTACCTGAAGTACTGCATCCAGCTCTGGGGTCCCCAGTACAAGAAAGACATGGACCTGTTGGAGCGGGTCCAGAGGAGGGCCACAAGAATGGTCAGAGGGATGAAACACCTCTCCTGTGAAGAAAGACTGAGGGAGTTGGGGTTGTTCAGCCTGGAGAAGAGATGGCTCTAGGGAGACTTTATTGCATCCTTTCAGTCCTTAAAAGGGGCTTATAAGAAAGGTGGAGAGATACTATTTAGCAAGGCCTGTAGTGACAGGACAAGGGGTGGTGTTTTTAAACTGAAAGATTTAGACTGGATATAAGGAAGACTCTTTTTTATGACAAGAGTGGTGAGATACTGGAACAGGTTGCCCAGAGAAGCTGTGGATGTCCCATCACTGGACATGTTCAAGGCCAGGACTGGAAGTGTTCGGTGCCATGTTGGAGGGGACTTTGAGCAACATGATCTAGTGAAAGCTGTCCCTGCCCATGGCAGGGGGGTTGGACTAGGTGATCCTTAAAGGTCTCTTCCAACCCAAGCCATCCTATGATTCTGTGATTGCAGTAACCAAGGTGAGAACTCATACACTCCATCTTAGAAAGCCTGTGTCAAAAAAGAAAGTAGATCTCTAGGTCATTACAGGTGGAAGATTATTTATGTTTGCTGGAATGGATGTCTGGCTAGCCAATAATGTTGCATCTTGAAAGGTCCCAAAATTTGTGGGCTGAATAATTTAAAGCTGGATGTTCTTGTTGCTGGAAGATGATCAGGAGACACTTCCTTCCTCCTACCACCTTTCATTTGTCCGCCTTCATTGTTAAAAGGCTTTTTTTTTTCTGCTATCATCTAAACGTCAAGGCAGCTGGAGAAAGAGATGGATTGTGGAGTGAAAATCTTTGTGCATTGGTGTCAAGGTGATAAGGAACAGTTTTTTCCACAGGTTCATGTAGTTACTGGGGAAGAACGCTGTGGCTTTTTTTGTCTCTAAGGTGTGGGCTTTGACAGGAGATAAACAGTTGTCATAATAGACCTTAGTTCTCAGTCTAAGAAAGTCTGAAATATTTCTCCTCAATACTTCATGTCTGGCTATTTGCCAGCTGAATCTAGGACATATCAGATGAGAATGGTAGTAAAGGAAGAGGTGCTGGTGGTTGAAAGGGATGTACTTTCATAAGAATGGACTGGAGTAGAGCAAATATAAAGGTAAGCTATCTTCATGCTGATTTCTGGCTTAGATTCTGAGTATGAGGAGAGAAAGTCAGTTTTAGGAGCAAGGAAAACAGTTTTCCAGAGGGTTGTCTGGCACACAGGAAGCGAGGTGGTCGTGAGGGGCTGGGCAGAGGCAGGAGTGGTAGTTAGACCTCTAACTCCTGCAGAGAGGTAGCAGGAGAGCAAGCAGTCTTCTGCGATTTGTGCCTTTGAACGTGCTGTTCTTGGTAAAGGTTTCCAAGTTCTCTTCTAGTCACTCCACAAAGAAGCTGTTTAAAAGAGTATTACTTGCCAGTATATGAAAGGAAAATGTAATTGCAGGCAAATTTAGATGCCTTGCATCATATTCTCAGCAGGCCTACACTGGTTTGTAGCAAATTAGGTCCTGACCTTGTTTAAAAACAGCTATTATTTTCTGTCTGCAGTATTAACTTCTGTGATAGTTGTCAGTGCATCCCTGTAAGTATGAAAAATATGATCTCAACTTCGTTAATTGTTAGGCACAATTTATAAGTCCAAAGCGCAGTGGTAATAAAGAAAACCTGCTCATGTCCACCCACTGTCCATTCTCATCTTCAGATGGTGAAGTAACCACATAGATGTTTGTGGTAAACCCCTGCCTGGTTTCAATACAACAGAACCTGTTTTGGAATACCAGCCAGTCAGTAACACGGCAAAAGTGGCTTGCCGTATGATGTTGTCTACATGCCAGAAGAGACACTGTCACCTCTTCCACCCACCCTCTGCATGTGGAGCATCTTTTCAAAGCGATCTGAGGGTGTTTGCCTGTGCATTTAAATGGAAGGCCTGATTCAGTAGTTTTATTGTTCTAAGTAGTAATACTAAAGGAAGCACATTCAATTGGGAGCCTTTGGGGGAATATTACCATCGTTGTTAAATGCACCCGTCCATACAACAAGAGTGACAGCCATTTCCAATGACTCAGAGCATCATTAATCCAGAATCCTTAGAGCTATTAGCAGGGATAGCAAAGCTCAGAAAGGTTACTCTCCCATCTCCCTGGTTAAATCAGAAGGCCAGTGAAGCTGGGGAAATGAGTCAAGGGTGGGTCTTTGACACAAAAAGAATGTCCATCACCTTGAGTCACAATATATATTATTGAGAAGCTGTAGATATCAGAAATTGTCAGCAATATGACTGAAGGCCAGAACATAGCTTCCAGACTGTGAAATAAAGAAAATAAAATAGTTCAAAAGATACTGTTTAATAAATGGAGTTACCAGTTTGGTGGTGCTGGAGTTTATTGATGGCTGTAAGTGATGTGTCCAGGAACTCTGGTGAATGGGTAAAGAAGAGGGAGGACATTACTGTCATATTCCTCCCATGAGAGTAAACAGAGATGATGGAGGTTTTTGGCAACTACATGCTCTAATGGGAAGTAGCTGTAGAGTTAGTGGAAAAAATTCCACCTTAAGTTAAATCTGCACTACTTTTTAATGAAATGTGACCAGCTTTTGGAAGGAAAGGATATTTTTTGGCCCTGAACACTGAAAATGATTTGTATTTGTTTTTTTCCTGGATGTTCACACTGATTCAGCACTGACTATATATAGATTTTTTTTTATTTCAACAAATCCACTCCTTTGATATTAAAGAGGAGCAGCTTTTACACTAAGCCAGAAATCTGGAGGGTATTTTAAGACCCACCTACCTCTTGTGAGATAGTCTTTACTACTCTATATTAGATTCTCTAAACATGCCAGATATGAGAATGAGTAGAACATATGGATTGGCCAAAGGTATCTGAAGAGGGAGCCTTTCCTTTCTGCGTGCCACAGCTCAGCTCAGCCTGAAGTGTGACAGGCACTTTTAGTGACAGGTTCATGCAGAACAGGAGAGGATAGCTGTGAAGACAGACCAGAAGCTTTCTCTCTGGTAAGAGCTCTGCTGGCTGAATGGCATGATTACATAGAAAGCTGTAAGGAAGCTGTGAGATGCTAATGTTTTCAAGGTAGGGCTGAGGCCTTGCTTTTGGATTTTGGATCATGAGATATTTCTCCTTATACCTATATAAATCCTGTGCAGGCAAGCTTTGGCAAAAACTCAAAACACCAGTGAGTTCCTTTGCTCTTTGCTTTAAACATGGTCATCAGTGAACCTTTTAAAGTCCTCGTTTAAAAAAATCCGTGCTTATGATGTGTAAGTTTGAACCCAGGTTCCAGGTCTTTATTAGCTAGTGTTGGAGTCTCAAGGATTGGACACGCACATCTTTAGCCCAAAGGAGTTTTATGTAGTTGAAAAGTACCAATGAACCCTGCAACACACAGAAGATTTTGGTATTTCACTGGTTAATCTTATTCCAGATCTTCAGTTTGCTGCAGGGTCTGCCTTGGGCTGGGGTCCCCCCCAGTGTCAGCTGAGTCCAGAAAATGCCTTGAACACACAGCTCTTCATTATTAGCTCTCAGATGGGACCTGCTGACACTCTGACCCTTCTTGTTCCATTTCAGGACAAACTCAAACACGTATGGAAGGGAGTCCAAACTTACTCCATTTCCATTGAGTTTGTCACTCCATATTGACTTCACACTAAGGCAGAGGCACTCATGTGCTTAGTTGCAATGAGAGAACCTCAGTTAAATGAAACTGTTCCCTGTTGTGCAGCTTCCCACTGCTCTGTTTCCAAAGAGACCATAACCAGGAATGTACAGAAAGAGCCGAAGGTTGTCCAAAGGGCTGGCTCTCCCCAGCTTCTGGCCCTGAGGAAGCTTCGGAGGAGCAGGGTAAGGAACAGGAATTTTAGCTCTTTGGATGAACGTTTGTCTTGGCAGGATGTGTCAAGAATTGTCTGAGCTGGAAGCTCATCGCATTTACGCACAGTATACTTCCTGGGTTTGGAGGAGAAAGGAAAATACTGTTTTAATAGAGATTGAAGAATAATAAACAGTACACTTCCATGGTATATTCAGATCTTGAGAAGTGTTAAATACTGGAAACTAGCATACTTTCTAGTTTCCAGTTTGTATCTGTTTGCTCAGCAATGCAAAGAATCCTCATAAGTAAATTAACCAAATCACCCAGGACTCTTTTTGTATTTAAAAAAAAATACATATTAGTTTTCTTTGGATTGCTTATCGAACCTTGCAATGGCAGGTTATCTCTGCTGGCACACAGCAGAAAGTTTCTGCAGAGTAATATTGCTTCCAGTGTTACCCAGGTTGCTCAATCAAACTAATCATTAACAAGTTTGGCAACACCCTTAGGCAAAGAGATGATCTGATAACAAGCAGCCTTCATCCTATATGGATAGACAGCTATTGGACATAGACTGCCAAGAGATCATCTGCTGAACTCACTGAAAGTATGAATGCCTAGCTGCAAATGTTTTAAGCTCTTTCTTTCTGAATTGCTCAGCCTAGGATAATCAGTCAAGAATAGCTTCGATGAGTGTGTACTGGAAGTTCTTCCTCAAGGGAGAGATGTATGTTCTGGGACACACATTTTACATCACTGCATTTCTGTGTGTGTGCTCAGATCTCTTTGGACTCATTGCCACAGTGTTTCTGTCGTTCAGGTGCTGTGTCTTTGATTGTGTAGGCCTTCAATTCTTTTGAAAAATCCTGTGGCACGGTGAAGGTTTGACCTTTTGAGAGTGTTGCGTTTTCTCTTTGTGTACTCAAATATGTGCAAGGTTATGTATAGAAGATATTTTCTAGATACTCTTTGCACTCTAAACCTAGTCAGGTGGTGCAGAATTACATTTTTGTGACCATTTTAGGTTGTGAAAGTCACCTTGGCACAAAGGTCCATCAGAAGGCAGTAGATTTCGTGCATGGGTGCACATGATTCTCCTTTAAATAAGAATTGACTTTTCTGATTGTACATATGATTAATCATTTTTTCACCAGCATATGAAGGAGGTCACACCAAAACTCTGTTGAACAATTATGACTTAGCAGAGTTCTTTTGATTTAGTAGTTTTGTGAAGGTGCAACACTCTGGGAGGCAGACAAAATGATAGCTACTCTGCATCTAAAATATATCTGAAAGAAACAGTATGTGCAAACCAACTAAAATGGAGCCTCTTAAATGAACAAATGGGAGGCCCTTGGACAATGAGAATTTAATTTTCGTACTGCTTTCTTACTAATACTGTGTGATTACAAGTGTATCTCCTTAGGAGAGAAAACCGCTCAATTCCCCTTGGATTCCCTGAGAGAAAAAGACAATTAATACCATCTGAAAAAGACATTAAATGTTTCTTAGGCCTAAATGTCACCAAAACCTTTTAACTAGTCATGTGGCAAGAGTAAGACGGCCAATATTCAGGTATGTTTGTATAGATTGTCCTCTTTCTGCATTTTGTTGGAAGTCCGACCCTTTCATTTTGAGAAGTGTGGGAAAGAGAAAATTTTAAATCAGTACCCAGGCCCCTGAAGTGCATTTCAGATAATGTAGGGAGATGTCATGTCGTGACAAAAAACTCTAAATATTTAAGCAAACTAAATGAGCAAAGGCTTAAACTTTTAGGGTTGAGTGTCCCATATTCAGGCATCAAATCCATGTCTTTGATATTGCATTAAGCTAATGTAGCCTGAATTTTCAAAGGTCATCAAGGCCTGCCCTTTACTGGTTCCTTTACTAAATCATTGCAGGGAATCCTGTCCATTTTACACCTGCTGATAGGCACTGAAATGTGACAGTTTAACCAAAATGAATGAAGAATCATTGAAATGGATATTTTACTAAATACCGACAGTGGCTGACTCTAGGAATGGCGACCTTAGAGTCATGGCTAGCTACACTAGTTGACAATGTTCTCCTGTCCCACAGCTCCCCATCCAGACTGGGGACTGTCCCGAGCCTTCTACAGACCGCTTCTGGCTTGCAGGTCTGAGCGAGGAGGGACAGTGCATGGGCAGGGCGAGGGCACGTGGCCCAGCTGTGGGGCGAGGAAGAGCTTTCCTGACCGTTTTAGGACTCAACCTGTAAATAGGTCCCGCAGAGTGTTTGGCAAATATTTTTGAGCTAATCTCAGGAAATTTTGAAGCATCCACTGCTGACTCAGATTTGGGGTTTGGTGACTAGATTTGTAAAGGTATTTAGCTGTGTAATTTTACTAAAACTGATGAGAACCAGGCCTCTAAATACTTGTTGGATAGCAGTTGTGAAATAAGACATTCGTTATCATTTTTGTACTCTGACAACATTTTGCTGTAGTTTTGCTCCCATGATTTTTTTCCCTGTTTTGTTTTCTAAAGAGAATATTTGAAAACAAAGAGTAATGTAATCATCAATTACTGTAATAGCCACTAGAGGTCTACTGATATCAAAATTCTGCCAACATCAATTATTTCTGCAAGTATTAAAAATGTTTCTTCCAAAAGAAAGTACTTCTTATTAAACATTGATCGTTTGCTTTGTGAGGTGTATCATTTTATTTCTCTGAATTTTTAACCTTAGTGTTGTTTTTAATTAAGTAGTATTTAAACTGAAGTAGGCAAGAGTTGCAATGCGAAACTTGCAACTGAAAAAAAAAAGTGATTTAAAAAATTGCCAACTATATTCACAAGTAAGTATATTATAATGTAATTCACTGGATAGAATATATTTCTTACTGCTTAGCCTTGCAGCAAACAGTGTTTTAATGAAATTGTTCTACAATTAATGGCTTCTTATGGTATTATTGAATTCCATCTGCCTTTGAGGATTATGTTTATTTCTCAAAAAATAAAACAATATTCAAACTCTCTTTTAAATGACCTTAGTATGATGCTTTTTAAGTTTCTAACAACAAGTGGGAATTAGATTACTGTATTTCCTGTAGGCCTAGTTATTCATCACAAGAACAGGAATGTATTAGTTGGGACGAAAGTGGGGACATGTTACATGAATGACTTTTTTCCAGAGGCTTGTCTGCAGTCAGGTGACAAATATTGCTTCTCGGTCAAAACAAACACAAAACAAACCAACCAACCAAAACGGGTAAGTCACAGTTGTGCTGTGATTCAGGAGCTCCTTACCTGGAGTTTTTAGAGAATCAGGCTGGGGCATGGGATGATACATTTGAGACCTGTCTGATGGTGAGAGTTAAACATGCTTTATCTGTTCCTGCTCAGCAAAATGGTTTTACATCCTTTTTGTCATGGCCCAACGAGTCACAAAACAGTAGCCTGTAGGTCTCATAAGAAGTGTCAGACTCCTCAGATTTCATCTGATGGTGCTTCCTGTTTGGTGTCTGACAACTGGGGATACTTTTTCTTTGCTTTTTTTTGAAGAAGATGGTGTCACAGGATGTGTCGCTGCAAACAGCTGCTATGCTACGAATACAAACAAGTCCCAGTTCAGCACACTCGCAAAATTTTCCTGATGCATACTTAGCTGAATTGGGTGCTTTGCTGAACTGGGATGAATCTCAGTCGAAATATTGGTTGTGTATTGTGTACTGCATTGGGCCTTGTAATGAAATATTGTCTGTGTACTGACTGTATTGTGACTGCTGTACCCCCCCTGTTCTTAGCCTAGTGCTAGCTGTTACCTTGGGCGTAGTTTTCTTCACTCACTGAGGGATGAGGGCTGTGATAGTGTGGTGACTTCAGTTGGTTGTGTGTGTGAAGTCAGTAGCTGATGGCTGGCAGCTAAAGAGAAGGAAAATCTATGAATGGTCTGAAAAAAGGCAGACTTTATTATAAACGAAAAAATTCTGATGGCCACATCTGTCAACCTTAATATTTGTGAAGGTATCTAGACATGGCTCTTACTGATCAGAGTGCTTGGTTTGAGTACACCACTTCAATAAGAGGGGAAATCATTAGTATGATAGCAGAACAACTCAGGGTAAATCATTATACTGAGGGATTTGGTAAACCCATGTATAAATGGCCACTGTGTACATAAGGCATGCCCAAGATAGTTCTCACTTATTCCTCTTTATGGAAATATTTAATTTTTCTTCTTCTTAAAGAGGAAATGCCACATGAAGAGGGCAATGCTTTCCTTAAGAAAGACCCATGAAATTATCTCTTTTAAGAATATCCTTGCTTTCTTCATTGAACAGTTGGAGAATCACTCAGGTCCTTTGTGCAAAAGGCAAAAGAGCAGACGCAGTCAAGGCAGGGCTGGGAGGTGTAACCGCATCTCCCTGAGCGGGTCTGGATCCAGCATCACAGTGGAGATTCCCCTCCGGGGAGAGCAGGTGGTGGAGCTGCTCTGCCCTCCCTGGGGCTTCAGGGGAAGGGTGATTTTAAATTGCTGTCAGGGCTCCAAAGAGGTCTTGCCAGTGAAGCTGGATAGAGCAAAACAGATAAAGCCAGAGTAGCTGGGAAAAGTGAGGACAAAGGGTGCATTCTCCAGCCATTTGTCTATCCCAAACATTAGCGTCCATTCACCACCTCATATCTCAGCTCCTGAATGAAGAGTTATTTTATCAGTTTTCATCTAGTGTTGAGAGACTTGGTTGAAAAGAAGCTATACATTATTATTGTTATTGTTATTGGTGTTATTAGTGTTACTATTATTATCATAATCTCTCTCTTACTAGTCCCCAGAAACTGTTCTGGTGGTAGGTCCCCAATACAGACTTCGTGATGACTGTAGCTTCTGTATGACGCTGGATTGTTCTTAAAGCGCTGGGCAACAGGGAAAATACTGGGACTGTCTGGCTTTAACATCCCATGCTGGAGAGGAATGAATGCTGAAAATTATTAGTGTGAGGAACAGAAAAGATACAAGATATATCATGAGCATGGGTTATTATGTTTTTCATATTTAAGTAAAAGCAGATGTAAGATGTGTGAGGCTAATGGGGCATTACTTACGGAGTCTCAGTGTAGCAAAACCAATGGAAACATTTTTCTTTTTAGCTCTAAAATACAGTGTTTAAATGGAATTATATGGCAGAAGGGGTGGAGCCAGTACGGCATTTTTTCCAGGTGTTTGAATTCCTAATTGTCCTTGCCCCAGAACTGGTGATTCACCTCTTCAAAGCTTGATTCCCTGTGTCTATGTCAGCAGTATGTAAACACCTTCACAACTTCTTTTTTGTTTCTGAAAGTAGTAGGTTTGAGGAAAAAAGGAATATCTGGACTTGGAAAAGGCACCTCATTTCCTTTTTCCCTTAGGCAGAATGTGGCAGATTTCCATCCTCTGCCTTCCTTTCCCTGCAAGGAGAGGATGAGAATTCAATTGACAGTTTATTAGCACCAGCTATGCTCACCACTCTCTCAGGCTGGGACCTCAGCCAGAAACATGATTCAGGCATTAGGAGGAAATGAGAGGAATATTGTTCACTGCAAGATTCCCAACCCTTTCTCAGGCTCGCAGATATAGCCAACAGATTTGACTGAATTCACAATGAAAGCATCCTTAGGTTCATAAAACCTTTTTTTTGTTTCATTTTTTGTTTTGGTTCTCCAGAAAATGTGGTTGATTTTAGGAGAGCTGTAAGCAGAAATGCTTATGCAAGCAAGACCCAAAGAAATACCTAAATGAAATGAAAAAAACCCCATTTTGCTTAACAAAATACAGATTTCAGGATATATCTATACCTACATATATATGTATGATTTCTCTAATGATTTTGAGAATTTGGGGCTTATAATATGGGGCACTTGATAGCACGAAAGTGAAGCTTATGGATAAAGAACTCAGTTTCTGGAGTTCTTTTCACTTTGTGTGAGATCAGAAACCTCGACAACTTTGTTTAGATACTGTGTTCATATTAAATGCATTAATTAAATAGCAGAGACTCAGTGAACTGCATATGGATAATACGCTGCAGAAAGCCAGATATGATGCTGGTTTTATTAACGGAATCGACATACAGTGTATTTTACTGAAGGCTAGGGTGTCTATAAATAGAATGGCCTCAGGCCTGTGGCTTAGAGACAGGACCTGGGTTTGTGTACTGCAAGCTGGGAGAAAGCAAGCATTGGGAAGGGTTTCCGTCTGGTATGCAGTAATATACATGTAAATCTGTGCAGAGGAAAGTTGGCTTTTATGTGTACCATAGATTCAGTGGCTGGAATACTAATATCTCTGTATCTGAAGCCTTTACTTCCCATGACAGCCTAATGAGACACTGACAGTATCTGTCTGCTTGTCCTGAGTGAATGTCCCGCATTATGTTGTTTGTGTTGTACTGAAGGATGCCCAAGTGGGGTTGACTGCTATCCCCTTGGGAAGATCGGGAAGAGATGTACTAAATCTCCCATGAGGCTATCCTCAGCAGCGGTTTTCTACCTAAATAAATACCGACTCCTGAGCATCTTCTAGAATAGTAACCATTGTATGACCGCCAGTATCTTTTCATACTGTGAAAATATAAAGCCTGAACTATAGCATTTATAATATGAAGGCACAGCTAAGATGCATCCCCTTTTTGATGCTGCATCATTTACTGACTGAACAGCATTGGCTTCCCACCTGTTTCTGTGTGTAACTTCAGTTGTACACACTTCCTACGGTTTGGGACTAAGCTTCCTTAGGGACTTCTGTTCTGCTTATTTACCATACATAAGCTGAGGTTATCTGTGATGTGTTCTCCAATATTTCTTACAGGTGTGTGCTAAACAGGGGAGGGTAGAATTTAAGGCATACTGCTGTATTCCTGAGTGGGATTTCTTAGCTGGAAATATGTATGTGTATACTAGAAGTCTGTAGTGTGAGTCCAGCCCATTAGACCCACTGACATGAGCTTTACAAACAGCTTGTATGTTCTTCTGCAGAAGAATCTTCATAGAAACCCCGTGTGTTTGATAGCTTTATATGAAAGAATAGCAGATTTGAACTTCCCAATCTACAGCTCCGAAATCTTTTATATATAAATTGATCTCATCGTTGTACACTTAAGGAGAAACGTTAACTAAAAATCTTTGGTTCTTCATCAGACTGTGTTTAAACGCCACAAAAAAATTATGTACAGAATGTGGTTCATTATCATGCTCTGTTCTGTGTGCTTCCTTGAACTTTTTTGCATTATTGCACCTTGAAAACTGGCGTTATAAAACATACTAGCACAGGCTTCTCCCGGCTTAGAAAAGACACAATGGAGAAAGACAAGAATAGAAAGTAATAGGAATGGAGAAACATTAAATAAACTCTTGGACTCCTCAATTTGAAAAAAAAAAAAGACGTCCAAGGGAGGGGTATGACAGGGGTCTATACAGTTGTAAGTGGTGTATAGCGGTAAACATGGTATTATTCTACACTGTTTCTCATACCATAGAAAATTGGAACACTTAATAAAATGATCAGGCAGTGAGATCATAAGAATCAAAAAACATTTTTTGCACACAGAACATCATTAAATTGTAGTATTGTTGTCACAGAATGCTGCAAAAGCTGAAAAAATGAACAGTTCAAAAGCGGAGTGAACACAGTTCCGAAGCATAGATCAATTGATGGCTATTCAATGCAGTTTTTAAAATCTTTACTCAGAAAAGATCATGAAGTATTGATTGCTGGAAGCTGCAAGGGTGTATTAGGAGAAGGATCATCATATGTTACTCTTTATATGGTCTTTTGCTCAACATCTGCTTAGAATTACGATACTTGGCAAGGTGAATCTTTGCTTGACCCAGTGTGATTGTTTGTGCTTGGTTTTAGATTTCCAGGCATCATATCTGTATGTCAAATATTTGATAGTATACACCTCATAGCAGCAAGGAAACAGAGTCCCTCAGATAAACGCAGTGAGGTGATTCCCTTTGCCTGACAGAGCACCAGAGAGGCGATCTGTAGTGTCACAGGAAGAAGAGGCAGTGTGCAGTTGCATGCTGCACTGAAAGCCTGCTGTTTGATTTTCACTCTACATTGTGCTAATTACCATAATGAACCAACATAACCACTAACTGTAACCTAAATCTCTGTCTAGCCTCCCCCCGTTGCCTAATATACTTTTTGCCACCAATTGAAGTAGAAGTCTTCACTGAAAAGTACCTAATTGTTTTGTAGAAACGTGCTAAGTTCAACCAGCAGAATATGTTATTAGATGGACAAGTGGTTACACGAAGAAATGAATAGGTGAGACAAAAATAAAGTACCTCTGAATCACAGAATCACAGAATCACAGAATGGTAGGGGTTAGAAGGGACCTCTGTGGGTCATCTAGTCCAACCCCCCTGCCGAAGCAGGGTCACCTACAGCAGGCTGCAGAGGACCTTGTCCAGGCGGGTCTTGAATATCTCCAGAGAAGGAGACTCCACAACCTCCCTGGGCAGCCTGGGCCAGGG
>Ga0065711_1043579_pt1 | contig 14640 bp, 5 predicted proteins | sample Hoacrofraction12_FD_59098 | JGI IMG/M metagenome (GOLD analysis project Ga0065711, IMG submission 59098) | Hoatzin crop microbial communities from Cojedes, Venezuela - Epithelial fraction 12 v2 (version 2) | ecosystem: Host-associated > Birds > Digestive system > Esophagus > Crop | place... | reverse complement strand
AAAAAAAAAAAAAAAAAAAAAAAAAAACCCACACACAAAAAACAACCACCAAACCGCAACAACAACAACGAAAATACCACTACCTAGACCTTGTCTTGAGGATAGACGACATACCAAAAATGTTTACAGGGTGATTTCAGGATGGAAGCTCAAACTCACGCAGAAGAACAAGTCTGAATAAGAAAATGAGTAAGGGTTATAGCCATCAAAAAGATTTGTAAATGGATGAAAATCTGTTCATCTGGGTTTTTTCGCTTTAGTATGTGGAATGGTTTTCAGACAGAGATGGTGAGGGGCATAGAAATCTGATCTCTGCCTGGACTCCGCTGTGGCCACCCACAGATTAAATTTTTTTTTTTTTTTTTTTGAAGATGTAGTAAGGTTTCACAATTGATTTTTCTAAATGAATGCTTGACATTTTTCGAAGAGTGATGCCCAAAACTGAGGAGAAAGGCACTGACATTTAATGCTGCCCACTTGCAGTTTTGGGAAGAACAAGAAAGAGAATCATCCTCAACTGAAGTTAACAGAAGAATAAAGCAAGCATTTTACTCTTGTATTACAAAGAAAAAGTACAAAATACGTATTTTGCACATACTGACCTTGTCTTTTTTCCTGTACCACAATTTCATCAAATAGAACAACTCTGCTAGTAGCTTTCGTGCATCTCCAAATCCACAAGCTTCCTTAATGCAAAATCTGACGCATATACAGAGTGACTTAAACTGCAAGTCTTTGTAACGAAAAGGTTGAAAAAACCTCAAGCTGTTACATTGTGAATACTGGTTCAGCTGAAAGGCTGTTTGCCCATCTAGCACGCTTGTGGAGTACAAAGGAAAGCCTTTTCAGCAAACTAAATTAAAACTACTGAGTATGCGGGTAACTCCTGATGGCTGGATTTTGTTACCTGTGTACCAGTGGGACCGTGCTCCATTAAATAAGGAAGGAAGGAGTCCTATAAATCGTAGTCCATAATCCCCCAATTTTGTTCACATCAGCAAAATTTCTTTCATAATTTCCATTTTGAAAGATTAGCAGAACATATTCAAGTAACTATATATTTACTTATACTTTCTTTTATAAGACAAACTAATTAACTCATTAACTTTTCTGTTCTGTCAATGACAGCTTGTTAAGATTTTTAAGATATGGAGAGTTAAAGCAGTTCTGGCAAGTAGATACTACTGAGTTAGTTATGCATTTTCTAGTAGTCCTGAGAACACTGTTTTATTCCTTGTGGATGATGATCATTATTACCCAACTGTTATCTTCGCTGGACGATTCTAAATACGAAAGCATTTGTATTATCACATAAATGCATCTTTTTATTCTCTACAGAATCTGCCATTAAGACAAAATTACAAATAGTCAGAATATCATATTGCTCTTAAAGTCATGACTGTGCTCAAGTGTTTTGAAAATAGGTCAGTGCATCACTTAAAGACATGCTTTCTGTGTACAGACTTTCATTGCATTTGTTTCTCTTGGCAAGTGATTCTATTTCCTGTGTATATACTTGGGAGTATTTACAAATGTAATGAACACCGCTTGTCAAGCTTTGCATTTGGGTAGAGCATTGGAGAGCCATGGGAAGCAAGAACTCTCCATACAGTAGTCAGACTCCAGCTTTCTACTGCACTCTGGCTTTTCAGTAGAATAATTTATTGGATATTCTTAGAATAATGTAAAAGAAAAGGTTTTGTGACTTTTTTATATATGTTTATTGATACATATACTAGCAAAAAACATACCTAAACTTAAACATAAGACCAACAAATAACATACCTAAACATATCATACCCATAAATACGTCTGTATGTATACATAAATACATATCACATGCACATAAACATATCTAACAAAAAACATATCGAAACTTTTTTTAAGAAAGATGTTCTAGTATATTTGTTCTCAGTGAATGAGTCTGTGGTTTCCTTTTGTCTTATTTTTGCCTTTCAGAAATCACCCTTCTTAAGAATACAAGAAACTGCTGTAGTACTAATTTCCCGTTGGGGTTTTTCTCAAAAGGAAATGATTGAGGACTCTCTGGGTAGTAGATAAGCATCTGTAGCTGTGGGAAAGGATTGAACTAAATAAATCAATATGACTATTTTTTGGATAGCGCATGTTTGAATAGCATTTTTGAAAGCTATTTTACATTTCTGGTTGAATGTAGAGGATTATGGTAATTTTCTAAGGTAAGATAAGGAGGGAAACATTACAGCTATTTTTAATAATGTGGAAGAATATGATAATTGAAAAGGAAAACCGTGTAAGGAAATGAGTGAAAGGTGTACAGTGAAAAGTTTTCATCTGACATGTTCACCTTTAAATGTTAAAAAATGTTCTGTTTTAAAACATTAGTGTGACTTGTGAAGTTCATCCACGTTTTCCTTGATGAACAGGAATACTTTTGGTATTTTTGATACATCTTTTCATGTAAGAACTTTTGGTGAACTGAACATCGGTCATGTTAGTATTCATCAGATTCATTCTGGGATGACTGAGTTCTGCTAGAAAATAATTTCAGATACTGGTACTCCCAAACTTACCAACTTCTCCCCAGAAGCAGCTCATAGAGTTGACTGTTCTGTTTAATAGCTCAAGGTGTGTTAGCAGTTCTGAACCTCTATAATACAAGGGTATAACACCTATATAAATTATCAATGCAAACATTCCATCTCCTCTTTGGAGGGGAATTTCTCAATTTACTACTTCAAATTCCTTTTGTATTTATTTATTGGGATTCCTAGGCACCTCGCTTCTAAATCAGTTTGCAACTCTGTCCTAAAGATTTAGAGCCAGCCTGCTTGCCTCCACCCTGGCCCACAGGCTCTGCTTCTTCCTTCTGCTGTAATTACAGCAGGTCTTGGCAGCTAGCGGGGCCGGTTGTCTGGGTCCAGCTCCCGAGCCTCTGTAAGTTCACAGCATTGCGATCCCGACCGTCGATTTCAGTTTAAGCTGTAAGAGTGATTCATGATCTTTGTGAGATCTAGCTGTAGCAGTAAGTGAGCATCTACAGTTTAGTCTTCTACTTTGCCTGAACTATTTAGTGTGTAGGCACTACCCCATTGAAAAATAATCACTGGATTTTTTTTGTCTTCTTTTATGAACATTAAGCTCACGGAAAGTTGTTTCTTCCATTAAATTTAGTATTGTTTGGTTATTTTTAGGAGTTTTTAGAGGAAATCCTGCACAAGTAAAGGAGTATCAGGATCTTCTGGATCCTTTGCTTCAACATACATCTGAAGGTATTATCTGATAACCATTATTCTAAAACACTAACTTTTTATTTATCTGAAATTATTAAAATACTGACATTCCTAGTAATGGATGTTGCAGTCAGAGCAAAGGAGAAGTAATAAAATCGCTGTGTTTCCTGATGGCAAAATACTAATACTAAATAATCTCTTTCATGTAGATACATTGCATCATAAAGTGTGATAATAAAAGTAATGTTGTCTGGAAAAATGCTGCTGATACAAATGTAAGATTTACTCTGCACCCAGCCATTCCTTCCCTCTTTTGCCTGTGCTTTGTTATTTAGAAAGTTCACTGTGGCGTTGCAGGAAAATAGTAACTATCAACAGTCAGTTTGTTTGTGTTCCACCTGGGTATGGTTGACAATTACTTGCATCATTCATTCTCAAAGTCACAAGATATAAAAAATAATTTGGCATACACATATGGAATTGTTTCTAGCTTAGAGCAGCGAAAGTGGCAACTTGTTAGTTTTAATATAAACAGTCTCTTTCTTAAATTATGCACCCCAGAATTTTGGTGGAACTGAGTACAAGGCTATTGATGGCCTACAGGCACATCCATCCAAAATTCAGTAAAAAAAAAGACCAGAAGTTTGGGTGAGAGGAAAAAAAAAATGGCCTAAGAACAGAACAAGCTTCAATATACTGACAATGCAATTTTAAAACTCAGATTCTTTAGTCACCTGTTCTTGGTGTCTGTGGTACAGGTACACAAGTAGATGCAGAATATTTTAGTCTGACTTGTTCATTAAACTTAAAATACTTGCTGAAGTGAACTAGTTTCTGTAAGAAATACAAACACTTCCTTACCAAATTTTCATTACATAGCAAATTTTCTGACCTTGCTGATCATTGCTTTTTTCTGATTATCAATGAGTATCTGAAGTTCCATGGACACTAAATTAAGTTCGTGGCTCCTCTTATTGAACATCATCACAAATGTCTCATCTTAAAATTTCTGGGTGTGTTTTAATGCCTCACTCATTTGAATAGTCTAGTAACTCCCGCTTTTCAATTTTTCTCAGCTTCTTGCCAGTAATTTTTTCTTTTGTCTAAGCAAATAGACGCTGCAACTTTATTCTATTTATCACCTGTTCCTTATTCAACTAAATTCAAAACTAAAGCAATATTAAGGTGAAATTTAATTTTGCAAAAAGCATAGTAATTTGCTTTTGTATTGCATATAACTAGGTCAATCATTTATAATTATGTTTCTAAATTCCTGACTCTTGTCCACTTAAAAAGTGTTGAAATAAAGGTTATTAAGCTACGATGATCAGTAATATTCATGGCATAATTAGAGATACAAGATTTGCCATCTTCCGATGATGAAATTATGCCATTTTGTTTCATGATGCTTCAAAATAAAAATGCTGGTTTTGATTTGGTTTTGCATACTTGCGAAAAATTATGATTTTAATTGAATTAAATGTGTGACTACTTTTGGCCAAGATTTTGGTTGTAAAAAGTTGTCTGATACTTAGCTGGTGTTAAGTGTGGGGAAGAAAAAACCCAGGTGTTTCACTCTAATGCAGCTTTTGTTCCTTTTGGTTAGGGTTTGTTATGTGTACTTGCTTTAAGTGAAAAATGTTTTTTTTTCTTTTTGCACGGTAAGGTGCTACACAGACAACGTGTGTGTTCTGGGAAGAAATCCTGTGGGAATATTTGGTGAAAAGTAATGTAATGTACTCTATTGCCCTGGAATTCCCACACTGATTGTGGTTTTGAGAGGTTACAGTGAATGACAACACTCCTTCTATTCAATCAAATTGCTGCTAGGGTAAAATTTTTCCTGTTTTGCCTCCACTTCAGCTTTATTAGGGGAACGTAATCAATAAGAAGGGGAGTGGAATTTATTTACTTACTGTACTTAATTTAAATCTCCATAGGGTGTCCTGTTGTACCCAAGTATTACCATGTGCCAGCTGATTTTGTTGAACTGGAAAAGAAGAACCCTGGCAGTCAGAAACGGTTTCCAAGTAACAATGGACGCGATGGCAAGTTTTTCTTGTGGGGACAGGCAGTTTACATCATTGCAAAACTCCTGGGTAAGAGGCTGAGGAAATTATGTCAGGTTTTGACTCGTCAGAAGTGAAGGATATTTGTCTTGTTAATGTTTTTCTTGAATCTGAACAAACACATTGGCTTGTGTTTTGAATGGGCTGTGGGTGGAATGTGTGTCCTCTGCTTTGGTACATAAGTGACAGGCAAAAATTGCTTTTTATTCTTTATGCTAAAGTTTTGCGCTGCATGCAGCGTAGTATGAAACGTACTGAAATGTTCTATAGAATACCGAAAATCTTCCGAGCGTGATAGGTTTCTTTTTTGCTGTTTCTTTTTCTGGCTTTCCCTCTTATTTCCTTTTCTTCATGACAAAATACATGAACATGACACTTGCTGGATTAATTGTGTCAGCCCCACCTGTACAGTGATGTTTATAACTGATCTATAGCGTTTAATTTGAATTATTTACTGCCTTGAGCAAAACGAGTTTAAATTTTGAGTAGTTGCAGGTCTTGGATAAGGTTAGTTTTCTTCAGCCTCTGTTATTTTTACCCTTCCTTTAAAACAGAAGGGACTAGACGAGCATTTGAAGGTGCCTTTCAAAGTCTGGCCGTTGGAGATTGTTATGGTGCATTTCAGTCACAAACGATCTCTTGGTCTCACTTGAGAGGATTCAAAGGCTAATGCAAACCCACGTGTTAAGCCAGAAAAGTCTTCACGGTTAAGATTTTTTTTCTTAATAGATCTTTTAGGAGAAAGATACATTACTTTATTTTAACATGCTCAGCATTTGCCTGGTGATCAGTAAACTGAGTTCTAAAAACTTTTTCTGTGAACACTGTAAAGAGAAACAGGCTGTTGGTAGTGAAAAAGATTGAAGGGGAGTTTGAAAAATTCAAGACTTGGCAAGAACAATGGTTGTATCTGTAGGTACGGAAGAACAGTCCGTCTGGTGCTCCACCTGCTTGGTTTCACTGTATTCCTTGCATAATTCCTTTTTTAGCCAACACTGTAAAGTAAATGCAGGCAATCTCACCTTTAAGGAAAAAAAATGTTAATTTAGCCTCTTAGCATTAACCAAGTCATCTTCAAATGTGCATGCAGGAATCCTACTAGTATTTAACTTGTTCTAATATTTCTGTGTTCCTGTACCCGCAGAGTGTTGGTGAAATAAATTGTATTTATTGTTTGCTAAATGCTGTTTGAGTAACATAACTTGCTTTTGTTTTGTTTCAGTTCTTTCCTTTGCTGAATGTTCTTACACTTTTTTTAACAGTTGTGCTAAATCTTTTTGAAATGTTGTCTTTATTGACTACTTCCTTTATTGTTTTAAAACTTTCTCTTCACTGTATTCACTCCTTTTCATTCCTCCCTTCCCTTTTTCAAAATGTTTTTTTTTTTCATTTCTGTCATAGTCATTGCAAATATGGTCTGGAAGTTTTATTCAAAGCTAAATCTATTCACCAGTGATTGTTGTATCAGGAACTCCATTTATTCATGTTAATTTATAATTGGTATTTAATATTGCTCCTTTCTGGATGAAAACCTACCTGAGTAACGATCTTGTCCTTGGTGGAAGCCTTTGTGCGTGTTACTTGCTTGTTGGTGGTTGCTAATTGTGGCAGCCTGACTCCACACCCTGTGGTTTCTGGGAAGGTGCTGCTTTCCCATTTCATCACCCATTCCAGAAATCGTTGTGTTGCCTCACGGGCAGCAATGAGTTTGCGTTCACTTGGCCTCCTCGCTTCGGTTGCGTAGGCAAACGTACTACAGTACCTTTTTAGATTCTTCTTCTGCCTGGGGGCCTGGAGGCTGCCTGCTGCGGTTCACATTTTCCTAAACGCAGCACCCTGGAGCGGAGTCAATCCTCGCCCGCCTCGCTGCCTCCTGGGGGGACGAGCCGAGGCACTGAACTCACCTTTTTGACCCTGCTTGTGGAGGCTGGGAGGAGCGGAGGCAGTGAAGGGGTCTGCCTGCTGCTGCTGGAGGTCACCGCCTGCCCAGGCAGCTCAAACAGTGCTTCATGGAGAAAAGCGGCTGTTTGGCAGATGGGGATGCAGTTTCTTGTAGAATTTCTTTCTTGCTCTGGTTGAGGAGATTTGTAAAGTCTTTATGGTCGGGCCCCCGTTTCAGAGCGAGAGGAAGGGATGCCAGGGATTCTGCTCTTCTGTGCAACTGAAAATTCACTCAGTTTAGTCTTTCATTTAGTAGCTCTCTTACCTTTCCTGTGCTTTTCCTTGTAATTTTTATGGCTTGTTCTGGGGATTCAGTGCTGCCTAGAACTAAGTTGAGAGTTTTTAGCGATATTTTTTAGGGTCCAGACCAAATGGATTAAATGTTGTCAGCAGTTGCTGATGTAAATAATGAGCTAACCAAGAAAATTCTGCATTTGGATTCCGAGACACTTGTGTTTGTGGTAATGGTGAGGAGTATTCGCTGAGATACTTCTTTTAAATAAGATCGTTAATATTAAAAGTTAGCTGAAATTTTATGTTAGTCTATTGGTATAGTTGTTTTAAATCTGAGGTTATTTTGACTATATAATTTAATTACTGAGCAGTGTAAATCAATGTAAAAACCTGGGGAAATAGAACACCTATTCGGGAAACCACTGTTGCTTTTAAGAACTGTGAGGCAAAGTCTATTGATCTTGCAGTCATTCGATTAATCAATTTTGTAGCATCAGCAGTACTACAAATAGTTTAAGTAACTTCCATGCCTTTAGCCACTGCAAGAAGTCTGACTGTGTGGGCTGTAGCTTAGATGACTTTTCCGTAAAATGTATTTTGGTAACTTATGTGTCAGTATATTAATAAATTGTCCACGGTAATTTTTCTAGCTTTGCACTTTGTTGGTGCTGTTTTTGTTTTTTATAACACCGCCACTCGTTGATAGCCCATGACTGGGCAGGAGTAGCGCCGAGCAGAGGAAGAGGGTCCTGGCCTGGCCGGAGCCAGGCTGCAGGCGCTCCGTGGAAGGCTGCGGCCAGGTGACGGTGGCTGTGTTTCCAGCCGCCACTGCCACCGCCGTGGGCTCCTGTTGTGGCCGTCTGGGTGCCGTGCCCAGCCAGCGCCCTTCCGCGCCTGCCCCTGCAGGTTCTTCTCGCTGCGCTGCCCATTCGGATCTTTCTTCTTCCCTACCATGGATAAGCTTGAGCCAGGACACACTTTTGAGTTTCTGAATAGCGCTCTCAGTTTACTATGTGGTGTAGTATTCAAAAACATTTTGCTTATCAAGACAACGTTGGTTTCCTGTTGTAGCTGAATTAAGGGAATGGAGTCATGAGTTACTTCTCTTTTAGATGAATAGCTGGCTTCCTAGTGTAGAGTTTTTTAAGAATATGTGCAAAATTATAGACTTACATATAGACGAAATGAAAATGCACTGTGACCTCTGTAGCAGAAATAAAATAAAGATTGGATGGTTTCATGTCAAAATGAGATTTTGATAGGAGAATATTTTTTTGAAGGGCATGATAGCTCACAGTAGATTGTGAGCCTTTATTCGAGGCATTTATTGAAACTTTTTAATAGTAGACTTGTATTGGATCACTTAATATGTTTTTCAGGAGAATGTTAAAATAATGGAATTTTATGGTTTTGTTGTTTGTTGTTTTTTCCCCAGTAAAAAACTCAGTGTAGAAATTGCTGGATTTCTAATGTATTTAATGATGTGGTTTTTATTTTCTTAATTACAATTTCTTCTTGAGATACTGTATTGAGAAAGAATTTTGGTATCCTTTGTCACTTTCAGGATTGCAGTTGTGTGATTCCCTTGAGTTCGAGGCCGTCTGCTTTTCTTCAAAGCTAAACAATTTTTGATGGCAATCATTGAGTTTCTAGTTAAAGCTCTAGAATAATTCCATGGTTCTGGATTGAAGGCTTTTTATGTGACTTGTGTGTTGCGGAGTCTGTTGTCTGCATATATTCTTTTAACACATCTCTGTGAGAAAGTAAAGGATTGTTTTTAGGTACTACAGTATTATAATTAGCTGTAATAAGCATGGTGCTCGAGTCGTTAGTTTTAAAATCAGTATAATTTTGCAGAATGCCCTTTGGATCATTGATCTAAACCAAAGACTATAGCAGCAGAATTGACTACATAAAATACTTTTGCATGTCTCCTTCATGAAAGCTGCAGAAAATAATCAAGTCGTTCTGTATTTTATTATCATTTACTTTCAGCTGACAAATTAGTAAGTCCTAAGGATATTGACCCCATTGGACGTTATGTACCTCCACAAGATCAGCGGAATGTTAGCATGAGATTTTCGAACCAGGTAAGCATAAGCTTAGTATTAAAATATTTCTGCTGAAAATTTGTCATCTGTGTTATATATGGTCCTCTAATATTACAATTAAAGTGCTAGGTAAATATTAAATGAATGTACATTTTCTTAGTTGCTGGAGGATTGCTTTTAAAAGGAAGGTTATAACTTACGCATTTTTGGGGAAGTGGTGCATGTTTGCCTTCGAATTGATGCAATCAAAATGATAGATAAAATGTAAGTTTAAGTACCTGGTAATAGGTATGTTTCTTTGAGTTACAAGATATGTCAGGAAGACGAGGATGAGCCTGCTTTTTTTTTATTCCTTCAAATTAATTACCATTTCAATGTATTAATATTTCTTGTAAGAGCTACAAGGATGAGATTCTCTTTTGGTGTGCATGGTACATATGTGTGCTCCTGTATTTGGCTTAAAAGCACAGAATGAATGAGTGCCCAGGGATGGGGAATGCTTGAAACGCTGTAATTCAAATCTGTCGTAGACAGGATGACAAGACAGAAGCCTGGCCTGTATGTAGGGGACTTCTTTTATTAAAGAGGCAAGAACTGTGTGTATGGAAGTGGGTAGCTAAGAGATTTTTTTTTAGTTTTTTTTAGTGATTTCTTCATATAAGGAATATATATTTGAAAAGTTCCGTGTTCAGCATTGTGAATTTGTTATCGAAGCATAAAATATGAAGCATTTATCTTAAGATTTATCCCAAGATCAGAAGTGAACAATGTTTTTCTTGTTTTATGTAAATGCTGCTTAAAGCCTCTGTTTCCTACTATTTCTTGTTGCCAAGGTAATCTAGGCGCCTGGGTGTTGGCTCATTCATAGCGAGACTTTAATTGTTCACAGTGCAGCATTTCGGCTGTGTTCATAGGAGCTAACAAAAGCTCAGTGACTTCGGTTGCTCCCAGTTTCTTTCTTTGTTCTTACACTATGGAACTGCGCATGCTACAGAAATGGTGAGCTGCCAGTATCCCCTGCCCTTCCAGACCTGCTGTTAGAAGCAGCCTCTATCGAGTCAGTGTGGCGTGCAGCCCACCAAATTTTTTTTCTCTGGTTCTTGAAACCAGTAACTTCTAATATGCCACAGATGAACACTTTGAAGATGATGGTGGTTTGTTCTGAAGACACTGTGTGACTCGTCAGGAAATGTTTTAGAATAAAAATGTTTTTACTGTTTTTTGGGGGTACCTGTTACATGATAGGGTTTTTCCAGATCTTCAGAAGGAAATAGCCTCTGCCCTGGGAGCTTCCCAAAATAGATACTAAATAATGCAAGAATAATTTCTTTTCTCATAACTTCTTGGTGGTCAATTTGTGGGTCAATAAAGAACTTATTTAGTAAAATGCAGTTATCTGGTAAAATTCAGCAATATGATAGGGACTCTAAAAGCCCAACAGTGTTGAAAGAATTGAAAATAATTTAAACAGCTACATTTTGATATTTTGGTTCATCTGCAAACAGTGCAAACAAAAAAAAAAAAAGCTTTGTCACTGTTAAAAGGGAGATCAGACCAGATGGTTTGTCATTCTCAAGTGCTTGTGCAGTCCCTGTGTTCTTTCAGTGCTCAGCGGTTCTCTGCACTAGAATTCTTTGACAGAACAATTGTGCTTTTTCTCAGACAACTTGGTGGAGCTGATGCTTGTTAATCTTTCCCTTTAAAGGCTGTCTTTAGCTGCTTAAATTTGCTAAAACTTTGACAGAAATTTCCCACAGTTGGGATCAGCGATGTTTTTGTAGTTGTCAGTAGAAGAGAAAGAGAAGACCTTCCCAGGGTGATCCTTGAGTGTATTCCGATGTTAGATTTGAAAGCTAGAAGTCAAGAGAGGATAAGATTTTTTTTTTTTCCTTAAACCTAAAAATCTTTATAGACATCTGGCTTAGATCAATACGTTCAGCAATTCCTGTAGCTGTGCATATCCGTTTGTATGCAGGAGGTTGTGAGATGGACTGTCTGTTGTTCAGTGGCGTGTAGGTGGAACGGTAAATAAATGAAGAAAGAAAGAAGCTCCGGGATTGCCTAGGTGTGCTCATGCCTCTGTTCTTCCCCGTGACGCTACTGCTCTGCTGTGGTGACTGCGCGTGCTTTGCTTTGACATGTAAAAAGTAAAACTCTCCAGGGTACTGTGTGTGCTTCTCGAGGTGGGTTGGAAGAAAGAGATGCACTTCTGGATTAGTGGGAATTGCAGGCGGCTGTGGCTGTGGTGTCAGGCCTTGGTTGGTGTGGCCTCTGGGCAGCGATGCGGAGGCCATGAGCTACAGTCCCGGCAGCGCTGACCCGGCGGGCGCTGTGGAATTCCATGGGGGTTGTTTGTACTGGGACAGGCGCTACTGTGCTTTGTGTGGTTTTGCTATTACAGTAGTACCAGGGCAACATGTTTGTTGATACAGGCGTTAGTTCAAGTTGGTCATTATTAAGAGAAGGTTAAAAGATGAAGGGCAGATGCATAGATGTATCCATGCAAGTGAAGTGAGCTCTGTCAGCAAAGGTCTCGCAGTTAAAGTCAGCAAACTTCAAATTCCAGCTGAAAGTCTTGACCTTGACTTTTTTAACCCATGTTTTAAATTTGCTTAAACAGTTTTTCTGAATATTTGATTATGCCATTTTATCTAATTGAGCTAGTTGATGCAAAATTGGTGTTTAGTATTTGCCTTAAAGTGTTAGGAAAAAGACTAAAAATAAAATACGAAATGAGAACGCAACCCATCTTAGTCAATTATGTCCTTGGAAATCAAAAGCAGTTTATTCTCTTTAATGGTGTCTTCTCTTTTCCATATAGCTAAAGAACTACGCAATTAAATTGAACAGAAAAATGTTTCCACTTTTGTTAAATTTCATTCCTGTAAGGAATAAATAAGGACATGTAAAAATTTCAGATGCCTGTGTATATATAAAATGTGTTGAGGTATGCTGTTTTGGAAGGTGACGTATGAAAAAGAAGGCTTTTTTAATTTTTACTTGAAGCCTTATGCTGAGGAAATATTTATTTGAGAAATGTATTTTCCATGTAGGCAATTTTCATATTTTGGTTGCATTGACTATCATTTCTATAAAGACTTGCCATTGAAAAATGTAATTTAGTGTATTTGTGGCTTTGGTGCCACTACAACAATGTGTCTAATGCCCATACAATTTTGTAGATTTAAGCAAGCAATGAGAAGTATTTAAAATAGTCCAAGCTTAGTTTTAGAGTTTTGAAGCACCAGTGAACAATATTCTAGAATTAGTTAAAGGAAAGTAAGGTAATACAGACCCACAAAGACAAAATTTCTATGAAAACTCTACCTATATAACTACATAACTACAGCTGTGAATGCATCACTGAACCTAGAAATCTGGTAAGAGGACAGCCTCATTTGTTGTAGAAAACTGTGGAATGAAATGAGCAGTATAGTAAAAACGTAATGGCCAGTAATACTTAAATGTAGTCTATTTATGGTTAGAAGAGAAGGAAATGTTTTTTCTCCTAATGTAATGCCCCAAAAACCTTACTTTTCATTTTCAGGAAGAGATCCCCATATGTTCCCTCCTGGGGAATCACTGGTGTGGGGCTGGAGCAGGATTCTTGTTGCTAGTGTTAGTCAGCATTCCGAAACACGGTGCAGCCGGACAGTGATTGGAGGGGTTTTCCTCTGTGCTGGTAATTTGCTTTGTGGGGCTACATGGTCCGTAGGGTTTCAGGTTAAATCCCATTCATGAGCTAAAAAGTAAATGGAATCATCCATGCTCTGTTTCCTTTATCGAAGGATGATAACTGGATGGTGTTTTTCTTTCAGTGGGGATAATGCTTTAGAGCTGGGTTCCTTAGAAGAGCTTATTTTATTATTCCTTTTTAATGTCTCCATATCCAGGAGAGATTATATTATAACACAGTTTCGGTTGTTGCGTTCTGTTTTGGGAGAATTTAGTGTATAAAAGGGCATGTATAGTAACGATAGCATTTGAGAAATGTCATGAGGTGGAGTGGGGATTTTCTGGTTTTGGTTTGTATTTCACTGGAGCCCATGACAGCTGATTTATTGCTGTCTTGTATGTAATTTTGTATTCAACAAAAAATTACAACCTTACTGAATTGTTGAAGTAAGACAATTTATATTCTGGGGTAACTTGAAATATTTGCGTAGGGTTGGAAGTCGTTAATGAAATTCTCTGCCTGCTTGTGATGACTGTGTTCTTTTAATGTTTTGCTTTGTAGACTTGATAATCATTTGTGAAGAGTTCTTTTAAGTTACTGGAAATTGAGGTTAATGCCCATTGGTGGTGTTGGGAAGAGAACAGTCAAAACGATAGACTACTTACTTTTTTATTTTCAGGAAAGAGGTAACATGTGAAGGAGGAACTAAAATCACTAAGTGTAGGTATACTGAGATATATTAAGATTTTTCAGCTACCTAAATTATGTTTAGGGTTAGAGCTTGTCTAATTTTGATGGTTTAGAGAGTTCTGTCATATCGGAAGGTTTGTTTTGCAATGTTAATTATAAGCATATTCTTGCTTTCATTTTTCTTAATACAATTGTCTACCGCAGTTCTCAGAATTCTAAAATTGTTGAATGTTCTTTTAGAATTTAGGGCACATGTGTCTCCATATTGTATTTCATTTAAAAAGCCGGGTGAGTGAGTAGCAGTGACCGTAACCCGTTCAGCGGTATTTAGACGCTTCCAGAAGCAGATGTGTTTTGTAATGGTTTCGTTGGGGTTTGGTAGCAGCGAGGTGGATTATTTGGGTTAAGGACAGCTTCTTCTGTTGCATGCTATTTCTGTTTTCCTCATCTCGCCCCACATGCGTGGAAGCCCAGCAGGTGCCATTTTAATCGGTATTCTTGAATATTGTGCCCACTTTCTCACATGTTTGCAATGAATGGTTTTTTTTCAGAGTTCTGAGATTTCCTGGGAATGTGGGCAGGGAGGCAGATAGCGACAGCATCTGTCCAGGGAGAGTGCAGCGAAAGACTCCTGAGCGCTGAGCTGCTTTCTCTGCTCTGCCAGGAATAATGGCATCAGGGGTTTTTCCCTTCATCCTGCCTCCAACGGTTTATAACCTTGTTTAAAACGATCCTGCCTTTTTTTTTTTTTTTTTTTTTTTTTTTTT
>Ga0065711_1008969_pt1 | contig 14640 bp, 22 predicted proteins | sample Hoacrofraction12_FD_59098 | JGI IMG/M metagenome (GOLD analysis project Ga0065711, IMG submission 59098) | Hoatzin crop microbial communities from Cojedes, Venezuela - Epithelial fraction 12 v2 (version 2) | ecosystem: Host-associated > Birds > Digestive system > Esophagus > Crop | place... | reverse complement strand
ACTCGGGGAAGGGGAAGCACAAAGGAGCAGGTGGGAAAACTCAGCCCGGAGCTGCACAACAGCCAAGACGGACGCGATGCACGACGAACAGCCCACGTCACCCATGGAGCCGGGGAGCTCGGCAGCGTTCGGGAGCCTCCAGCCAGACAACGCTGAGCACCACGGTGGCCAGAAACCCGAAATACAGAGGCACAGACAACCGAATGCCATCTCACGTGGAGCAGAGAAGCCACTGTGGGTACCTTAGATCGCCATCGACAAGGCAGCGGTCGGTGCCACGCGTTGCCAGGCGCACGGTGCCGACGCGACGAGGCACAGGGAGATGCCTCGGGCATCCGTACTCCTCCCTCCTTGCCTTCCTCCTTCCCTTGCTTCTTGTTTTCCCAGCCCGGCTCTTCTCCTACCCGTTTGCTTCCACTGAGCCTCTGACAAGATAATAGCTCACCGGAAAGAGAACACGTGTTCCCGAATTAATTACGAGCCACCGTGGCGGCCATTTTCAGGTCTCGAGGACACGATGCTTGCGGTTTCCCTGCCTGAACGCTGCCCACTAAGGAAGCTTTGCTCAACCGGGAGCTCGGCACGGTGGCCGTGGTGCAGCGAGCGAGGCAAGAGGCACGCGACCGTCACTGCTGCCACGCACCACGCTAGCTCCCGAGGACCACAGCCCTCGTGAAGCCGTCCCTGCCCCTGCTCCGAGCCCAGCACGCAACGCCCAGCACCGAGGGCGCGTCTTTCACGCGTCCGTGCGCCCATACCGGCTCCCCGCACCTCAGACCAGGGCGAGCCAGCCCAGCTGGGCAGGGCTGCGATATTTCCACCTCTGCAGCTCGGCCTCAGCAACCATCCTGCCGTGGGTATGGTCTCCCCACGGATGCCCAAAGTCCTAGGGTCGGTCCCCAGACGCTACCCTGCCCGCTACGCCGTGCCGCCGCGTTCGCCGGGCACCGATCCGAACAGCCGGCATCGGCCGGAGAAAGAGAATATTTTATGGAGATAATTTTATTAAAATGTTTACAACAATGCAGATATTGACATCTCGCTTCAATCAATAGCGCAATTTATTGTCCTTCAAGGTGAACATTAAGCCAAGCTGCCCATTAGTCAATATTTACCTCCAAGGTCTATAAATCTTTATACAGGCTTCAGCGGATGTTGACAGCGGCTGATTCCAGAGAAGTAAAAGTAAGAGCGTGAAACATTGCTCCTTTTGGAGGTGAAATAGTAACTAGTTAATTACAGTCCCTACAGCGATTCTGAACTATCAATTTACGGCTACTTCTGGCAATAAAAATTAACACCGCGCAGACTCCCGGCTCCAAGTGATGCGCTCAAACCGAGAGCCATATATCTCGCACGTCACCCTGATGCGGCAGTGATGGCCGCCCTATAACAGTTTATAGTAAATAAATAAAACACACAAAGGTAATAAGAGCGAATCGTCGGCGCCCGAGACCCGCTTCCCCTCTCCGCCGCCGCGGCAAAGCGCGGGGCGGGTGATTTAGCGGCATCGCACGGGCAGCTCGGCGGCTCCCGGCGTGCGGGGAAGGAGGCGGGGGAAGGAATCGCCCCAAACCTCACTGCTCGCAGCCCCGACACAGCCCCGGGTGACACAGAGCTCAGGCTGCCTCCGGCACGCGCCGTGCCCACAGGCGGGGGAAGCGCCTGCTTCGCCTCTTCTTCATCGCTCCTACCTGCTCCTGGCTGCTCAATTAACACATAACGAACAAAGTTCAGGCTTTTCTGATTTTCCCTTGCCCGTTTTTGTTTGGAGTGATGCCGGCTAGGGCAGCTTCCCCTCCGCGCACCCCCTCTTTCCGACTCCCCGGTGCTGGCTTAACGCCGCCACGCTCCGGCGGAGACAGACTGGGGTAATTAACCTGCTGGAAATCACCCACAGCAATCATTGAATGATTTTTTTTTTAAGATTACCCTATCGACCCAGGCCAGCACGGCGCGCTCCTCTCGCAAATATTACATCCCCGTAGCACGGGCTCCGGCCCTTTTCCATCTGCGACCCCTCTCAGAGGAGCGATCCCTTTGGAAAGCGACCAGTGCACGGCAGAGACAGGGTATGGACCTCCTCTTCTTCATTCCTCGCAAGCCTTCAGAAGGAGGACCATAACCCCCGAAACGGGCACGCAGCGTATCCCGTGCTTACACAGGGCCGAGTCTCTCTCTTTTTGAAGTTTCCCAATGACAAGGGAAGAAACTGCTCCTCTTACACTCTTGTCCATGTTGATGAGCGTGTTTCCGTGGCCTGACGTTGTGCGAAGCCCCCTGGGACGGTGCTCTCGCTGCCTGGCTCTTGCTTCGCGGCAGCTCCCTCTGCTGCCGCAGCCTGGGGTCCCTCCTCATCCTCACGCCGCAGGGGTGGTGATGGTCACCAAGGAAGGGGGGAACACCCCGTTTCCCTTGCTCCTACCCTTCCTTTAGCCGGATTCGGCAGAACTTTCACAGCTCATTTTGCTCCGTGCCCTCACACGTGGTGGGTGTGGGCTGCGAGGGAGAGGGGTGGCCGGTGCCGACCGCTGCGACGAAGGCTCCTGACGCACCCCAGGCAGGTGCGAGCTGAGCGATGGATCCGTGGTCGCCGCAAAATCCTGCTCTGGTGCTGGGGTCGGCGTCCCCTGCTCCCATGGGCTGCGGGAGCCTCTCCTCGCGCACGGCCGTGCAGCTCCGTGGCTTCTCGTCGCCTTGCAACTAGTTGGAGCCGATGGTGCCTCGCGTTTCTCCTCGAGATGCAACCTCTGGGCATGATTTTGGGCTGACACGAACAGAAGTGAGTATTTCCGAAAGGCCCATCCCTGGCTGCCCACGACCTCGGGGACAGGACACGGGGATTTCGACGGGCACCCTCCGAACGCACCGGCGATCACTGAGGCTGCCGCTCCGCAGCCTGCTGCCAAACCTCCGCTCTTTGCTGCCGGGGAAGACATTTTCTTGGACTGCTTGTGCTGCTTGGGGCTAGATCCGAGCCCCGACCCACCTCTGTGGCTGCATTTGCTCGGTGCACCTACGGCCAGCCCCAAGACCACGCCTGGGGCTCACGCATCCTACAATAACTCCGATATTTAACTATTAAGCGGGCACATGCAACACATCTCAACACTCACTGCGACGTGCAACTTGCAGAGACCCTGCAGATACCACCACGTCGCCTGCTCCGGTCGCTCAGCCTATATTCACAGCCTACAGCCTATATTCACCACGCACAGCCACAGCAGAGCACGGGGAGCTGAAAGCTGAGCGGGCTCCCCCGGCACGGCCACCTCGCCGCCGTGCCCTGCATCCACGGCCAAACCTCCCATGCGCAACCGCGCCGGGGACGCCTGCCCGGTCCGCTCGCCCCGCCGGCGCTGCGTAACGCGGCCGAGTCGATCCGGCTGCCCATTATAGCACCATTGTGAAGAGTTTTTAGCTTAAAAGTCCTTGAAAGTTTCCCGCTGTGACTCGTCAAACAAGATCTTTTTCACTTTTCCTCTCTTCTCCGCTAACAATATTTATACTCATTTCTGTTATTGAAATCTATCTGCCGCCTGTTCTATTAAAGCCGCCTGAGTGGCAGCTCCTATTCTCCGGGAGCCCGCAGCCCATCTATTCTCCAGACAATGAGGTACAAGCAGTCTGTCTTCTATTGTGCTTCCCGGCCTTCGGCTCTCCAATCTTCCATCTCAAAAAGGCATCTCAGAGACGCCTCCACGCAGAAGACCGGGATCCCGGGCTGCGCGGGGGCTTCCCGGCGCCGGCCGCGCTCGCTGCCCTCCCTCTCCGGGCGAGCATCTCCGAGGATGATGATGGTGATCCAGGGAGACGCTGCCGCGGACCCTGGGACCCCTCGGGGATGCTTCTCCCCATTCCCCAGCGCGTCGCCGTCCGGCTGCCGACGCACACGCGCTGCTGCCGGGATGTTGGCGTGCCGCAGACAACTCATTTGTTACCGGGAATAAAAGAGGAGCATTAAAACCTTTTGTTTGCAAGAAGTAGTTCCCTGGGAAATAAAAGGATTATGGAAATTAATATTTAAAGAAACAAAACAAAACAACTCCGGGACCAACCACCCTTGAAGGAGGCTCTAACTCAGGAGCAAACGAGGCAAATAAAGAAGGAGCCCTTTTATTGCGGCGCTAGCTCGGAGGCGGCTGGGGACTTGGCAAACTGGCAGCGCCCTTCCTCCTCCCGGCACGCCGGTGAGGATGGCGAGCTCCAGGAGAAGGTCCGGACGGCACGTGCCGCCCCGTTAGAGCAAATTAGCGACGGCTGCAGTTCGCAAGGCGCGTAAGCGGTGTCAGCTCTGTGCAAAGCTGGGCGTGGGGCTCATTAGAGGACCCGTTTTCTTGACGATCCTCATGCATAATGCAAGCAGAGTTGGACGTCACCCTCCTCGGGGCCCACCCGCTCCGAGGCAAGGTGGTGGCCCTCGTGGTGGCACCGGGAGGGACGGATGCTCGCGGAGGAATGGTTCGGCAGAGGCTGCCCACCGGCACCGAGCCTCTTCCCGCCCAGCACTTCTGCCTCCTTGCAGGAACGCAGGCAAAAGGCACACGAACACCAAACGTCGAGGCTCCCACGGAGCCAAGCCCTCTCCAGAAAGTCACTGATGAGACAGCAGCTCTCTGCTCCCGCTCGAGCACCAACGCTGCTCTCGGGGCATCCGAGCTGCTCTCCTTCTCCTGCTCCCTCCCGCAGCCTAGAGCCACCCAACAAGAAGTCCCCTCTCTTTTCTGTCCTCACTCTCCCTTCCTCCCCGCGATTTCCTTCCCCGTCGCCGCTTGCAAGGTGAGAGAGGACAGCGTCGCCAGAATGAAAGATTCTCCTGCGTGCCCTCTCCCAGCAGCGGCCCTAATTCATTTTTCATGGCCCCTCGCAGTGACAAAAGCCGCTGCTTCTCTCTTGTAAGCGTGCGCCACGCCATAAGTCAAAGCTGATGTGCATTTTCCCCCTGGGTGCCGGAGCTGTGCTTTTGATTTAATTTGTCCTGTTGTTTGGCGCTCAGCCTTTGCCGGTGAGTTCCTTTGGAGAGGCGGCAAGGTAGGGCCCCATACGCGCGGAGGGGCTGCCTGACAGCTGGGGTGCGGTGGGTAGTCTGTAAATTATTTGTTGCGACGATGCCGAGATGCTGGCGAGCGACAGATGCCGCCGGAGAAAATCACTCCGACAAACACGCGCGTCCTGTTCGCGGGAGCGCTGCTCCGCGGTTAAATCCTGTGGCAACTGGGCTTTCCTGGAGCCCACCCCATTGCTGGCAGCTTTCTTGCCGCCTCCAGGAGAAGCTGCGGTGTGCAAGGCTCGGCGAGGAGACGACACCAAGAAACGAGGTGCTCCTGCCTGCTATTTGCAGGATTTTGGTAAAGCACCCTCTAAAAAAACACCCGGCTGGGATACCGGTGGCGAGATCCACCGCATCCCCTCCCAACCTGCGCGCAACCGGCATCGCTCTGCGGGCGAGAGCATCCCCGGCCGAATTCCAGGAGCCCCGCTTTCCTCTGGATTTGTCTGAAAAACAGCTGCTGGCAGCCGGGACCGCAGGGTCCCTCCGGCTGCAAATTCAAACCCAAAGGCTTTCTCCGCAGGACAAGCTCTTAAGCAGCAATTGCGATCCAAGGCGTTCAACGGCTGTAACCTCCGTTAAGCCGTATTTCAGCCGCATTAAGAAAACATCCCTAGGATGGGAAGCAAGTGGCATAATGGCATTAGGATGAAAAAATAAGCACCAAGTGCCACCTAAATCCATCCCCAGAGCTGGTATGAAGTCAGGCGGATCCGGGAAACCTTCCCTTCTCCCTGTGTGCCGCTCCTGGCAAGCCTGGACGTGGCTTTCTGCAGATGGGGCATATTTCCCTTCCCTCCTCTTCCCGTGGGACCCCCCGACCCCTCTTCGCCTCCCGGAGCCATCCGAATCACGCTCGCCGTCTCCTCTCCATCATCTTTAGCCCGTCTTTATTTTTTTCAGACACGCTATTTTCCAGCCCAGTGGCCTTGCTCTGTCCCTCGTGTTTTATGGCACTGATGTCTCCATTTCTGGAGGATCCTTCGCAATATTGCGGCTTACTGAGAGAAGAAATGCCCGGCCGGCGAGATGGATGGGCTCGGCGTGGCCGGGGGGCTGCGGGGGACTGGCGAGGGGAGATGGGGAGCTGTGCCAGGCATTACAGGGATGGGTGACGCCGGCCTCCGGGCGCTGGGAGGGACTGGGGACGGTCGAGCCCATCGTCCTCTCTCCAAGCCTCCTGTGAAGGTATCGGCCCCGCTACGGGCGCTGGGAGGGCAGCGAGAGGCATTGCCCTGCCGGGCAAAAGCCATTTTAAATAACAGCAGTGCATCACAGGAAGGGGAAAAGCCCACGGGCTACGGCATTGCTCTGGCTTTAAATTATACCGTAGGAGGATCAAAATAAAAAGAGAGGAAGGCAGCGAGAGAGAGCGGCAGGAAAAAGAATTGCCATTGTTTTACCAAGCAGATGGGAAAGTTCAGGGGATCAGAAAAAGACTATTATTATCTTGACTCGACCAAGAGAAGCCGGCAAAGGAAGAGCCATTTTTTTCCCCTGCAGTGAGGAAGGCTGTGGCACAACCCATTTCAGCAAAGAATCGGAAGGAAACGGTGCCATCCACCAGATGTGCCCGCTGCCCGTGGCACGGCAGCAGATGCGGGCAGCCCCCCGCGGCACCGCCGGCTCCTGGTCCCCGGCGCGAGCCGCCTGCCCCAGCCACCCAGAGCATCGCGTTCAGAACCGTACAATTATTTCTGTTGCAAAAGGCCTTTAAGATCATCGAGCCCAACCGCAAACCTAACGCTGCCGAGTCCACCGTTAAACCGTGTCCCCAAGCCCCGCGTCTACACGTCTTTTAAATACCTCCAGCGTACTGAATTCGCCACAAACCATGCAAGAATACACTAAATACGTGACAACTCGCCCCGCTTGTCCTGCTGGCCACATAACCACGAGCAGAACACATTTTTTTTCCCCAAAATTCATGCGACAAGTCGTTTCTCTGCGTGCGCAGCGGTGCTTACAACTCCGGAGCGATGCGCTGCTGCTGTTCAGCTCCGTACGGGGCAGCCGAGCGGCTCCGGCTCGCGAGCACGTCCCAGCTCCTTGCCCCTGCGCGCGCAGCAGCGTTCCTCAGCCTTGCCGGGCGCAAGGAAATTCTCTTTCTGCTCGTGTTCAGGGGAGGGAAAGGGCACAGCCCTGCAGCCCTCAGCGTCGTTGTCCCAGTATCAAGGTTGCGGGAGGGGGAGTTGAGGAGGTGGAGCGCGGGTCTGCTCCGTCAGAGCATCCTTCGCCCACCTCCCTCCCTGCAGCCAGACTCTTTGCCACCCCCCGACTTTTCTCCCTTTCCCTCCGGCATATTTTGTGCGGCTTCTCGCTCTCCTCCCCGTTTCCCTCTTCCACGTGCTCCTTCCCTCAGTCTTTCGACCTCGCCTTGTCACCTTTCCTTCTCCGCACCCACGTCTCTCCCGTGCCCCCGGGATGAGGAGCGGGGCTGGCAACCTGCCCTGCCTAATCCTGCGGCTACCGACTCCTTGGGCACTTAATATTCACGACAGAGAGAAACATTTCACGGCGAATTGGACGCACATTCAACTGGAAATGGAAATTTTATGACTCTTCTCACTCTGCGCCACAGATTACACCAGCTGAGAAAACATGGAAGCAAATGAACAACCTGTGAACTGTAAAGTATATTAATAATGAAATCACAGCCCGGGAAATGAAGGCTTTATTCTGTTTGTATTCTGCTCCATTAATAGAGAGCGCTCACGCTAGCTCCACCCCATTAGCCGGCAATCTGCGCCGAGGAAGAGCGCGAGGACGGCAGGGGAACGGCGGCGGGGGGCAAAAACCCCCTTCCTGCCGGGGAAAACATCACCAGGGCAGGGGTTTGGCTGAAGGCACTGCTTTGCCCTGCTTCCAGCGACGGACGGTGCGGGGAGGCGAAGGCGGGGGGTGTCTTTGGCCTCGGTACCCTGCCCCGCGCGAGCTCGGCGAGCAGGGCGGACATCGCAAGGGAAGGGAGCAGAACGCCACGCTGGGAAGAAGAGGAGCCTGAACTCGGGGGGGGGAAATCAGCTCCAGCAGCCCCCCAGCTTCGCGGCAGAGCCACGCTTCCTCCCTCTGCTCACTCCCATCGCCCGCCTGCCGGGGTCTGAGCATCTCCAGCACCACTCCGGGCACCCTGCCCACCCCGCATCACGACGACCCATCCCTCCGGGGATGGAGGCACCCCACTTGCGCACCCACGGCCCCGAGGCCGCGCCGGGCTAGCAGGGCTCAGGCAAAGAAATATTTCGGCGCGATTCCCCCACACCCAGCCTTGCCCTTGGCATGTGAGGAAGCCCAGCCCGGCTCTCTCCTCCCCGAACACAACCGCGGCGCCTTACGCAAAGCACATCGCGGGAGCTACAACAAGCTGGAGTCGAGTTTTCTCCAGCTGAAGCGACCCGGTGTTGACAGAATGGGGACGCGTTTCCACAGCTCAGATTTTTATAATAATACCTCGGGGGAGTCGCTGGCAAAGTTTGGCCCCAATATAATTAGTTTGCACAGCTATTAGGGGCTGATAAAAGGTTTTAATTTGTGTGGAGATCCGATCTCAGACACTCCCGTCCCTTGCTCTTCCCCACGCCAGCCGAATGAAAGGCGAGTCCCAGGCAGGGAGCGAGCCGCCGACACTAAGCCACGCGTCTGCCAGGGAAGGAGGGAGAAGAGACGGAAAATCCGGCAAGCTGACACCGGCGGCGCGTGGTGTTTCCTCTACCTCGTCCCGCCATGCCAAAGAAACGAGTAACACACCGCTTTTCTTCTCGCCGTTAGCCGGGGCACCGCTAACGAGGATGCCGGAGCGCGGGATGCGAGGGCGAGGGCGTTATCCCAGGCGATGGGGGCGAACGGAAGCTTCCCCGCCGCCCTAACCCGGTCCAACCACTGCTTCGTGCACGCGGGGCTTACGAGGCTGCCGTGACAACGGGTCAGCTCAGGAGCGAGAAAAATGAATCTCTGATATTCATATTCATACAGCTTTGCACGGGGCTGCGGCGGCAGCACGGATCGGGGCCTTTTGCGGGTCTCGCCCTTGCAGCGCAGGTCGCCAGCCACCGAGGGGATAAGCCAAAGGATAAAATGGGGGGGGGTGTGCAGGCAGAGCTGCCCGCTCTTCCCCCGAGCAGGGCAGCAAGCGGCAGCCCCGCTGCTCCACGCGAGCAACCGGCCCACCCGCTTCCCCCGGCTGCGATAAGGAGCTGAGCACGCTCTGCCTCTGGCAAGGAGGGAAAGCGTGACATTGCAAAGCTCTGCTCAGGGAATATGCTGAAGCAGAGAGGTTTTTCGGGGTTTTTTCCCCTCCTTTTCTTAAGGGAAAGACGTTGCCTCATTTGTAGCTGGTAGGGTTCTTGTTATTTTTGTACCAAGATGCATATTTTAAAGGCGGTTATGCCAAGTATGCAAACAAATCAGCTCAGAGAGTTCATTTCCACCACGCGGGGAATCAAAAATATTACTTTTATATATATACATGCACAAGTACATCATCTCCCGTTGTTTCGAAGAGGCAGGAGGACGCAGGGCATGTCGGTGAAGGGAGCTTCCCACGGCCAAGCGCTCAGCGCAGGGCACGCTAACCACGTCGCGGTGACTCCTTGAGGAAAGCAAACCCTGGAGCCCGCGATGCAGCGCTGCCCGATCCGGGTCCTGCTCCCGTGGGAGCCGACGGGGAAGCTGCTGGCACTCAAGGGGCTAAACGTTCACCCTGCTCCTGGCAGGATCCCATCGCTGCTCGCGGCACGCGTCCACATGCTTTGCAAGCAGCCCTTGGCAACGCCCGCTGCCAGCTTCTCCTTCGCCACCGCCACACACAAAACCATCTCCAAGAGCACTGCCACCTCGTTATTTGCACCCGACGTGGTGCAAGCGGGGCCGAGCCACCGGTGACCCTCTTCCCGGCCGATCCGCCCGGCGATTAAACGGGCATCGGAACCGGCGGCAGATTTACAGGTTAACAATGATTTAGTGGAGTGCACCGCAGCCAAATTAATGCTGGCTGTAATGTAGTTTACCTCATTAAACAATGCACACCAAGATCCTGTCTGTTGTAAAACAATTGGTCTCTGAAGCCTAGTGTTCATCTTCCAGGGTTGCTGGGAGATAATAAATGGGTAATATTCCGGCGATAATGGTAATGGAGTCACGGCTCAGAGCTAATATTATGGCAAAGCAGTAATTATTTCAACAGTAAACAAGGGGACGGTTGAGCTGCCGACAGGATTGGAGCCGGTTGAAACGCTTCAGTTAATTTAGCTGGAGCCCAGGCCCGCAACTGCCTCTTGGAAGGAGGACAAGGGGCTCAGCCACCGAATGAGTCGGCTCAGCCTCCGCAAGACACCCGGCCACCACCAGACCACGGCGAGGTGGGACATCACACATGGCACGGTGGCCAACCCAACCCAACGCCGCGGCTCCGGGCGGGCTCTGCGCTCCGTCACGCAGCCACGGTGGGAGGATGCAGCTCCCTTCCTTCAGACACTGCTTGTGTTGGCTCACGCAAGGGAGAAACACCAGACCCAGGATGAACACAGAAGCAGCCTTACACAATCTGCTGTCTCCAAGAGATATTTCCCTGGTAAAAGGACCAGCAGAGAGCAAGGCTCTCTGGTCTTGAGTTAATGACGTGACTTGAGGCAGGGTTAAAAGGAGTGGCCTCACGGGACGCTAAGCTGATTGCTGCGAGGAACGAGGCAGCACAGAAGCAGGCGGAGATTTTCCCACCCAAGTGGATCCCCCTTGGTGCCTCCCAGATCTGATGTCCAACCTACAAACATGCCCTCCCTCCCGTCCAGAAAGGATCCTGGAGAGACGAAGGACGGCAAGCGGTGTGCTTCATGGACAAACCTCGAGAGGGAAGGATGTATCCCCTTCGCAGGGACAAGCAACTCTTCAAGCTGGATTTTTTTTGCAGTCGCTTCTCCTCTTGGTTTAAGCCCCGCCAAGAGCCAGAGAGAATCAATATATCCAAATATACCGGACTTCTCCCAGAGTCCCTCCGCTGGTTTGCTGCTGATGTATAGACAGATGATCTCATGAGACCTCTGCCACATTAGGCCACTGTGTCTCATCTATCTTAAGTGCATATACGAGCTGTGATTACTGCTGCGCCTGAGCGCCTCACATCTGGAATGTATTTATCCTCCCATCGGTCCTGCGAGACGAGGGACCGCTGTTGTAGCTCTTCCAGGGAGGATGGGGAGGTTAAACGGACCGATCGCCGCGGACACCCGGGCCGTGGCGATGTCGGGACCCTCCGAGCATCTCCCCCGTCTCGTGCCTCTGCCTTGCGAAGCGCCCGCTCCACAAATCACAGCTCGGGTGCCGCTCAGGACTCCGGCTCCGCACGGGAGCTAGCTTTGAGCACCGAGCCTAATCCTGAGATTAATGAGGGATTCCCGCCATAAAGACCTCTTGATCAGACCTCTTACGAGTAAATACACCATCAAGCCAAACCGTAGTGTTTTCCTACCCTGGCAGCCGCTGTCTTAAGCCTTACACCAGGATCCATCATACTACAGCAACAATCAAAGCGCAATTAGACAAACCCACGGCAGAAAAGTCCATCAAGGGTCGTTAAGGATGACGACTCAGATGCGGCCTCCAGCTCAGGACACCCGCAGACCGGTGTCGGCCAGCGAAGGTATCTGCNTGCACACACCTGGTTTTTCCACCCTTTCCTCGTGTCCCTGGCCCNGTCACGGCAGGATAACCACGCTTGCCGTCNGACCACGGAGCCCTCATTATNGTTACTGCTAAGCTTCTCCCGGACAGAGGCTGCCAAGCCCTCGCCCATCGCAGGAGAGCCCTCACCGCAGCTCCTCAGCACGTTTCCCGAGCTCAGCGGGAGGCACGGCGAGTCTCTGCTAGCGAGCGGCTCCGTGTGCTTTGGCATCGCCCTGCACCCGCAGGGATGCCGGGCTTCTTCCTAGCCAAGCAACTCCGGCCTTCGTCTGCCGAGAGATGAAAACCGGCCTGACAACATGGCAATCGCCATGACAACATCAGAGTCACCCCAAAAAATAAATAAAAAGCTCAGTAACTATGGAAACACCGGAGTGACCCAAACCAGACTATTCACTACAAGACCTCTCCGCAGTTTACAGATGGCATCGGCACCGCGAGGCTGGGGGCTGCAACGCATCCGAAGCCTTCAAAACAAACAGACGCTCGGCACCCACGGGTGCAAACACGAATGTGCGTGGGCGCGCGCGACACTGCCTTTCACACCCCGATGTCCGAGTCCCCTGCACAACCTACATCTCCTCTGGAAAGGCGCTGCTGCCTTCATGCTGGATGTGAAATCCTTGACCACGGTTCTCCGCATCCCTCTCTCCCTCTTTGCCCTTCTCCCTGCCGAGGACACCTCTCTTGACTGCCATCCTAACGGTCCTGGCACTGCAGGGGTGCCAAGGTGGGAAGGGACTGCTCCATCGCATGCCAGAGCTTGGCTTCCCAGCATGGTTTCGGTGAGCTGCGTTTTGAAGCCCTGGTGGCAGCCATGCTGTCAGCTGGAGCATCCCAGCCCAGGGCAGAGCCCCAAAACAGTTAAGCCTCCGCTGCCGAGGCAGAGGAAGCTGTCACTACACCAAGTCCCCTCCTTTCTCCACCTCAACCTGTTCAGCTGCGTTAACAGGAGTTGCCGTGAGTTAGTGCAGCACTACTGGGAAAAGAAATACAAAAAGATAGAGAGGGGCGAGACAGAAGACAGGCTGTAGCAGCACATCTTGGTAGAACTGGGTTCACAAAACCCTTCTGCAGAGCCAGCATCCTGCGTGTGCTCTGGGCAGGAGGATGAGGATGGGCACAGGTAGGGCCAGCCACCGAGCGGCGATGGAGGCACTGACAGAGCCAGCACTGGTGCCATTCACTAGCAGCAAACTCTCTTGCTCGGGTTCACTCAGCTCTGGAGTTGTACAGGGAAAACGCTCTCCTCCTCCCGGCTGCGGGGAACTCTTCCAGCCCCCAAACCAAACAGAGCTTCACAGCTCCCATAACGTGGCAACAACTGCAGCCGCAAAAATTCAGCAGAGCCTCCCAGACCACGCTGCTACACGCATAGTGCGCTGAACCAGGAAACGGCTGAAGGGTCAAGGGAGCCGGGAGTGACTGGGGAAGGGTCTCCAGTGAGATCAGTCACCGGGGAGCCGGGCTGCTCTCGGTGTAAATCCTCTGAAGGACCCGACCGCGCGCTCCCCCGGTGAGCAAACACTCTTGTTTGCTCCATTTCCCACCAAGAGCCGCACGGTAGCCTCACAGCTGCCAAGAAAATAATAAAGCCCGTGAAGTGCCTTTGCGCAGAGGAGCACTCGCCGGCGTAAGCATGGGAACCGGCTCTCTCCGCCACCGGTCTGCCCGTGCCTGGTACAGACAGCGCTATCGAAGCCTCTCCCCAGCAACGTCGGCGAGAGCCGCTTACCCATCCGCCGTGTCAACCCTGAAATTACGCTCCAGCTTTCCCTTAACCAATTCTCCCCGGTCCCTTTTGCCGAACCACTGCGAGCGAGACGGGGAAAGACGGCGAGAAGGAACAGGAGGCGGCTCGCTCGAGACCACCCCGGGGGACGAGCGGCGAGGCGGGCCTACGACGGAGAGAGGGGCTGCTAGGAGAAGAGTTACCACCTCGGCATCTGCTACAGCACCTCTGCGCACCTGCCCTGGCTCCTGTTCCCGTCCCCACGCCTCCAACCCTCGTCCCTCCTACGTGCGCTGAATGCGAAACGGAGAAGCAGAGGTCCCCCTCGGTGGCTTGGCAGAGCCAGAAACAGAGGAGCTGCCGGCGGAGACGGGCGGCCACCGAAGTTGTCTCGGGCCACCTCTGGGCTCGGCGCCCTCCGCCCGCAGGAGGCCAGCCTCGAGGAGATCTCTGCGATCGTTTGCTCCCTTGGAGTTTTGAAAGCAGAATGCCTAATCATGGCCAAAATCAGGTAAGAGCTGCCGCTGCAAATTACACGGCGCCACGGGTAATTTCTGATTAGCTCACTCTTCCTCTCCTGGTGCATCCTCAGTTTCCATAGCAGCTAAGTCCTAAGTAAAATGGAAACATCTGGTTCAAGCGCAGGTAAAGATTCCCTGGGGAAAGAAACCTGCTGGATGGCAGCGAAGACGGAAAACAGCGCTGGCGAAAGGCAGAGGCACGGGACGCCGGGAGCTCGGCGAGGAGAGGGTGGACGGCGCGCGGGGGGCACGGCAGTGGGGCAGCGCGAGGGGATGCGGGCAGGAGAGCGGGGCAGCGGGCAAATCAAGATGCGTGTGGAAACCAGGCGGAGAGGAGCTCGAGCGAGACTGAAAGGCATCATCCGGGTAGACGAGGGGAAGAGGAGAAAGAAAAAGAGGCTTCAAGGTGGGAGCGCACGGACTGCCTCAACCCTAAATGCTGCCTGCTGGTGACAGATACAGCGACAGCAACTTCGATGTCACGGATAGATGCTCGGGGCCGGAGAGGAGCGCATGGAGCTGGGCCCTGCGTGTCATCACTCATCCGCACCCAGACCCCGTCAAGGCCACCCTCTTGGAGGCATGACCACCTAAGGCAAACTTGTGCATGGTGGGAATGGCTTTTACAGAGGCTTCATCAAGGGACGGGGCTGAGATGCCAC
>Ga0065711_1007556_pt1 | contig 14642 bp, 7 predicted proteins | sample Hoacrofraction12_FD_59098 | JGI IMG/M metagenome (GOLD analysis project Ga0065711, IMG submission 59098) | Hoatzin crop microbial communities from Cojedes, Venezuela - Epithelial fraction 12 v2 (version 2) | ecosystem: Host-associated > Birds > Digestive system > Esophagus > Crop | place... | reverse complement strand
AAAGAAGCCAAAATTTGACCGATGGCACCAGTCCCTGAGCCACCTGTTAACCAGGTGAGTTTTCCTGCCCCTTTCAGTGCTGTTCCCTGTCACTGATGGGATGGAGGGAAACACCACCTCCGCCGCTGATCCCTCAACCAGTCGCCCCAGTGCCCTGAAGTCCCTTTTGATGGCCTCGGGGCTTCTCTCTGCTATCTCCTCCCTGCCAACCTGCATTACCAAGAGGGGGTAATAATCAGAAGGCTGCACCAGACCAGGGAGTTTCTTCGCAACATCCCTAACCCGGGCCCCAGGGAGGCAGTAGACTTCCCTGTGGGATGGGTCCAGTCGGCAGATCGGGCCCTCTGTTCCCCTCAGAAGGGAATTGCCTATGACAATGACCCTCCTTTTTTTCTTTCTATATAAAACCAATGTGATCTTAGCTTGCAACTTAGCTTGCAACTTAGCTCTCCAGTGATTTAAATGTGTCTGTTCTTACAGGCTGAGACTTGAAGGCAATCTTTTCAAGCCAGTTCTTCTTTTATGTACGTCAGAGAATCTGAGAAACTTTATAGCTTTTGCAAGGTGTGAAGGCTGTTCTAGAGCAAGAGCCACTCCCTTCCTCTCCAACAAAAGGATGGGTTACAGCCAGTCGTGCTTTTTGGATATGTCCGTAGATGTTTGTGCTGGTTACTTACCCCGGTATTCCTGGTGTATTTGTAATGAATTACTATGGTCTCTTCCTTTGTCAATTCAGCTGTATACGTGACTTAGCAGTATTATTTTGTAGATGGTCTCATTTAAATTATGGATGATTGCTATATATTATTGAAGACTTGTCTGTCTTATATTGTTATTGCTGACACAAGTAATAACTGACAATTTGCTTGATAAATGACGTCAGGACAACCAGGTTGTGGCTTGAACTGCATGTGGCGTGCAAACAGTTTGCAACAACTTCAGTGCCAGAATACATAATGTGACCCAAACCAAATCAGCTTGGGAGGCCGCTGGGATTTTTCTGCCCTCCAGGTCTTCACATTTTGTGTAAACTTTTCTTCATGAGGGCTGGGGAGGTACAAATTTCATCCCTACTGGTGCACATATAGCCCCAGCATGACCAGTGCATAGTGCTAGCATGGTTTTCTTGCATAACTGATATTCCTGATGAGGCTGCTATGGGACACAGCAGTGCCTCAGCTCAGTTGCATCCTACAGCGGCAATAGATGTCTCCTCCTGGCTCTCTGAGATACAAAGCATGTGTTTCATGGCCCTCAAACATATATGAATAGTTCTGATGACAGGGTCAAAAAATTCGATTATTTTTTTCGCTAGAGGATTTAGAAACTGAGGAGTAAAGTCTCTGTTACAGTCATAGAATCAGAATCATAGAATGGTTTGGGTTGGAAGAGACCTCAAAGGTCATCTAGTTCTAACTGCACTGCCATGGGCAAAGGCATCTTCCACTAGACCAAGTTGCCCAAAGCCACACCCAACCTGTCCTTGAACACTTCCAGGGAGGGGGCATCTACCACCTCTCCGGGCAACATGTTCCAGCACCTCACCTCCCTCATAGTAAAGAATTTCTTTCTTATATCTAATCTGAATCTATCCCCTCTTAGTTTAAAGCCATTACCCCATGTCCTATTACTGCATGCCCTTGTAAAAAGTCCCTCTCCATCTATACTGTAGTCCCCCTTCAGGTACTGGAAGGCTGCTATGAGGTGACCCTGGAGCCTTCTCTTCTCTAGGCTCTCCCAACCTTTCCTCACAGGAGAGGTGTTCTACCCCTCTGCTCATTTTCATGGCCCTCCCCTGGACCCGCTCCAACAGGTCCACATCTTCTTACGTTGGGAACCCCAGAGCTGGATGCAGGACTCCAGGTGGCGTCTTACCAGAATAGAGTAGAAGGGCAGAATCCCCTCCCTTGACTTGCCGGCCATGTTGCTTTTGATGCAGCCCAGGATACAGTTGATCTTCTGGGCTGTGAGCGCACATTTCCAGGTCATGTTAAACTTCTTGTCTACCAAGACCTCAAAGTCATTCTTCTCAGAGCTGCTCTCAATCCATTCTCTGCCCAGCCTGCATTTGTGCTCGTGATTTCCCTAACCTGTGTGCAGGATTTTGCAACTGGCCTTGTTGAACTTCATGCGGTTTGCACACGCCCACCTCTCACACCTGTGAAGGTCCCTGTGGGTGGCATCCCTTCCCTCCAGTGTGTCGACTGCACCACACATCTTGGTGTCATTGGCAAACTTGTTGAGGGTGCACTCGATCCCACTGTCCATGTAACCAACAAACAGGTTAAATGGCACCGGTCCCAGTACTGACCCCTGAGGAACACCACTTGTCACTGGTTTCCACTTGGACATCAAACCAATGGCCGCAACTGTTTTGAGTATGACCTTCTGGCCAATTCCTTATGCAAGGAGTGGTCCACCCGTCAAATCTATGTCTCTCCAATTTAGAGATAAGGATGTTGTGTGGAACAATGTCAAATACTTTGCACTTCATAATAAGTGAAATAAGCTAAACAAGATAAATAATAAGGGAAATAAGCTAAATGAGGAGAATAATAATATATAATAACATAAGAAGCTAAATAACATAATAAGCTAAATAAGGGGAGAAGCTTCCTTCAGATAACTTGCAAGAGTAGATTATGCTTATGAAGTATTCTGTACATCTTAACATTAGTAAATCTATGAATTAAAAGCTAGTGGTTCTGTACCTTTGCTGTACTTAGTGAAAGCCAATAAATTGAAGCATGCCCTGGGATGGGCATCTGGGGACTAGAATGAAATTTTAGGCTAGTAAATTGTTAAAATGGCCCATTCCACTCCCTAGGTACATGCTTGCAGTGCCAGCATATTTGTACATAAATAAATAATATTTTTAATCAGGGTGAGTTTTTAATCTGATCCCTATGGTTTCCAACCCTGACTACAGATAGACACCAAAGTGTAGGAGAGGGGCTCAAGTCTCTCTTCAACGTTACCTATATCCATTTGAGACTGCTGGATGCCCCTGCAGATCCAGCTGCAGATCCTAAAGCTGTGATTCAGAGTAGTATATAGGGATTACTTTCCTGATGCAGAGACCTGCGCTTATTAGTTTTGCTGGAACTGGTATAGTGTTACAGAGAGACTGGGTACATCAAAATGGAGGGTAATATAAGAGTCACTGGTGATACCAGCAGTTAGCTTACAGTGTAGTGTTAAGGGTGGTACAGGAAGCTGCACCTGTACTGTTTGCAAAGTGAGGGGAAAGGTCTCTTCACTGTTATCTGGAGAGACAACAGGACTGTGGCTTCAGCATTTTGGTCCAAGACAAGAAGTGGTAATTGGGCAATCACAGATGAAGAAGAGCTTGGCTGAAGTTGATGGAAATGACACCTATTAGGGAACAGATGCTCCACCAATCTGGGTTGAATAATGCTTTCAAATGGCTGTTTTTGCATGTGGGTAGTAAGCTTCAAGCCAAAATCAGAACTGATGACATCCAGACCAACCTGACGCTAGTTCTCTTTTCCACTTCCTCTGTTGTTTCTCAAGCTCTGTTTTGGACTTTTGGACTCAAATATATCTCAAAAATACATTTCTCAGTTGTGACTCTCTAGTTTTACTTGGAAAGCTCTGAAAAACTAAATATTTTTACATGGCTTCAATGTACAAAAATAAGTCAGATTGATGTCTTTCAGAATTGAACGTATTCTTGTCCAAATTTTTTTATGGACTTCGGTAATATTTTTGCCAATTTTGTCCTGAGAATTAGATCAATATTCCTTCCTAGTTTTAAAGATAATACTGAGCATGAGGGAAGTGTTAAAGGATAAGCAGAATGGAGGAATAGAAGTGGAAATTATTTTACGTGAGAGAGAAAAAAACCGTAGTAATTATACCCATATAGAAGGAAACAATTTTCATTTCTGAATATAGAAAGGACTAGAATATTAAATTATAGGTTCAGTAAGAAGGATGGTGTTCTGTTTTGGCTGCGGCCGGCAACAGAAGTGCCACTCGGCTGCCCCTCCCCCCACTGGGGTGCAGAGAAGAATGGAAAGAAACAGGCAGAAACTGGTGGGTCGGGATAAGGGCAGTTTAACAGAACAGCAAACAAAGGGAACAGGAACAACAACGGTACAGATAAGGGGAATACACAGAACAAAACAGACCGCACGACCGAGCCTCTCTCTCTCCCGGACTGGACCAGCGCCCGCGCTCCCCAGCCGCGAGGGAGTTCCCGCCACCCAGCTCCCCCCCACCGGAACCCAGCATGAGGACACATGGTATGGAATACCCTGCTCTGTTTGGCCAGGTTGGGGTTGGGTCAGCCCACCCGGCTGTGCCCCTTCCTGGATTCTGGTGAAAATTAACCCTGTCCTGGCCAAACCCAGGACAGATAGTAACTGACTCTGCTAAACTGGGTTACTGGAAATGCACAAACATAAGTTAAAAAAGGGGAATTTTTGTGTGATCTCAATAGTGTACAGAATTTGGAAAGCATTTTATAGAACTGCAGAAATTGGAAGCCAAATGGAAAGTGATTTAAATACCACATTTTACAAGGATATTAGTTGCCTAGACTTCCAGGCAACTCCATTTTTAGACAACATTAACACAGAAGATCTTGTTTAGTTAGACTAATAACAATGCTTATGCACAAAACTATCCAAGTTGAAGGCAACTGGCACTGAAGGAAAAAAAAGTAAGTTGGAAAAACCTTGCTAAAACTAAGCTGATTACAGACTGCCTTATTTAGGCCCCAGTTTTTCTCAAAGAATGATCTTTAAATGGTCTTCTTAATTTTTAATAAATTAAAACAGTTTAATCAACTCTGCTAATACTAAATGAAAGTTGCTTGTAACCAAGTTGGGAGTTCTTATCAAAACTGAAGAAGAAAGGATGAATGGAATAAGAACTGTAGAAACAAAAATGAGTTGAAATAGGATAGGACAAATGATGTAATCTTAAAGGTTTATGAAGTTGATTTCTCTATCAGACAGGAACTTAGCAGCTGAAAATCGCAGATGTGAAGGAAAATTTCCCTTCATTAGCTGCTTAGAGAGTAACCTATGAACAAGCAACACGACAGGCTAAGGAAAGAATAAATACGACCTCAGTAAAGGTGTTTCTGGCAGAAACAAGGAAATTTTACAAAATTTCTACAAAGTTGTCTGAATACTTCAGCTGGCTTATTGTGCACAGTTACCTCTGTTCCTCTGAATCGTGGTCACAGAGGGGCTACCAAGGTGAGCATGGGAGAGATTCTTGGCTTATTTCCCATTGTGAAACAAAGGTTGAGAGAGGACGTGCTTGTTCTGAGCAAACACAGCCAAAGAGGGGCAGAGAAGCATCTGAAAAACAGTCTTGGCACAAGAAGAAATGGGTATAAAGTGACTGCTAGTAAGTTCAGACTGGAAATAAGAGAAGGTTTCTAAGGCTTGGAAGGGTGACGTCCTAGAGGCACGTTCCAATAGAAGAGCCTCAGCCAAGAGTCTGGCTCATTTCAGTGTAGGACTTGTTGCATCTATTATCTCTATTACACAATTTCCTTCAGCAGCAGGGATGAAACTTCATGATGCAGGATGGTGTTGATTAGTATTATCTTTACACTAAGAGTATATGAACCAATCTCATTAGAGTATTATATTAGTCCAATATTTCTTTTAATTTAAATTTTTTTAAGTCTTCCCAGGGAAGTTAATAACATGATCAAATTCTGATATTTGGAAAAAAAAATAACTTTAGCACTTACAGAGCCATCCTCCAAATCTCATTACCATGCTCCAAACCAGATGTTAGATTTCTTCAAAGAAAATATCACACAGATTTATTGAAGAAGGACAAATGTTCACTTTACTTATATGTATTTTCCTTTAGCCTCCTTCTCAGAGACGTCTGAACTGCTCTGGTTCATTTTTTTTTCTTAAAATTTTCAGGTTTCTGATGACGTCTGACATTGAAAATCTTGGCTTTAGGCATTGAAACCTGTTCAAGCTGTAAGTAAATAAAAACAAAGCCTTGGAATGGGTGACATTACGCAGAAGTGGTATTACCAGCTCCTTCCTTCAATGTGCCTCACTACACCTATGGATGTAACTATTTATACAGCATTTTTAGAGACGGGCATTTTGTATCAAAATACTAAGAATCCTTGCAGTGTTCACATAAAGAAAAACACACTAACTACAAGAATGCACATCGTATGACTTATTTGAGAATTGAAAAGTTTTCTTATCATTTTATACACTAAAGCTCTTGAGAAGACTTTACACAGGATGGAGAGTTCATTGGGTGCTAGGTAATTAAAGGGTTTTTCTTTAGGAATAGCTATAGAAAAATAATAAAACAGGTAACTAAGACTTACTTTTAAAGGAACAATTAAAAAACCAAGATGATGAGCATTTTGGCTTGCTCAGATTTTTTTTTTAGATCAATTTATTAATTGGTTATGTTTAGACTGTGTCCAGGAATTTATGAAAATGTTGGTAAATCATGATGTTTTATGAACTTCAGAGTTAATTTGAGACTTCATAAGCAAGCAGAAACCATGCGAGAAAACTCTCTATTTCCCAGAAACTAAACTGGGAAAGTAAACCGGGAAAACTGAAATACAGAATATTTGAGAATATGGAGTATTTGATGCTCTATTACTCAGTATCTTCCTATTCTAAAATGCATTTGTGAAGCAGCAACAATACTATATGCCTCCTGGGCAATCCTAACTATGAATACTGGAACATATGGGGCACATTAATGGTCCAAAGAATGAAAAAGTAGGGCAACTGGATCAGAGCTTTACTTCTAACCAAAACATTTTCAGGGTTCAGATTTTGCACTGAAATTCTTTAGTAAATATCTTAGAAGATATTTTGGACAATGCTCCAATGCTTGTAATGAGCATTATCTATGCTGAACTATTTGATCAACTGTGTTAAAATCAGTTTGACTTCAGAAATCCCCAAAAAACTGCTCTACCTTCTGTTTGGATATGGATACTTATCTGTGTGAACTGATTATTTTCCTGATGCTGTGCTTATTGACCCTACTGGGGGATCTAGAACACAGTATTCCATCTCAAAAAGTTGCTTCCACAGATAATATGGCGTTGTTTTATATATATTTTAAAGAGAACAGCATTAGGTATGTTTTAACTCCAGTGACTGTTTTTTGGCTTGTAGATTGGGAAGTTTTTTGTGCACAGCCTCTCACAGACACACATGCTCAGATTGTGGTCTCATTAATAATAACAATACTACAAAAATCTTCAGTTTTTGAATTGATATGTGCAGCCCATTTTGATGCCATGCAGTAAGCGAAATGGTTATCATATACTCTTGCTCAATATAGAAAAATAAATTAGTAAATCTATTCTTTATGCATCTTTAAATAATTGCAATAAAAAAGGACTTTGTACTATATTTACCCTCTTTGTTATGTATTATTCTTTCAGCTGCAGAAAGTCTTGAGCCGAAAGCAGGTTCTCATCCTGCCAGGCTAGTCGTGGCCAGTCTGTGACTCTCTAGGCATGGGGCTCTTGCTCCAGGACTAGGATTCAGGAAGAAGGTTTGCCTGGTACATGAGGAAGGTAAAACACCATTTCAAAGGAATGCCATCCGGTTGTTGAAAGCAAGGAATCAGGGGTTTCTGAGGCCAGCTACCATTCCAAGGTCCTCAGCTGTGAGCCTAGACCAGCTCCATACGATTTCTGAGGAACTGTGTTTGTTAATAAAAATTGCAAGTCAGTATAAAGGAAATTATGACAAGCTTTGTCTCTTTCCTTATTTAGATTTTCTTTCATTTGGGGTGGTGGGAGGAGGAGATCAGGTAGAAGAGAACTATAATGTTCACTATCTGATGTTTTTAAAATCAAAATCATAAGAAATTTATCTTTTGAAATTTCATTTTATACAAAAAATGTAATATCAGATTTAAATGCTTTTAAATTGTACAGGAAAAAATTAAATTCATTTAATCCCTGCCTATGGTGGGGATTTGGAGCTAAATGATCTATAAGGTCTCTTCCAACCCAAATCTTTCTATGATTCTATAATTCTGAATTTTTGTGTAGATTATTAGTTAATCAAAATGTTTGATTCAAAACAACAGAAGTACAAGTAACAAAACTTTGAAGGTCATCATCAGTGATATGATTTTTTGTAGCTTAGGTAGTGTGTAAGTGTGTATCTAGCCATAAAACACCACTGCTCTGTGCTATCATATTTTATCCTCCCTCTGGTCATTTTGGAATTTATCTAGAGAAGGAATAATTCTTCAATTTCTTTCCTGTTGAGAGAGGGAAGTTAATGTGACAGAGCATGGTGGTGCTACTATGCAAAATTATCATGTATGTGCAAATGAACACAAACTGCATACCTAAAAAATCAGATGCTTTATTTCGGCTTTCTGTATGCTCTGCTTAAGACAGTAGCAATGAGATAATTTGCTATAAAAGGCTTTGAGGTCAAGCCAGGACATCTGTTCACCTTACACCAGGCTAGTTAAAAGGACCGGGTATTTTTCTGAATGGCTTTTACAAACTCGGCAATGAAAGCATATTTCTGGATTGGACAACAGCAAATTAGTCTGAGGATGATCAGCTTGTCTCTAAACTTTAGTTATCTATTTGGCAGCCAAGGACATTTTAATAGCCATCTCCAAGAAAATCTTGAAATAACATAGTCAATTTTTATTAAAATCTGTGAACTACATAGAGGAAAACTGTGAGTATATACAATGAAGCATCACGTTGTTTAACTGGGTTTTGGGGAACACTGCCTAGATTTCAGAGGTACCACAGTGTTTAGACAAACCCTTTTATGTGTATAAGTATATGTGCTCTTAACTAGTGAAGCCAGAAGAAGAACTAAATTAGCTAGGAAGTTAAATAGGGAGTTCCACGGTACTTTGTTCAGTCTGTAACATAAAAATCCTGTTTTTCTTATCATGACTGTGGTTAGGATCTTGGTTATGCGCTTGAAAGACATCCAGGAAGTTATAAGAGAGATCTTGTTTCTGCTGTGATGCTGGTTCAAATGTGGTGATGGTTACATGCTTTTTATGGGTGAAATAGATGCTTTAGCAGCACAGCTGGTGTGACAATAGTAGGATGATTTTGTCACATGAGGTGACCGGCCACTGAGAAGAATCGGCTCACATCCTGATTCACAGCTTTCCTGTGTGATTCTGAATAAATCATTTAATCGGGTATGATCCCCCCACCTGTGCTAGAAGTCAGTAATACCTCTCATCACATTGCGTCTGTCCGTCAGATCCACTGAGAATGTAGAGTCCTGTGTGGGAAGGGAACTGTCATGTCTGGAACCTTCAAATGAAACCCCAATACAGGAGATTGGTAGGAGATTAATCTTCAAGGTATCCATAAGAACCATCTAACAAATTCAGGTGAGCAATCATTATACACAGAGACATTCTACTGAAAATAAAAGGATTGTATACATGTACTTATTTTTATAGGTTAGTTGTCTGTAGTTAAGCAGCTCAGGTGAGTAAGGATTTTTCATATAGATAAGCATCTGCCTCCCAGTCCTTTGTTTACACCCCTACCGCACTAGTACTACAAAGGCAATTTTTCCAACACATGTGAATGCCTCCTGTCCAATGAATCTTAAATGTGGTAATGATGCCCCTTATCTGAAAATGAAAGCTAATAATAAACAGCAGCGAGTATTTCAAGAACGCAGGTTCCACATCACAGCTTTGTTTCAATTAAATGTTCTGGACAAAGCACCAACAATCAAACACAAAAAAACATACAGACTTTACCCTTACCTGTACCAAAAATAACAATTTAAAAGTTAACTAGGAAAAATATTCAGCCTTATTCATTAAAAACAAAATGACTCTTAAGTATTGTTGGAGCATCAATTGCTAACTTTCAGTAAAAATAACTCAAAGCAGTTATTTTATGAAAAGTTAATAATTTCCAAACTTTCATATGTGGCCTATCAAAATATGTGTATAAACATCTTTATTCCAGAAATGATGTTTCTATTTCTCATTATTATATCTGACAAGTTTTGGAAACACAGATCATGCATTCTCTCACATTTAATGTAAAACAATCATTGCTCTCTTTTCCTGTCAGATTATTTTTTTCACTCCTAATAGCTCATGCACTTATGGGCTTTTCTGACAGCTATTTTTGTAGCAGAGCTGCTCTCTCCTCTGACCGCTGACATTTATTAATCAATTGATCGATAAGTCATTTGAACCCCCCTGGGGAATGTTGGGAGAGCCACTGTCCCTCTCAGATTGCAGAACTAAGTGATTGTGTTGTTGTTTGTGTTGTACTGGGGAGTGTTATGGAGCTCTTGTTACAAACGGAGTATGAAATCTAAAGCACACTGGAGGGCTATCAGTCGCCTTCCTACTGATGCAGAAAAGATGGTTTGTTCTTGAGAAACTGCCTCTTCTTGCAAATGCATCTATATGAGCTTAACTTACACATACCATTAGATCAAGAGACCTCAGCGGGTGTGAAACTTGTGTGAAAATCTAGGTACGTGAAAAAGTGTTTTGAAGATGAGTTCCAGAACAATGCTATCTATTTATTCTATTTCTTCCTGTCCAACCTTTATCGTACTTACAAAAGCCCACGAAAGGGCTGCTCAAGGAAAAGTAAATCGGTCTTCTTTTTACTTTGAAATTTTGGCATGAGTTCTTACTGAGTANAAATTGATTTATCTCCACTGAGGCTGCTCACTCGCCTCACAGAGAATATCTGGCATTTATACCTTCTAAAGTATAATGTCTGTTCATTCTCCATTTAAGAAAAAACTCTATTCTCCCTAGAGAGAAGACTTGGTTACTATTTTATTGCAAGAAGTGATGGATGCCAGATAAGCCCATACTGTAAGGAACATAACATAGACAACCGGGATATGTTATATGGTAGAAACATCAACAGAGAGGCAGAAACATTGTAGAATCCTGGTGAAAAATGAAATTCAAGTGCTATTTGGAATGGTGCTGTGCTACTCTTAAGTTTAAAATTATTACTCTCGTTCCTAACCACAAACTGTTAGATCTGCAGCCAGACAGAGCAGCAGGACAGCTCTATCTGGTCTGCTTCTCTTGAAGTCTGGTGCAGATTATTTATGAATGGAGCAAAGGCACATTTAAAAGCCTCCATCTTGTTCCTGGGGCACTTCAAAATTCATGATCTTAGTGGTATTGTGCCAGTAAGTGCCAGTCCTGACTTTGCCACTGTCATAAAGAGCAGAACACTTTAAATATGGCAGTGGCTGGAATATTGACAGATCCAGAGAAGACTCTGATCTTGCACTTGATGACAACTTCTTGCTGCTTTTAATGGGAATAGAGATGGAACTGCAGGAAATTTAAGAAAATATTATTTCTCTGTCTGACCTACAGATGAAGTTGAAGCGTGGAGAAAAGGTGCTCAGATTAGAAGACTGGACAGTGTGAATACTCACATGTTCTTGGTTGGCTGATCTCTAGGCAAGTCTCTCACATCTGTAAATAACACGTGCCGCTTCTAGTGACTGAGGAATTATGTGTCCTGGTGCAGTACAAATGGAATCTCTAAAACAAGGAGGATGTGAATGCTGGAAAAAATATAGTTGGAGGGAAAAAATACTACTAGGCACTCCTTAGGAGATGTCTCTGCAGTTTCCAAATAACAAAGACTGTCTCAGGTAACACCACAAAAACTTAAGACTATACAGTCCCTCTGAGTGGTAGAGGTCTCTAGAAGCTGAGATATTAACTACGGGAGGAATTTCTTCTCCTCCCATTAGTAAGATCTCACACAGAAAGGTTGTATATCAGGAACATTAGAGTTTTCCACCAGGAGTTAAAAAATAGGAAGATCAGGGTGAAGGTTTCTTAACGGCCAGAGTCTCTGGCTGTGAAACCTCCTTCCTGGAACGGTGTGACTACAGACCTCAGTATGTCAGTCAAATGTAAAATCCATCTGTACTGCCTGACTTCCACTTAATTAAAAAATAAAGAAGAAACAAAAGGCTGGTCAGGGGTCATCTCAGTCACGTAAAAACTTCAGTTATTGTTGTTGGAGCTATTTGAATGCTTTAAACACAAATTATATGCAGGTCTATGAGGGCTGAGACTCAGACTGTTGCTTTGCTTCCGCTTGTTTCTGTGTGCCAATTGACAGTTGCTTCTTTCCAATAAAGCACAGGCAGCTGAGATGTCTGGCAATCGCATCAGGACAAGCTTAGCCTGGAGAAAGATATTTTAGGGATTGCACTGCCTCTGTTTAGACTTGTCTTGTCAAAAAATCCCACAAACGAACCCTTAAAAAATCAGATTGCAAGGATGTCTAGTGATCCTTCAGTTACGGGAAGTACTGCTTCCACCTGAAATAAAATAATCTTGGCCAGAAGGAGAGATAATAAAAAACATTAGGAAACCTGATGTCTGGACCTCCGACAGAAATCACGTTAGTGTCCTCTGTTGACCTTTGCAAATACATGTGTGCAAATTGACTGTATGTATTCTTTAAAATCAATAGTACTAGCTGATAATACAGAAATGTGAGACTAATGGATAAAGAATTAAAATGCCAAACCAAAGGGTTAAAATTCATATTAATATGGACAGCTAAGGCCAAGTCATTCTGCAGAAATGAGGGCAGCGGGTCACTTTGACAGTTTGTCCATAGTTAATGGAAGTTTATTGACCCAGCTGTGTGAAACCACAGTGAATATTGCATATCACTTTGTCATATGGAAAAGCCATGTTTATGGATTTCTGTTTCACCAGCGAGAGTGAAAAATTTTTTTGAATCCACTCTTTTTTATTTTTTCAGATCAATGTGGTCTCTTCATAAACTCCTACTGCAAGCATCCCAGCACATCTTCTGGTCTTAGCAATTTGGAGGATTTTCTCATTTTAAAGAGGCCCACATCACAAGAATGCCTCCGTAGGACCTCACATAAATCAGCCCAGCAAGGACTTGAGTCTGTGCAATACAAAACGTAGCTCCAAACACTCTCCAGGGGAACCTTCTATTGCTGCCATCCCACCCCACCAAGATATTATTTGGCTGCATTTGGTGCTGTTGTACACTGCAGTCTGTTATTTTTCATGCATTAGCAGGAGGTTTGTTTATCACTTTTGTGCTTGGTGATAAAAAAAAGACTGATGGTTTACCTCTGCTGGTGAAATTTCATTGTAAAAGATAAGCAGGAATGGGTGATATATAGTGATTTTATATTAATATCACAAAAAGTTTCCATAGTTAGGAAATGATGCTCCCAGTTTCACATAGTGCACAAATGTAGTGTAAGAGAAAAATCCTTTGAAAAAATGGTAAAAAATGGTAACAATAATAATTAAATAACAGACAGGAATGTTTTCAACTTTCGTATAATTTAGATCAAGATTAGTCTATCTTCGTTATTTTTACAGAATCAGTCTGAAGTGTAGGAACTTATATTTTAGCTCTAGCAGCTTGTGTACAGATTCATTGAAAATGGTTGGAAATCTGGAATTTCTGATGAGATTTTCTTTTAAAATCTTCAGCTTTTAAACCATCCAAACTAAGAAAATTTAAATAGCCGTAATAACCTATTAAACATCAACAGAACAAATGAAGTCACTAAAATGTTCCATTTAAACATTACAACCTATGAACTTAGTTTTAATTATTTAAAAACACATATTTTAAGTATGTTATTAATTTTGATATATTGTAATAGTGAAAGACAATTACGTGCTTCCACTTTTCCCCACTGAAAATTACACTATATTCCTGAAAATAATGTTAAATTTAAACACTTCTTTTTGATAAGGACTCTTCTGCTGAACATTTTTGCCTCTTTACTTGGAAGCATTTATAAAATATTCTGAATTCCCAATATTGGTCTGCAAAGGCTAAATATGTCTGAGGTTGCATGAAACAGAAGCAGTTTTTAATTTAGGAGAATTAGCCTCAGTAAGGCAAGGCTCTGCTCACTTCAACAGCTGCAAACACTGGCATACACTGAGGTAAACATGTTTAAATTACATAATTTCCAGACCAATGATTTCTTGCAACTAACTCCAGGGCAGTTCCCTTGAAAGAAAAACTCAAGGACAGATTTGTGATGCAACATTATTATATCTATTAAAATGTGCCAGAAACGTTCTGCTCTGGTTCTGTATTAAACATATTATTCTCATATGTGGTTCGTGCAAGTCTTCTGCTCCCTCCAACAGGAGTGAATGACAGCAGGCACTAATAGCTTGCATTAACGATAAATGCATTTTCTTTGATTTTCACATTTGTTTGTTTGTGGGTTTTTCCTACCAGAAATTATCTGATGCTTTTTGGGTGGTTTACTTCTGTTTCATTTTCTGGACTGACACTGAACAAAACCAGTGAGCCAGTGCAGAAGCCATCAATCTGCAGTATTGGCAAGTGCATGAAGTGGCAAAGAAAGTCGAAGATTTTTGGCAACTTAAGCATAAAGTCAAATCCCGACATTTCTCCCTATGTTTAAAAAGATGTGTTGATATGGATGCATGGTCTCCTTGCTTCCTTCCCAATTTATGTCTCTTCAAAATGGAAGAAGCATCTGATTAACAAAAGAGGATTATCTCAGGGCCAGCTTCTGGCAGCCTCACTTCTCTCGGAGGGTGTCTTCTTTTTTGATTGAAGAGGAAGCAATATC
>Ga0065711_1043578_pt1 | contig 14643 bp, 9 predicted proteins | sample Hoacrofraction12_FD_59098 | JGI IMG/M metagenome (GOLD analysis project Ga0065711, IMG submission 59098) | Hoatzin crop microbial communities from Cojedes, Venezuela - Epithelial fraction 12 v2 (version 2) | ecosystem: Host-associated > Birds > Digestive system > Esophagus > Crop | place... | reverse complement strand
ATGGAGAACGATGGCTAAAATATAAATATGGGGAGGCTTGGCAGATTGACTACATCACACTGCCACAAACCCGCCAAGGCAAGCGCTATGTGTTCACAATGGTGGAGGGCACCACCGGATGGCTGGAAACTTACCCTGTGCCCCATGCCACTGCCCAGAACACCATCCTGGGCCTGGACAAACAAGTCCTGTGGCTATATGACACTCCTGAAAGAACTGAGTCGGACAACGGGACTCACTTTCATACCAACCTCATAGACACTTGGGACACATAAATGGTATTGAATGGGTGTATTACATCCCCTACCATGCACCAGCCTCTGGAAAGACAGAGTAGTACAATGGCTGCTAAAACCCACTTTGAGAGCAATGGGGGTGGGACTTTCAAAAACTGAGACACTCATTTAGCAAAAGCCACCTGGTTGGTTAACACCAGGGGATCCACCAACCGGGCTGGTCCTGCCCAGTCAAAACTTCAGCGCCCCATAGAAGAGGTTAAAGTCCCCATAGTGCACATGCAGAACATGTTAGGGAAGACATTTTGGGTTAGTCCTGCCTCGTGCAAAGGCAAGCCCATCCGCGGGATTGCTTTTGCTCAAGGACCTGGGTGTACCTGGTGGGTAATGCGGAAGGATGGGGAGGTCCGATGTGTACCTCATGGGGATTTGATTTTTGGGCGAGAATAGTCCATAAATAAATTGTATAAAGTTAATTGTTAAATAACCCTGTCACTGTCTGTTATTACTATTATAATTGTTATATGTTATACCAGTAGTATCATAGTAAGAATCATCCAGATTAAAGAAGGATAGGCTTCTTTTTGATGAAACCTTGTAGAGCACAGCGATGATGGGACTGGACCTGTTTTTCAAAAACTGGCATCCAGCAACTTCATCGAGATCAACATCTACTGCAGACTGTGGGCACGGGCCGCAACAGATACATCAGCCGTGAGCTCTGGATGCAGCAAGTGACCGCCCATCACCACACATCACCTCTCCTGCCATGGAAGACCATTACGACAGATGGAGCCCAAAGTCATGGATTGAATGAACTCAACGGACACTTTAGAGTGGTGATCTATAGACTAAGGGAATGATATCTGGAGACAGGAGAAGTGGTGGTGATCAACTGGACAATGGGGGACCTGGGCATGCCATAGATGGTATGGAATAAGGGATGGATAATGTCCTGGGTTTGACCAGTACAGGATTATTTTTCACCGGACTCCAGGAAGGGGCACAGCCGGGTGGGCTGACCCCACCTGGCTAAACAGAGAAGGGTATTCTATACCATGAGCCGTGATGCTGGGTTCTGGTAGGAGGAAGCTGGGTGGCGGGAACTCACTCGCTGCTTGGGAACGCGGGTGACGGTCTGGTCTGGGAGAATGGCTCTGTGGGTCGTGAGGTTTGTGTTGTGTTTTCTCCTTATCTGTATCGTTGTTTTTCCTGTTCCCTTTGTTTGCTGTTCTGTTAAACTGCCCTTATCTCGACCCACCAGTTTCTGCCTGTTTCTTTCCGTTCTCCTTCGCACCTCGGCAGGGGGAGGGGTGGCCGCGTGGCGCTTTTGTTGCTGGGTGCAGACAAACCATAACATTTACAAACATCTACACACCACATTTGGATGGCTGATTCCTTAATAATTATGTATTTAGACACATTGTCAAGTTAGCTTGGCTTATTTTATGAGCAGAGTTACAGTAAATCACTATTTGCACCACCTCATCCAGCAGCAAACAGAAGGTTTATACATTAACATAGATCTGAGGGAAGATGGTTTAAACTAATGTTTTTTATCTCGTTAGCAATGTGTTCACTTCACCAATAGTCAGTTAGTGCAGAACTATATCATAGCAAATTAAACCTCAATAACAAAGCTTAGGTAGAATATACATGTTTGTTTAAACAGTAGTTCAGAGCAGGAGATGTAAATGGTCATTTTGAGATCTCTAGGAGTCAACAATTATCAAGTGGAAATTATTTTAAATTAATTTTTAATAAACTCATTTTATTTTGGTGTGTCTCCGTTTCTTCTTTTTGTGGGGACTTGGCAAACCAGGAAGTTTATTCTTAGAGATTCAGCTGTCTTTTTTGCTCTGTTTCAATCAAAAGCCAAATATGAAAAGATGTTTATTTTAAGGTTTTGGTCTGAAAACCTTTGATGTTTTATTTTGTGTGCATGGACAAACCCAGAGGATTCTGGCTTCTCCACAGGACAATATTTACATAATGGTGGAAGAGAAGTTATTTTTGTTGTATATCTGACTTTCATGAAACATACCAGAAATCTCAAGTGTAAACTTCTTAAAAGACTACTAGTCCACCACTCGCAAACAGTGGATGAATATAAAATAAATAATGTATAATTTTCTAAACAGATGTCTGGATTTTCATCTGTAGTGCTGAAGTAGGAGTAACCAGGAGAAAATATTTCGGACCTTGTTTCATGCACAAACTCCTTAAGTGATGTTGAGCAAGACTGAATCATGATATAAAGCCAACTGAATTCAATGGAAGCTCCAGGTTGAATTAGGTAGCCAGATATTTTTATCATGGCTGAACAAAGAAAATTGTACCAAAAAATGGGGACTTTAGGGGGTAGAAATTTGAGCAGAGACTCAGCTGAGTTCTCCAGTTTGACAAGCTCTAAGCACTAAATCTTTAAAACACTTTCCCACCTAATCTGCTGTGAATGTTCTACTTAGAGTATAATTTTAAATCCCTACTGAGAAAACAAACCAAAGGCTATGTAACACAACTATTAGGACTCAGGAATAATGGAGACTCAGGACAAAATTATTCTGTGTAGTTTAACAAAACAGAAATCTACATCTCAGGATCCCACACACCAGGATATTATCTAATAAGGACCTGGAATCTAGCAGTGCATTGTGGAAGGCATATACAGTTGTATTACAAGATTTTGTTTCAGAATGGGTACAAATGGTGACAAGTGGGGAGAAAACTGGGAATCTTCACAAGTTTGCATGCAGAGTTGTTCACATATGATATAATTCTGCTCATACCTCGAGATATAGCCTTGGTCATCAATTTCATGAATTCCTGAGAAATTTAAGCACTTCTGAGAAGCAGTTCTGAGAGTCTGTATTGTATATGTAGTAATTATTTGCAGCAACCAGATACAGAAGAATATTGTAGATATAGTCTCTAATCTCTCTGTCACATTCTTTGCTCAGTGAGTTTAGTCTCAGTTTGTGGATACTCTACTGCAAGGAATATTTTTTGGGGGTCTGTATTTGTATGGAGTTTACAACAGGGCAGACATGGTCCAAAGCATACCTTCCAGGGACTGTTACACAAACAGATAAAGAATAATAACAATTAAAAAAATGTCTACTAACATGTTAAATTATGGTGAGCCACCTGCAGGTAACTGATAATCACATTATAGAAATTTGTGAACAACTGTAATACTTTGACCCCCTTTATCATTCAGTGAAAGAACTAGGTCCTAAATACAGCCTCACTTCATCGTGTATATTGTAATAGCAATCTGAAATAGGATGTATTAAGCTGAGCAGGACATCTCTGATAGCTGAGAACAAGTAACACCGGTATATGCAGATTTTGGCTGCTTTCTTCCACTATTTTGTCAAGGTAGCTTGTAGAATATCTGTGAAATACAGAAAAAAGAAAAAAAAAAAAGAAAAGGAAAAAAAAGGAAAAAGAATTCTCAGAGAATTGTTGAAATATTTGCATTTCTTATCTCATGTTAATAACAAATGCCACCAACAACAATAAATATATACGCACATATGTACTTAATGAAAAACCACTCTGCGAGGTGAAGACAGTGGACTATTTTATTTATTTGTTTTGTTTCTGATCACTTAAAGACTATTAATGTTGACTCTGACATTTTAAGATCACAAATTACTTTCTAGTAAGCAACAGTCTTGCTTTTTATATTTACAGTTGAAAAATAAAAACCAAAAATACTTACTCCTGTTTCCCTTTTTAATGGTTAATTAGGTCACTAATCAAAAGCAATTCTTAAGAGGAAAATGAAATGTTGACATTTTGCAATTATTTGCTACTGTGAATAATACATAAACACACTACTTATGGTTAAAGTGGCTTTCAAACCCTTTTTCTGCCATTAGGGCATGAACTCACTGTGGAATCAGTGTATTTTACTTGATATATTGCCACATTATCTACTTCAGTGCTTCCATTTAGTTTGGGTCACTTACATTTCATTATACTGTACCTTGGCTGAGTGCAATAAAAAAAAAGTTTATTGCAACTGCAAGCTCCTAATTAAACATCAGCTGTAAACTGAGCTACCCATTACGGATTATATATATAAAAAGATTATATTCTTGGGAATCACTCTATCATGCAACATGATTAATAGATATGTGTCCTTGTAAGTAGGAGTTGATGTGCTATATACATAATGGATATGATTAGCTTTTTATTGAGACCAAAGACATCAAAGATAAAGGGATACATAGATTTCTTAGTCAGAAATCTTGTTAAATATAACATAAGCATGTATATCTATACACAGATAACACATGCAGGAACATGTCTGGTGTATTATAGTGTTCTTAGCTACCATCACTGTAGTTACAGACAGATTTGAACTTGCAAATACATATTCCGGGTAAAATTAACCTCATATCGGGGAGAAAAAAGAAGTTTTTTAAGTTAGTTAAAAATCTCTGTTTTCTACAAAGAGGAGAAAACTAGGCTTCAGACCTTTGTTCTTCAGAAAACATTGCAAGCGGATTTCATACCTTGAAGAAGAAGCTTCAGACATATCTCACAAAGGACACATTTGAAGTTCAACTGGTATTTCACAGAGAAATGCCTGTTTTTAAATGGACCACTGAAAAAGCAACTTGAACTTAATTTACGCAGTGCAAATGTTAGTTTTCTTGTTTTGCAGTTGAAGGAAATCTAGTCGGTGTAGAGAGGAAATTAAAAAAGTTTTGACCAATGGAGTTGCTTGCCCTAACACTGCAATTTTGTATATCAAGGAATTAATGGCAAAAATGTTTAATTTCCACCTTCCTTCCACCCTTCTTCCTGCTTGTGCACCGCTGTCAATTATGGCAGTGTAAACTGTTTGTGGGATTATGCGGAGAATCATTTTCAGCAATTTATGTGATTTCAGAAATTCTTTTTTTTTTGGTACTTCAGTTTTTACAAGGTTTTTTATTTAGATTTCTCTAATCTGCAAATATTTTATTATGTAATGGACCATAGATCAATTACAGAGCTATATACTGAGGAAAGAGTGATGAGCAAATCCAGACTGAGATCCATGAATCTTTCTATTTAATTTTAGTTCTAGTCGGTGAGGCCGAGTGTTGCTGTCCATGGACCCATACATCTGCAATGCAAAGAGAAAATTCTCTTTGAAGACCTTTGAAATCTCAGGTGGGAAAGTACACACCTAACTTAAAAATTCAAATTAGGTGTCTAAAGTTGGCATGGATTAATCTGGACCAGCATATGAGAAGCTACAAAAAATCTGTTGCCCACATACAATTGCAGAAATTTGTAATTTGAAGATGTGACAATAGGATTTGTGTTGCACAAATTGTCCTAAATTGTGTTACCTATATCAGGGCTCAGACTAACACAAAAAAATTTTAAATATTTAACCTCTGAAAATCAGATTTTCAGATGCGTTCATTATAAGAAAAATCAGATATAAGGAATAACCATTAGTAAAGATTCTTGTCCTGAAAGTTTGACATTATATAACTTCTGTTAATGCATTTTTCACAAAACTCCGGTGTCTGAACCCAAGCTAGGGTCTCTTCAGAGTCCTGTGCTGTCCTATTTAGGTGGACTATTTTCCTTCCTTTCTTTCTTCCCCTAGTCTTGGATAAGAGAGAAAAAGATGTAAAAAAACATCCCTTTCTCTTTGTGTTTGGAAACATAGTCAGCCTTGCAAAAAATAATGCAAACAGGCCTAAACTGAAGAAAGAGTAGATCAGTTATTTTTTACATGTCCACCACCTTTTTACATCACCTCAGTTACATCACCTTTCCACAGAACCCAGAGACCGTTGGTATAATTTCCACACTTCACAGTTTCAGTTGGCGTAAATCAGAGGAAAATACTGCAGTTTCTCCAGCTGAGCATCCGGCTCTGTTCTTCTTCAGGAGTGGAATTTTTAAAAGAAAAATGAGGGTTAAAAAGAGATGTTGCTTCCATTAAAAACTGTCTCAAACTAAAAGCAAGCTGTCATATTTTAAAACAAACAAACAAAAAAACCCAAACGTGGGTTTGCAGTCTCTCTCACAAAAATGCTCCAACAAAGACAACAGCTTGACAATGGCAGCTGCTGCATAGAGTAAAAATTAGAAGATAATATCATTTTTAATGATTTTTTAAAATGAAAAATTAAATCAAAATAAACGAGATGTCCTAGGTATTCTTTTTTTTGAAGAATCTGTCTCTCTGTCGTATTATTTATAAATGGTAATGCAGACAGACAACATGAACATATGCTGGGAAGAGTCTGAAATCAGACAAAGCAATAATGGAAGAGTGATTATTTTTTAAAGTTTGATACAAAGGCTATGCTTTTTGCATTCTTGTATGAAACTTTAAAAAATCAGATACATATCTATCCATATATATAGACATGTACATACACTCAAAAAGAACAGTCATACATTTATAACCACACATAATTTTATGTTTATAAATTAATATCTATACAAATCAATACACTTATGCAAATATCATATTTATAAACAAGTATATGTAGGTGTAAAATTTGCGGACGGACACTCTCAGCTGTTTTTAGAAAAACAGAAATCTGCAAAATAAAATGTCATATACCAAGAAAAAATGGGATTCAATTTTTAGACATTATTCTCCTCTTTTTAGTATTTTTCTTTTCCTTCAGTAACTCATAAGAACAATTTAGATCACTTAGTTGCCATCATACTGTCCTAAAGCCTTGTGTTTCTATCTGTCCTGCTGGAAGTACAGAAAGGTCATTTTTATAACAACTCAGTGCTAGTCAGTGCAATTTCTGCACTTAAGCGTAGAAAATATCCTTCAAGGAAAAAAGACTTTTTCTTAAATCTGATCTTTTTTCTCAACATTTCCAGTGACTTAAAGGTTGCCCGAATGTTATTTATTTAAGTGAGACAGGTAAAGATTTTAAAACCTCCATTATTATCCTGCTCAGTTGACACAGAACAATTCTGTTTGGATATAGGTAGTAAATGACTGTATTAAAGAGCTAATTTCTCATTTTTTAAAGCATTTTTTTTAAATCAAAAGTTTTCTATTATATACTATTCATAATTTTGTTACTTTAATTAATTTATTTTCCAAAAATTAAAATAAGCTCTATAAGAGTCAATGGAGTTAAATTCTCTTAATTTCAAACCAACCACATTCTTTTTGTGTATCATGTGAATATGTGGGGTTTTGCCCTAAAATTTCGTATATTAAATAAAACATGAATAATATTTTATTTATTATTCATTTTTAAGCATAAATGTACTTCAAAAGAAAAGTTATCAAAACTGCTTTGAAACATTGGAGAAGTTATTGTCAGAGAAGCTCATTGCCTAAAAGCCCAGTAAGAATTAGTTGTAAAAGAAGGCTGATTTTGTGCGTTCAAAAGATTAATTCAATAAAAGTACAACTGGGCCTCTTGTCTGTTAGTTGTCCCAGCTCACTCTTCGTCATGCAGGGGAAATCGCTACGTACTTCTATTGCAGTTTCGTCTAGTCATAGTGTCATGTACAACTCCAGTCATAAACACCTGAAGTCTTGATCTCTTCTCGATGTACTAGAAACAGGTTTTGGTTTACGTTGGGTTTTGTTTGTTTGTTTGGGGGGGGGCAGGTTTTTGTTTTGTTTATTTCAGGAAGACTACCTCGTCAAAAATGCAGGATGACGACCTGTAAAGGTATGTTCTACTTATTACTACAGCAGTGCTTTATCAGTAAGGGACATCACATCAGCAGCACAGTGTAGCAAAAGTCAAAATAGTTCCCTCCTATTCTCAAACTCATTCTTTAAATCACTGGAAACTGTTAATTTTTACTCAAAATGTGTTTCATGTTTGCATTTTTACCTTTCCAATTGTGAAGAACATCAGCACAAATCGTTTCAGTGGGGCAGTATCTCTTATGGTGTCTAAGCAGAGTGTGTTGGCCTTACTGCAATATATATAATTATTGCTAGGAAAATCTGCAGTCTAGGCACAGAGGATTAGAGACGCAAACTGTGTGCCTGCTTGTGGGTTGTTTTCCTTACGCTGTTTCCTCATCAGTGGTTTCAGAGTCCTAGTAAAGACTCTGCTCAAGGGGTTTCTTATGAGATAGGTGGGCTTTCTGCCTAGATCCCAGTTTTCAACTGGGCGAGTAAGGAGACACTGACTCAAAGTCAGTGGTTCAGGGATACCTGTGCACTGAATTTTCTTGTCTCAGGGGAATATTGCAAACTCACAGGCAAATGTTACCTGTGCAGACAGCAGGGTACTGTGCACAACACCATGGATAGAGCGAGAAGCTGGTAGCCATAGCGGATGCAGAGCATTTTGAGACACTTCTGTAGAAGCCCTTCATTAAGGGATATGAGACAGTCTGAGACATGCCAGTGAAGAAATGACCTTTTCTGCCCATGTTATAACTTCTGTAGTCACACAGCTGTCAATCCAGTACCACCCAACCACCATTAAATGTACTGTCTCGCTCTGCTCCTTTTCTTTCTTTTTTGTTTTCAAGAGACAACTGAAAGATTGAACAGTATGAAAAAGACACAATTGCACCTAGGCAAAATTCTCCCAGATAAAGGCCAAAATAAAAGAAAAGACAGAGAGGCAGGGAAATGTTTTCATACAGAGTGACCTTTGCTGGGAGTAGAGGGGAGAGGGGAGCTGGGATTGTTCAGAGACTTCAATCTCAGCATTGCTAGGTGGGTTTTAACTCTTCTTTTTCCCTTCACCTTTACCCTCTTTTCTCCCAGTAACACCAGGGAGCCTCTTCCTGTCTGGGGTTCTTCTCATTGCCCTTTTCCTTGACTTTGTCTTGTCACTCCGACCATAGTCTTGTTCTGCCAGATATGTTTCATTTTCTGCATGACTTCTTCTGGATGGGCATTTCAAGCTGTGATTTCTAAGCTTGATCTCACACTGTAGATCCTGTTATCTCAGTAAAAAGCTTTAAAGTTCAAAGTGAGTTGGATGAACAATACTTTAAAAGCAGTGTAAAGTCTAAGCATTCTCTGGGTGGGAGCAATTCAGAAAAAAAAAATCAGATCTTGCACACTTTTATATGGATAAAGAACAATTAAAAATCAAGATGCAATTTTTGGGAAAAAAATGTTATAAAAAGTTATTAAGAGGTCTGAAGAAGTGCATGTTGTTATGGTTCTGTACCGACAACAGTGCTGCTGTGGGGTTCCTGCCACTCATAGCCCCAAGGCTTCTCTTACTAGCCAAGTTTATTTCAAAGCTGTTGAACTCCGTAACAGTCCTCCAGACTTTAGGCCAAATTACTTAAGCAGAAAACACAGGGATTAACTAGTACATTATCAGCAGCTGCTCGAAGCAATTGGGTAACAACACAGGCACAAGAACTAGTACGAGAAACAAGACGGTGTTACCTTATTTTCCACTGATGTCTGTTGCACTCTCCTTCACCTGGACCCTCTGGTGCAGCTGCGTACCCTGCCCTGTGGCATGGTGGTTTTTGAGAGTCCATTCGGGAAGAGTGCACATGCAAGATCTGTGCTTGTTTGTTGTGATAGATGGTGTTGTCATTCAAAATTTTCTGGCAATATACCCAATCAGGACCCAAACCCCTATATCCAGAAGCACAGGCTTTCCACTGGTATTTAAATGGGCATCTTTATCAACCTGATCAGTGGGTTTGATAACTGTGGAAAGAGAGCTGAGCTTTCCTTTGCTACAATATGATTTCTCTAAACACATACTGGGAGTATGGTAAGATAGCTGGTGGAAAAATCTCTGAATTTTAGTAAAACTGGAGTAGGGGGCAATTTATCCTATCTAACATGATCCATCTAAAGGTTATGAGAATATTCTCATAAACAAGAGGAGATGTGACAGAATTTTTCGAAGGTTATTTTAGGCAGCTCTGCTCCAAATAATTCAGTGGTAGTATCGTATATCCCACTAAACCACACATAAACTAAGCTGGTTGTAAATTCTTTACACAAAAAATTGAATTCTTAGACAGAAGAAAGTTTATACAGTAAAAATTGCAGAAGTTAAGATCTAGTTGTGCAATACACAATGTAGGTTGTAAAAATTTTGTGATGTCCCTATGTCCTGTGAATAAGATATGTCAATAATCACTGGTCAAGAGGACTTGGATGGCAACTGGATATTCTAAAAATACTTATTATAAAAGTAGAGGGTTTGATTATTATTTATTTGTATGTTTGTTTCTTTGTTTATCTATGTTTTAAATATAGAGGCATAAAGCAGAAGTAGCTCTGTTGAAGAGTTCAGAACATAACGGTGCATGGCCAGGATTATGATTGCTAGGGATAACAGGCTCTGTGAAGCCCATGGTAGATCCTCCTTCCCAGGCTCCAGATGCTGTCCCTGTCCATGACGTTGCAGTGAGGCAGTCTGTCAAGCAGCTGTACAGTCCTCCCCTTATCAGCCTTACTTTCTTTTCATTTTTCTTTTTTCTTTTTTTCTTTCTTCTTTCTTTTATCTTTTTTTATTTTTCTAACAGGAATCAAAGATATATAAGGCAATGTTAAACTTTCCCCTCTTATCCTAGGAAAGACGCAGGGAAAGAGCAAGGGAAGACAAGGCTGTTTATTAGAGTAACAATTCTAAACTGCATTATACCTTTTTTCACTAGAGATACATGCAGTGCATGGCATGACATTGCATTGCATTGCATCACATTGCATTGCAGACTTGGTCCTGTGATTATGCTGCCTAGGAAAAGGCTGGATTGAGAAAAGTCTCATGTTTAGAGCCTTGTATCACAGTTTCTTTTGCTATGGAAAAAAATTGTTGATGGCAGACAGTATGGGTGAAGTTGCTTATCCTGGCTGGACTCCATGTGTCTACAAAAGCTGCTCTATCACTTCCCCTCCTCAGCTGGAAAGGGAAGAAAACAGAATGCCGAAAGGCTCGTGAGTTGAGACAAGGACAAGGAGAGATCACTCACCAATTACCATCATGCGCAAAACAGATTCAACTGGGAGAAATCAGTTTAATTTATCACCAATCAAATCAGAGTAGGATAATGAGAAACAAACCAAAATCTTAAAAGAACTTCCCTTCACCGTTCCCTTCTTCCCAGGCTCAACTTCAATCCCATACTCTCTGCCTCCTCCCCTCAAGTGGCGCAGGGGGATGGGGAATGGGGGTTGTGGTCAGTTCATCACATGGTGTCTCTGCTGCTCCCTCCTTCTCACACTCTTCCCCTGCTCCAGCCTGGGGTCTGTCCCACGGGAGACAGTTTTTCACAAACTTCTCCAGCATGAGTTCTTCCCATGGGCTGCAGTTGTCCACAAACTGCCCCAGTGTGGGTCCTTTTCACAGGGTGCATTGTTTCAGGAACAGACTGCTCCAGCGTGGATCACTCGTGGGGTCACAAGTCCTGCAGCAAACCTGCTCCAGCATGGGCTCCTCTCTCCACAAGTCCGCAGGTCCTGGCAGGAGCCTGCTCAAGCACGGGCTCTCTATGGAGTGACAGCCTCCTTTGGGCATCCACCTGCTCCAGCATGGGGTCCTTCATGAGCTGCAGGCAGATATCTGCTCCACTGTGGACCTCCATGGGCTGCAGGGGCACAGCCTGGCTCACCATGGTCTGCTCCACAGGCTGAAGGGGAATCTCTGCTTTGGCACCTGAAGCACCTCCTCCCCTTCCCTCTTCACTGACCTTGGTGTCTACAGAGTTGTTTCTCTCACATATTCTCACTCCTGTCACATATTCTCACTCCCCTTCTTAAATATGTTATCACAGAGGTGTTAACACCATCAGTGATTGCCTCGGCCTTGGACAGTGTCAGGTCCACCTAGGAACCAGCTGGTATTGGCTCGGTTGGACGTGGGGGAAGCTTCTCACAGCTTCTCACAGAAGCCGCACCTGTGGCTCTCTGCTACCAAAACCTTGCCACGTAAACCCAATACAACAGCACATCATTATCTCTTTCTCAAATATATCTTCGTTGTTCCTAGGACCACCCTATATTCTTCCTAGGACATTCTGTGTTGCTATTGCCAGATATGCTAAATTAAATGGATATTTCATCTAACTTGTTACAGCTATTCTTACATTGTTATTGCAAAAGACCAGAGTAATAGACAACCAGTGTGCTTGGACTTGTTTGTGGAAGCTATTTGGTGATAATTTACCAAGGGTAAATATAGTTTTATAAAGATAGTGAATCACAAAAGGTGCAGAGGCAGCAGAGTTGTATACAGAAAAAACAGCAAGCCAAAATTGTAGCAAATATTGTTAGCAAAAGTGAATGTGATTTGGACGAGCTGTGACTCAAGTCACTGCTTTGCTTTTGTAGAACTCTATTCATTCAGCTCAGCCCCAAAAGTGACAAAGATAAGAAAGCTTTTTACAGATTTATCATCTTTTCAGTTTGCTAAGCAGCCCCATTACCCACAGAAAAATTGCAATGGCCATGAAAGCACGTACATATTTTTATTTATCTGTTCAAATTGCCTTCATTTTTGTTTTAAGTTACATTTTATAACAGTGAAAGTAATTAAACCTTCCTTGTCCAAGATTTCAATTCAATATGGCAGTACAGTCATGCTTCCATTTCTTTTGGGAATAGGCTAATTCTCAGTCACACTGCTAAACAGATAGATGCAGCTCCTTAGTTAATCTTATTTTATTATTGCGTGGCATTCAGATATCTGCCTCAGTTCTGAACTGCAGACTCTTCCTTAGTTAAACATCTTTTATATTATGAAAATAACCATGATTTGCAAAAAAAGAAACAAAGTTGGAAAATTCTAAGAAATAAAAAGAAAAGCAAGAACAAAAGAGTGATGGTTAATTTTTCAGTTCTTGTGATTCAGAGGAAGAAAATCAGGATGTACTGGATGCCATTTAGTAAATGACATTCATAATGACAAATTAGACATTCAGAGCTTTGTCTTCTGTTGAGTGTTTTTGAATGTTGATATGTTCAGGTTTTGAAAAGGAGTTGCATAATGTTATATTATTGGCAGAAGGGAAGTCTGTTTCTGTGAAAGCAAATTCCAAAACTTGGTGAGGGAAAGATATGACCCTATACAGATCCAGATCAGATAAAAATGGCTACCTCATAGAGATACCACACAGGCAAGAGTCTTCCTTGTTTTGCAAGAAGTACTGACAATGTGCCTAAGACAGTATTAAAATAAGGAGAAAAAAAAAAAAAGAGGGATATAGGAAATTGAACCTTGATATTAACTTAGTTTTCTATTAGCATTTTTGCCAGGGAAAAGGGAATGAGAACCTTTCACGAACATAGATTTTCGTCTGGTTTGGGCACTGGTCTGATGGGAAAGGATGCTTCATACTTGTTTCTAAAGTAGAAAGAGGAGGAGTTCTGATGCTTGATCCTCCAGGAATTATAATAGCATTGTATAATTTCTAAAAGTTATTCTGCTAGTACAACCAACAGCGATTTTTCAGAAGAGTCACATCAGGAAAACCTGTAAGTAGCAGAAATTTAGCAAATGTCTGTCACATTTGAATAGTGAACCTAAGGTGGCAACCCCAGTGACTTTATAAGTAGACTAGACAACCCAATAAAGCTTGCACATTGCAAGAAAAAGAGAAACAAAGTGCATTGGATGACTATGGTATTATGATATCTGAGAGGATTCTATCAAAATAGAGGGTTTTGGTAACTTAGATACCATCTATTTTTCTATATTTAGCATTGATTTATTTTGCCTAACAAGGGAGTTGTAAACAGAGAGACTGAAAGGAAGAATTGGAAATGGTTTATAAGGATTTCTCAACAAGTCATATTCTGTATGAATGCTTAATCCTAGAACTGCATCTTCTCATTTTCTCTGCATTAGTTGATCCAAAAAAGAACAATTTTGGTGAAAATTAATATTATAAATACCCTAAATACCCTAAAAATGGTTAAATGGAAATCCAGGTAGCTTAAACAATGAAAAACACCCAAGTTTGGAAGCTTAAGTACGAAATCATTCAGTGTAAGAGGTTTCCAGAGCTGATGTTCTGCAATAGTTTCCATTTTAAATGTTTGATTTGTCCATGAATTCGCTCAACAGACCAAACACATACATGATCAAGCTCCTGGAGGGCCTGCCTAGGAGAGGAACCTCTGATTTCATTACAGCTAAAACTTTTCTTTCAGCAATCCTAACTCTCAGCAACCTGCCTTGGCAGCTTCCACATGAAGAGATAAAGAAGTACTTGCTAACACACTGACAACCTGAAAGGTCCATAAAATAAACCGCCTTTCTCCACTTCTCACTGCACACACTTCTGGGTTCAGCTGTCCCATAAGGACTCTGGCAGCATGTTCCTGAAACGAGTACCTCACCAACACCGGATACTACCACAGAATCTAGTACCAATATGGCTCATGAGAGGTAACAGACTTTCACTATTTCTTTCTTTCTTTTTTTTTTTTTTTTTTTTTTTTTTTTTTTTT
>Ga0065711_1043577_pt1 | contig 14643 bp, 7 predicted proteins | sample Hoacrofraction12_FD_59098 | JGI IMG/M metagenome (GOLD analysis project Ga0065711, IMG submission 59098) | Hoatzin crop microbial communities from Cojedes, Venezuela - Epithelial fraction 12 v2 (version 2) | ecosystem: Host-associated > Birds > Digestive system > Esophagus > Crop | place... | reverse complement strand
TGACGGCACATGGTATGGAATACCCGGCTCTGTTTGGCCAGGTTGGGGTTGGGTCAGCCCACCCGGCTGTGCCCCTTCCTGGATTCTGGTGAAAATTAACCCTGTCCTGGCCGAACCCAGGACACTTGGAATCTCACAAATGTTGTCTGGGGCTGGGGGAGGCGGAAAGGGGAGCAGGCCTGTGCTAAGACTGAGCGCTAAAAAAATGAAAATAAAAACTTTTATTAATCCAAAACTGCATAAATTTGAATATCTCAACCAAAAGTGTACAGATTAATTGGTCTGAGGCCACAGAAATGCAAGGTATAAACTTTGAGGCTTAAACAACAGCTAGACATCAGAAGCACAAAAAAAAAATCCCACTCAAAACCAGTGCTTTGCAAGTATTTTTTTTTTTCCCCACATAATGCAGCAGCGGTATTCGGTCTGTTTCAGTATTGGCTGGGAATTTTCTCAACAGGCTGCAGCTGGCTCACGGACTGTGATCACTTGGGCACTGCAAGACGGCAATGAGAGTAGAGGCAAGCTATACTTTTAAATACCAGGTCTTGTGGTAAAACTTCTTTTGCCTCAACTTTCAACACAGGAATGGTAAAAGATATCTAAGTTTATGTATTTATCTTCTATAATAGTTTCTTTTGCGACAGAGCTTCTGGAAATCAAAGGTAGATAGATGGTTGTCAGCATTCCTGCTTTAATTCCAACACTCTGTGTCATATATCATAGCTTGAAAGCTATCATCAAGTGCATTGATAAAGTCAATTTGGTGACAATTTCTCAAATTATGGAAGACCGATCGCACTTTGTGTCTGGGTACATGTGTGTAGGATTCTCACTTGATATATGAGAGGCAGAAGAGGTGATTGAGAGTGATACACATTTTACAGAGCTGGCGGGGCTTTGGGAAATTTGTTCATGAGGGAAATGAACTTGACATAAACAGGCTCTGGATATGAAAGTTGCATGATGTACATGTTGAAAAGATAACTGAAGAACAGAGGTAGACAATCTTTCTCCATTTTCTGCATGGTTTGTTTGTCGAGCAGATTTGTTCAACCAAAAGTATTTGTTAATTTAGATGGAAATTGGGAGATTCCCTTCGAATTAATTAAATAAATAAATAAACAAACAAACAAATAAAAAGATTTGTGTGAGACAGAAACTAGAAAAAAATGACCATTTGACTTTCCTTTTTAAGAGCAATGTTTGCAGTTTTCATAAAACACAAAAGCAAAATATTAAGGTTGACAGAAATATTTTCAGCTTAAAGACTATTTCTTTAGAAGTGTTTTGAGCTTTTATTTTTTAGACCACTTTTTTTTTTTATTTTTTAGACCACTTCCAAGTATGATGTTAAAAATAATTTTATGTCTGTTTCAAGGTTTAGAAAAAAATGATATTGTCAATTGCCCCTTAAAGCACTGTGTAATAAAAGGATTAACTTGTTTAAGCAGATCATGATCTGTTTAAAGTTACAAATATACGATCATAATTTGGAAATGTTTCTTTCACATAAATCATTGTTCATAGTCTTGGATTAATTATTGATTTCCATGCAGAGAGAGGGAAACAAAATAAAATGGGAATGTGAACAAGAGGATATGAGATACCAATTCAGTTTAGCCATTTACTTTCACTCAGTAGAAAACACTTCATGGTCAGTCAGATTCAAAATGCTTGAATACTATGCAAATAATGAAATTTCATATATTTTCTCTATTTATGAGAATATTTTAGTCTTTAAAGCTCTTTAAAAATTATTTTGTTGACTGGCTATCCATTGATAAACTTCATCAGTTCTGCAAAGTTTATTTAATTTTTTTTGCTTGTGGTGATGGTAAATAAAAACCTAAGAAACAAAAATGATAGTTAAACATAGCAAATACATTTTCCTTTCAGTATTGTTTTGCTACCCTTATTTATTAGGTAGCTCACTGGATTTATTTCTGTCAATGGAAAATATTTGTCTGAGCAATTCTGAGTTAGAAAATACTTTCTGAAGATTACAGTATGCATTCTACAAACAGACAGAAAAAGTCTCAACAAAATGTATCTGGGCAGAAGAGTGATCTGAGATGATGAAGGAAAATTACACTGTTGTCAAAACACTATTCAGTATTTGACAGCATTCGTTTTAATGGTAGAATAGAACAGCCTGTTTGACCAAAAGATACAGAAACTTTTTAGAGATCTGACATGTTATTTTTGCCATAAACCAGCTTTGAGTGAGCTGCCAATCATTTGTACCTTGTAAGAAAAAAGCAAATATCCCAGACAACAGAGAAAGTCAGTCCTTAAAGTCTTTCAAATCAAACTCTTCAGAACACATTTATTTGGGGAATCTGGTAGAGTTTCTTTATGTGCTGTATGCATAGGGCATGCAAGTACGAAAAAAAATTTATTGCTGAATTTGAAAAGAATTCTTGGCTTGCACATTCTATAACCTAAGTACTTAGTAGGAAATTGACTCTATGAGGAGGTCTACCTGATTTGACCCATTAAGCCTCCTGTGCTCTGCTACGGAAAAATAGGAGGATTATTCCATTCATAAAGTCATCTGGAACAGAGCATCCCTAGAACAGATACTGCATAATGGTACTGCAAACTTCTCTAGGAAGCTAGGCAGCTTCCCTTACATCTTGATTTAGCAATGTTTAGTGCTACTATACCTCAACTTGGTCAGTTATAGAACAGTTAGGAAAATCTTAAAGAAACGCAGAAAGTACTCTGCAAGTTTCTCCCTTTATTCTTTTTTTTTCACCTTCGTTATTCAGCTTTAACTATCCATAGTACAGTAATGTTCACAAAAAAATATATAGCCGTGTATGTGTGTCTGTATATGTAAATATATTTCTGTATTGCAAAAAAATAACAGAAAGATGTCCTGATAGTACTTTCAGAGGATAGGGAGTCAGCAGATGAGAGGAACATAAGGTAATAATTAGAAAATTATGAGCAACAGTGGTGATAAACAGTGGGCACAGCTGTCTGGCTACTGTCAAGGTTTTTGGTGAGCAGCAAGGCAAAGGTAGGTTTTAACAAATTTCTTGGTTATGAATATTATAAATAACTGGAAAGGAGGAAAGCTCACTTGGAGGGACTACAACTTTTGAAGGACAGAAGACAGAGTAAATATTTATAGAAGTGGTCAATCAAGACAGGCATAAATCAGCAATAATTCCACTAGTTTAATGATAAATAAGTCTAGAGAAAGTATTTCTTACTGAAATTGTTTTACTGAGAAAATAATGATGAAGGTAGTCTTTACCAGTCTACTTACAGTTAGGACACTCAGAGAGGAATTCTGTTATGAATACATAAAGAACGCATGGAGAAGGACATACAATAGTGCTCCCAAAGATGCTGGCAAGAGTTTGAGTAGTAGGTGAACACAGTAAAACACAAATCGTATATTAGTAAAGGTAATCAACTCTCCTCTTCCCTCCCACCATCCCCCTTCCTCTTTCTTTCTTACTTTTTTCTTTTTTTTCAGATAAACCCTAATACTGTGAGCAAAGCACCAAATCATATACCTTTGCTGTTTTTCTGCAGAGAATCGAGACAGCTAGGTAGCTAACCTGTATACGTAGCTCCAAAGTCTGTACTCCTACACCTCAGCCCACTTGGCTTCTGAGGACAACAGACTGTAGTAGACATTTGGGCAGGCTGTCCATAGACAGTGCTCGGTCTTCATGCACTGTCCCTGACAGGGCTGGAGGGGGGGTGGATCTAGCCCAACTATGTGTCCTGGGCGTTTCTGGAACAAGACTGCAGTATTTGCTGGGAAAGTGGAATGACTTTGGTCAAAGTCACAGAGTGTTGCATGGAGGAACAGAACTGGACACACACTGATAACATCTAAAATATGCTAGATGTCAACAATTCAGGTAAATAAATGTGTTGACAGAAATGAAGACAGAATTTCCATTCCATTGTATATTTTAATGCTTCAGATCTGGCTTTTAGCTAAAATTGCAAGAAAATGTGCACACTTTCCATTGAAAGGCAATTCAGAAATACTGAAACCATTAATTTTGTGTAATTTTGCGTCACTTTGATAAGATGAACCATAATCAAATATTTGACATTAAATGTAACAATGAAACATTATATGATAAAATTCAAGATCAAGCATTTACCTGGCAAAACTAGAACAACACATTTTAATCAAAGGCAAATGAAATACTAAAACCTTTCATTTCAATTTTTTTTAAAACAATGTTGACACTGAAATCAACCTTAACCCATGGAATATTTTAATTACAGTTAAACTAATTTTTCCATTAGAAAATTTTATCTAAAACTTTTGATGAGTTTTATACCTAATTTTAATAATATTTGCATGCAAAAAACAAGTTTCACCCTTTGGAGAATTTTCAATCAGTAAGTTAATAAAAAAAATTATAAATATGATATTTTATTGTATTTATATTTCCTGAAACTCTCAGTACTTATATATGTGCACTGTTAGTGGCTGAGGTAAATTGAACAGGTATTCTATAGAAGCAAGGTTTCCATTAGTTAAAGTGCTAAAAATTTTAAAATAAATGAATATGAAATTCATGATACTTTCTTACATACCATCAGTATCAGCTATTCCTTTACATATGTTGGTGTAACTCATTTTTATAGAGCTAAAAATACAAGACTTGAGGTTTTCTACTCTAAGTAAAATCCCTTTGATGAGTGTTAAGTTAGTAACTTGTTTTCATTTTATTCTGATATTTTGTGGTTTTTTTCCTATCTCCATTTTTAACTTGCATAGATAATAAACAATCATTGTGATTTAAAGCTGGGAACTGAAGTGATAGATTACTTTTGTAGATATGCCTTTTATAAGTTTGCAATCAGCGACATATTTTTTAATACAAAATATTTCAGAGTTCTCACAGCACTCTAGCTTAGGAAGATTTAACATTCTTAGAGACCACAAATTGTGTAAAGTGCTTCATTCTGCAAAACGGTGAAATGGCTTTCTATCAGTTTATTACAGCTCTGTCTTTACAGTACTACTTATAGCATGAGAAATATTAAGTGAATATTACTGTCGTGATGGAGATATCTTTTTCAGAAATGTGTAAGGGAGGATACTGTTCAGTACTTTTAACAGAATGTAGCTGGCATCATGGAAATACGTGCTATCTTCAGTTATGAAATTGTGAAATAGTGCTAATAAACTCTAATCCTAATCAAATGATTTGTGCTATCTTTCACCATTGGAAAAATGGAAGTACAACTCTTAAAGGAACAGGGAGGAGAAGATGAAATCTTACACAGATGCAAAACACTTATGTGTTTTGCATGGTTCATGATGTGTGCTGGTCACTATTACAAAACACAAAAAATGCTACAAAATGCTAGAGTACTTGATAGATGTTACAGTTAAATAGGGAGTGTGGGAATTTTTAACTATGTCACATCAAAAACTGACTTTTTGAAGACTTTTTTTTTTTTCTTTACTACTGTCCCTGTCATTATTTTTCTGTGTGAATTGTAATATTTAATGAATTTTGCAAGAATCAGTCTCCAGGGCAGCAACAGCAAAGTACACAAAATTAAAACCACTGGAATGATCATTGCACATTTGTGGTTAAAGAAAACACAACTCTGATTAACACCATCAGGTTGTTGATGGTGTTATTCGGAGTTGTATTTGATAAGTGGATGAGACAGTGATAATTTAATTAATCTGTGAATCCAGAAACATTTGCAAATGGATCTTCAAAGCATGAGACAAAAATAACAGATGAGATCTGGGTGGGATGTTGTAAACAAAGGTGGACTTGGACAACAAACAATTTTTTGAGAACAAATACAATAAATTCTGTGAGCTTGCTTCTGAACTTAGGAATTTATTCCTTCCTCAGGAAGAAATTAGGGAAGGGAAGAACATGTTAACTGAAATTTCCGAAACCAACTGTGCGCCAAATCTTGGACTACTGCATAGAAAAAAATGAGGCAATGTTTGATACAGACTAATAATGACTGTACAGGTTGGGTCTATATTGACTAATAGGGCCAGGGCCCACCAATCTGTTACAGGTTCATGACTTCTCATGAAAAAATGATGAAAACAACCTTATAATGGAGCACTATTAGCAGGAGTGATGGGGCAAGCAGGTAACTCTCGAATATGTCCATCTGGTCTAAAAGAGGAAATGCAGTTGTTGGCTGGCTTCACAGAGCTGAATGATTTCTAGCAGAAAGGACAAAAAAGGCTGGAATTGTTGCTGTCAGAAGTTAAAGAGTTATAATCAGACACTGAATATCAGCATGAAAAGCATCATACCAAGTACTGAAACTCTATTAGTTGTGCTAGAATTTGGAGCAAATTCACATGCTTAGAAACACTCCAATTAGCTTAGAGAATTATGTCTCCTAATCTGACTTCTGTAAATTGATCATGCATATTGTTCCTACTTCTCTGCAAATAAGAAATGGTACATGCCTCTTTATACGTATGAATCTACTCACTCTAAAGCGTATGATTTACTGAATAAGACTGGACTCTACAAGTTCAAAGTTCATCACAGACATTCTGTTTCTACCAAAGCAAAACCTAAGTTACTAGCTGCACATAAGATGCAACATTAAATTTTTAAAACTACTTCTTCTCTTATCCAGCCAAATTTATATTTATCAATGCATATGCATAATGAATGTGGTTTTTTCTTTGCAGTTTTTGAAGAAGTGTCATTATTCCCTGCTGCCTACATCAGGCTCACTATGCCTTTGAGAGTGACAGCACTTGACACTCTACATTAGTTTTATTATTATCATAATGCTGAAGCAGTTTCTATACAGGAGACTGCCAGGATAGTTTGGGGTTTTTTAACTTTCTGTGTTCTATTTTTCATATATATGTGTGAGAAAAAGCTAAAGAATGGATGATATAGCCATTAAAGCCAAGAAAATAAACTCCTTTCATCAAGCTAAGATATGTCAAACCCACAGCAAGTGCAGGGACTAAACCCTCAAGTGAGGGTATAATACATAGTATGTACTAAGACAAAATACAACATTCGCAAAGTAAAGCATTATCTTAGAGCAACAATATCAATTAAGCAGCAGCATAGTTCCTTTTGGCGTGAGGTGAATGCCATAACAGACATTGTAGGCTTGATCACTTGAAGTGCTGAATGGCCCTATCTCCTGTTGATTGGTGCTCAACATCTTACAGAATCTGGCACTTGGGGAAGGTTTTCAAAGGCATCAATACCAGCTTGGTGCCTATCAGCTATTGACTTCTAAAGAGTGGGATTTGGGCTTCTGACTGACATTTGCACTTTTGAAAACATCCCTTCTGAAGTTAGCCAGCACTAAAAAGTGCTAGTATATCTACAAAAGAAAAGAAACCCTTTTCACCTTCCGTTATTTCTTAAACCCAATTTCTGTGAAGAAGGGTCCCTGCTGTAAACTACAGGAATACATACTTTTTGGCAGTCAGCTTATGCAAAATGCTTATTTTTCCTCTTGTTATTTATCATGCCATCTGGCATTATGTTTAAGATGAAATTGAATTTTAAACCAACCTATTATTAAAAATGATCACATCTTTGACTTTGAAATGTTCCACAGCTCCATGACCCCATTACTTGAAATTTGTTGTTGGGTATGAAACATTTTAGAAACCTGAATAAGAAATATCCATTGAAAATGGGATTAGAAATTATTTGTTTTCCTTTTAACAGAGTGCGTCCTTTAATTAAAATATAAAAAAAATCTAAATCAATAATAAATGAGTAATAAGTAAATTTTAAATTTAGATTTTTTCTATCAGTTCATAGGAAGCCTTTTAGAAAAATAAAATGAAAGAGAAAACTTATCTTCTTTACCACTAGAGATACACATGCTTCAATCAAATTTTAATGTCCTTCTAGCATAATCACCACAGAAAATAAAATTCAGATCTAGATAGCTGTCACGGCTCAACACCAGCCCGCAACAAAGGACCATGTGGTCACTCTATCGCCCCTCCCCCCAGTGGGGTGAGAAGCAGAACAGGAAGACAAAAAGGCTAAACTCATGGATTGGGATAAGGACAGTTTAACAGAAAAGCAGAGGAAGTGAAGAGGAACAATGATAATATTGATAAGGACAGGGGAATACACAGAGCAACTGCCTCACTGCCTGATGCCCAGCGGGCTTCTGAGCTATGATTAACCTCCCCCCAACCAGCTGCCCTACTCAGCACTGAGGGTGATGTCAAATGCTGTCAAATACCCCATTTGTTTGGCCAATTTGGGTCAGCTGTCCAGGCTGTGTCCCTTGCTGGCTTCTTGTGAAAATTAACCTTATCCTGGCCGAATCCAGGACAGTAGCAGAGGATGGGAAACACATATGAACACATTTTATTCTAAGTAGACAGAACTGGTGTCTTTATATCTTGTTTTCATTAAGATAAAATGACTATATCCAAGATACTTGATGAAAACCATTTACTGTGAAAGACTATAGAAACCTCTTTTTCCCTGAAAAGAGGTGAACTGAACAACAGGAGCTATGATCTACTAACCAGTATTCAATCTGCAAAAGTATTCTTTCTCTAAGCTTTTCCTCAAGGCTGTGTTATAGCTTTTATTTTTCCTGCTTCTCTTTTTCTTTGTCATAAACACACCTATACTATCTTCAGAATAAAGTCTGGGGAAAAAAAAGTATGCTATTTGCTGGCGCATGCCTCTATTTTAGTGTTTAAATTATCCCAATAACAGAGATTGAGGCTATTACAGTTTCAGCTGCGGCAAGCATATACAGGCTTTGAATTATTGGACATATTTTTCCTGAATGAAAGCTGAACATTGGATCTTTCAGTTTACAAAATTTAAGTAAACCATGTGAAGTGGATAAAGCAGGCCATTTAATTATCTATAGCACAAACAATTTGTAGGCCAAGTGGAATACATTTCACTATGAAATTGTTGTGAAAGCCAAGCCTAATACTTAAAAAGAGATCTGTCCTAATCCATTCTTTGTGAAATCAAACCTAATAAAGGCCTAGAGTAAATCCAGCATCACAAGATGGAAATGATGGTGAGGATTAATGCTGTGTAAATAATTGATTCTTCAATTTGGTGGAAAACAAAACAAAACAAAACAAACCCTGTTGGGTCAGTCCTGGATGAAATATTTCATGTGTTTTTCCTGACTGATTCAATTATACAAAATAAATTAGTGAAGAATCTATCCACACAGTGACAATGTTCTGTGTGCTTTGAAGGAAGGGAAAGGTTCGCTTCTTGCAATGCCAGTTTTCTGATTAGACTAAAATAGAATTAAAACGTCATTAGGAAATACAGACATAATCTTACAGTTGGAACTTTGCCTGAAAAGACTGGACATTTTAACCTGAAAACCACTACCATTAAATCTGCATTGTCAATTTGTTATTGTATTCTGAAAATTCTTGTGGGAGAAAATATTAGAAACAGAATATTTTTTCTCTTTAATGTTATTCAGAGTCTGATATTTTCAGTAAATTCCTGCAAAAGGACACACAAAAAGACCTTCAGGCCCACACTGACTCACAAAAGATGAGTGTTTTGTCTTGGAACAAATTACAGTAATTGGTAACTTAACAAAATACTTTACAATAATTAGCAAGGGGAAATCCCTAGAAAGTTATCGCAGGAGAGAGTTTGTTGGAAGAATGCCTTTGGTAACTAATTCAGGGATCCTCATATTGACAGGCAGACAACTTTTATAGTGGGTTATTAATAACACTAAAAGTGAGTTGTGTTGAATTTTATTCCTATCCATTTTTCTTCTAAGTTAGTTTTGATGTTATACAACTTGTTGCTAGTTCCCTACAGGATCATCTATTTTTAATTACTACATGATTATAATTTTGTTTACATTATGATATGATTTATATTATTTAAGCAGAAGGAGGAGAAAATGACTAGGCTATAACTATTTACCGAAGTTGTCTGTTTTTTTACAATGTTTGTTGAACTTGCAGAGTAATGAAGACTAAGATGATGCATAGCAATCACATTGGCTGGAGGTAGTTGCAATTTTAGCAGCCTCAAGGAAGCACACATTTGGAAGAAAACACTTCAAACACATGGGAATATCTTCCTCTTTACTTTCATAGCTGCAAATTTTGCCTTTCAGAAAAATCTTTTAGAAAATTTCCATTTATAATTAGATTAAGGATTAACAGCCATTATAAACATGTTATACATATGAGTTACATTTGGTAGTGAGGGCTGTAAAAAATCTCAGGGGGAGATACTGTAAATTGCTGTGACTATGAGCATTGTATTGACTTCTTTATGTCTACAACATTCTGTTAAAGACATATTAAAAGACTTATCTGTCCTATTAGCCCCTTAATAATTGTAGTCCTGTTTCCCAGTCTTTAATACAAAGCCTAACTAGCTTTGGGAGGGTAGATGTGTCTCTCAGTGTGTTAGTTGAGGGGAGGTGGGGGGGTTGAGGAAGCTGCAAACAGACATGTTTTGTCAGAAGCTATCACTAATAAGCAATAAAAAAAAAAAAAAAGGAAAAGAACTTTTAACATAATGGTATTATGGAGAAAGGACTAAACTCCCCACCTACTTTTTACATAGGTTCTTAAACAAAAACAGAGAAATCAGATGCGCATTTTAATTGAACTAACCTTTAGTGTAATGTTATCTACATCTTCTTACAGGCAAAATGGAAAATGGCACTAATGTTACTGTAGAAATCACATAGGAAGCATTCAATGAATGATCTGCTAGGTACCTTTTTCTTGTTTTCAGTAAACTGAAGAAGCTCGCAATCTGACTAAGAGTCCTAAATATTACTGACTGTTTTATTTTCCTGAATAAATAAATGCTGAAGATGATAAACTTCTTCCAGTTCAAGTAAAATTCAGATAATAGTTGCAGCCTTTCAAAAATTAAATAAAACAGGGTATAAATATTTCAGATTTAGATGTATTTACATTTTTCATTCCTGAAGATTCTTTTGAGACAAATCTTTGTAACATTAGTTAAAATAATTTAATGACTAAAAAGACAACAGCAAGCCTTACGATTTCAATAGGAAACATTTTGCTTCACCTGCACTGAAAAATCTGTTATTTGAACAGCTCTACTCATAAACATGTTACACATCACTCTCAACTAATTACTGTTCCACTCGTTAAAACATAGTGCCTATTAGCTTCTGCTTTTGGTTTCTTGAGTAAAAGGAGAAGGCAGGGTGTGTTTATTCTTTTGTGGCACGAGTTTTTTACCAAATTATAAGTGGCATCACGGGTCAAGACAAATGTTTGGAATTTTTAGCTTTTAATTTTGCACCAGCTGTGGAGGAAATACGAATAAGAAGTATTGGCTTAATTTGACATGTTATTAATATAACATTTTGGCAAGAATACCACAGAGATGGAGCCACAGTAACACTTCAGGTAACTCAGTGATTTCATGATTACAAATCCCTATCATTCTCTCAGTTTGAAGTAAGTTACTTTTCCTGGATAAACCTTTTAAATCCAATTTAAAAAAAAAATATTTTGAACTTAATTTTTTTTGAATTACAATAAACATGAAAAATACATGTTTGATTTATTAATGAAAACCAGCTTTTAGAGTGACTGAGAATACAGAAGTAAAACACTTTTAGCCTTTAGCGATCCAAAATGACTTAAGCAGAAGTATTCTTGCCTAAAAATTTTCACATCTTAATAAGAGTCTATTTTCATAAGTTCAGTACATTTTCAGCTGTGTTAGGAAGTTCATGAGGATCAATTCTATGAAGCTTTCAGCTCACATACTTGTTTTGGTAAGTTTCATGACACTAAAAATACTATTAAAAGTTCATATGGGATGAAGCATGACCCTTGAGAAACCTACAGCACTTACAGAGAATATGTGTTTCTATACACAGAATCTCCTGCCTTAAAAATGTTCAAAGCTGAATGCTTCACTGTCTGTTCATCTTGAACCTGCCTGAGTTAGATCCTTACATGGCATTTCTCTGATTGTAAATGGTTTTAAATAAACAAATCTCTAAGTGTTCCCCTTAATGTAGATGTTTTTCAGATATTTTCTATAGTTTACAAGAGATTGATGGTGAAAAACTCAATGCTGCTTCTGGGTTAACATAATGGAAGTTATAATGACCTTTGGGCTCAACTATAGCTACTTTTGGCTATAATCTCTTGTCAGTAAATAAAAATGTAACAAGAATTGTTAAATATTTTGATAAAATTTGAACTGCTCTAATTTTTCGTTTCCCTGCTACTTCAGCAAAATGTAGAAGTCTTGATTTTTTTGTTTATTTATTTTGCGTAGCATTTGCAATCACAAATTCCAGCATGGAGTCAGGGTATCAGATTTAGCAGCACAAGAAGATCTGAGCAGGCTTACCAAAGTGGAGCTGCTGGTGGCAACAGAGAGTTTCTTCAGCAGACCGAGCCTCATCTGAGGAGATTTCAAGATTGTTATCCCATCTTCTAGATGAAGTTTTCCACTATGGCTCTGTATACTCTTAAAAGACAAGCCCTGAAGTTGTCATAAATACACTCTACTCTTTATAATAGGATTGGTCCCACCTGCACTTTCCAGTCTGCGTCCTTCGACTAGGGAAGCTTCAACAGACCTGTCTGCTCACCAGTCCTTTTCAGGATACAGGATCATACTGACTTTGTGGTGCTTGGAGTGGGTATTGTCAAGAATTCACAGATTAGTGGGGGGCCATCCAAAAGGCACTCTTTCACCTTGAGCTGGACTATGTTGTTGCTCTTTCATTGTTGTGAAGGCCTCTTAGAAAGCACCACAGTGTTAGACATGCTAAAATAATAATTTGATTATGAAGGCAATACACTGTCTTGTGAGAAAGAAGTTGTATATGTCATGATGAAATGACATGATAAAGCTATGTGAACTTTAGTTGTTTTATAGTAATATTACTTAAAGAAACTACTAGTTTTTGACTTGTTTAAATGTAGGAGAGTAGTATCACAGCAAATACCTTACGGTGTTCTAGCCTGGCATCTCATTATGGCTCCAAAAATGCATGGGTTTCTTTTAAATCCAGTGTCCTATTGGCCAGTCCTGTGCGGATTCCTTCGATACCGTAGGGTATGTGTACAATGCACTGTTAAGTAAGATAGCCTAAAAGTGAGGAACAGAAGTCCAATATCATGTCTTGTCATGTCCTGCTGGGCATTACATCACAAGGCTAGAGACCCTTGCTCTTTCTTCTTAACTCTTTAATGGCCAGATCACATTTAATATTCAACATGATGTGGGCAGCTTGAGTCGGAAGAGGTGGAAAGCACCTCACTACCTGGTAAATGGAGCATTTGTCTTTGACACAGATGCAATTTCCGGTACTCCTAGGAAGTGTAAGTGATTGAGATTCTCACATCTTTTGTCAGCTTCAGAATATGCCGAATATTGAGTTATGGTGAAAAAAAGAACAAACATAATCTCCTCCACTTATTTTTCTGAGTCAGTACAGAGAGAGCCAATAGGTATTCCAGTTGGCTCCTAGACTCTGCTTTACTGTCTCTAAGCTTTTTTCTGGATCTTGCCTCACATCTCCTATTGACTGTTCAGGATAAGTTTTAGGAAATTGCTGAAAAGCTTTCTTTCTCCCATTGTTCTGCCTTTGTTCAAGGCGTTCTAAAGTAAAAGTCAACTACATATGTAGCATGTAAATATGTGGATGTTGCAGAAATTCCAAGGCACTGATTTCAATTAAGGAATGAAATGTCAAGGACCTCAAGAGATGCACTTCCAGTAGCTTATTTTTACTGCTCTAGAAAAAGATCTTGATATTTTTTTTTTTGTAAGACACCAAAAAGGCTTTTGAACTTTAACAAGTCATGACAGCAAGCAGGATTCATAGGTAATTCATCAGTCATATGTCATCTGGAGATGGTAAGTCAGGTTGTGAAGAGGACAGCTGTAAGTATAAATTTTATGGAGTGTAAAAAAGGTTGTTGATTTAGTGGAAGGAGAAAACAGTCTTGGAAGTTTGTACAGCACACTTTGGAAGATGTAACACACACATTTAAAAAGCTTATTCTAAATTGAAAAATAAGCCTCTTTTTTTAAATACTGGTGATATCTTTCCAAAGAACAGAACATTTTTAAAGAGGACCTTTTAAGGGTAGCTGTTCTTTGAGAATCTTGAAATAATAGCAACATTCACAGGAAGGATAATATACTTACACTAAAAGATAGCTAACCTCCCCTCCTATTTATTTCTAATCAGAGAGAAAAAACAGGAAATTCTAAAAGGGAGGGTTAGGAGAAGCAGTAAGGATTATCAGGCTAAACAGAACATCATATTCATTTAAGATTTATAGATAGTTTTGTCGCTTTTTCTCTTTAATTTCTAAAAATTAAAACAATGATAAGAGAGTACAGAGACTCAAAGGAAAAACAATGATGTCTCGGAATAAGTATACAATGATCAGGCTAACATGAAGGAAAGACCAATCTGCAAAAAGGGAAAGAAGGAGGACCCAGGGAACTACAGGCTGGTCAGCCTCACCTCCATCCCGGGAAAGGTGGTGGAGCAGCTTATCCTGGAGGCCATCATCAAGCAAGTGGAGGAAAAGAAGGTTATCAGGAGTAGTCAGCATGGATTCACCAAGGGGAAATCATGCCTGACCAATCTGATAGCTTTCTACGATGGCATGAC
>Ga0065711_1043576_pt1 | contig 14643 bp, 7 predicted proteins | sample Hoacrofraction12_FD_59098 | JGI IMG/M metagenome (GOLD analysis project Ga0065711, IMG submission 59098) | Hoatzin crop microbial communities from Cojedes, Venezuela - Epithelial fraction 12 v2 (version 2) | ecosystem: Host-associated > Birds > Digestive system > Esophagus > Crop | place... | reverse complement strand
TTGAGAAACTGTTGAAAGTTGTTGGAAGGGCTCTGACAGGCAAACACTGAATCTGATCAGTGGCTACACACTTAACCGCTTAGACATAAACCGTTGCCCAAGCCTGGGACTGGGTGTGGATCCAGCCGCACTGAGACTCCTCTCAGAGAGAATGCCAAGGGGGTGGGTCTGCTCTGAATCTTGTGACTCAACAAGAGGGCTCTCCTTTTTCCACTTCTCAGACTCCTTTACCCCTTCTAATGTGATAGGGACCCATGCTGGAGCAGCTTGTTCCTGAAGGACGGCACCCCATGGAAGGGACCCACGCTGGAGCAGTCTGTTCCTGAAGGACGGCACCCCGTGGGAAGGACTCACATTGGAGCAGCTTGTGGAAAACTGTCTCCTATGAGAGGGACCTCATGCTGGAGCAGGGGAAGAGTGTGAGGAGTCCTCCCCCTGAGGAGGAAAGGGCCACCCAAGAACAGTGTCAGCGTACTTGCTGTTGAGACACACAAAGGCGGTCGGCGATCTCCCAGACACAGAAGCGCTGATATCACCCCCCTTGATCCTAGTGAGGGGACTTCTGGTCTGGCACTGTAAGGGTCAGACAGTGCATATTCTGACCAGGAACAGGAACAGAGCGTCCCTGTCTTCAGCCATGAGGCAGAATGGGATGACTGCGTATACTAGACTCTGTGGACTCAATGGCCTGGCTCATCAGATCCACAGAACTGTAAGGCTTTGGTAGACACTGGTGCACAATGTACACTGATACCATCAAGGTATAGGGGCACAGAACCCATCTGGATCCCTGGAGTGACAGAGGGATGCCAAGAACTGTCTGTATTCGAGGCTGACATGAGCTTGACAGTGGATAAGCGGGAAAAGCACACCATCGTGACTGGCCCAGAGGCCCCTTGTATCCTTGGCAGAGACTACCTCAGGAGAAGGTACTTCAGAGACCCAAAGGAGTACCGATGGGCTTTTGGTCTAGCCACTGTGAACACAAAGATCAAAGCGCTATCTACCCTGCCTGGCCTCTCAGAAGATCCCTTTGTTGTGGCATTTGCTGCTCAGGAGGAAGCTGAGCATCAGGCGGTGAGAACATTGCATGCTATATGTATTCTTTTTATTAGTATTATCGTTGTTATTTTCTTCTCACTTTGTCATCCTGTTAAACTGTTATTATCACAACCGATGAGTTTTGCCTTTTCCTTGTGCTTCTCCTCCCCATCCCACAAGGGAGAGGGGAGGAGTGAGAGAGCAACTGCGTGGTTCTTTGTTGCCAACTGAGGCTAAACCACAGCAATGCAGAACATAAATTTTCAGAAATGTCTGTAGGCAAAGCTGGCCAGCAAATAGCCAGCTGGCCAGGGTGGAAGTCTGCCTGCTTTCCCATAAAAATCTCATCACGCTGACATATTCCCACTGAGTGCTTTCATTCAGCTCAACCAGCACTTTCCAACAGCAAGTTGGTACATCAAAAACACTTTTGTCAGCTCAACCGAGCAGTCTTGTAAAAGCTAGAGACTACTCATCATGTAGGGAAATTTATCCACGAGGCCAAAGACTCTCACCCTCAAAGACATAAAATGAATGGAAAATCAATATGCCTGTCACCTTTCTCATGATTTAGTGGCTCAGATGAATAGAGACAGGTGCATAATTAATAGCAAATGTAAAATCTTACCTATGAGGAAGAGTAATAAGTAACACAGGCTAGGGATGAAATCCTGGCGCCAATTAAGTCAAAGACAAAACTCACATTAACTTTAACAAGCTGAGAAATTTGCCCTTACATTGCAAGGGAGAAAAAGAAAAATCAAGAAAAGCAACAACCATCTCAATACACAAGATTCAAAATTTTAAGCACATTTTTCTACCCAAGATTGCAAGCTCCTTCGATACACAGTTTTGAAGTACCATTAAAGTGGATATATTTGTTTAATTTGACTACTTGCTATATTTCATAATGCATGAAATACACTTTTTCACTCCTTTGAGAGGATTACTTGCAACATGTTTCCCTGGACTGCCAGGCTCCCCTACTGCCCAATAAATTGAAAAACATCAAAAGGAATCATTTATCACTGTCTGTATTTATACTTACTACCAGTGTGAACGAAAACAGTGCATTAGATCATCCCCACAGTTGACATAGCCAACAAAAAAAGACACATGGAAACTTGAACTGTTTAAAAAAACACCTGCAATGCATGAAGATGTTTGAGAACAAAACCAACTGAAACTAAACCACTTACAAAGTTCTACCTTATCCAAAGTTCAACACAAAGCATATAAAATATTTCTTTATCATAAATATTACTGTAGATGCTCTTGGATCTCTAACCAGCAGTCAACTATATGTTCCACGTAATAAATGAAGTACTATAGGTTGGGAAAGTGGGACTAAGTGGTTCTCCCCCAATTCTCCCTCTATTAGGATACTTTCTTTCCAAGACGGACAACTACTGGCCTCTTCCAGGTCTAGCAGTAACTCTTTCAGAAAAGTCTGCAAAACCAGGATTTCACTGCTACTAGTGCACTTTGAAAGAAAAATCATGTGCTGAACAGCTATCTGATCTACCAACTAAGGTTTATCACTAAATTCAGAGTAAAAGTCAGTTCTCTAATCAGTTTATTCAAGGATTTTTTTATTGACCTTACCTCAGCACATTGTCCCCTTCTTAAAGCAGTCAGGATAGCTTATCCTAATCCATTGTGAAGAACTCATTTTTGTACTCTAGCATCCTTACATCTATGACAGGAGACATTATTTTTTCATTTTCTCTCAATTATATCTGAAGACAATAATCTCGTTCTATCTCAGAGTATCAAGTGCATCTCAGCACTCCACCCGATTAGTTTCCATAAAGCCAGAAGCTACTAAGACCTCTGATAATGAACAAACATAAACTGCATATTTTCAAGCATTTTAAGAGGTATCAACACAGAGGGAGTAGCAGCACACCACAGACATACAAGCGATATATCTTACAAAACCCCTTTTTCTTTAAAACAATACAGCAGCAACAACCTTGTTAAGAGCTTTCAGAGCCAGGGCAAGTTAAGAAACCCAGGTTGTGATGTTCTAGAAGCTATGCTCTCTTAGCTTTCCCAGGAAAATGGGAAAATGCAAAATGTCAGACTGCTGAGCATACTCCAGACTACATAGGAATGGTACTGAGGACTGAGAAAAGCATCCTGACAGAGAGTGCACTTATGTGGTCAACCTTTGCAACAGGTTGCCCGGACAAGTTGTGCGATCTCCATCTATCTTTTGCATATCCCAAACACCGACCGGAGCCAGCCCAGGGCACCCAGCTCTGGCTGACCCTGCCTGAGCCATTCTGCAACTCAGTGACAATTCTGCACGTACACGCACACCGGCGAGTGAAACAGCAGCACTATGCTGGTGGAAACTCTTTTACCATGGGATACAAAAACACAGAGGCTGGCAATATTCTTTCCTCAGTAGGGAGAAGGTAGTTATGGGGTTATAGTTTTCAGTCTTTCTGAAAGTTTCTAACAACATTTTATTCTACAGAATGCTTTATCAAGCTGTGCCTCAAAGCATTTTCCTGACTTCATACAATAAAAATCTCACAGAAAACAGTGGGGTAAGGGTATTTGCTACTGAACTAAGCATCCGGTCACAGAGTCAAACACCGAGGAGTAACAGGTGAAAGAAAAACGTTGTAATTTCAGGAAATATTTTAAAAGCTATGGAGACCTAATGAATTAGGGAGATGAAAGAAGGCAGTTCCAGATAGCAGAAGTTGCTGGAAAGAAATCTCTTCTACCCAAGCAGTAACACTGCGTGAGTGGGCAGAGCAGATGACTGCTGTAAGAGAAGTAGAAGCGTGACTACAGGCAGCTAAATAATATATTTTAAAGAACTGCAATCTGAAAATCCAGTGAATACAATCTGTCTTGTGGGCCTGACAACAGACAGACGAAACGCAGCACTAAGAGAAAATTATTTTCTCAGCTAAGCAAAGGAAAAGCAGTTCAATCCTTCCATCAGCTGCAAGAACCAGAAAAGAAGCCAGAACCTTATTTCAACAACACAGGAAAACAACCCGTATGCCAAAAGATGCATTCCCATGCTCTAACACTAACTTCTAAACTGTTTTTACATTTGCCTTCTCTTTGAAGGAGACCAAGTGAATTGCGCATAAATAAACATCTCTCTGTATGTCTCTCAAAGCTGAGGACATAGAATTCCTAACACCTACGTCTCTCCCAAGAGCTAAACAAAAATAAGTAGGAGATGAACTACAGAATTTCTCTTCAGTATTAGAGAGGGAATTGTACTTCTGCTTACTCCTGCATAATTACAAAGGAAAAGAGTAGGTTGAAAGTAGTTACATACACTTTGGTTTCAGCAGAAGAAATGAACCTATTAAACTTACAAACGCTTCCTGAAATATGGCTGCTCTGGTTTTGCTTTTCCATTGCACAACAAAGAACAAAACTCCACCACCAGCCTCAAAACTGAAGCTTAAATGCATAAAAGACGTTTTACTGTTGTCTTCTTTGAACATTAGACCAATTTTTAAACACCACCACACACAGTTCATAATGCTACATTGTGTTTTAGAAGAACACAACTTACACGGCTATCTTAAATCATATCTACCGCAAGCAGACAATCCGTACGTGAACAGATACCCACACTTGAATCCTGCACATGTGCTAGTGTGAAATCAGGCGTGAATGACTGCAGAGGAAACGTTGATTATACGCCAGTGAAGCTACAGCCTGCAATCAACGACAAACGTTGTATTCATTTCCACCCAAGGCTGACAAGTAATCAAGCAATGCCATCCCATCCACGGGCACAGAAGAGAATAACCTTGCCCAAAAGGCATGGACAGCTGCGGGCAGACCTCTGCTCCTAGATCCAGCTGCGCTGGTGGAAGACGTTAACTTCATAGGGTGAATGCTATCCCTCTGCTGTAAGTTATAGTTCCTCCCTCCCCACAAAATGCCATTTCAAGCTTTCTACCTAGTGACTGGTGAAATCGGACTGGTATGCTAAGCTCTGGTCTGCACTGACCAGATTGATTTATCCTAGAAACAAGCAAGGAAGGGCTTGCACAAACAATTTGGTTGGCAGATCACAGGGCAGAGACTAAGCTCTGGTCGAAACAAGCGTGCAAAGCTGAAAATAGTGTTTCCTTCCACAGGTACAGCTGGATTTGGAAGTTAATGTATACACAAAGCCTCAGACCAAAGTCTAATTCACACAGATTTGTACCACCACTAAAGCTACAGCTCGTGCTTAGTGGTATGGTTTAAGCCTTAATAATTAAAGCTAATACAACTGCTTGGGTGGTTGCAATTATAATGCAATCAAGATGCCCTGTACACAGAATACACCTCTTACCTTGAAAAAAGAATCAGAGGAAGTGATATGAAATGTTTGTGTGAGTACACACACATAAGCCTACATGTTAAAAGAAACACCCCAAACTGTATTTAATAATGCACTGGTACAACTACAGCGACAATGTGCATACACACATAGAGAAGGCCATAATCCTGCCCGCTACATTTCTTACTGCTGTAAAATAAAGACAGATCAAGGAGTGGGATCCAGGATTACAAAGCATCTGCACCACGTCCAGGTCCCAGCTCTATAAATATCTGGTTTCTGATAAACTCTGCTCAAAGTCTGGTGTTCCCGCAGCTGCTGAGGAGGGATGGAGGAGCCAAAGGAGTACTGCCTTCTCTGAGGCACAACGGTGCTCTTCCCGTTCCTGCACCACCACCAGAAGCAGCGATGTCTTCCAGCTGTAACTATTACCCTGTGGATTAGCAACTATTGGCAAAGGCTGATTACAAATAATCACACTGAAAGTTAAGAGTTCACCTGCCTGCTCCCACCACACAGTTTACATATTTTCTCTCAACTAACGGTCAGGGACCAAGTCTGCCGGTGCACAAATAACCTGTTCCAGAGATACGTTTTGGCAGCAGTGTGAATGAATGGACACAAAGCAGATGGCATTAGACGAGCAGAGATGTGAGAGAACATTAACTGCTATATTTACACTCGCCCCCACTGAATCCACAGACCCATAAAAAAGCAGCTGCCTTTTCCAGACTGAATGCTACCAAGCTGTTCCATACTACCCCTACACCTCTGAGGCCTCTCCTGGGAAATGCAAAGGCATCTTTAGAAGAAATCAGAGAGGAAGGCAGCATATTCACTACTAGAAGAATGAGAAGAGCCAGAGATGCCCCTACCTTGACAGTGTAGGATTTACTTGCCTTCATGCGGCCTCCTGGTAGCCTGCAAATTCCCTGGCTGTACTCCAGCTGCAAAGCTGCCCTCCGTTACACTGGTGTTTAATTCTCTCTTTTCTACACTCCCGGCTTTTGGGATGATAGCTGAACGTTATGTCACTGTGTGCCTGTTGCCTCGATGCCACAGAGGTCATGTAAGTAGACTTGGCTGCTCTAACATCCCCTCCACAGCCCATCAATGGCAGCCACTTATCACAATGCGTCAAAAATAATTGTTTCAGGTTCTCTGAGGTACGGAAAGTTTCCCAACCTGCTTTAAATGCCACGCAGTGAGAAGTCTGTTTTTGAGTATGCATCAGAAGATGGCAAAGTGTTTTATATAATTACCCTTCCTTGGCATTTTTGGACTAAGCAAACTGAGGAACCACCAGCCTGTGCTCATAGCAGCAGAACTTTACACCACTAGGCTGGTAAGTCTTCAATACTTTACTAACTGTAAACAAACAATTTCAAACAAAAATGTCATGAGACAATTTATCCTTGAAAAGGTAACTAAAATAATACTACAATACTACAGACTGACTGAACAGATAGTTGGACAAGTGGAGTTTTAAATATTTAATCAAATAGGAAGCTAAAATCTAGGGTCAGTATAAAAGCCTTCATGACTATCACTATCATGTTTGAATTCCAGTGGAGACAGAAACTAAAATATATCCACAATACTCTCACAACCAAATATGGCAGCACTGTGCTGCACAGGACTATGTGGTGATGGCAATAGCAAAGTCAACAGAAGAACAGGTTGTGGAACTGTGTTATCCTGACAAGCTAAACCCCTCCAAATTGGATTGAAGAATAAGGGTATGTGGAATGGCAGCTTTGCAATCTGACCCACTAACCCCTACAGGGCTCAGATTTGAGTGTGGATGAGAGGACATTTTGTGAAGGACTCTTACCTCACTCACTCCACAGGAGGTCAAGGTCATTCTTTAGCATATGTACCTGCAAGGAATTTCCCATCTCAAAGAGAAGTTGTTTCGAGAAGCTCTAAGGTCTCACAGGAAACACATTTTTGGTCAGTGCTGCACCACCACAGCAGCAGAGGAACACAGGTGGCAATAAGAGCTGTGGAGAACTTGGCTTCAGTAGACCTATCATCTAAACAGCGAAAATCGCCAGCACTTCTAGAAGGCTGAGGAAAGACTTTCCAGTCTTCATTGCAGGAAGAAACTTATTAAGAGAACATCACCCTAATAAATCACTTTCTTCTTCTGTCCATGCTAGTGAAGATATAAAGCATAAGGAAAACAACCAAGCAGAAAGAGAATTAGATTCTTTCCATCCTATTGCTAGAGGAATTAATTGTAACTAAAGCAAGGATTTCTTTTTTAAATATGATTTCCCAATCTGGCAATGCCTCTTCAAGATTTATGAAATAAACCCATCTATAAATCAGCATGCATTCTTTCAACTAATCCTTCCTAAAAGTATTAATTCCTTATAAGAATGAAGCTGGATTTGAAATGTGACAGTGACAAATGAGCAAAGGCAAAAGATTCCTACGAAGTCCCAGGCTGGGCACGTGTACTGCAAGCTCTCTCTTTGCTAACGTAACAGTTGCATGCTGAAGCTTGCCCAAGCTTTAGAGGGAAAACTTTAAGCAGCTGCAAAACAGTAGAAAATAAATCTCTGCATGTTTTTATTTTATATGAAGACAACTGTTGGTTTTGGTTTTTTTTATTTTAGATCAAGTAGTTCTTTGTGTGAAAACACAAAAAGGTTTTTTGGGTTGGTTATTTTCAGGTGAAGTTGAGAATGCTATTAATCTTTTGGTTTTTTACATTTAGATACAAGAAGCCCCAAAACTTCACGGCTTCATTTTGTTTTTTGCCAAGCCTTCCCCATTAGCCTATACTACTTTTATTTCCATTGCAGACGTTACTTCTTGGGGTACCCATCATTAAGACAGGCACAGAAACAACAGTATTATTTACCTTTGTTGGTCTTAAATACAATTTCTCTCTTGAATGCAAAACAGTGGGGGATGGAACTTTGTACTAATGTTGCATTGCAATTACTCATCCAAAGCAAACCGGGCTACAAAACCCATGGAATTTAGGATTTTCTTAGTCAACACCAGATGATGTTTGGTTTTTACTACAGTAATTACCATGCCGATCTTCACATTAATCAGGCAATCCAAGCCACACATATTTTTCTGCATCAAGTGGTTTTAAACTGCTGTAGAAAAGCCATTTCTTTAAGCACACACATGTATGAGCAATTGGGAGACACACGTTAACCTAAAACAAACAAGGCACGCAAGCTGCTGTGTCAATTTACAGCATTCTAGCTGCACCCTAAAGCTAGAGACACGTGAAGAAATTAATCCTTGGCACACCAAACTGGAACATATGATGCAGCTCCTAAAAACTTTTTAGCCTCGCCAGAAGGAGTTGCACAAGGCTGAACTAGAGCAGGTCGTGTTTGCCACCCTTTCAAAGACCAGCACTCCAACGCGTAGCTCGCCATTTCACACACACAGCCTGCTGTCAAAGCAGGATTTGCTCCGGGACCATCTCCTGAAAGTCGTGTCAGTCCAAGGTTCTGTTGCGCTTTCACAGTTCTCCTGCCACTAGATTTCCTTGCACTCTTGGGACCAGCGTTGACAACACCCAAGCGTGGCTGTATCTTCCCCAGAAAGTGAAAGGAGTGACACACTGCTTCTGCTGTAGTATCCAGGAACTGCACCTCTTACAGTATTTCAGCAACAAGGAAAAGAATGAAAAAAGCCCTGAACACAGCACAATGCATAGTCTGATGTCTTTTAAAAGAAAGGTCTAGATAGAGAGATATATGGATTTATTTAGTTGACCATGAAGCAAGTAAATTGTACCTAATTACAGCAGGAATAAATATGGCCAACTAAGTGGCAACATAATCCATCTTTAACAGTATCATCAAATCACCTGTCTCAAAAGTAAGCTGATAAGGTATGGTGCATGTCAGGTGTGAGACTGGAGACCAGTCAGCACACTGTGCGCTTGTTTCTTTGATGAGATGCTGGCTTACCCAGATGTGCAATGTTCTGGTCATTTGCATGGCTGCTGCTCTCAGTTAGATGCTGTTTGGTGGTATTCTCTGCAACATAATTTGTGAAGCGTCCTATCTCAGCAAAATACCCTGTTACTCTATTCCAATCCTGTTATGAGTGAAGGAGAGGGAAGCGCTAACAAATGTGAAAGAGAAGCACTGGTTTTAGATTTTTACTACACAACAACACACTCAGCTGGATTCTAAGCTGGCAAATGTCTTCTTCCTTCCTCTCCTTCTGTCCCTTTAGCCATGAAGTATTGTAGCAAACTCTAGAACAGGAAGGTGACTTTCAAGTGCTGCATCATCCAAACCAGAAAACTGAATAATATAGTTGTCTATTACCAGCTTGTTTTCCCAGCTCAGCTGATCCCTTCACCAAAAACTAACATTTTCTCTATTATTCCCTAACATTGAACCATTCACCACATTAACTCAAACCCTCTTTCGCCTATTTTTAACCACTACCCCAACATGTTTCTCCTCACACCAATCAATTCTTCTCCCCTAAACCCACACAATACACCTTCAGTCAGGATTTAGCTCCAGCTTTTGCTATGGCTCATATATTACAGTGGGAGACAAAGTCCCCATGCAGTCTTGCTCACACTGTTTCCCTAGGACAAGTAAGATTACTACAAAAATAATTATCTGTTTCCCAGCTGCAGCAGCAGGTAAAATCTGCAAGCCAGAATCCCCTTCAGGGTCTGGCTGGAGACGCTTGTTTCTTGCTTGTATTTCTTGTCTTTTTTTCTCCACCCCCTGCTCTTCATAGGAGAAAAAATAGCAGGCTAAGACTATTTCAATTTTAGAGGCAACATGGTGGAAAGCAAAAGAGAACAAGGAACTGAACTGGAAATATAAGTAGAAAGGAGGAGAAAGCAGTGCCTCTTGCTAAAAACTGAAGTGTAGACAAGCATTCGCACTAAATAAAACAGATATGTAATTGGTGTGGTGCATTATTAAGGTTATTATACAAGTACAAACTAAAACAATTATTTGGGTTTCCCTCATGCTCTCCACAACTCTCAATGTAATAACAACATAGTTCTCTGCAGGATTCAGCACTTGCAAGACACCAAAGCTATTAGCTATTAATGTTGTAGGTCAATACATTTTTGAATTTTAATTTAATGAAAACCAATCTTTCTCTCTTTTCCCAAATTTAGTTACCTGTGAAGAATCTGTTTGGGGCCATGCATAAGGCAACCTCCTTATCTCTCACACCATGAAGCAACAGAAAACCCAACAGACAGCTAAAACTGACACGGGAAACTATGGAGCAGCACCAGAGGTCACCTGCTCTGTCTTCAGAGTCACTGTCAGGAAAAGCTGTATTAAAAACTATTGTGGTAAAGTGCTTTAAAAACAAAGAAAGAGGCAACAAACAAACAAGCCAACCACTTCTGGTTAATACTCTACCTGCTGCTGGCCTGGGAGAAGTTCCAGTTTATTTTTGCTTCTGTCTCCAAACTGTGTTTCATTTATACCCAAAAAGAAAATCTGCCAAATACTGAAGATAAGAAATGGTCTATTATCTTCATTTCTTGCAATGTTTAGAGTTAGTGCTGCCACAGAAACCAGTACACAGACGTAAACTGGGTTTCTAAGAGTCTCCCTTTGCAAACGCTACATGAGCAGAGCACACTGTGAGGTAACGTTGAAACCACTGGGACATCTTGTCACGTGTGCAGTGTTGTCACGGTGTAAGACATGGCCATCTCCTGTGTGCACATCCATTTCTGAACACACCAAACCCAAACTCTACCTGAAGTACCATTTGAAACACCAAGCAGATGTGGGGAGGGGGCAGAGTGAGCACAAGAAAGAACAGATGCATTAGAGAACAACAGAAATTAATGATGTCTTTTAATGAGAGGTATTTTGTTATGTGCTTACATTTACATGCAATTAATATGGTCCAAACAGTCAATCTACCATAACTCAAAAGAACGAGGTAGAGGAGATTAAAGGAGAATGTGGCACTGTTAAGTAACACTTTGAAACTAGATAGTTTGAACAGGTGTCTTCATTGGGTTATCTTTTGAAAACTTTATGGAAAAAAGCAAGTCTGAAAAATTAGCTGCTTAAATTCTCTCTTTGCTTCCTGGCAGTTAAAACTGGAATGAGAATAAATACCTCCCTGCATGAGGTATGAGGATTAATTTGTTTGTGTATATAAATGGGTATGTAAGTATCAACTACTATTTTATTTTTAACACTTTATTGGGACTACTGCATTCCTACCCAAGAGTTCAGCTTTTGGCAAGAGATTAGCATTGAGTTAAAGTGGGAACAGGTGTTTGGAAGATGATAGGGCTGTAATAAAAGCACTAACCAAGAAGATGAAGGGAAAAACAATTTAAATGTGGCATTCATTTGTACCCTGTGAAATAGAGAGAGATACACCCAAAAGAAAATGCAAAATCAGAACTAAGGGATCTTTAGAAAATATCTTTGTGCACTGTGATTCACTCCCAGGGGGACACAGTCTGAGCAGGGCTGTCCTTTGGTCCCAGGTCATCCTGTTCTTGTACAATGTCATGATGCTTGTTAAAAGGCCAGGCATTCAATAAACAACAGTTTCGCTGCTTAATGCTGGCTGGATAAAAAAACATTTTCAAAGCCTCCAAAGGATGTAAGGGTTTAAGGCCACTATCAGTGAGATTTGAGCTCCTAAATTATATCAAGTATTTTTACAGTGTGGATCTCTGCCCTGTAAGTTCCCTACAGCGATTACTAGGTCAAACTGATCTTTATTTCTAGCCATTGAGCACATTCTTTTGCCAGCTGCAGTCAGAAGAAAAGCTGAAACCATCCATTTCAAGGCTCAAACTCGTGAAAACAGATGTTTTCTTAGTAAAAACAAGAGTTACTGACCTTGAAGTTTCATAAGAAAATGCAATATTCACCATCTGCAGAATATCTTTCCCTCAACAATAAGGTAATTGAAGATAAAAGCTTTCAAGTGTTTTTTTGAAAGCAGACTGTGCTCAAACCCCAATCCTGCAAGTTAAACCTGTTAGCATCAAGATGTACTATTAATTTCATATGACAACAAAAGCAAATAAAGCAATTATTTTTAAGAGCAAAGGCTTATGGGGGGAAGGTGTTGCAAGGTGTATGGTGTTTATTATTGCTTTTTTTATTGCTGTACGCCATGACAGTTTCTTATAAGAGCAGGACATAATGTAAAAAATAAATAAACTTTAACTGCAGAGATACAGGCAAGCCTCTCCATCTGCAGCATGGGTCCTCAGCTGTGGGAACTCCCAGCACAACGGACTTTCAAGAAAAAGTTAGACTGAGAATATCGTAAGAAACTAAAATGGTGGCCTACATTATAGTGAAGTGCCTTATGTTTGTCATTGTGAAAAAGCTTTCCTGTGGCCTGTGGAACAACTGACTGAAGAATGTAGTAATGTAATTTCTGGATGCTAGATCTTTATTTTGCTGGTATTAAATTACCTTTGCATTTTAAGAAGGTTTAATACAATTATCTTTGACTTCAGTACGTTTAAGGTGCATCCTACTTTTCAGTAGTCACCCATGAGACAATTAGTCCATTAAATTGTCAAGACAGTAAGGAAGGTTTTAAAATGACTGACGACAGAGGATTATCTCTCTGAAACAATACTGAAGAAAACAAGTTTGACCTGAGACAAATTCACACGTCCTTTTGATTCTAATGACTTCATCAAGAAGAACACAGCTATTCAGAAGCTGAACTTGGCCCTGTATCATTGATTCGGAACACACATTTGAACAGCTCTGAGCAGCGCCATTTAACCCAATTGTCCAAAGGAGGCAGTTATTCATGTGGTGAAGTGCTTATAGGACTCAGATCGAGACTCATAAATGGCTTATAGATTCTGGCCCCTGGCAAGCATCAGACAATTCTAAATATTTACTCTCTATCGGGGCAGCATTGGAAAATTTTGATGAATGCATCAGTTAACGATCATTTCTGAAACCACCGGAAGAAAAAGAGTTGGCCTTCCAAAAAGATGGGTTGTGTAAGGAACCAGAGATTTTAAGATGGAGCTTGGCTAATTGATGATGCGTGGCATGTGATCTGCAATAGTACAGGACTAAATTTAATGAAACACAAGAGTTCCACGTGGTCCTAGCTACAAACAATGCCAATTACTGCAAGTCTATGGGGTAAAAACTGATCACAAAAGCTAGGACAAACATCTGACAGCATAGAGTCCAGAGCTGAATCCTTTCTGAAAGAGTCTTTTAATCAGATTCCCATTCCAGCCTGTCAACTGAGCAGCAGCAGTGGGATACGCAAGTCAATGCTCTGCAAGCAGAGGTCAGATGGACCCCACTGGCACCAGGACAGTAACCTCCACTGCAGGGGCAGGACTGACCTTTTGAGACAATGACCTTTACAGACCCTAACATCACCAGAAGATTCTGAGTCTTGGAACCCTGACATCCTTCCTCTTAATAAACCACCGCTATCAAAAATAGGTAAAAAAAATATACAGGCATTTAATAATGCAAAACAAACCCCTCATTCCAAGCATAGCCTTTTTTTTTATCACCAAATGAAATGTCAAAGATTATACAAAGACCTCAGCAAGCCTTTTTTTTTATCACCAAATGAAATGTCAAAGATTATACAAAGACCTCAGCAGTCTTCACTAACGTATTTCCCCAAAGAAGTATGCATTTCTTTGGTGGCAGTTTAAGCAATAAGCAAATGCTCTTGCAAACTTCCCCGCCTGCTGTGCTGGCACAGCTGCATAGTCACTGGATAACGCAGAAGGAGCAGAGGGAAGACACAAAGTGACATAACTAGAGGCCAGGGGAGATGGAAGGGCTACCTTTCAACCAGATCAAATAGGTTGCTGCTGAATATAAAACTACCACCCTTGATACTACAGCGATTGGAGCTGATGTACAGGCCTTTAAAATACTCAAAATAAAGTTACAGGCAATGTCATGTGAATGAACACTGAACAGACATGATATTAATATGTCCAGAAATACACCCTGAAAGTAGCATGTCCTGAAGACAGCTTTTCACGTCATTCAGCCTTAGCCATAGAAGTAACACAAGCAATACAGAAGGCAGCTTTCTCAATTATATCATACTTTGTTACTTGTGGAAGTTATTTTCATGTCTGATTTATCATGGAAAATATTGGTAAAGGATCCCATTTGTCTTCCCTGACCTCCAAGCGACACAGCCTAGAAACCCCAGACCTTTCCTCTCTCCGTAGATCTCCATTATTTCTTTTAAACTGTGAGGAAGAGTTCACAGCCTTCAAGATGTGAAATGTGGGGAAAAAAAAAAAAAAA
>Ga0065711_1043574_pt1 | contig 14644 bp, 3 predicted proteins | sample Hoacrofraction12_FD_59098 | JGI IMG/M metagenome (GOLD analysis project Ga0065711, IMG submission 59098) | Hoatzin crop microbial communities from Cojedes, Venezuela - Epithelial fraction 12 v2 (version 2) | ecosystem: Host-associated > Birds > Digestive system > Esophagus > Crop | place... | reverse complement strand
ACTCTTTTCAGTGGTGCCCAGTGACAGGACAAGGGGCAACGGGCACAAACTGAAGCATAGGAAGTTCCGTCTGAACATGAGGAAGAACTTCTTCACTCTGAGGGTGACGGAGCACTGGAACAGGCTGCCCAGAGAGGTCGTGGAGTCTCCTTCTCTGGAGATATTCAAAACTCGCCTGGACGAGGTCCTGTGCAGCCTGCTGTAGGTGACCCTGCTTTGGCAGGGGGTTGGACTAGATGATCCCCAGAGGTCCCTTCCAACCCCTACTATTCCGTGATTCCGTGATTCTGTATGATTCTGTGTCTATACTGCACCCAGTTACATGATTTCACCTGACATCTGGCCAAACCTATTCTCCACCTCCAAGCAGCCAGACCACAATTTATGTTATAAAACTTCTCTGAGAAAAAGTTTCATTACTGGTTATTTAGTTTACACTAGGCTCCAGCTATGACCACCACACTGACATAGTACTGCGGCCTGGCTGATGTCACCTTAGGTATAGGTGCATAAGCTGTCCCGGACACCCAACTGCAATGCAGAGCTAACTTCAGTGATGTGAAGGTGCACTATGTCTTGCAACACTAGCAGAGTTTTCAGAGAGCATAGTTTCAAAAGAAGTGTACCCACTGACACTTCAAAAACTCAAATTTGTGCTCTATTTGCAAAGTCTTCATTTGCTTATATACAATGAATGCAAGAGAAAAAACTTACACTCCTATAGTGCCTCACACTTCTCTAATCTACAGAACTTAGCAGGAACACAAGACGGTTGGACTTGATGATCTCAGAGGTCTTTTCCAACCTTAATGATTCTAAGATCCTATCCCAGGTTACAAAAGCATTGACCTACAGTGATGAACACATCTGCATCGATTTGAAATGACAAAGCAACTTCTAAATTTGAGGGGGGGTGGGAGGGAGGGTGATTAATTATAGCACACAAATTGAGTAACTACTAAAGATACAGCTCATGGAAAACCACATAATAATTGTCCATCAAGTATACCATCAAAATAATTTTTGAGGCTTAAGCTGAACTGTTACAAAAAGTACTGCTTTTTCTTGGAAGTCAGAAAGGAACGAGAACATAATGAACACTGCTGCTAGAGTCTGAATAGCTTTTTAGTAGAACAGACTCTTACACAGCTGTACAGACTTTTCCTTCATTTGGACTGCTTTGTTGAACTCACAGAAACCTGCTCAAAGAAAAAAACAAGAGGCAGAAGTAGAAAGAAGAAGATATTTACTCAAGATATGCTAAGAAATACCAAAGATTTGTTCACATGCTTCAAAGTCAAGTTCCATCTAATATGAAAAATACTTTGTTCGTATCAGCATCTTGTCTACAGAGGCAAAATAAACCCAGCCATCATGGAAAAATCCTGATCCTGAACTGAAATTAGAAGAAACTTTCTTTAGTTTTCAGTCTAGTCACTACAAGCCCATTTTGCACCTCTGTTTTCAAAGTCTAAATCTCATATAAGAAAAAAAATATTATTTTTGTCTTTCTCAATAATTTTCCATCTTCGCATTTGGATGCACAGTTCAAGAGGTTTGTTACTCCCTCTGCGTTCTGAGATAAAACTGGAGCAGAAATATTTGCAAAAATACAAAAAAAAATCCCAAAAGGCAACCAGTGCAGCTGAAGAGCTTTCCCTGCAGTTTTCTGCAAGAGCAATACAGTGAAGTCCATCCTCACATGGACACTGCATACTGGCAAAAATAATTCCCAATTATACGTTAACACTGTGCAGACCCAGTGGGGTGGGTAGGTACTTTATCCCAGCTACGCGCAGCTTGCACAGCTTTCCTCCCTCTCTCTCCGTCACAAATACACACGATATAGAAATGACACACTTGGCAAGAGCAGGCTGATGATATTACTGAAGAGGGCTTTCTTGATAAGATCATCATCTGTTTCTGGACTCTTGGGTACGCTCCTTTCCTCAGCAGAGGAACAGTCGCCCCTGATAAACGTCCCTTTGTGTGCAGATTTCCCCCCGATACACGCAAAGACGTTTCAGTCCTGAGTCTGTCTGTTTTCTCTTTGCTTCTTATAGCTCAAATACAGTTAGAGGTGTATGGAGCATTGTATGTAAAGCAATAGAAAGTGGACACAATTGAAAATACAGCTTATGTAACTCAGACTGAAGCCTTTTCTAAGACAGATGCTGTTCTGCCGGGACAAAATTAAACATTTCAACATCACCTACACCAATCTTTCCCTCGGACTTTTTGGAATCCTTTTAGTTGCAAGATGCTAACATTTTCTTTTTTACAATATTACTTGCATAAATATATATGATTAATAGTTAAAAAAAATAATTAATAGATGTTTTATGTTTACCCAATACTGTTGGATTTCTTTTTCACTGGGAAAAAACGAAAAATAGCAAGGTAGCCTGTGTTGTTAGTGAATGCAGAAAGCTACTAAAGTTAACTTAATATGAAGACTGCTGTATTAATATTGACATAATGAAATGTATTAAGTGAACAAAAATGTTTTGGAAAGTGTTCTTTCTAACTCTAAAAGCAAGAGCAGTGAGATCATCTGTGACTGTAACTGTGGTGTCTTCTCAGTTTACAGTACTTACGCTTAGAGATAGAAGGCTCTATTTTCATCTCTCATTTGTGTAACAGCAGATGAAGTTCTTTGCTTTCTACCAGATACGCATGCTCAGAACTACAAAACCACTGCTTAAATGCCAATTTCTAGCTCATAGTATGTGAGCCAAACTGCCCAAATGCCTAGCAAAAGAAGCAGATGCATTAATATGATTTCCACATCTCCTTTCAATGTTTGCAACACATTTCTGAAAGAAGGAGGATACCAAGAAGAAGACAAAAATACCAACAACGACTCAAATTTATCAGTACTTAGTGTGACCCTCCAAAAGATCTAGTTACTGTTGAGATTAGGAAGGCGAGAGGGGGACTGGGACAAAGGGAAATTGAATGCCATGCTCCACTGCATGCATGCAATATATAGTTCCATCCATTATAATTATAATTTATATGAAAAGTAACATTATTATAAATAGAGATAAATGTAGTATAACTATAATGTGCAATATCAAGATTCAAATTAATCATTTCTTTGCACTTGCTGGGGATGGCCATGCATAACAGACACATGGCTCTGCACTGCTCCAGCACTCATGAGTTATGTGCTTATCTACATCTTCTATGATCAAGTACCAGCAACAACCAACACAGATTTTTAACGCTGCTGCCAGACAGGAACTGACTGCTGATTTTGGACATGGACCAGAGTACCCTCACTCGCTCCTTCAGTGCCTCAGTCTGGACTATCACACTGCTTTCACATACAGCGATATCTTGGCATAGCCAAGGTTCTGAAGCCGATATAAAGAGCGATGCCCATTTCTAAGGCAGACTTGTAACCTTGAGTGAAATAAACCCTTGGACAGAGATTGAGCGCAAGTCCTGTGCACTACCTAAATCCTACTCTGAGGCTTACATAAGACTGAAGTAGAATACTGGTCTTGCAGCAGCCTTCTGTACAGCAATGATCTTGACCTTCATATGAGTAAGTCCGCAGGCATCATGTGTGTAAGGCATACCCTAAATTGTTTTGCCTTACCACCTTCCCCTTTACAAGCATAGACTTTGAACACCCCACTGCCGCTTGGACAGACGCAGCGACTGGGGAGCCCAAGCAACAGCCACGGTTGGCACAGGGAGCCTGTTCTGCGGCAGGAGGATGTAGACAGTCTTTCTCCCGGAGAATGGCTGCCCGAGACTGACTCTTCACAGCCTAAACTTTACCTCTGAAAACAATGACTGAGAACAAGGTCACACCCTCTATGGCCTGAATGGAAACTTCAGCCTAAATAAGAAGCTCGGGGTCTCAGAGCGAGTCAGTGCTGGCAACAGGAGCCCTAACTTTCTATAACCGTTGCAATCACTGCTTCTGAAAACTTCACACAACACATACAAGAAACTTACTATTTTTAAGAAGCAGGAAAGTATTCCTGGCAAGGCACAGCCATTAAACAGGCAGTGTCAAAGAAGATCAAAAGAAATATAACTCATAATGTATATGGGCTATAGAATTGTTTTGTCTTTGAAGCATTAAAACTGCACCTGCAATGGTGATGTACTATAAGGATATAAGAAATATAGCTTGTTATTTGGCATTAAGTATATAGAGTTAAAACAGTTAAGTATATAGGAAACTATCATATTGAAAGGGCTGCAGGTTGACATCTTAATTCTCCTCAGCAGCTCTCAATCGGCAGCTCACAAAATTAAATAAAATATTAAAACTCCCCTAAAAATATCTGCTCCTTCTCTTCCTCCCCAGTAAAAAAAAAAAAAAATCATGTGCATCAACGGAGAGAGAAAATTTCCGGTTTAGCCATGATTATTATTTTGATGTACACAGATACTTATCAACTTCACAATTTCTTTCTGATAGGCACAGACAATTCACTGTACAAGGAGTCTTGAAGAAGAGCAGTTTTGTTCTACTATTTTTTCCCCATATGTTTTCATCTCAGTTAACAAAGTACATCAACAAGATACACAATGCATTAACTTAAAAATATAAAAAAATATAGACAAACAAATCCCACTTTTACATATCCAGTGGTGTAGGTAGCAGTTTCCAAATGAAGCCTTACAACTTTAGAAAAAGCTCGAGCCTTCACTGCAGCCCCTTGAGCCTCGGACCACTCTTTTGCAGATTCCGGGACCTCAGCACAAAAGCTGTCTTCCTATCCTGCCTCCCGCAACCCGGATACCACTCCTCTGTCCAGTTCATCTGCCACCCCGTCTCTCCTGACTGCTTTCTGTGGCCTCACTGTTCCTCCTCTGTGGCAAATATTGGGTCATACCCAAGTTCCCACTGACTGCCTCCAACAACGTCCACGAGTTATTGTCAGAAAAACAAGAGGAGTAAGGCACATATGCTTTCCTTCACACAACTGGCTTCTAGCTTTCCATCTTCCCCTATTGGTCACAAACCATCTGCCAGCCAAGCCTAATCTGCCCCTTCACATTCCCAAAAGCTGTTTCCTAGCCTCATCAAATGCAATTCAGAAGCTGACAGCCTTTTCACCAACATCTGCATCTTGTCTCAGTCATCAGATACCATCCTCAGTGTAAACTTTTCTATTCTCTTTACCGTACTCATCATAGAAGTTCAACACTTCAAAGAAGATTAATTTATTTTGCCAAAGAACTGTTTATTACTCAAAGTGGACCTCCCTAACATATGGGGCAGACTTAGCAATAGTGGTGTTACTAGCACCTTTCTTCTTGCTTATGCTTATTATTACTATTTCTTCACCTTGCACCTCTGTAAACTCTATGCTTTACACAATCAGTAGAGAATAGCAAGGATCTTATCTTTCAGTCCACAAACAGCATCTCCTCAATGACCTGCTGCTAACCTCCCACCATGAGGATTCAGGAGAGCTACTAACTGCATGATTTCTACAACAGCACCAGTATCCAGGTGTGACAGCAGATGTCCATGAGGAGAATGTTACAGCACGCCAAAGCTAAGTGATGAAGAAATAACAGCCAGGGACCAGTTCTCATCTGGAAACAAAAAGTCCAAACTTTATATCATGAGTAGAAGCTTAATAAAATGTAGGAAAATGTTTATGTTTGCTTTTTAATCAACTGCTCTTGTTCAATTAAATGCACACTGCTCTCCTATCAAATCTCTTTTTTCAGACAGATATCAGCTTTGAAGTCTCTATTCAAACACCCATGAAAAGATTCCTATATTATCTCCAAGCAATGCTGGCAAGCCTTGTGGTACTGTCCCTGAATTAGGCTGCAGCCTGCAAGAAGGCAGGGACCATATTTCACCTATTAGTAGAACTACCAAGAACACTATCTGGATTAGATAAATAATAAAATAGAAATAAACTAAGAACACATCCTAATAGAAAGATGAAATGAAGACTGAACTGTGAACAATTCAGTTTCCCCAGAAAGACTGAGTGTTCTCTACATGGTACCACAGGAGATTTGTGGGATCTCATGGTGTAGATCTCTGTATCAGTGGATCTGATACTGTACTGCACTCTTACAAAGCTGAAACTGGAAATCATGTAGACTAAGAGCAATATAGCCTTTCAAACTGCAGTAGAAGCATTAAGATCATAATGAAATAAAAAGAAATTCCACCCTCGTAAACTTCATACTGGCGAAGTAAATAAAGAAGAAATTATTAATAATGCTTGGAGAAATATGTCCTACTATGCTCCATAAAAGTTTTGTATTTTTTCCACACTTTTTGTAAACTGGTATAGATATGGTAGTACTCTAAATCAGTAAGATAATTTCATGGAAAAAATAAACCTCATCTATGGTGAGGTTGTACCATTAGCACCTTAACTTACACATATATGAGAATATACGTATAAATAAACACATGCAGCTTATAAAGTCTTCCACTGTGCCAAATATGGACCTAATACACTTAGGTAGTTTCTACATGCTTATACTGTCTTCTCCTTTTGATAACCAATAAAAAATACTGGAAATTATTTTCCAAAATGAGAGACAGACAGCCATTCAACAGGCAGTACCACAGAAAGCCTTACAAACAGGTAACTCCAACCTTTCACAGAATCACAGCTAGCTTCTAGGTAGTACTTTCTCACACATATCACAACAGTTTCAAGAAGCTATCAAATAAAGAATATGCATATGCATATTAGAGAAGGCCAGTCTTGCAGCAAACAGTCACAAATATGAAAGATCTGGGCTTGGTGAATTGGATCTAAGCCTACCCCTATGGGACCTCCAAAATCCCTCATAGTCTTTTAGTAACTCTGGAAGTAGTAACACTTTCTTTCTCTCATCTTTTCTTGACCTGTGTTTTTAGACAGCAAGCAATCCAGAGTGGGGCCTGTAATTGTGTTTGCATGTATAGATATGCATTTAAAAAATGTAAAACAGATACACAGATATACATTATAGATAGATAGATAAGTATGTATACACATTTTTATTTATCTATGAAGTACAGTATCTAGGACAAATGGAACTCTGTGTCAATAGAAACCAACAGCTTCTAGATGATACTGTAATACACACAGCAAAAAATAATATATCTTGGCATTCTGAAAGGGATGCCCTTTTCAAATATGCTGCATGTCTTTTGTCTCTGGCAAGTAGCCTTGCAAGAGGGCTTTGATTATGTTTCCGATACGTGCTCTGTATCATCTTTTAGAACAGTTAAACAAAGCTCAGTCCTTCTATTCTCTGAATAAAGTGAAAAGGCAGCCAGAGAGAAAGAAACAGAGGACTACTTTCATATATAGTACTTGAAGTTTGTGGTCTTCGCTTTCATTTAATTTTGGAATTTATCTAAATTCAACCATTGCATGTTTCTACTCTTGAAATAATTACGATAAACAAATTATGTAGGTAGAAAAACATTTGTTTATATACTCCTTTTTATCTCTTAGATACACTCACAAAATAGCGAATTATACCCTCTGAAATACCGAGTTCAGTTCCAAAATACTACATACAACAGAAGAAAGCAAACCTTTCACTCCACTACACCCTTCTTACCTGCCACTGAAGAACATAGAGGTCTCCTTTTCTAATTTATTGTCATCTTGCTAGGTATATTTGGACCAATTAAAATTATTTCAATTTGAGTGGCAGCCCACTCTTCAGTGTCATTCCATGACAAATGTGTCACCTACTTTTAGATACTTCTTTTACGATCATGCATCATTCTTTTTAACTTTTTTTCACAATAATCCATGTAGACACCTCCTGACAACTAAGCATTGGCAGCACATACAACAAAATTACTGCTGTTCCTCCCTGTCATGAACAAATGTAATAAAACCTCTAACAGCAAATCAATGTCTACACTTTGTAAGAAGTATAATTATGGTAGGAAGAGGCACGCAAATCAATATGAAGATCGTGAGTAGAAGCTTTGTCAGTCATTTCTAGTAGTTGTTTACATCTTGCACATTCATAGAGCACTTGGAAGAACAAAATAATTCTGTTTGAAATCTACAACACAGATCTCACAATTATCATATCAGCAATACATTTCTGTATCCACAAAGCTGTAAGTATTCTGATGGAGAAACAGGTATCACATCTCACCTGTCCTACGCCAAGAGAGCTTGGTATAAATAGTGTAGAATTTAAAAGCACTACACAATAAAGATACCAGTGTCTGACAAAACCATTATTTCACAGAGAGGTATGATACTTTCCTCTGAAAGGCAATAAAAAGTAAATTCCATGCTGCATTGTACATAAAGAACCGTTAAAATGAAAAATTTGTTGTGTGACATCCCATGTTGTTAACAATATAGGCAGATCAAGATAAGTGGGTGGATTTGGATCATCATCAGAAGACACAAGGCCATATTTGCCAGTCTATTATGTCATGTTTCTTGAATTCATGAACCCAAGAGTGCAATAACTTTTTGTGACATGATGGAGAAGTTACATTTGATACATGCTCTAAATACACAGGCAAGACAAATGAATTAAAACCAGCAACCATATTGGTTTTTTAAAGTGTTATTGAGCAATATAGCATATGGATAATTCTGAAGTCTAAAGCATACAAACTGTTCAGAAAATAGCAATGGAAAGCACATGGTGATTGCCAGACGATTTATGTCAAATTAGTCCCTACCTTTGTAAACCAAAACAGTAGAGAATACGGATAAGAAAAATATGTTAAAGACATTCTTCATTAAGTTAAAAGGGAGCACAGCACCAAAATCATATACGCTATGTCTGGAGCTGATGATTGACTTGAAATGCTGTCCCCTTCCAAAAATTGCTCGTCCCATTTGAAAGGGCTATAACATTTTAGGAGCAATGGTTATTCACATTGCCCTTCAATCACTCCCATTCAAAACACAGGTAGATTAAAAAAGAAAATTGTGCAAAGAAAAGTTTTAAGAGAAAATGGTGGTAAAGTTGTTAGAAAATGGCACAGTTCTATCCAAAATTATTAACTTTTATTATTTGACCAATTATTACTTGCTTTGATGTAAATGCACTTACCTTTTGTCATTAAAAATGTATACAGTTTTGCACTTTCAAACCTTTGCTTTAACAATATGCTAATTATACAGTTCAGATGATCTGGAAAGAAATCCATTTTGCACTGATGATATAAGGGAGTGACAGTACAATTTACATTAAGAAATGCTTTCTCATTTTTCTCAAAAATTGGTTTGCACTCAGCCGGAGAAATCTAAATTCGACCAACAGGCATCCCTCCCTGCTTCTCCATGGTTACAAAATAACATGACAATCTGAATGACGAACAAGATGCACATAAGAATGGGTTACAAAAACTCCTCTGGACACAGGTAGACAGGCAGTCAATGTTTTCTTTTGTCATCTGATTAAACAGACGATTACTGTGTAGGACAATATTGAAATGCTAGTAGCAGACAATTCTCAGTGACACTGCTTCAAACATTTTGAATTAGCTATTCCAGATTCTATAAATTAGCCCCCAGGGCAGCTGGCCAGCCCACATTTCTGACTTTAAGGGATGACTTCTAACTGGAGAGACTAATATAAAGGCTTCCCTTTTCTTTATGGCTTTGTTCACATACCTTTCTTTACTCCAAGTTTAACAATTCTGTACCACAGTGTGCTTTTGGCACACGTTTTCTTGCCACATGAATACCAACCTGTACAGACAGAGCTTGAAAGAGAGTGATTGGCTCGCAGTGATTTTCCTTTTATTGTTCAAGGGAGACAGACTGCTTCGACTGGGAGATGGCACAGTGAGAATCCCACTTCCTGGCACACTGCTCTTCATCAGCTACAGACATCTAAGCACATGAAATTTCAGGGCTAAAAACAGACTTCATTTATTCATTTGATTCAGGGCTATCTTGCCAGATATATTATGAAAAAAAACATTCCCATAACTTACCCCTCCGACTGATATGTTTCATTACTTTGTGAATTCGTGGGGAAACACAGAAAATGAGTTTCCCAAGTTTTTGGGACCATGTAGCTTTACAGCTACAGCTGCACCACTGTCGGAATGTAGTCACAGTCATTTGATGTAATCTTAAACCTGTACCTATGCATAGCAAAGATAAACTTAACCCATCGTAATGATTTGCCAAATATAAAACTAATTAGTATTTTTTCTTATACACCTAGACTAAAATAGCCTGGCATGTAGAAGTGCAGATCCAGAGTTTTTCAAGGCTATCAACAACAGTGGACAGAACAATGGAAAAAAAATATATAAGGATGGGTAATTCACGTAAATGATTACAAACCATCACACCAAACACTTTTGCATTTTTTTTTAATAAAGGATGTTTATTTAAACAATTTGAGTGAAACTATTAAATATTTCCATCAGACAAAACTTGGTATTTTGGAAGGAACATTTTGAGTATAACACCACCTTCAGGTAACCGTTTCCTAGCTTCTATTTGTATTACAGACGTATTTCTCACACGGAGGAATAGAACTTGAACACCAAATTACAACTAGAATTATTAGGAGACTTAACAGAAAGTGAGAAGACAGAAGCATGTAAGCCTGAGGATAAAAAAAAAAATAATTCATCATAATTCTGTAAAATAAAGACGAGGTTAATCTGAAACCTATGGAAATTAGTATCAAGACTCTAATTGACCTCAGCAGGTTTCACTTAGGGCCTGCATGTTCAACATGATGGTTCAGTGTGATTTTGCAGTGTTCCTAAAGAATGCTCACCCTGTCACCACTTCACCTTCTCTCAGCAGCTTTTTGATTTCCACTGAAATGGAGGTGTCTGAAATTATTCTCTGCAGTTACTTCTTTCTTTGCACAAAGATGTTTTCAAAGGCATTTTTGAATATGCAAAAGTAAATTTTTACTGTTACTGTTCTTCCTTTAAAAAAAGAAAGCCATGATGACTGTGAAACTCTGCAGTGATTTTCTCTGGAATATGTTAGGGTGATAAATTGCAGATTCTGAAAAAAAAAATACATAGAAAAAACTGATGGTAATTTCAAACACACACATAAAATTCACTACAACAGAACGTTTCAACCCTTACAATGAGAACCACTCACGCAGCACGATAGTAGGATGGGAGAGGTAGAAGACATCAGTGGGCCTGTTTAAAGTTCAATTTCAACTGAGAGATTTGTTTTGAAAGTGAGGGCATATTAAAAACAATAAAATTTTCAAAACTATATTTTGATTTTCAGATCACTGGAATGACTTCATAATTACAAAACGTTTGTCCAAATTAGGATGCCATTGTAGCTTTTTCACTAAAATTTTCTGGAGGAAAGTGTTTGTGGTTTATGTGCAGAAAAAGTGTTTTGTTTTGTTCTCCAGGACTTTGGGATGCCAACAGCTTAACAGCTACTGACAGCTTAACAGCTCTTTCATTCTTACTCCATTCCACTAAACCTGAAAGCCACCCTCTAGAAACAGTGAATTTGATCAGTATTTCAACCTAAACACTTCACTGTTTCAGGCTTCACAGGCGAAAAAACAGTATGATAAATTAGACTCAGTGTATCATGTCTCTGTTCACTTTCCTGGCACTATCTGCTTGAAGCCAAGAGAAGTCACAATCTGCCAGTTGGTATATCATAGTCCTTTTAACAATACAAAAGCATGTACAATGAATAAGCTGAGGATAACTCGCCATGGTTGTCCTTGTCCCCTTGTTCCACTTTTTCTTTTCGTTTTTACAGGAGAGAATGGTAAAATGTTTGCAGAAGTTGAAGAGATAATTAAAAAAAATAATACAAATCCTATTCGTAACGGAGAGCACTGCTAAAGGCGATGGGAATTCTAGAGACAGCACAAACATCTGAAGACAGCAATGGTCTTGTGATTCAGGCTCTTGACATCACATACCTGAAAATCTTCAGCGCCTGGTTTTGCAGGCTTGACTCTTCTCTTGCACTAGGTCTGTGAAACAGGACAAGGGAACAAGCTGAATGCTCATACGTAAGGAGGCCACGCCACCTGCATTCAAGACCACAATGCTGACACTGTACACAGACACACATACAAATGATTACCTGATTCGTGTCCAGTTCCAGAAACGCAGGATGCTGTGAGTTTTCTACCTAATACCTCTCATTTTGGCATTTCTGCTGCACTACTGGCAGCCCCCGACAGAAGAGTATATCTGACGTGCAGGGCTCCATCAAGTGAAATTCCCATTTGGCTCTTTTTATCTCATGAGTGCTAGACTCTGTACAAGTACTAATATAAAATATCTCTCACCTGCAAACGATTTACAATAACATAATCAATAACATTTTTCCTGTGATCCACTTTACTGTGCAAGAAAGCAGCATTCAGTGTGTGGAAATACTTTAAAAGAAGAAACGACAACAAATTCCAGTCACGTTTTTTATACAACTGCTTTCTCTCACAACTCTGTTGTGTTTATGCTCACAACAGTTACACCAAGAAAAGACCATTCATTTATACAACTCACCTACCACGAGACATTACTAATAACAGAACATTTTCTAGATTCTGCCCAAGGGCTCTGGGGTTTAAACTGCTGTGCTGGCCTTTGCTTACCAATGGAGAAAAGTTGCTACCACTTATTTTATCTCACCCACCCTGCATGCCTCTTGTACATAATGACATTTTTGAGGCTTTAAATCTCTTTGCTAAAGGCACTAAATGCAGATGTTTGCTGGGTTTGAGGCTTGTAACTTGCAGAAGAAAAAACAGAAGCTGATTAAATGAATTCTGGGTGAAGGATTGAGCCAACTCACTCTGAACTCATGATCTAAAGCACACTGACAGTTACCAGCAGTTAGACAATGTACAGAACTTGCTGACCCACAACAGCATGTTCACATATCCAAACCCTTAATTCTAAACAATAATTTTTCCATATCAAGTAATATTCTTTGTCCTGTGTTGCACATTATTAATTAGATAACATAGTTATGTTGTAAATCAGATTATCCACTTGACAAATAACTGGGAGAAGGTGGGCCGGAACAGGGGTGAAGAGAAGGGTTATATGGGCTATTTACCCCTGCCTCAGCTCTATATTTGTATATTATTACAATCAAATGAAATTGTAGGGGGAAAAAAAGCAGCAACTTACTCGGGGTCCCAGTAACGAGCACGTGTGCACACAGGCAACGCAAGAATGTAAGAGCTGTGTGTGCCTCCATCGCCTGCAATGACCCCTTCGCTTTTTACCTTTTCTGATTTTATTTCTTCTATCAACCTAACACAGCTCTCGCTATCAAACCTCCTTATTGTTACAAGTACAAAAATTTTGTTTACACAGTAAACCCTACACTTTTTTTACTTCAGTTTTCTTCTTTCTTCTCATTCATCTTCTGTCCCACCTCCTCAGACCTCTTCCTTGGTTTCCACAAAAACAGTGTCAGAGAATCATAAAATTCATCATTACCATAATAACCTACACAGTACCACAGACTTTGCATGCAGTACTTTGTCAAGATACTGTGTACTGCATGGAAATCCTTTAGAAATTCCTTTTTTGATCTTACTTTTTGTTACTTTCATCCAATGTATTATCATTTGATATTGAAATATGTAGGTAAAATGGAATTCAGCAAGCATGGCCACTTGATCACAAATAGATTTAACAATTCTAATAAAACTATATCCAGCTCATGTAGCAACAAGCATCTTGATTTACTCATCTCAAGATCCATAACAAATACATGTTTAATTCCTTCTTCTCAAAGTAACTGTTTTTGAAGTTCTCTGGATGGTTTCTTTTATGTTTTTCCCAAGTCGACATTCATTCTCCCTTTTACAGTTAGCCCTTCTACGTATCTTTGCATAACTCCTGTCCCAATGACTTTTTGCAATTACTTCCAACTTTTTCATTCACATGCACTTCATCCCAATCTTCAAGACCTCAGTCAATTCTGGCAACACCCAACTTGCTTGTCTGTAACAATTTCAATAAACTGTAGTTTAAAGACTGCCAGGTACATACAGCACCACACTACGTGCATGAAGTTCAACATGGCCAAGTGCAAGGTCCTGCAAGTGGGTCGGGGTAACCCCAAACACAAGTACTGGCTGGGCAGAGAGTGGCTCAAGAGCAGCACTGAGGAGAAGGACTTGGGGGTACTGCTGGATCAGAAGCTCAACATGAGCTGGCAATGTGCACTTGCAGCCCAGAAAGCCAACTGTATCCTGGGCTGCATCAAGAGAAGCGTAGCCAGCAGGTCGAGGGAGGGGATTCTGCCCCTTTACTCTGCTCTCGTGAGACTCCACCTGAAGTACTGTGTTCACCTCTGGAGCCCTCAACATAAGAAGGACAAGGATGTGTTGGGGTGGGTCCAGAGGAGGGCCACGAATACGATCAGAGGGCTGGAGCACCTCTCCTGTGAGGAAAGGCTGAGAGAGTTGGGGCTGTTCAGCCTGGAGAAGAGAAGGCTCCGGGGTGACCTTACAGCAGCCTTCCAGTACCTGAAGGGGACCTACAGGAAGGATGGAGAGGGACTTGTCACACGGGTGTGTAGTGATAGGACAAGGGGGAATGGCTCTAAACTAAAAGAGGGCAGATTTAGATTAGATATTAGGAAGAAATTCTTCACCATGAGGGTGGTGAAACACTGGAACAGGTTGCCCAGAGAAGCTGTGGATGCCCCCTCCCTGACAG
>Ga0065711_1043573_pt1 | contig 14646 bp, 8 predicted proteins | sample Hoacrofraction12_FD_59098 | JGI IMG/M metagenome (GOLD analysis project Ga0065711, IMG submission 59098) | Hoatzin crop microbial communities from Cojedes, Venezuela - Epithelial fraction 12 v2 (version 2) | ecosystem: Host-associated > Birds > Digestive system > Esophagus > Crop | place... | reverse complement strand
TAAAAAAAAAAAAAAAAAAAAAACAACCAACAAAAAAAACAACAAGCATGTGATACTAGCCCTCACCCCCAACTGGCAGCAATGGGGAAATTAACCATTCCACTCAAAGGCACTAAGATAGTCTGTCATGCATGAATATGTTCCCTGAAACCCTGTATTCTGCAGATATATGTATTTTGGATGAGGACACAATCTCAAATGCAGCAAGAGCACCGTCTCTTGTGGTAGCAAAATATAGCCCACCAGGCCTCCAACTGAGGCAAAAGCTTCTTGCTGACTTGCAGTATCTTGCTCCTCTGTGTGGGGGTTGTTCCCACCCCACCCCACTTTGCTTCACAGCACCCCCAGATATCAGCTGAAGCAGGAAGGGCTGCCCTGCTTGGAGTGTCTGATCAGTGCAAGCTGCTCCTGTGCCAGTACAAGCGAGCAGCTCCCACAGCTCTTGCAGGCACTTCGAGAGCCACCTCCCGTCAGGGAATAGTGGTGGACCGAAGCTTTTCAGGATAAAAGAGTGGTGGCCTGGTGCACAGCTTCCCATGCCCCACTTCGAACACTACTTACAGCCAAGTTCAGCTGACCCTGAATCTCATTCTCTCTCCAGATGGTGATTAGTGCCCACACATTGGTCTCAAGCCATAAGGCAGTACGTTCACAGGAAGGCCTGTAGTGAGATGTTAGTGGTTGAAAAGAAGCAGAGCCAATCATTGCAGAAGGAGCAGACACCTGAGAGAACAGCATGAAGCTGTGCTCCATGGTCTGAGCAGTGCTGCCTGTACAATTAAGCAGCTTCCAACAAATCTGACCTCTGTTCAACCGACTGCAGAAAGCAGACAAAAAATATCCCCCCCAGGAATGACTGCTCTGTTCAGCTACAACAATGCAGAAATTGGCTCTACCTTAGGGGTTCTTCCACCACTGAAACCTGTTCACCTTTATAAAGCACATTAGAAGACTTCACAGTAGTTTTTACTCAAAATCCAACCCAACTGGCAATGTGATAATTAATAGAATGACCCTCTATGGATAAATATAATGTGTAAAAGGAACTGATCATGGTCAGGACACTGGACTGGCATGGACAAGGCTAAAGAGTAAGTGAAGTATTATCGCTGTCGCTAAACAGTCTGTATTGGTATCACAGGAAAGGCAGACAGAGATGTAGGTTTAAACACAAAGGTTTGTAAGTACACTGATCACACCCCAAAGGACTTCACCCATCTCCTGCAAACGCTGTTTTCACTTCAACACTTATCAATGCCATTCTTCAGGTGGAATAATGATACTGTTCATGACATTCCTTATGAATCCAATTAATTTTAAATTTTAAATTAAGTGCAAGGCCAAAACTTTGAATTCAACCAATAGATCAACAGAAGTGGCATTAAGATAGAAACTAATACAGCATGGGATTTTGGCAGTTTGCAACATGGAAAAGGTGGTGCATGGCATTTTGGACTTGCTATATTTTCGGTGAGCTTTGAAGACCCTGGTCATGAAAATTAGCATGGCTGATTTTCAATAAAAAAGAAAAGGAAATGCAATTTGTAGGCAAGACTGTTCCTCACAAAAAAATCCCCAAAAAACCCCACCCAGAAAACACACAGAATCTAAACCCCAACAAATCCTGGTAAAGTTAGTTTAACATATTGTCTTCACACTGAAAGTGGAAATGCCATATGCGTGTCCTGAGTGGCTTCCTTTCTCCACCCGTATCATCTTAGCATTTCTGGAATCCACTGTCAGTCTGTTTTTCTTCAGCCAAGTGCTGATCTCAAGTGTTATGGGTGACCAGCAGTACCTGCCATTTGTTCTGGATATAAAAACAGGTTAGCTTTTGTCGATCGTTGCCATTTTAGTCCATATTGTGTAAAAAACTGTCACTTTTGGTGTTGACAAAGAATCAGGAGAGAAAAGAGAACAAACAGATGATGGTGGCTGCAAAGGCAGAGACAAGGTGAAAACTGAGAGAAAATAATGGAGCTATGTTACCCTATCAGGACATTAAAAAGCCACAGTACACGAAGGTCCACCCAAATATAAAAAACAAAACAAAGCACGAAAACATAACTAAGGACAAAGAAAGAGGAAAAGTGTGACTAATCAAAAAGGCACAAAGAATAGTCCAAAAGAAATTCTATCAAAACAAAGTGGTTTAATTTCATATTTAAATTCCTAAATTGGAGGGAATTTTGAGTACTGGTGAAGTGAGTAAATCAATACTGCATGTACTCCATGCCTTTGTTTATCAGGACATTTTTAACTCTATACATAATTTTAGACTACCATCTGTCTCTGTTTAAATAATCAGGACTGGATTCCCATCTGTGTTCAAAGTTTGTTCAGGACTGACAGTTACACAGGTAAAAAAATGAAACTTTCTAGTGTCTGTATTTCCTGTACTATACTTCCTATGCCCTTTCCCCAGAAAACAAGAGAGCTGCTGATAAGCCCTTCCTCCCACTGTCAGGTATATCTGAAGTTGTCTGGTGTTCTGTTTAAGGACTCCATCAGCAAACAGCCCCATGCCACCTGCCATCAATCACTGGAAAGCAGTTTACAGAGCAAGGATGGCTTAGAAATTTTAAAAAGGACTAGAATATTTTACAACCTTTAAAGTATTTTATGCCACAATTTAATCTAATATTCTTGCTGTACTTCGTATGTAAGAAAAAAGAAGTATCTCAAATAAGGTCCACGTACTTTAGGAAGACCCTGATGGGGCTATATAAGCTGACTGGTAACCACTGAATATACACCTCCTTATACAACGCATGCTGTTCAGTATGTGATACATACAGTATGATTCAACAGAGGCTGTGCTCACTCCAGTATGTACCATCTGCTTCTATGGATTCAGATTCCAGTCTGCACAGAGTTCGTTTCAAAATGCAGTTTGCGCTTTTCTGAATAAACAGGTTTGAATTAGGTCCCTAACTCAGCCTTTATAAATTCAACTATAGCACATAATAGGATTATTTACTGCTTTTATAAAGTGACAAGTGTCTGCTACACAAGTATTTGGGGAATTATACAGTTTGAATGCCTTCAGTTAAAAGCTAGCCTCTAGCCTCCATATTTTTGTAAGATCAAAGCCAGTATTCTCTGTTTAGCCCCCATTCAGAAAGAAGACGTCAAATCTCAGCCGGAGTTTTTCTGCATTCAGACTTTAACAACCACTGATTATCCCCTACCACAGTTAAACCTGCTGGAAGCTGTTTGGAAAAATACTCCTGAAGCTTCCTTTCCCTGTGCCTTCCTCAAGGCATCGTGCAGGATACCAAGGTAACCCCCAACCCAGAAGGGAGCTCAGGCCAAGGCTCCCCCAGAACCTCTCATTCTTATGGCTGTGATGGAGACCCCCCAAAAAAAACTATCACTGCAGAACTTTGTACCAGTTTCCTCAAGGATTCTCTGCACATCAAAGAGGAGAAGCAGGTAAAGTGCAGCCCTACGTTTGCCTCTAAATTACTACCCTTTTTTCCCCCCCTAGATTCCAGAAACACAGTACTCCTATTGGAGGGACTAACAGAGGATGGAGAGAAGGGCAGGCGGTAGAAGGAAATATCTTTTAATCTCTGAACTCCATACGGAAGAAGCTCATCTTTCTTGTATAAGGGTAAGGAGAAGTGGCAGTACTCAACGTCTACAGCATGTAAATTTTACTCAGACAAATCTCTTGTAACCCAGGTCGGGAATGATCCGTGAGGCCACTGAGAGTAGATTCCCACAATTGCAGGCAACAGTACTACTGATGTCTTACTCACAACATCTGTTACACACAGCACCATAAATCATATTTTTCAGTAAAACACAAAATCCAGAACAAAACAAATCACAGAAATTTAATGTGCCATAGGAAGAGAGCAGAAGAAACTAAGGTCCCTGAAATGGCACTGGATTATACAGATAGCACTTTGAGCAGACCTGAAAAGGTTCATCACTCATATTACAGAGCACAGCAAAAAATCAAACCAATCAGCCAAAAAACCCAAACCAAACCAAACAATCCACAAAAATCAAACAAAAAACCCCAGCTGTACCATTCTCAGAGCAAATTTCCTGCTGAGCCTGAATAAGAGAATGACAGTCTAAACAAAAGCACACCAACCAGGTACTTGATAATTCGGTGTCATGAAGAGCGCTTGTAATACCCTGATTTTAGCTTCTCTCTGGTTGCAACCACTCTAGCTGATTCAGGGGACAACAAACAGAAGGGAAACAAAATAAGCCTCAAGACAGCCACCAGTTGCAACAACACTGTGCATCACTGGGCAAGAAGGGAAAAATCCCTCCTGATCCACAGAAAAACATCAGGAAGCCCTGGTGCATGGGAGTAATACAGTATAAATCCTCAAAAAAACCCAGATATCCAGACTCCATTCAAGGAAGATAACCTTTCTGTCCAGTAAGATAACCTCTCTCTTCGACAGACCCAAGGGAAAACAAATGAACAAAGTCAGATAACCAGGGCCCCACAACACAAGCTGGGGTTTTTTTGTGTGTCAGAAATGTTCTGTTCTAGTTATACATTTAAATTTCCGTAAGATGATCAAGACCTATCTAAGTTGCTTGCCTTCACTGTACTATTCATAAGGCCATTCTCAATTGGCTCCAAGTTGCTTTTTCAATAGTTTGTAGGATCTTGTCCAGAGTCATTACAATAATTGTAATCATTTTAGATGTTTGTTGTGCTAGTAAATATTTTATCAGTTTTAATTGCCTTGGAACTTGAAATCTGTCTCAAATCCATTTGCAAAAGCACAGGGAAACAACAAAATGGACTAGTACAAGTTAGACAAAATTAATTCCATCCTGGGGCTTTGGTGGCAAAACATACCAAAGATTACCAAATCTTCTGATGAAACTGTGTCATTACAACTCCCTACAGCTCATACATTATTCTCAGTAAAAATATAAGTTTCTAAAAATTCCTTATGTACTTGTAGACAGAACAAAAAATATTGATGTCACTTCATATAGTCATTTTATTACTGAATACAGCATATTGATTTTAATGTCTTGAAATATGTAAAGTAAATGGATTTTTTCTAACCATACGTCACAGATATGTAATATATACAACAGCTCTACAAATTAATGAAATGTCAGCTAAGGTCTGGTCTGTATGCAGTAAAGGTCATGATAAATATCAAAATAATGGAACTCCTGCCTTCACATGTTGCATTAGGCAGACATGTGAAATATCTGTTTTGGTATAATTTAAAGTACAGCAGCAAAATGCGTTAAAATTAACCTATATTAATGCTGCTGCTGCTGAAAATATGAGCCTTTACTTCCCCTGCCTGCATGATCCCACTGCCTCCCTATCACTGGCAACAGCATCACTACTTGGGCACGGCATCACCTGGATTCCAAAACTGATATTGGAGTTTAACCCAGCAGCTAAGCATTAGACAGCTCTCACCTTCCTCCCCGCAGGACGGGAAGGAGAAGTGGACAAAAGGGGAAACTCATGGGTTGAGATGAAGACAGTTTAATACAACAACAAAGTAAATACTACTACTACTAATAGTAATGATAATACCAATGATAATAATGAATATGCAAAACAAACTATATACAACACAATTTTTCTCACCACTCGATGACTGATTCACAGACAGTTCCCAAGCAGTGATCGCAAAATGCCAAAATCCTGAAAAAGACCGAAATCCCAGGGAAAAAAAAAATTTGAACTCCTGGACAAGAGAGGAGTTGAACTCCAGAAAAGAGAAGTGCTGAAAGCCTCCTGCCCCCTGGCCAATCTTCATTCATAAACTGAGCATGACATCTATGTTATGGAATATCTCCATTGGCCAGCTTGGGCTGGCTGCCCGGCTGTGCTCCCTCCCAGCTCCTGCACACCTGCTCATTAGCTGAATATGAGAGACCAGAAAAAGTCCTTGATTTCACAGCAACAAATGAAGCCATCGGTGTTACCAACATTCTTCTCGTATTAAATCAAAACACAGCAGCTACTAGGAGGAAAGTGAACTCTATCACAGCTGAAAACTGGACAACTAAACTGGCTGAAAACCAGCTCAGAAGGTGGGGGTGAAATAAACACAACCGCAACCAATAACAAATCAATTAGCTTTTGATGAAACGAGCTCCCTTATCCAGCTGTGAACACTGGTGCTACTACCAGTACAGGTAGGGGAGCAAAAGACAACCATCTCTCAAGCAGCCACTTGAATTTAGACTAGCTTAAACAGACCACAGAAACCAAGCTGTTACTCTGGTGTGTGGAAACAAAACATTTATTGGTGTAAGCCAGACAATTTATTACACTGTTACAGAACTCAACTTCTCTACCAACTTATCCAGTGCAGGAGTATGTAACAAGTTTGATGAAACTTATACCAGGACAAAAAAAGATGCATTAAGGTCAGGCTTTAGTAAAAATGACCCATTCTAATGCTAGCAGGAAGGACAAACTAGTATTTAGCACTTTATTTGCAAAACAGATGCTACTTTGCACCAAGAAAAGACATCTGAGCATCTCACAACTGCATTAAGAGCAAGATGTAAACATTCAGGGGATTGGTCTTTCCACCCTGAACTTCCACCCTGACCTTCCACCCCACAGTCTTTTCTCATTTCAGCATTAAAAACTGTCCTCATTTTGAAATGGCATGACTTTTACATGTCAGATTACAGCCATATACTTCCAAGGGTTGCTCTGACCGTATTCTTTGCTGAATTACAATGCTAGCTTGCTCACTTTGAAGGCAATTCTGGGCACAACGGCAGCATCCACAAACAAGTTGAAAAAATGTTAGAAAATCATCATCAAGGAAGCTCTTATTAACAATCTGCCTTTACATATTACTGGTAAATATTTCTCTAATTGTGATTATTGTTCATCTACTACGGAGCTTTTTTTTTAACAGCTTATCTAACATGGACAGTATTCTCTTATGAGCTAAATTGGACAGACCAAATGAACATGTCTTCCTTGCTGTCCCAGGCCTGGCCTCTTCTAACCAATCACACCACATACCGCATCCAGCACTTTCCCTTACCTTTGTACTCCAGAGACACTTGTGTCATCCATTCTCTAACAGTTGCCCAAGTTTCAATATAAAATACATCCTAACAGGCTCACTGGACTTTTTCCACTTCCATCAACCCCAGTGATCACCAGAAGTCCTTTGAGGAAGTAAGGTAGGAAACTCAGGTAAGAAAGTGACTTCAGAGGTGAGAACTCATAAGCAGTACAGATTCTGCTGGTGTGTGGCCAGCTTATTTCATTCATAGTCTGTCTCTCTCTTGCTTACTTTTGTGCTCCCGTCCACTAGATATTCTCAGTACTGATGTAAAACATCTGGCCAACAGGTGAAACTACAGGTTCCAGGCAGTAAGAAGCTCCTTACACCTTCTTGGAAGCAGCTAATTCCAGTTACGGTCAAGGTCAAAGATACAAAAATAAGCAGCCCAAGACCTGAAGTAATATGACAGTTTCTATGTGCCATAAACTGAGTATTCTTCATTTACCACCAGATTCCCAGTCTCTGCAACTCAGCTCATGAAAACAGGGAGATCTTTCTTGCCTCACTGTTATCAAGTTCCTTTCTTCATTAGTATCAGGGTCAGCATCTTGTTAAGAATAAAGTGCTATGTTGACCACTTGGAACAGCAGGAGCTGCACTTACACTATTATTTTCAGATTATCATAGTAAAGTATCATTTCAAAAAACAAAGAATGTTTTTCTTCCTTCTGTGAAATCACATCCATTAATCCAAGCTCATGTAAAATGGTGTATATGTTTTGCGTTTAGATATCTCTTGCTTGCTAAAAGCTTGGTAGCCAAGAATACACACTAGTCAGTGTTAAACAGCTAGGTATTTTTAAATGTTAACTGTACATGGTAGTGCAAAATTACAAATGGCCAAAGACCCTGTGGTTTGGCCAGAAGGAAGGAAAATTACAAAAACATTAATAGGAGTCAGATTTTTGAACCCCACACCTGTAAAATAATCCTAGTGCAAAGAAAAGATGCAGAGGTAACATTCTTACTTAGTGCCCCATTCCCTCATCTCCCTGCTGCTTGAAGCGTGTAAATCTTGGCCACTTTTTGAAAATAACTATTTGTGGGCTCTTTTCTCTTCTTACTGCTTTTTAAAAGAAACAAGGTATACCTAAATTAACTTCTGTTGCAACTCCAGCTGAGCCAATGAAATTACATCAGGGATTAATTTGCCTGAGTGTGTCTGACCATGTCCTGAACAGAGTTCTCTGGGGTACTCAGATAAATATTTCTGGGATTGTTTGTGTTTGGTGGGGGTTTTTTAGGTAAAACAGAGTGTACTTTTAAGTGTCATGATCCATAGGCTGCTGGAACTGTCTAAATGTAAGGTAGAGCTAATTGGGTCGGGGATAGGACACTCGATAAAGTCTTCAACTGCAGAACTCCCTTGGCTACAGAAATCAGAGCTCATTCACCACGGGAAACACAAGGCCTTCCCTTCACAAAAGCTTTTCTGCAGTGACGTTATATAACAGGTTGGCATCAATTTCCCTGAGATAAACAATCAGAAATATTTCAGAACTTTAAACAATTAAACAAACAGGAAGCAAGCAATGATCCAAGTATGCCAACTGTGAAACACAAGGGACAGATGGGGAACAGAGCTTCTCGCGTGGAGATGTGTCTATGGAAGCATTAGGAATACCTGTAATCCATAAACACAAAACCAGAATCTGGAAAGGAAGGATAAAGTATTAAAGAGGGGGTATAATATGTGCAAGATTTTTTATTCATTTGAAACACAGATTTAACTTCTAAATTGCAAGAAACAGCATTCGTATAAAAACCACCCAGGTGGATTATGTTAGTTTTGGTGGTATATAATGCAGTGACAAAATGAGCAGTGATTCCCACAATTGCTGGCATATAGAAGAATTCCTAGCCTCGGGGCTGATGTGTTAAGTCCTTTCAATGCTAAGTGACAGTAATGTATGAGAGTCGCATGCTCATATCCATTAGGATACAACTACCAGCAATGAATTAACTGATCTGAAAACATTTTTTGATGGTAAGAAACCAGCATTGTTGGATCCTGGAACCAAGGTCTAAAATTGCACGTAGGAAGCTGAATGGTGATGACTAAGCAAGAAGTCATAATACAAGAAGGTTAAAAAAAAATAAAATCCACTACCTAGACAGTTAGACGGCAACTTATGTGTCTTGCAATGCTTCTGATAGTGCCATGTTCATACAGTTTCTTTTGCACTCTTACAACAGTTTCTTTCATTACATCTCCTTTCAAAATTAATTTCTTTAAAACGACTTATGCATGAACTGTTTCTGTCAAACTGTTTAACACTCCAATTAAAACAGTATGAATAAAAGCACATTTTGTAACTCAAGGTGACTGATATCCCAAATGAGTGTGTGATCCTAAGTTTGGTTCTTGTCTGTTTTTTTTCTTTTTAAAAATCATTCTTCTTTATTTTCTGCAATCCCTTCTTGTTCTCATCTTAATTTAAAACCCAGTTTATCAACCTTTTGTATGGTATTGTAAGGTATTACTTGGTACAAATCAGAGTGTCAGATGAAACCCTTCCATTAAAAAATGCCTCTGTTTTGAGAAGAGCTCTGCATGTATGCAGCCATGTGAGTAACAGGCACGCGGTATTAAAAAGAGGCACCTAGGACTATTTTGTTGGAGCTTATCTGATTATCAGCTTTAAATCAATAAATTATCTGTTTCTGACAATATGCTGTAACAAAGGCTATTCAGCACTCTCGGACCCATAATCCAGTGGACGGCATCACTTGCAGAATATCTTCAAGAGAAAGCATATAAAATTCAATCATGAGATGAATAAATTAGGACCTTTCACAATAGAGTGTATGTGGAATATATCCAGCAAAGATGTGTTGGGGTCAAAAGTACTCTCTCATTCTTTGAAAAGACAGACATACTAAGTGTTTACCTGAAGTAATAAAGATGATCTACCCAGCCCCTCAGGTCTTCCAGAGCATTTTGTGATAGAAGACACCTGTAGAGACTGAAGGGAGTTTCATACATAAGCAGTATGTCACCAGAATGCCCTTCCTAGAACATTAATGAAATACAATAATAAAATAAACCCAGACTAATATCTAATGCTACAATTACAAATATATTTTAATGCTCATAGCAGGAATTAATTGCAATATGTTTTCCCTAATAAAGTAATAACTGGAAGTCAGATTTTGCATTTAACCTATTTCCATAGTTCAGCATGACATGCTACCTAAATCTGAGATTGTCATCTCTGTTTTCCTCCTCCCTATTATGCACACTGTTTTTTCTTCCCTTTGCTGGCTAATACTGCCATCCTATGACCACCCCCTTACTCTCCATAAATGCCTTCTTTCATCTGCCTTTAAAATTCTATTCCTCCTATACAGTCTCTAATCCTTGATTCCCATGCAGCATCTCTCAGTATCTCCACCCACAGAAAAGTGAAATCTCTCCTTGTTCATCAGGTAATTAATCTCTCTTCCTCTCCTTTTAGATACCAAACTCCGCCCCATGGTAGGTAATTTAGTTAGGCCATAACTTCTGGTCAGCTGTCACAACTCAGAGACCAGTTAAGCAGCTCAAGAAACAACAGTCTTCTAGAAAACAACTCAGAGTTGTGTCAGACGGCAGGGCTTAAAAAATACTGATCACGTCTACCAAGGCATCTCTTCAAATCACCAGGCTTGCTAGACCTCGAGCCACTCTAGGAAAGACTAGAGTGATTCATCTTCAGCCTTTGGAGTAGATGTGGAGGAGGAAATCCTGGCAATTACAGTCCGAGTGCTCCACTTGCAAGGCTAATTTAGGAAACAAAATGAAAAAGGAGGGGAAAACGCATGTGTTTTTAAAAAAGCTAGACTAATTCTTACTGTAATAGTTTGCAAAATGGCTTTCTTGGACTCCAAAGCCTGGATCTGCACCAGACCACACAGTAATGAATACCAGAGGCTTAAGAGCAAAAGAGTAAAACTGAGAAAGATAAAAGGATTCAAGCTCCGTGTGAGAATATTAACAGGTCTGAAAGTTAACATGTACACAGACACCAAAGAAAATGTGCAAACAGAGGAAGAAATTACTTGCTAACCTTTACTCTGGATCCTATTTTTGTTCCTACCTTTCTGAAAAGTGGAGTCCATGCTAGAGGTCCATGATGAGGTCAGAGTTTGTGTGGGAAGGGAGAGACAGATTATTGTCATCAACAAGAAATGCCATTGCAGTGCCAGAACAAGCATAGCTGAGTATTCATTATGCTAAAATATACAGCTCCATGCATCTAGACAGACCATTACTGAAAACAATGACTCAATCTATAAAAGGCAAGAAAACATTTAGAACGTGTAGGCTCAATACTGGTAGTTAAACTATCTTTGCTACCAGAAAATGTGAGCAATGCAAGTGAAACATGTCTGCATGTGGATTCTGCCCTACCAATGGCTTGTCTTAGCATTGGTCCTCCTCACCTGGGACTACATACCCTCCACATACAATGGAAACAGGTTAGGTGTTGCATCAGTCATGCAGTATTACTATAAATATAGTATAAACTACAGGTCCATATAAATAGTAAGTACCCTAAAGTGAACTACTTAATATAGGAAAGTTGAATTTTGTCATCTCGCTGCTTCATTTATTGCTCCTCAGTTAACAGAGAAGTCAGTTGTCATTTAAGGATCCTCAAAGGAACATGAATAAATGCTGAAATGCTATTGCCTTCTGCTTGTTGCTAGGATTAACAGCAAAAGGTAGCAGCCACCAACTGCCAAGTAATTTGGGAGGAATTGCTGAAGGGTCAGTAAGGTTCCAGAAATTTCAAAAAAGGCTAAACAAGCTTGTCTCCTACCCCCAAACTCCTTCCAAAGTAAACACACTACTGCACTCACAATTTTACCTCTGGGAAGATAATCAGAAAGACAACAAATCGCAAGTGTCAGATGTTATGCATGTCACTTAGCATCCACTGGAAAGCATTCAGAGAAACTATGGTGATGAGTACGGTATAAAAACCTATATAAAACTTCCAAAAAAAAAGCTAAGAAAGTAGTAGCAAAACCTTGCATGGAAGGGGCTTTCTCGTAGTTTACTTCCAGAAAGTTTTAAATCAGAACGGAAACAATAAATGATAAAACCAAATTAGGTTAAAATGAAACAAGCTTTTCCTAGGAGGGAGATCTGCTCTGTCTGAATTCCCTGGAGTTGGTCAGGTCACTCTTCAGTAAAGAGCAATTTCTGATAGAATTGCCTGTATTAATCCCTAATCTTCTGAAAGAGATGCATGACTTTCAATACTTTTTATCTGTGTAGGACTGATGAGACAGTGATTGGTTGCAGGAAATTAATTCCATATACAGCAATAAACTGATTGGTACCAAGAAAGCTTTCCACAACATGAATGTGTGCCTAGGTATGTTAGCTTCAGACAACAAACATCAACCTGAAGTAACCTAGCACACAAAAAGGCCCATTTTGGACTGGATTTCTTTGAAAGCATCTTTAGACTTCCCTAGAGAAAGGCTCTGCCTACAAGTGATAATCATGCATGATATGCAACTACTGGAATTCATGGCATGTAGTTGAGTAAATTCATAGGATATTAAATAAATATGTAAATGAGGAAAAACCAGAGAAAGAACACCACAACGTTAGCAAAGCCACACCAGTATGAAAGGTTCCATTCCCAACAAAACATCAAATCTAACAAATAAGCAGCTTTATTTTATTTACAGACAAATAAGCTGTCAAGAGTGCAAGAAAAATTGATACTACGGCCTCAAAAGATCTTAAATATCTTACTGAAGTTACATTAAGCTATCTCGTCTCCTCAGATAACTGTGATGGTAAATTTCACAAAAGATCTGAAGCTAACTTTTCAAATCATAAGCAAATCTAGAAGTAACTATCAACACATGTACATAAACTAAAAAAAAAAAAAAAAATCCCCCAAACACCCAGACATTCAATAGAAGTTAGTTCTACAGCTGTTTTGTAGGGATTCAAAGATAAACTGTAATTAAGAGACAGTGGGGTTTCTAGAAGATCCTGGTACATGAGGCTTTGAAAATTTAACCAGGAGGGAATTAGCTGATGAAAGAAAATTAAAATATTATTAGCAAATAAATAATTAGTCATCAAGCAAGATTCTCCCTGCTGCTTTTCTTTTTAAAACAGGTCAAACAAACAAAAAAAAACCCCACAGAACTCTGCAACAGTTCCAAAGATTAAATGATTTTCCTCAGCTGAAATGCTTAATATAAAAAGATTAATTCATCCAATGGATTGCACTGAAAGCTGTCATTGGGCAAATTCATAATTCAAAGCCTGTCACACTGCAAAATACCAACAGGACTATTGGGGCTGGGGAACATCCCAGAATCTGTCTAGGAAAAGCAAAGGTCCCATTAAAGGTCCGTGGACTCCGGCCCAGCCAGCTTCTCCCACACACGAGACCAAGCAGGGTCAGAATGGAGGGAAGCATTAGCAAAGGCCGGGTACACAATGGCAGCTGCTCCTCAGAAACAACTGGATCCTGCTCAAGCAAGTTCTCAATAAGATGAAATACTACTGAGAGACCTGCAACGATTCATGACTCAACCGGAGGCCAGGAAAATGGTATAAGGCATTACATCACATGCATTATACCTCAGTCCAGCAAGAGGGTTTAGCCTAGTCTGGAATAACAGTAAACTGATCCTGTTTACCCGTGGACAAGTACTAATTGTATCTGGCCATGCCAAAGGGACACATCTTTCCAAAACTTGTGAACGTGACCTAGCACAAAGGTAAAAACTACTCCTTGATTATGATTAAGAACAAGTCCAAATCGCTTTCATAAATAGCTCTGTGCTACAAAAGGAAATTGAGGTGCTAAATGCGAGTCAAATATAGGCATAATTTTAATTTCTTTTTAGTCATCTCTCCCAGCTTCACAAATGTGCTACTTTGAGTTTCCTAAAAAACCACTTTTATTTGCTTTTATCTACCATCAGATATGCGAGAGCGTGTTCAAAGACAATAATTGATCATAATCATCTTCTTGGCAAGCTGAACCCATAATCAGGCTTCTGATCTAGGTAGAGTCCAGTGCACCAGAATGTCCTCCCAGTAATCCCCTGTTACCATAGTACTAAATCTAAAAGCTACAGAGAAAATGGTGGTGATACAAAAGATCTTAGAGGAAACAGTGCCAGGAGTTCCACTGGCTGATGACAGCCAGGGAAGTATCCAAGGTGGCTGAAAAACTGTCTGGACCACCTGTTCAAAGGCAATAGGCCAACGGTTCAAAGTCCTACTGAGTGGCAAATGTAAGTGGCATTCCCCATTAGTCACTTCTGGGGCTGGCTCTACTTAACACCTTCATCAACAATCCAATTAAAGGGACAAAGTGTGCCCCCAGGTGACACAACTTGGAGGGAGCTGATGACATGCTGGAAGGTCACAGTCCTTCAGAGGGACTCCTGACACAGATCCCTCCTTGTCCTTTGGAAGGCCCCTGGCAAACTGGAGGGCTGAGCTGCCAGGAACCTCAGGAAGCTCAAGGCACAGCCTGGAGCTGGCAGCCAGTGGCAGCCCTGCGGAGAAGGGGCTGGGTCCCTATGGGCAAGAAAGAGAGCACGAGGCAGGAGCATACCCTCG
>Ga0065711_1043571_pt1 | contig 14646 bp, 2 predicted proteins | sample Hoacrofraction12_FD_59098 | JGI IMG/M metagenome (GOLD analysis project Ga0065711, IMG submission 59098) | Hoatzin crop microbial communities from Cojedes, Venezuela - Epithelial fraction 12 v2 (version 2) | ecosystem: Host-associated > Birds > Digestive system > Esophagus > Crop | place... | reverse complement strand
CCCTCCCCCCGTGCCCCACAAGCAATCTGTCATGCTCAGTGAGGGCAGAGGCAGGAGGACTGCCAAAAAGCTGAGAGAGCTTAAATGCTTACAACTTTTATCATATGTTTTTAGAACAAACAACGTGCTAGGAATCTATTACTATCTTATGAAGAAAGGTATTGCTACCTTATGAAATAAGGCTAGTGTCTCAAACGGGGAGGTAATTTTATGAGTGGTGTAGTTAGAGGAAGTAGGATGCTGAGATTAAAAATGGTTGTTGTGCTCTTGGCCTATGAAACCTGAGCCTGGAGGGTGCTGGGCATCCTTTGCTGCTGTGGACTGCTTCAAATATTTTACAGCCGACTGGCTCCACAGGTGATCCATCCAGTGAAATCACTGAGAAGAGAGAGAGTAGTGTAAAGTGGTTAGTATGTTGTGGGAAATTCAGGCAAATAATGGTAAAAAATTTAATGGAACAACATGTATATGTATCTAGTGTCTTATAGTCAACCAAGGTAAAGAATTCTAGGTACATTTATGCAAATGTAGCCTTCTAAAAACTCATTATCAGCTCCTAGAGTTTGTGCCCTCTCTTTCCATTGCCTGAGTACCCGTAAACTATTTGTGGTTGTGGTTTCCATCAATCACTTAGTGTGTTCAACTGATCTTTAGCTTTTGAGTGAAATTCCTGTCCATAGCGATCACTGTTATCGGTCATATGGAGACAGCAAAGAAGGAAATCTAGGTTTATGTTATGTCTGTATCTCACTGCATTTTTTCAGTGACAAATACGGTCCTTTTTTGTTTCCCAACAGATGAAAATCTGCATTGTATCAGGAATGCAGGAATTTAGTTAAGTGTTCTCTTGAACCTGTAATAGCAAAGAAAAGGTATTTGAATATGTTAACTGTGAATATTTATATAAGTGGTCACCTGTAGAAACATACAGTGTGTGAAACCTTCCTTTATGATCTGCAGCTGACACCTCTGATTGTGAACAGTAGGAACCTTAACTAAATCTTCACATAGTTTGAGAACTGTCATGTTTTAGAATAATCCTCCATTTATGTTTCAGAAGCCTCTGTATTTGGTGTGAATGCAGAAAATACAGATTTCTGTTAGGAGGCTTGTGATTGGCACATAAGCAATAAATATGGATTCTTATAGCAGTTTGATAATGTTAAATGGTTTTTACTACTCATTAAAGGTAAAAAGGAAACTCAGGTTTCTCTGAAATACCCTATGACAAAAGCATGTCAAAGTATACTGAAATTCTGTGCTGAAGTGTTAAGTTCAGTTCAATTGCAGACCCTCTGAAGCAGAGCTGATTAAAAGCTGGAGGTTTTTTATTCATTGATTTTTCTCAATGCCAACTTCAACAGTTGTCATGAAGTGTAAATATGGTCTGAATGCAGTTGTCTTGGAAATAGGTGGAAAAATTATCAGTAAAAAATGGTCCATTCTGAATTAGTGGAGGCAGCATAAATTTGCTACGTTCTTCATGACCAGGATCATGATCACATAATTTTGATAATAGCTCTTTGCCCTTTAGATAAATAAGTGTCTACTGTTACCTCTGTCACAACTGCAATAAAAGTTCACAGACAATACAGAATCACAGAATGGCAGGGGTTGGGAGGGACCTCGAGGATCATCTAGTCCAACCCCCCTGCCAAAGCAGGGTCACCTGGAGCAGGCTGCACAGGACTGCATCCAGACAGGTTTTGAGTATCTCCAGAGAGGGAGACAGTGTTGTTAGGCTGTCTGTAATTTTTTTCCATTTTTCTTCAGTTTCCTCTTAAGCCATATGAAAAAAAAAAAAAACAAACTACATATGAAACTGTGAAGCGCACCAGAAAAAGTATATGGATGTATTGACGAAACTGTCTATGCTAATTTTAAAGTTAGTTTCTCTTTTAAAGCAAAGCCTAAAAAGCCTTGTGTCATGTTACGCCTTTGCTACCACTCAGAGAAGGCAGCGTTGTGAATTCAGAGTATATTCATCCTTCATGTGATTGTGTGCTAAACTAAAACCCACCAGCAGAATAGTTTTCTAAAACCTAGTTGATGTGAAAGAGCTGTTTGCATACTCCCTGGAGTATTTATTTATTTGTTTGTTTATTTTTCCACAGTAGAGCATAGCTTTAGTATCACTGTTCCTTAGAAAATAAAATTTCAGTTTGGGTGAGCCTTGTGTTGTCCGAACTGCGTGTAGGACAGAACGAAGACAATATGCTCTAGGCCTACTTTGTTAACAAAAATTATGTGGTGATAAAGGATAAGCCTTGAAAGTATCCTATCTTTGATTCATAAATCAATTTTTAAACGTCGTAGAGTGGAGCATATGGAATGTGACGTGTACTGACAAATTGGTAGCAGATATGCCAGTGCGCTCTTTCTTTGTATTTGCGTTCATGAAAATTATCTCTCTGTTACTGAGTTAGGAGAAGTCTGATGGTATGATAATGGTGATAGTTTTAAATTAAAATGATCGCATCTGTAAACTAAACAATGTCCCACACCAGAACGCATTCTGAGGAAGAGAAAGCTCTAGAAAAGTCCTATTCTAAATACTCTGTTTTGATGATACACAAAATGAGCATTAGTTAAAATAAAGGTTTAAAAAAATGTAATTAAAATGACACCAAGCAGCATCTACTGCCTTTTTCGATAATTTTTAAGTAGTCTACTTCGTTTCGTAACAGTACGTAACTGCAGCCACTAAGTACAACTGGTTTCTGGAATTTCCCCTGCCACAGGTAGGAATGGTGGTTACAGTCTTACTGCTTCTTATCTCCTTGCTTTCTGTACGTATTCCACAATAAAAATCCATTTAAAACTTAATTGATTGCAAAGATAATTCAGTTTGCTCATCTGCAGCGGTGACAGCAGTGTCAATAAATTGAGCAGATACTGTCAAGACAATGCATCACAAGCAGATGGAAGTAAAACTGCTATTTTTGGTGACAGTGGCGATCCTAACAGTGTGGTCTGTGCTTACTGAAGCTGTTGCAGAAGAAGTGGTATTTCATCACAGTCGTTATGAAAAGAAGTTTTAGCATACTGTTCTCTAATAAGGGATAATTTGAAAAATGCGCTTTAGACACTTTAATGGAGGCCTGCTAGATGGTGTGTTACAGCTAGCATTGTTCTCCTAAGAGGAGTCCTGTGCGCGCGCCTCTTAGAGGAAGCGTTCTGGCAACAACAGTGTCACCTACACTCTGCGTTTGTAGCTTGGAGAGAAGTGCAGGACAAAATTGACAATGAATTACAGCTATACGTTCCTCTTGTTTCTGGGCCGGGAGTGGGGCTAGTAGTGTGGGGTGGGAGAGCTTGCTGCAAGTGAGGCATTTTAGTAATTGAAATCCAGAATTATATTTCCCCCCAGTTGTTTAATAGAAGCAGAACTGATTCTGTTAAATTCATCTCAGTTAAGTGTGGTAAGAAATTGGAGTGCCCTTTGTTATAAAAAAGCAAATTGACAATATGTTGTAGAAATCCTAGTATGATATGCTTCTGCAGTCCGGTATAATTGATGCTTATATAGGCCTCAGAAGAACTCTGTTTACACCTCTTCTGTTTATTTAGTTGTATGAATATTATAAAGGTGCACCAACAGCTGTCAATAAGGTTGCACTCAGGTTCTACTTTGTGAAGACTAAAATCCTTCTTTTCACACTTCATTGGATGGTTTGAGTTTCTAGACTGTGTGCCCCAACTCTGAGTCAACTGAGCTATCAGGATTTTTTTTTTTCCTTAAATAGTATTTTATACAGAAGATAACAGAATTAATGCAGCAAGAACTTCTGTGGGAAGTAAAAAGCAGGAAGAAACTGCAGTCTATTTGCTTGACAACACTATTTCTTGAGAATTACAAAGACCGTGAAAAAATGTTTTAAAAATCCTTTAGTGGGTCTTTAACTATGGAGCCTCTTTTGTGCAAGCCCTTAATATAATTTTAAGTACCTGCAGCTGTAAAAAACTTAAGTTGTCAGTTGTCTTAATGCACAAAAATAAGTATGAGATCAGCATGCAATTAATTCCACTATATGATAAAAAGCTTTTCCGAGACTATGAATTAATTTTAAAGCAGATAAATGTTTTAGTTTAAAACAAGTGTCATCTGAAAAAGTTTTAAAGGCTTTTTCTTTTCTTTTTTTCCCTAGCAAAATGTAAATTCCAGAAAATAAGCTTGACAGTCATATTCAAAAATAGCAAGGTACTGTATTTGACTTGTTTCAGAAAGAATAAGAAACAGATGATGAAACGCTGGAGCTGAACTTATTTTTAGTCTGATGATGGATGAATGCTGAGAGACTAGTTGTTAGAAGTTGCAGCAATCAGCTATTTTTACAGGATTCCTGTATCTAACATTCTGTCAACTTGTGGCATAATGTCATCTCTAGATGTTTTCACCTGCTTGAGATCATGCAGGTAGCTTCTTTGCAGACTGTCTCACAAGTCCTTAAGGAAAGCATGTATGAGGACATCAGTTTTCATAGTACACAAAGTATTTGTCTGTGCCTGATGTAGGAGTGATTCTTTGCAAGTTGATAAATGCTGTTCAAGAATACTTGGCTAACATGAGTTCCGAAGATTTTAACCGAGAGCCTCTCAGCTCAATCTAACCCTCTGTTTCACAGTTGATGACTTAACTGGAACATAACCAGGTAAAGATACATGGCTGTCGGATATACTTAGTGCCGTTTTGTGTGAAGATCTTGGAGGATGATGTCAGAAATGTAGTCATAAGCCAAAGACAGGCTGAAAAGATTTACCTCTTTGGCTTCCCAGGCAAACCAGGTCTGATCACACTGGGCATAGTCGCATCTCCAGCAAGCAGGACTCCACAGTCAAGTTTACCCCAAATGAAGGAGGCAGTCCTCTACCAGCCAGTACACTGGTGGCTCCAAGATTTAAGCTTTCGATCCTAAATAAGGAAGCAATGGACACGCCTGAGAAGTTGAGTTATTCAAACCTCTGTTAAGTGAGGTTCAGTGTTTGGTGTTTCTTTAACAGTTTTTTGTCTCCCTTGTTTGTATAAGCCAGAGAAATCCCTTACTTAATTTTATAGTGTGGGAATGTGATTGCTCACACGTTTAGGCATCCAGCCCTCAGTGCTGTTGCATAAAATAGCTGTGCAAGGGAATCCTGGGAGACCTCAAACTGTCACTGATATTTCAAAGAAAATCAGATCTGCTTATCAAAATCATTAAAGTATGAATCAAATGCCATCTGTTGAGGCATGGATGGGAAGAGACAGTCACCGAGCATTTAATTCCTTTGATTCCAAGCAAAGGAGTTTAATTATGAGAATAAACATTTTCTGATAGAGGTTTCCTATGAAGCTGTGCAGCCATTGTCAAATATAATGTCATAACTGAACTTCTTGGCCTGGGCTTGTAACCAGATAGAAAACAGTCTCTTTAGACTTCCCAGATCAGATACTGTTTTCTCCCTGTTGTGTTCGAGCATTGCTACCTGAACAGCGGTAGCAACGCAGTCTTGCTGTCACTGGGCAGCAGAACTTCTGAGAAGCTCAGTGGCATCATCTGTCCAGGAAAAAAGTGCGAGCAGGTTCACCTGTGTCATCCTCAAAAACATTATTTTTTTTTTAAACTGCAAAGATCACATGCTGCAGGACAGTCCTCCATGATCAACCATAGGGGACAGCGTGCTTGTGTCATACCTGGCTGGGGTCTGCACACAGAAGGCCTGTGAAACAGGACTGGGTTTTGACTCTACTTTCATTTGTGGGGTTGGTTTATTTTCTGAATCTCATTTCTTAGTGTTTTCTAAACCATTCAGAAACAGTGAAAATAATGTACGTAATAAAGCTTCGTGGAGATTCTTGCATCTCCTCCCATGCTAGGCTGAACCTGAATTACTGTTTCCTTCACAATTAGTAAGACCAGAACAGGAATAATTTATTTTATAAACCACTTTAGCTTGAAGGTTCTGTAGATGCGTTTGATGTTACTTGTATACATCCACAAAACACATATAACAGTGACTTGTTAACTGACCTTGTCACGGTAATGCTGTGCTGGGATTAAAAAATTGTAGATGGAGCTATGCATGCCAGTGTCGTTAATAAACAAGGAAACAGAATTCATACAGATTTATTTTTTAGTCTGGCTTGCTTTCCTTCTAAGCTTACCTGTGATTTTATTTTTTAAACCTAGAGCTGATTTCACCTCTGAAAAGCGTATGGAAGCAAACTCAGAAGTTTGCGTGTGGTTTTGTGTTGGATCCCAGCTTGAGCAGCCGCTCTGACAGGTCTCTTGTTCACTTGTATTCATCTGTGTGTTACAGCACAACTGACATCCATTGGGCATGAACGCACAAATATCAGTAGTATTGTGCATTCATTATAAGCTTTTTATGTAAAAGGGGAAATGATTTTGCTTGCCTCTTTCGAGTGTTATGCACAAAGAATGCCTGAAAGGTTTGTTTCTAGAAAATAATTCTGAACTGTGCTTTTGAAGGCCGATACGCCTTCATGCCTCTCTGGTCTCGATTCTGCCCATAGTCCTCGTTTGGAACCACAAAGTTAGGACTTGTGTCTTTGTTCTTTTGCAAATCTCCTGTATAGATTTGGACAAGTTGTATTCCTCTATTTATCTAATCATGCTGATGAGAGATTAGGTATGTAATACACATCAAAATGTGTACAATGCTGAGACACTGGAGGGGAAATAGCTGGTAAGTCAGGTAGGCTACTTTTTTAGGCAGTGGTTCTCACTGCCTTTGAATAACAGGGGGATTCCAGGCATCAGTCTCGTCATGTTTTGGTTTCTTTGGTGTGGTGAAATCTTCTTTTGTGACTCTACACTTTGTCTCCATTCCGCTTCCTCATACAGGGTATTTGACTGAATTATACAGCTGGTTTATGTGGGCCCTTCAAATCAGCTGGTACCAAATTCTGTTGTTAGGTTTCCGTGTCATGTCGTTCTGCATTCCAGCCAGAGTAGATTTCAGCAAGCAGAGCAAGGTTTTAAATTTGAAATAAGCAAAAATGTAGACGCTGAAGCCCGTATACATTCATTAACTATCAGTGAGCTTACATTACACTGTAACACCTAAAAAGAAAAAACAGTTTTGATAAAATGTATGGGGTGGCAGGAATAACCCCCTACTTAATAGAAATGTAAACTCAAGGAAAGTCTAAAAGGTATCTCCTTAGAAAATTCTTTAGCCTAGCAAAATAAGGAACTTGTGAGGAGAAAGTCAGTAATGCAAGGGCTCCTTAAACTATGTTCGAAGTTTTATCTTCTTCCTTCCTGCTTTACCCATAGGCCTGTTTGTTTCTATAAGTAGTGTATTATACAGGAAAACTAAGAAGTTAAAGCTGACATTTTTTGAGAAAGTGCTATTTTACTTTCCATATATTTTCTGTAGTAAAAACCTTCCCTTGCTTTCCATACTTTTCTGTGTTAAAAATCTGTGAGTTTTTGTCCATCTCTGCAACTAAGAAACTCTTAAAACCACAAAGCAGGATCAGTAGGTGTCATAGGACTAGTTACTCTTAGCATTTACAGTTGGTTTACGGAAGTAATAGTAATCGTGTGCTCCGCGCTCTGGTTTACATTCCTTCCAATTTAGATTTACCTTATACAGTCGTGCTAATTCATTGGCAGTAAGGTTAGTGAATGAGCGGGTAAGGGAATTTACTGAAAGTGACCTAACAAAAGAGTGTGTGTTTAGGGTGAAGGAAGAGTACCTAATCAGACAAGTACGTGAGGTTTTGATGATCACAGGTATTCAATCAAAGCAGAAGAGTGAGTTACAGAGTTTATAAATTATGCAGTCAAGTCTCCATGATTGAGAATACATCCAGTATTTTACTCCTTGTTAGATGTTTGCAAAGAAAGATAACATGCCTAATCCCTAACGCCTACTCTAATGCAATATGTAGCGTATTTTTTAAGCTGATAAATCTCTGAGAAGATAACAGCCTAGAGACCTGGCATGTCTGGGGGTCCATGGAATAAGTAAGGACATGGATAATTTTTTCATGTATTCATTTATTTTCCATATGTATATCAAGTTTCTTTCTGGTTACTTTTTACATTTAAGTTCAAAAATTTGTGTCATTATGAAAAAAGCCTTATTAGTGACAAATTAGAAGTGATTGCTTTAAGGTAGAGGAGGCACCTAAAAGTCTTTCTTACTTAATGTGCTTACTTTAGATTTCCTGTGCTTTGTTATTCTAATAAAAATATATTACTAGACTTACCTAAATATCTTGTTTTCAACATGACAAAGTTACATAAGAGAATCCCCTTGTACTTAAAGAAAAATGCAATTATTTTCTATTCTGAATCTCCAGACTGCTGTTTTAGAAAATCATATCTGATTATTTGCTCAGCAGAAGATTATTGAGTTGATTTAGCTGTGATTTTACTTAACAAAGCTTCAACTGAATTCCTACTGTGGAGTCCAAAAAAGGTAGAGAGATATAAATGATACATTCAAACTGTGATTTTTGTGAACAGGGCCATCAATGCACCCCTCGGAGCTAATAGCGGAGATGAGAAACAGTGGGTTTGCACTGAAACGGAATGTGCTGGGGAGAAACTTGACCGCAAATGATCCATCACAGGTAATGATCTTTTTACCAGTAAGCTGAAAATGTCTACAAATCTAAATGTGATTGCTTGTGAATTGCTACTTAATGTTTCCAAATATGCATATCCGTAGGAAAGCTGAATAGCTATACCAGTAGAAAACTGCCAAAAAACTTGCTGTTTTCCAAGCTTTGTTTCAGTCAGAACAGTGAATCATAAATTACTTCTTTTAAAACCGCATATAATAAATTAAATCCCTCCTCTGGGTGACTAGAAATTGAATTTTTCATGAAGGGGATGGTTAGGGGTTTTGCCACATACTTCTGATGCAGTGCCTAGCCTTTGGATGAAGCTTGAGGAAGCATGCACAAATAATTACTGCCAGGAATGCTATAGCTGAAGACTTTTTTTTACTTGATTGACTATTGTTACATCTATTATTTCTGGGAGTGAAAATGTTGAATTGTTTTTACTTAGACTGCACAAGGTACATTTCTAATTGAGGTGCTTTAATAAAAAGGTAAAGGGAAAATGTGTATACACTCCTTGAGTGAGCCACCATGAAATAGCCGTTCTTCATATGGCAGGATAGTCAAACCACTAGCAAAGAGGGGATGACGGCCCTCAGCTGGTCTTGATATCTTGAGGAAATCAACAATTCATTGAGTCTCCACAGATAGATGTGCCTTTGCATTTAAAAAAGCTGTGTATCCCAGAAAAATGGAGCACGTGGGCACTGCTAAATGAATCACAGTGATACCAGTATGTTTGGTATGGTGGGGTTTTTTTGGAAGAGCCTTTTAATCTTTATTTCTTCTTTCCCCTTCTGAGTGTGGCTAAAATTAAGAACATCACAGTGGAGAACTGTAGTGTACCAAATGCACATAAATTGAAGAATTCAGAGTCTTCAAAGTAGCTATGCTTTGCTGATTGCAATACTGTATGTAGATTATGTGATTACAGTATTTTGCATTGCTGGAACACTTTATGAACATTTAAAGACTAATAACACAACAGTGAGGTAGATGTATTAATACCCATTTTCCTAATGACTAAACCGAGACAGAAAAGTAATTTGCTTAAATTACTCTGGGTTCGAGCAGGACTAGCATCTTACCTATTCATCCAAGCATGGTAACAATGGAGTGACTTATCCTGGGGAATCGTGTAGGCTCCAAAATTGGCTCATTTTTATTAACTGTTTCAGAAATGTTTCTTTCCCTAGCAGTGATTTTTTTCATATCTTACTAATAACCCCTGTTGTATAACCCCCCATTATAACACCTACTTAGCTTTGAGAGAACGTGGGGTTTTTCTTCGCTTTGTAGAGAATTTGCTGCTCTCTCCAAAGAGTCTTAAGCTGACTTAGTAATACAAATATATTTGTGCCTGTGCAAAAATAAGGTATGTATTGGCATCACTTTTAATATAGAAATGTGAATGAAAATATTATTTTTGTATATGAGAACTTAATGTCTTACCACATTTTCCTAGGAATTTGTTGCAAGTGAAGGAGATGATGATCCAGAAGTTGAATTTTTAAAATCGCTGTCAACCAAACAAAAACAGAAACTTCTAAGGTAAGCGTGATACCTGATGGAGGGGATCTGTATCGCCAGGAGTTCTAACTCCATGATTGTCCCTGTAACTCTTCTAGGCTACTGAAGAATTTAGCACCGTCAGTACAGAAGAAAATCAGCGTAGTTTAACACACGCTTGACCACAAATGGCATTATGCAGAGTGTTTTTTTAATCCAGTTGTTTTGCTTTGTTTTAAATGGGCTGTTCTAATCTAGCTGTGATGCCTTTGCACTAGAGCTTGTTTCCAATTTAACCAGGATACTGAAATAATAATAATAATTGGTTCACTGAAGATGCTGTCAGTTGCTATTTTAAAATCCTATTTTGCACTCCATTTTTTACAGCATCTTCTTCCAGGATTAAAAATTCTGTGTTCTTGTTTGTTGGTTTACAACCTGGCAAAGTTTGTTGTTTTCTCCTGTGCGGCTAAACTGAACCTGACGCTGCACCCCAGGGCCACGGCTGGCCTAGCCCCACACTGCTCTCGGATCAGAGTTAGCAGTTTGCTGCTCCAGCAGAGAGAGCTCCCCGTGGTTTTGTAGTTCGAATAAAAAGTTAATGAGGTTTTCATTCTTTGCTTCTGTCCTACTGATTTAATATGTCATGTGAGTTTTTTTCCTCTGTTAATTTGCAACATTATCTTGAAGTAACCTGAAAATGTTTAAAATGAAAAATGTTAACTACTGCCTGGTAGATCCCATGCAGGTATCGGTAGTTAAAATGGGCTTTTAGGTTAAAAGACATTCTATATATGGGGAGTGGAAGAGGGGAGAAAGGTGAATGGCTAAGCAGCTATGTGAGTAGGCAGGTACACAGAGTATTTGCATATATAATAAATAATTCTCTATTGGCATATTTTATGTTCCTTTTAAGTAAGGAATGTGTATGTTGTTTGAGTAATTTAAAACGGTATTTTGTTTGAGCTTCTACTGGCCCAACACAATGAAATTATACTTTATATTTTGAAAGTTGAAGTTCAGTAAATATTTGCGTCCTTCAGATTTTACTAGTCTGAAAGATTTTTTTTTTAATACACTGAAAGTAGTTTCACTGTTCAGTCACTGATTTTTTAAGAAGAATAAACACAGAAAGCAAAATAAAAACTAGGTGAAAGCAAATAGCAGTGAAGGCATGTGCATGATGGAATATTGTACTTATGGCTAGGAAATGTAGTTTTCTAGTTGTGACAGAAGAGGTTATTGGAAGTATTCATATTATTTTCCTGGAGAACTCGGAGATGTAGGCTTTAGAGTCTCAGTTTCCATCATTAATAGAAAGTGAATGCGCTTTTTTTCATTTTAAAAATCTCTTATAAAAATGCACAAGCAAAAGCAGCAATGATTTTCCAAAGTCTCCAGAGCAAGCTGACAAGGAAAAAAAAGCACTGCTGAAGATATTTATTCCTAGTTACATGGCAAAAACTGACATATCTTACTTAGCTTTTTTAAAATTACAGAAATAAAAGTCATTCTCCTCCCATTTTGAGGGAGCCGCTGTGGATTACAGGAGGATTCTTACTATGGTTAACATCAGGTTAGAATTTTAAAAATAATATTTTGCTGAAAGAGGAGAGGAATTCAGCATGTTTTTATGGAAAATAGCATGTGTACTGTGTAGGTCATCAGAAGTAGTGTACTTTAAAAGACAGTGACTTTGTAATTTAGAATATCTTAACGCGTCTGATTGCGCTACTCTTCTCTTTTGAAAATGAAAGGAAGTTGGATCGTCTGGAGAAGAAAAAGAAAAAGAAAGACAGAAAGAAGAAAAAGCAGCAAAAGAAAAAAAGCAAAAGTAAACACAAGAAACATAAGATGAGATCCTCTTCCTCATCCTCCAGTGAGACTTCAGGAAGCAGCAGCGATAGCGAGACTGACAGCAGAGATAAAGCAACACAAAAGAAGATGTCTTCTAAGAAAAGAAGAAAAGACAAGTTTTCAGAGGCTAGCAGCAGCACCGATTCAGAAGGAAAGGCAAAGACCAGGAAGGAAAAACTTTGTGAAGATCTCTCCAGTAGTCACGGTAACAAGGACAAAGATAGGGAGAAGTACAGACTTTCAAAGCAAGATAGTTCTGCGGAGAACAACAAATGGAGCTCCTGTGAGGGGGAAAGAAAGTCCAAAAGCAGGTACCATAGCACCAACAAGAGAGAGACTGAAGGAAAGGACAGGGATAGTAGAAGCCGAAGCGTGGATGAGAGGAGCAGGAGAAGCCCTGGCACAAGTCACAGCAGTTCCAGGCAAAGGCAAAGAAGAAAAAGTCCATGCCAAAGCCCTGGTGAAGAGCGGCACAGGAAAAATGAAACCAGAAGCCCCAGCTCAGATGTGCACAGAGAGAAGAAAAAGTGTCAAGAGGGCTATGGGGACAAGTTGGGTAAAGGGGAGCACAGAGAAAGGAGCAGACGCAGTAGAAGCAGAAGCAGAGAGAGGAAGAAAAACAGATAGTGTAGGGGACAGGTGCAAACAAGAATGTCTCCCTTTTTTGATGAATACCTTTAGCAAGGGCTCAATTACATATTGCCGTTCATTTTCCAACCTCTGTAACTAGCATTTCCTACATAAAGGCAACAGCATCATTTCTATAATGTTGGAATATTTGTAAATTAGGTATATATGTTACGGTATTTTTCTTACTCTATAAATATACCTGCTGGCAAATACCTCTTGTATATATGCAGCAATTCATAGACCTGATTTTAGGGTTTTAAAATGTTTCAGAGCAATATGTGATATTCTTGGTTTTGTCAATGATGATTTCTGTTTAGGTGGAACTGTGAGAGGAAGCAGAGAGTAATTTGGGAAGAGTCCTGGGATATGCTAAATGCTAGCAAACGTTTGAGACAGTTGTGGATAAAATCACTGCTTCAGATACCAAAACATTGTATTGTAGAGGGTTGGGGTTTTTTCATACTAAAGCATTTTTCCTAAAGTTCCCTGTAAGAGATCAATTTCATGAGCTAAAAACAACAGAGAGACACAGTTCACCTAAGTGTGTAGCCAACATTTTTTGACCTCCTGCAGCGTACAACTTGGTCAGGGCTATCTAAACATCTTGAACCCCTGTTGGTGTGTGTCACTACAGTGTCAAGTTATTGTTCAGTAATCTCTCAAGACATAAAAACAATATTTACTGCCTCGACTGTTTCAGGTATTTCATTGTGGTAGAAAGTTAATGTAAATAGTCATCCTTTTGTTTTCATGAAACAACCTTTTGGGTTTTTTAATGATTGTCAGTCATTTTCTGCACGCATTGTTATGAAGATGAACTTCCGTAATAAAGTACTTTATTCTTTAAAACCAGTAAGAATTGCCTCCTTCTCCAGAGTTCTGAATCGGTACAAATGTACAAGGCAACACTTCACGAGGTTTTTGTTGCAAAGGAAATGCTGCTCAGCCATGTCAGGGTAGCCGACGGAAGCGCAGTGGTTAGTGGACAGGTGAGAAGGCGTCGCCGTACTCTGTATTCTGGCGAGCAACTTTCTTCCCCTCCTCACTCACAGGACTATCTGTTATTACCAGTCCACTTCTGCTTCTTAAAAAGTTCCCTCAGAAGTGTTTCAGTATCGCACAGGAGTATAATATATATGGTGGACGTGACCTGACCTATCATTTAAGTGCGCGTGAACGAGTTTGAAAGGGTGAGCCGTGAAGGGATGTCACCTTCTTCTGTTCAATGCGTTCGCGTTGGGTTGCTGAGGTAGCTGGGAGCTAAAGGGCGCGGGGAATCCAGCGGAGCCAGGCCCTGTCCTAATGTCTGTGGGGAAGCGCTGGTTTAGAAAGAAGAGGATGAACAATCTAGCAGAAACCTCTTGCGAAGAATTTGTTATCCTGTGACGGAGGGGACAGCATGATGCGGCAGGGGAAAAGGCATGTTGTGGTGGGGTGTCTTTGTGCTCAGTGCAGGTGAAGGACGTGAGCGATAACCAGCGCGTCCCGGCGGTGCCGGTGCCCCAGGGCCAGGGCTCTCGCTCTGCCCGGCCGTGGTGTGTGGCACGGCAGGCCCCCGGCCGCCGCGCAGCCGTCTTGCGCCCGAAGAAGGCAGGGCCGCGGGGCAGCGAGGGCCCTTGCCCTTTCTGTGGGCTCTGCCCTCGATTCCTTTGCGCGTAGGGGAAGCGTGTGCTGCGTGCGCCTCGCCCGCTCGCGGAGGAAAGGACCGGCGGAGGGCAGGGGTCTGCCGTGAGGCGACGGCCGTTGTGAGTGAGAACCGCACCAGAAGAACGGCGGTGTTGGGATGTGTCTGTCCCGGAGACCACCTCTCAGCTTCGGAACAACACGCTCATCCCCGCCACAGCCTGCCCGCCCTCGGTGCCGCCGACAGCCGCGGGGAAGCGGGCGCGGCCCGGGAGGCGGCGGGCGGCTTCGCTCGGGCGCTTCCCTCGGGACAGGCTCTGCCACCCGGCGGTCCGAGGGGCGGCTGCGGAGGGGTGGGCCTCCCTCAGCACCCCGGGCGGGCGGGGCGGGGCGGGGCGGAGGGCCGGGAGGAGAAGGGTGAGGGCCGCTGGGGCGCTGTTCCCGCG
>Ga0065711_1010347_pt1 | contig 14646 bp, 20 predicted proteins | sample Hoacrofraction12_FD_59098 | JGI IMG/M metagenome (GOLD analysis project Ga0065711, IMG submission 59098) | Hoatzin crop microbial communities from Cojedes, Venezuela - Epithelial fraction 12 v2 (version 2) | ecosystem: Host-associated > Birds > Digestive system > Esophagus > Crop | place... | reverse complement strand
TGAACTGGGCAGCCCAGAACTGGACACAGTACTCTAGATGAGGCCTCACTAGGGCAGTGTAGAGGGGAAGGAGAACCTCCCTCGTCCTGCTGGCCACACTCTTCTTGATGCACCCCAGGATCCCATTGGAGATGGAGATCAAGCACAAGCTGCTATTAACCCTACGCAACACGGTAGCAAGTGTCCTGGGCTATATATTTATTTTAATTGTTCCTTAGAAAAGCAGAAACATGACAATGACAGAGCTGCAACGGAAGGAGCCTTACTTTGGTCTGACCCCGCTGTCTTTCCAGCTTTTGCAGTCGCAGGGAGACTCCGAGGGAATATTCAAGAGGCCTGGAAAACTCCTCGCTTCGCCGGCGGCTGCCGCGCTGCAAAGCTCGGTCCTGCTGGTTTGGGTGTCTTTGGGTTTTTGGTGGATTTGGAGGAGCTGGAGGAGAGGGGCGGAAACACAAAGTGGAAGAACGAAACGGGATCTCTTCGGAGTTGGACCTGGCCAGCGCTTGGGAGAGGACCCCGTCCTCAGCAGGGAGAAGACCCCCGGCCTCGGCGAGGCGGAGGAGAAGGCAACCCCGGCCTCAGCGAGGCGGAGGAGAAGGCAACCCCGGCCTCGGCGAGGAGGAGGAGAAGGCAACCCCGGCCTCGGCGAGGCGGAGGAGAAGGCGACCCCGGCCTCGGCGAGGCGGAGGAGAAGGCGACCCCGGCCTCGGCGAGGCGGAGGAGAAGGCCCCCAGCCTCGGCGGGGAGGAGGAGAAGACCCCGACCTCCGCAGGCAGAAGACCCCGGCCATGGCAAGGAGGAGGAGAAGACCCCGGCCTCGGCGAGGAGCAGAAGACCCCGACCTCAGCAGGCAGAAGACCCCCGGCCTCGGCGAGGAGGAGGAGAAGACCCCCGACCTCAGCACGCAGAAGACCCCGGCCTCGGCGAGGAGAAGACCCCGGCCTCGGCGAGGAGCAGAAGACCCCGACCTCAGCAGGCAGAAGACCTCCGTCCTTGGCGAGGAGAAGACGACCCAGACCTCAGCAGGCAGAAGACCCCAGCCTCGGCGAGGAGGAGGAGAAGACCCTGACCTCAGCAGGCAGAAGACCCCCGGCCTCGGCAAGGAGGAGGAGAAGACCCCGACCTCAGCAGGCAGAAGACCCCCAGCCTCAGCGAGGAGGAGGAGAAGACCCCGACCTCAGCAGGCAGAAGACCCCGGCCTCGGCGAGGAGGAGGAGAAGACCCCGACATCAGCAGGCAGAAGACCCCGGCCTCGGCAAGGAGGAGGAGAAGACCCTGACCTCAGCAGGCAGAAGACCCCCGTCCTAAGCGAGGAGGAGGAGAAGACCCCGACCTCAGCAGGCAGAAGACCCCGGCCATGGCGAGGAGGAGAAGACCCCGACCTCAGCAGGCAGAAGACCCCGGCCATGGCGAGGAGGAGTAGAAGACCCTGACCTCAGCACGCAGAAGACTCCGGCCATGGCGAAGAGGAGGAGAAGACCCCGACCTCAGCAGGCAGAAGACCCCGGCCATGGCGAGGAGGAGGAGAAGACCCCGACCTCAGCAGGCAGAAGACCCCGGCCTCGGCGAGAAGGAGAAGACCCCGACCTCAGCAGGCAGAAGAACCCCGTCCTCAGCGAGGAGGAGAAGACCCTGACCTCAGCAGGCAGAAGACCCCAGCCTCGGCGAGGAGGAGGAGAAGACCCTGACCTCAGCACGCAGAAGACTCCGGCCATGGCGAGGAGGAGGAGAAGACCCCGACCTCAGCAGGCAGAAGACCCCGGCCATGGCAAGGAGGAGGAGAAGACCCCAACCTCAGCAGGCAGAAGACCCCTGTCCTCAGCGAGGAGGAGGAGAAGACCCCGGCCTCAGCAAGGAGGAGGAGAAGACCCCGACCTCAGCAGGCAGAAGACCCCCGGCCTTGTCAAGGAGGAGGAGAAGACCCCGACCTCAGCAGGCAGAAGACCCCCGGCCTTGTCAAGGAGGAGGAGAAGACCCCGACCTCAGCGAGGAGGAGAAGACCCCAACCTCCGCAGGCCGAAGACCCCGGCCATGGCGAGGAGGAGGAGAAGATCCCGACCTCAGCAGGCAGAAGACCCTCGGCGAGGAGGAGGAGAAGACCCCGACCTCTGCAGGCAGAAGACCCCCGTCCTCAGCGAGGAGGAGGAGAAGACCCCGTCCTCAGCGAGGAGGAGGAGAAGACCCCGGCCTCAGCGAGGAGGAGGAGAAGACCTCGGCCTCGGCGAGGAGCCACCACACCGCTGCTCTGGGCTGTGTTTTGACATCCCGGTGAATCCGCCCGGCACCGTTTCTGTCCCGTTTTCCCTCGCGTCGTTTCCTCCGGCTCAGATCTCGGTGGCTTCTTTCTGGCACACCCAGTGCAGCGGCGCGCTGCAGAGGTGGGAGCGCAGCTGACTCCTCCAAATCGCAGCGCAGGCGTCGCCTTCCGCAGTACCCGGCGCCGGAAACCTGGAGAGCAGCGTGATGGCCATCAGCCTGCCGCCATGCGCTCAGACGCTGGGTTGCCAGCAGCAATATTTATCTCATTAGGGCGTTTTTCCCCCAAAAAAAAACCTGAACCTGAACCAGGCTGTGAGCACTGGAACGTACAACCCCTTTGCGTCTTGTTTTTCCCAGCTGTGTCGGGGTAGCAGAAGCGTTGGGGGGAACCCGTGCACCCCCCAAAACTTGTTTCCCCTCCCCACACCCCTGTGTGTGTACTACTGGTCTAATAAATATTGGCTTTACCAGAAACCGCCTTTTTTCCGTAAATTGGAGTCACTTTGGCTACAACAGCACCCCTGCGTGAAAAATATTACCCCCGGGGCAACCTTCGTGCTTTCTAACGGGTTGAATTCTCCCTGATTTTGCTTTGTGTGGAAAACAAGAACAAGGATTTAATTGCTTTTTCCTCTCTTCTCCCCGTTTAGAGACCGGACCCACGTCGCTCGGGTTTAATTCGCTCCCGCGAGCGTTGCTGCCGGCTCCGGAGGGATTTTGGGAGCAGCCAGGTCTGTGGTGAGCGTCGGGCTGGGGGGTGCTTCCCCTGGGACGTGGGTGTTGGAGCCGGAGCGGGGAGGGACTCACAGGGCTTTTTGCAAAGGGGATCCGTCCCACCACGTCCACTCCTTCCCTCTCGTCTGGTTGATGCTCAGCCCCGTCCAGGCTCGGGAGGCGTTTCCGATCATCTCCCCAAGGAAAGCCTGGGAGGGGAGGGATGGAGTCTTAGGGCCGATCACGTTGGGGTGGAGACCTTGATCGTCCCCAGATGACCCTGGGGGACTGGAGAAGGTCGGTGGGTGCTTGGAAAGAGCTGGGAGCGTGGGCAGGAGGTGGTGGGCAGGGGAACAGCAGGTTTTGGGGCGATAGAGGAGTCTGGATGGGGCAGCGTGGTTTTGCCTTTCTCCTCTGATCTCCTCTGGGCTCATTTTTCTGGCGTTTCTCCCTGAAACGCCGCCCGGCAGCGTGGGCTCGGGCGCTTTGCGAGCCAGGAAGGGAACGTCAGCGGCTTTTTGTGGAAAGCGAAGCTTAAAAAAGCCCGATGCGGGGGCAACGCAGGAGCCTTTCCCCTGCAGTCTTTTACCTTCTCCTCCGCGCTCTCCAGCACGACCAGCTGAGACCTCTGCCTCCAACAGTTGTCCACTGCCACCTCCCAGGCTCCGGTTTTTGGGGACACCCAGTAGCACTTGGCTGCAAACGGCCGCCAGCTTGCGGGACAGAGCCGGCAAGGCGAGGTGCCTGCAGCGGAGGATGAGTGTGAGTGGTCCCCGGGTGCTGCGGGATGAGGGGCAGAGCTGGGGGGGCACCAGGCTCTTGCAACCCGCCCCCCTTCCCAGGAGACTCGAGGCTTTTCCTGCTCTTTGAACCCCTCCAGATGTGTGGGGCTGCGCCCGTGCTGGAAAAGTCCCCCCTGGTGTGGGGGGAAAGCGTGAGGAGCAGCAGAGGAAGGTGCTGAGGGCGTGGGGTGGTGCAGGGCGGATGGGGACAGCGGTTGGGAGGGTTGGGGGGGATTCTCAGGGTGCTTCCCCAATGTTCCTGGCCTTGTTGTCCCCCTTCCATGTGGAAAGCGGACAACAACCCTCCGGCTTCCCCGGCAAGACGTGGTCTCCATCCCCAGCCCCAAAGCTGTGGGTGATGCTGAGCCATGGTACCTGTCGCGTGGTGGCTTCCTCGCTGACACAGCCGCTGTCTCAGCTGCAGCTGGAAGCAGTTCAGGGAGCATCTGAACTCCGGGAGGTCCCGTCGGCTGCTGGTGGTCCGGCAGCTTTCCCAGGAGCACGCGTTGGCCGGGACCTCCACGCCCTGGCTCGGGACGGGGCCGTTCCCACCTAAAATGAGGATGGGTTTGACCTGCAGCGTCGTGCTGCCGTGCCGAGACCGGAGGATGCGATTGCTGGGGGCGAAAAGCAGCTCTTGGGGACGGAGCGAGGTGCTGCCTGGGGATGGGATCCTCCGAGGGGGACCCCTGGGGTCTTTGCAGCCGCCATCAGGGTGGGGAAAGGGACCTGTATGGGGACAGGCTCCAAAAATACTCCGAAATCAGACTGTGCGGGGGCAGAAGCGGCCCGGGAGCTGCTCCCTGCTGGAAACACAGGAGAAATTGGCTCTGCCCAAGGCGTTTGGATGGATTTGGGGTGGATTTTCACCGTTTTGGAGGACTCACCGGGTCTCTGCAACAGCCACAGCACGACGCCTGCCAGCACCGCGGTCCCGACCCATCCAGCTCCCAGCAGCGCCCAGTACCACCGAGGACCTGCAACGAGACCGGTACTGGGAGCGAGGGAGGAAGCAGCACTTTTGTGGTCTTCACCTTGCTTTTAACAGCTTTTTTTTTCGCAGCAGGCAGGTCCCCCGCGTCGCTCCGCTCAGCGACAAAGCCTTGCAAGCGTCTGTAGGAGCAGCGGAGGTGAGAACCCACAAGCTGCCTCGCTTGCTTGACCACAGCGAGCAAAGCCTCGGAGCTTGGCTCTTCTCCTCCCTGTGCTGCACCCAGGGGTGCCCTGGGGAAGGGAAAGACCCGAAGCAACGCCCTCGGGATGCGTGAAGTGATGGGGAGAGGTTACTGGTCCCTGCTTGGCTGCAAAAAAAAAATGAGCGCGTGAAGCCCTGCACGGTGGTGTCTTTGGGGGTTGGCTGGGTTTTTTTTCCCCTTTCCAAGAAAATCAGGCTGTGGGAAAGAAAACTGCTCCTGCCATCGCTCTGCCCCACGCTGGAGACGGGTAGCGAACCCGCTCGAGAGCGAAGCGTTGGGTTTTGGCCACCCTCAGCTTAGGAAACCGATGGAAAAGGCGCGAAAAATCCTCTTTTCCCTGGGCTTTCCTGCAGGGTGAGGGTCTGCCAGCGTCAGGAGCGTCGCCTCCTCCAAACCCTGTCCACCGCCGAGCAGAAAACCACCCTGAGGTCGGGGAGAGAGGAGCCCGGCGTGCGACGGTACCGAGCAAATTTACTTACCGGGGAGCTTCCCATGGGCGCCGGGAGCGGAGCGCGGTGGCACGTTGGGCTTGGCGTAGACGGTGGTCAGCGCCATGGCCGGTCCCTGCCCTCGTGGCATGGAGATTTAGGCCGAGAGAGGGGTTTTTTATCCCCCTCTCCAGAGCAAAAGAGAGCTCGGGGACCAGCAGCGGTGGTGCTTTGCGTGTCTGGAGTGAGAGCGAAAACCCCGCGCTCGCCGGTGCGCCGCTCCCCTGCGCGCTCTGCTCTTCCACCTGCTTGCGGCAGCCCACAAAGAGCCGCTTCTGAAGCCAAGCTGCTTTTTTTTTTCTTTTTTCAAGGTGTGGAGCAGCTTGGGGGGAGAAAGGAAGGTGCCTGAGGGTCTGCTCCCACTGGGGACGCAGCCGCCTCCTCCTCCCAGTGCCAGCGCAGTACTGGCACGGGCATCGACTAACATGTGTATCTATATTTTTCTTTCCTCCCTGCATGGACTAATACACATATATATAAAATATATATTTTCTTTCCTCCTTGCATGGACCTATATATATATATTTTTCTTTCCTCCCTGCATGGACTAATACATATATATATAAAATATATATTTTTCTTTCCTCCCTGCATGGACCTATATATATATTTTTTTTTCTTTCCTCCCTGCATGGACTAATACATATATATGTATAAAATACGTATTTTCTTTCCTCCCTGCATGGACTAATACATATATATATACATATATATAAAATAAATATTTTTGTTCCTCCCTACATGGACTTATACATACATATATATATATAAAAAATAAATATTTTCGTTCCTCCCTGCATGGACTTATACATACATATATATATATATATATATAAAATAGATATATTTATGTATATATTTTTCTTTCCTCCCTGCTTTTCACCAGCAGCCAAAAGCAAGCACATGATGCGCTTGCAGCTTGCAGGGCGCTGGCTGATTTTGGGGGCTGTTTTCCAGCAGCTCTCGGGGTCTTAGCGCTTCTCCCGTCCCGCTGCGGAAAGGTGAGGAAGGGTCGTAGGATGGTTTGGGTGGGAAGGGACCTTAGTGGTGAAAAATGGGGATGCAGGAAAGAGAAAACCTGCTGCATCCAGCTATAAAAATCGCGGTTGGCTCGTTCGGTCTTTCTAGAGGCGAATTTCCAGGAGATCCACGTGGATTTGTGCTCCCACGAGGGCTTGAAATGCAGAGTTAAAAAATCTCTTCCAGGAAAAGGGACAACAAAAAGGCAAAATAAATACAGGACGAGGTATGACAAACCTTCCTCAGCAGGATTCTGCTTTCGGGGTGGGATCGGGCTCGCTAAGGGTTGGATCTCTTGGTTGATCCCCTGCTTCAGGTGCTTACAGGGGGCTCCATCACCCTAGAGCCGCCTGCGTTTTTCTGCTTTCAGCATAAAACCCCAAATTCAAAGGAAATGAGCCCAAGCTGGGGACGAAGACGGCTGCTGGAAACAGGTCAGTGCCAAGCTGGGGTTAACCCCTCCCTCGCGAAGTCTCGGAAAGGCAGAAACCTCTCCAAAACCACCTTTCCAGCCCCAAAACCTCCGAGAGAAACAGCTGAATTTGAGCAGTCAGCCACGAGGTGGGGACGCAGCCCGAGCGATGTGCCGAGGGCCGAGGAAATCCAACGGGATTTCGGTGACTCAATTCTGTACCGCGAGCTGGTGCGGAATAAACCCCCCCACCCCGCTCCGATTCCCCACCGCAGGGGATCGCTTTGCTTCAACTTCCCGATAGAAACTTAAAGAAGGAAGCTCTGATCCCACGTTTCTTCTCGGATCCACCGGAGGTTGGGCGCTGAAATCTGATTATTATTAATATGATTCTTTTCTTGGGGATACTGGGGCGATTCCCTTTCAGGGCTCCCCGCTGTCTGGTGGGTAATTAGTGAGGTGAGTCGCCGTGGGGTGTTTTGGGAGGTCCCCCCACACCTGGGGCTCAAAGCGTTGGATTTTTTTACCTGCAAAAAAAGAGAACGCGCACCAAAAAAAAAAGAGAATGGGAGGCATCTCCCTACAAGGATGGGTGGATAAAAGCGTTGGGTGGCTGGATGGACAGCCCAGCTAATAATTTGGGGAGAAACCGCTCCAAAATGCGTATTTTCATTTTTGTGATTATGAGTAGATCTTGCTGAGCATTTGAGGTTGAAGGTGATGGTCTGATCTGTGGGCAAACCAACGAGGCGAGAGGGTTTCAGTGCCCTCTGCACATCTCCATCCATCCTTGGTGGCTTCTTCATAGAACGCTCTGGGTTGGAAGGGACCTTTAGAGGTCATCTAGTCTAGACAGGAGGTTGGGGCTGGTGGCAGATGCCACCCGTGGTCCCTTCCAGCTCATCACCGCGCCAAAACGCACTGGGGAGGAGACCAGAGTGGTGACGGATCCGTCCCTGCCCACCCCGACGCGTCCCCTCCTCACCTGGGGAACGGGGAGCGGCCACGCTGCCCCAAACCTGCAACCCCCAGTTTTATTCCAACCCCCCCGTCTTCGCCGGGCGAATCCCCCCAGCCGTGAAGGTGTTCCCGGCGATGCCGATCGCCGTTCCCTCTTCCGAACGCTCATCCCCAAATTAATTGGGTTGATCAGCGCCGTTGCCTCTCCCTTTCCCACCTCTGGGAATCGGAGGGGAAGTAAAACCTTGAGGGGTGTAAATTAATTGGCGAATGTTTTAGCTTTGCAGGGAGAAGCTAATGAAGTTTGACCCCATTTGGGGTTTTTATCGCCCACCTCTCCCAAGGTGAGAGCCGGGAGGCAGAGCGGCCAGCCGGACGGTGCCGAGGGCGCTCAACCCCTCCGCCACCTGCGAGCCGGGGACGGGTGAGGAGATGAGGATTTTGGTGGTGAAACGGGACTTTGTGGTGGGATCTGCCTTGCTGTCGGCTCCCTTGGTCTCGAAATTTGCTTTCGTGGGTCGTAGCATTGCGAAATTACTCCCCGTTGCTACGAAGGGCCAATGGTTTGGCGCTTTCTCCATGTCAGTGGTGTAGCATCTCAACACCTTTTTTATTAAAAAAATATATAAAAACCAAAGCCCAAATACCCAGCTTTCCGTGGCTGCAGCTCCCTGCGCCGCTGGAGTTTTTAAATTGGCTTCATTTCTCTTGCTTCCTCCAAAAAACAACCCCAGGGCAAATTTCTTCTGCTGAAGCCCCGTGTTTCTGTTCTGTTGCGAAATTAAAACCAAGCCAGGGTGAAATTTGCTTCCTTTTATTTTTTTTCCCTAGCAGGGCTTTCTGCTCCATTTTAGTTTTGCTCCTTCTCAGCCGGTTGGTACTTCCAATTCCCAAATTTCGGCATCGCTTGCGGCCCTTCAAGCGAGCTGTGAGATTCTTGGGTGAAATAGCAAGGGAAAAAGGAAAAAAAGCAGCCAGAAATGCTCTTCCTCCTTGGCTCGGGCTGGGGTGAGGCACCCTCACCATCGGCTTGGCTGGGAGACGGGGGTGGTTGTAACAACGGGGTGTTGAGGGGGTGGTTGTACTCCATGCGAGTAGCCAAGGGTTGAAATTTGTTGTCTGACCGATAGATGCTTTAACCTGAACTACAACAACCGCTTCTTACTGCTCCGGTTAATCCAGATCCCGCGGTTTTCCTTGAGGCTTATCCCAGGACAGCCCTTTCCTCGGATACCAAGCTCTTTGCCACCCGCTGTGGTGTCACATTGAGTTGTCGGGATCCTGTGTCCCCTGGAAGAATACGAGATCGTGGCTGGAGGTTCGCTAGGAGCTACTGTTCAATATTGCAACCCCGCTGTTGGCCAACCAGTTGTGCCTTTTCCTCTTTTTACTGGTCCAGATGGTTTGCTTACACCACGGTTACAGGTTTTAGCAGTTGCACAAAGCCTTGCGAAACTGAAAACGGAAACAGGTTGTGTTGCAGCAGAAGGTCAAGAGAAGGCTAGCTGTGCTTTCATCCATCTTTTTTGGTCCGTTGCGGGTCTTTTTCCCGTAGCAAACGGGCTGAGCTGTGAGGCTGCAAGGTGCCTGAGCAAGGTTTTGATGGTCCAGGTTGGGTATGGGTGGTAGCATCCATCGCCCAGCGCTTCCCAGGGGTGGTGGAGTCCTGTGGCGCTTTGTGGGTAGTTCTGCAGCTTGCTGCTCCTTTTTTAATTTTATTTTAAANCAAGGGAGAAAAGTTTAAAGGGTATGNGGGGCTAGCAGAGAAGAGTGACTGATCAAGCCGTCTAGGAAACTCCACCCCACCCAAGCTGTTGTTTCTTTTCTACCAAGGGAGAAAAGTTTAAAGGGTATGGGGGGCTAGCAGAGAAGAGTGACTGATCAAGCCGTCTAGGAAACTCCACCCCACCCAAGCTGTTGTTTCTTTTCTACCAAGGAGCAAGGGATTGAGGTTTTTGGGGTTTTTTTTATGTTTTTCCATGCGGGTTTTGCATCAGCTTGACTCAGAATGAGGGGGTGTCTCCGTGCGCTGCCCCCCACGCTTCCCACCTTGCTTGGTGTCTCGATGGCTTCCCTCTCGCAGATCTGCTGGGACGCTGCCTGGCAGGTCTCCGAGTTGATCTGGTTGGCTTGCACCACTCTCCGAGTCCACGCTGCCCAAGACTTGGAACCTGCCAGAGAGGCAGAAGATGAAGCAGCCCTCCCAAAAAAATTCTCCCTCCCAAAAAAATTCTCCCTCCCATCTCCCAGAGCCACTCCGGGGCTCTCTATCCGCATCCGAGCATCTCCTCAGGCAACCCTCACCTCAGCTGGTCCAAGGGAGCCCTGTCCACCCGCTTCCAGTTTTGAGCACTGGTGGGTAAGTGCAGCCCAACCCAGAGGTGGTCAGTTCCCTCCATGACGTTGGAGATGAAACCCTGATGAGGCTTAGAGAGGACAGTGGGACCAGTCCTCCCGTAGCACACCAGTGCATGGGTACTGGACACAGTGGGCAGCCAACCACCCCACCACGGACCCAGTTTAGATGGAAACCTGGGTGATTTCCACCCCAGCAGGACCTGGCCACTTGTGCACTTTTGTATGACCCTCTCTTCCAGGTCCTGGATGATTGGCATTTGAGCTCTCCACACCTCGCAGTCCTCGCTCTCGTTCCAAACCCAACTTTGTTTAGACAGCCGGTAGCACTTCTCCCCATACGCCATCCAGTTCTTGGAGCAGAGCTTGTGCTCGCTTTCTGCTGCAGGAAGAGATGGAGAAACGCACCCGGATCTCACAATCTTCTCCCTAAAAATCAGGCTCGAGGAGGAGCCGCCTTCTTCCATGCTCCCTGGACCAGCATCACCTTAATGGAGCTCCGCATCTTCTGCCAGTTCCCACTGCTTGCTTTCTCATCCTCACTCGTAGACCTCTTATTTCTCTAATTTCTCTTGGACTGGAGGTGGTGAAAGTTGCTTTCTCCATCTGACCTCCATCATTTTTTGCCATCTGAGCAAGCCTTGGTCCAGCCCACTGCTCCATCCCTCCTCTCCTGCGGATGGAGTTGCTCAAAACCAGCCACGAGTCCTCTCAACCAAGAGGGCTTTTCCCACCAGGCTTCATCTCCTTCCTTGCACCTCCTTCTCGTGTTCTCACCTCTCTGGGCTGCTTTTGCTTTGAGCCTGTTGCTTTCGCTCCCCGACAGAGGAAAGCAGCCGCAAGCCCAGCACCTCATTTTTTTTTCCTCTGCTCTGGTGAGAAGAGATGATTCAGAACCTCGTTAGCACTGCCCGACCCCAGCTCTGCAGGCGAACCGTTTCAAACCACCTCCAGGTGAGAAATGACTGCGGAACCGAGGGGAGTGGAGAGAGCACGGCGCCTTCAGCGTCACCCGCCTCCAGGGCTCTGCTAAAAATCCCCGCTGGGCTGAATTTATTCAGCAAAAAGGAAAAATAGATCAAAAATTTCCACTTCCTACGCGGAAACTCTGGAGTGTAAAGCTGTATCGGCTTTGCGTGGCGAGGTTCTGGTAGTGAGGGGGCTACGGGGGCGGGGGTGGCTTCTGCCAGAAGCTACTGGAAGCTTCTGCTGTCTCCGAGAAGAGTTTTCCAGCTGGATCCAAGATGGCCCCGCACTGGCCAAGGCCAAGCCCGTCGGCGACGGTGGTAGCGTCTCAGCGCGTCGTTGTTTGACCCGGCACTGGACAGCCGCTCGCTCACCCTTCCCTTTCCCCCCGGCGGGGTGGGGAGGAGGGTGGGCGAAAGGGGAAGCTGGTGGGTTGAGAGACAGTTTAATAAGGCAACAAAGGAAATAATAGTAATAATAATAGTAATGATAATAATTATAATAATGAATATGCAAAGCAAGCTATTTAGAATACAGTTTTTCTCACCATTTGGTGATCGATGCGCAGCCCGAAGAAAATTCAAACTCCTGGCCGAGAGAGGATTCAAACTCCCAGAAAACCAAAAAGCTGACAACTCCACGTCCCCGTGGCCAGCCCCATCCATAAACAGAGCACGACATCCGTGGTGCGGAGCGTTTCCATTGGCCGGCTCAGCTGTCTGTCTGGTTGCGCGCCCGCCTGGACACGGGAAACTGGGAAAAGGCCTTGATTGGTGGTGATGGCTGGGAACATGACCGCTATCGACGTTCTCCTCCTCCGAAACCCGAACCACAGCAGCTACCAGGAGAAAAATCAGCTCCATCCCAGCCGAAACCAGGACACCGTGAGAACGTATTTAAAAAGGGGGAAAAAAAACCCCACAAACCCGCGCAGCGTCGGCCGGAGGGAGGGGTGAGAAGATGCGAGAGGAGCAATTCTGCAGACGCCAGCGAAGCAGTGGGACCGCGGAGAGAGGAGCCCGCGCTGGGAGAGCCGCGGAGACAACGCGCGGTGGCCTGACCGCAGCCCCCATCCCCTGGTGCCGCTCGCCACGAGGAGGTAGAGAAAATCAGGAGCGAAGCGAAGCCTGGGAGGAAGGGATGGGGTGGGGGGAGGCATTTTTAAGATTTAGCAGGCGTGGAGGTGTGAGGTTGATGATGATCTTAGAGGGTCTTTTCCAACCTTAATGATTCTATGATGTAGTTTTTGTTTCTCATTGCCCTACTCTGGTTTCATTGGCAATAAATTAAATTAATTTCCCTAAGCTGAGCCTGTTTTTTCCCCTGAAGGCAGCTTCTGAGTGAGCTCTCCCTGTCTTTATCTCAGCCCGCAAAGCTTTCGTTATAGCGATAGCAGCTTGGTAGGCACCTGGCATCCAGCCATGGCCAGCCCATCGCTGAAGTTCCCAACGGTTCCTTGACGCCGTCCTTCACCCTTTTGCCTCGCCTACGAGCCCGAAGACGACAGCCAAGCTGCTGGAGCGCCGGCGAGAATCCGGAACCGGGGGAGCGCGTGGTCCCTCCCCGCTCTGAGCGATTCTTGACCGCCGGCAGGAAGTTCTTCGCAGCCTGGGTAAGCTCTGCCAGGAGGGTGAGTCCTGGGGGAGGGGGGTTTGTGCCTGGAAAAATTGGGGCTGGTTGAGTTGTTGCGGGCTGGAGCTGGGGCTGGGGTGGGGAGGACCACCCTGAGAGACGCCTCTTGTTTTAGGGTCCGAAATAATCGACCGGCTGAATTAAAAGCGGCGAGTCGAAGCGGGGGGGGCAGACAGACCCCAACCAAATCGTTGTTTTTCAGCTGGTTTCGCCGAAGCTTTGGCCGCTCCAGGTGCCCCATTTCCCTCTGCCTCTTTTATTGCAGCTGGGTTGAGTCACCAAATCTGCTTTTTCAGCTGTTTCACCTATTTTTTTCTCTCTGCTTTGCTCCTTTGTAAGCACTTTTCAGCCCTGATGGTTTCTTTTTCCCCCCTCCCTGTAGCCCTTTGTGTCTAACAGGGTTGCTTTCTCTGGAAGGGAATTAAGAAAATGACGGTGAGAAAAGGTGAATTATGTGATAAAAAGGACTTGCATTTATATCAATTAAGTGGAATTAATAGTGAGCTGGGGGGGAGCTGGCTGGAAGCCACAGCAGGCTTTGGGAGGGATAAAACCCGGGCGGGAGCTCAGGCTGCACCGTGAGATCTCTTCATTTCACAGGGGGCAAAAACATGAACCTCCGTGGGGGCTTTTTTAAGGGAGTTTTGTTGAATTTTTACAGTTTTCATGACAAAGAGAAGTTTTCATTTTAAATGAGGAAGCTGAAAGCTCTGTCTTGGGGCTTTTTTTTTTTTTTAATAATCTCAGATCTGCTTTCGTTTCTCAGATATTTTCTCGGCGCTTCACCGGTAAGAGCAGACGTGGCTGGTGGGTTCCCAGCGCAGACCCCGCTCGCCAGCCTGGCCTTAGTCCCGTCGAGTTTTGGGTACCGACGGGGACGGGGAAGCGTCGCCCCTTCCCAGCCCACCCTCGTTAGGACTTTTTCTCTTCCCTGCTGTCAAATTTACGCTTCAAGCTGCTGCTGAAATGTGATTTTCAAGCACGTCTTCGAGCGCTGAATTTCCCTCCTGCAAATTCCCCCCTGTAGGGGATGGGGAATTGGGCTTTTTCCTGCTCCGACAACCAAAACCCATCCTTCCACGGCTTTAGATTCGATTCCCAGGATGAAAATTCTTTACCAAGCACTCGGGGCGCGTTCTTTGAAGGCTTTGGTCGGTTTATTTTGTGATGCTAAGAGCCAGAGAGGGAAGCAAAGCTGATGCAACCTGTTGGCAGAGGAGAAGTCGTCTTTGGGCCAGGGTGCAAGGGTGCGGGCAGAGATGATAAGGGAAAGCAAAACCAATTTGCTGCCGGCGGTCGCTAAGCACGCAGACTTTATCCGGTCGCAACCGGTAGGCGAGCTGGCTGTTTTCTTTCGAATTTGTGGGTTTCTGCTGGGGGCAGGTGGCAAACTGCAGGCTCGGCTCAGCCTGTGTCGGAGTTTGCTCCCTCTCCGCAGCCACTGCTCCTGAGCTCCCAGCAAATTTCAGCCCTGTGCAAACACTTAAACTCCCGTTGAGCTGTAAGTAGGTAGTAACCTCTGTTTTTCTTTTAATATATTTCAGTATTTAAACTCTCTTTTAACTTATCATGTTTCTTTCCATTTGTTTCTGCCCTTTTTGTCCTCCCTCTCGCCCTTTCTCTTCTTCCTCTTTATATTTATCTCTCCCATTTCTTTTCCCTCCTTCTCCATTTTTCCCTCCTTCTCCATTTTTCCCTCCTTCTCCATTTTTCCCTCCTTCTCTGTTTTTCCCTCCTTCTCCTTCTCCTTTTTTCCCCCTTCTCCTTCTCCTTTTCCCCCCTTCTCCTTCTCCTTTTTCCCCCCCTTCTCCTTCTCCTTTTTTCCCCCCCTTCTCCTTCTCCTTTTTCCCCCCCTTCTCCTT